>Ga0207675_100000828_pt1 | contig 30811 bp, 22 predicted proteins | sample KBSSwiS42_FD_184305 | JGI IMG/M metagenome (GOLD analysis project Ga0207675, IMG submission 184305) | Switchgrass rhizosphere microbial communities from Kellogg Biological Station, Michigan, USA - KBS Switchgrass S4-2 (SPAdes) (version 2) | ecosystem: Host-associated > Plants > Roots >...
CACGTTTTCCCACACGCGCATGTGCGGGAACAGCGCGTAGGCCTGGAACACGACACCGCATTCGCGCTCGCGCGCCGTCAGCGCGCTCACGTCGTTGCCATTCAAGCGGATCACACCCCCGTCGGGCTTGAGGAAGCCGGCGACGAGCCGCAGCAGCGTAGTCTTCCCGCAGCCACTGGGACCGAGGCAGACCACCAGCTCGCCGGGCTGGATGTCCAGCGTCATCTCGAACACGCCGGCCTGCGTGCCGGGATAGCGATACGTTACCGCTTCGAGCGCGACGGCGGATGTCATAACTCGCTCGCCGCGTTTATGTAGCGTCCAGTCCACCCCTCACCCGCCCGTCGCTGCGCTCCAGGCTCCCTCTCCCCGCAGCGCGAGGAGAGGGCTGGGGTGAGGGGCGGGCGCGCCGCGCTCATGCGACCGCCGCTTTCATCCGAGTTGCGCCACCCGCGGCGAGGCCGCCCGCCACCGCTGCCACGAGCGCGAGCGCCAGCAGGATCACGGTGGCCGCGCAGGCGAAACCGGTCGCGCCATAGAACGCCTGGAGCAGCACCACCGGATACGTGCGATTGAGAAAGCCCGCGACCAGATTCGAGAACTGGAACTCGCCGATGGAGAGCGCCGCCACGACGATGAGCCCGGCGAGGATCGACTGGCGCAGCGACGGCAGCACGATGTGCACGAAGCGCTGCCAGCCGCGGCTGCCCAGCGACTCGGCCGCGTCCTCGAGCGTGCGCAGGCCAAGCCGCTGCATGTCCGCGACGACCGTCTGCAGGAAGTAGGGCAGCGCGAGGACGACGTGGCCCGCGGCAAGGAGCCAGATGCTGCCGAGCCACGGCAGCGTGTCCGACGAGAACACGAGGATGAAGCCGAAGGCGAGCACGAGCGGGGGCAGCGCCACCGGCATCTGGTAGAGCACGCGCGCAAACGCCCGCACGCGCCGGTTCTCGGCGCGGAACACCGCATACGCGAGCGGCAAGCCGATCGCCGCGCAGGCGGCGCAGGTGAGCGCGACCACGGCAAGGCTCGCACCGAAGGCACGACGGAAGCTCGGGTCCGCCGCGACGTCGCGATACCACTGCGTGGTGAACCCAGTCGGCAGGATCGTGTTGAGCCACAGCTCGCCGAACGATCCCGTGAGCAGCAGCGCGATCGGCACCGCGAGGTAGGCGAGGTAGGCGATCGTCACCCAGCGCAGGAACATGGATTTACCCTTCGCGCCTGCGCGCTGCTTCCGCGCGTCGACGCGTTCGCATGACGCCGGCGCCTTCGACCTCGCCGGCGATGCGCGTGGGGCCGTTACCGTTGGGCATTGCCGGGCCCACTTTGAATGTGATGGGTGAAAAGCCGCATGCGACGCCAAAGTACGGCATCAAGCCAGCGCGATCAAGTGTCGGACTTGATCCGGCAAACAAGGCCAGATCCCGCCTGGACACGTTCGTGCGGCCGCTTAAACAGTGGTCGTGTCGGGACAATCGCCCCACGAAACGGCACCACGGGGCTGGGTTTGCGCTGGCTTGCCCGTCGGCGGCGGATCAAGCTGCAAAATGGCGACCCCGCAACGCGGTCACGAGCGCAATGCGTGTTCGTTGACCGCGCGAGCCGCCAGCGCGAGGTTGACGAGTTTCTTTCTCGCGCTCGCGTGCGTCAGCTCGAGCATCCCGCAGTCCGGGGCCAGAATGAGTTGCCCAATCGGAATATGGCGAAGCGCTTCGCCGGCGCGCGCAACCAGCGCATCGACGCTCTCGACTGCGTTCTCGCCGACGTCGATGACGCCCAGCATCACGGTCTTGCTGCCGATCGCGCTCAATACGGAGACATCCAGCTTGCTTGCCGCCCCTTCGATCGAAACGACATCGAGCTTGGACTCGGACAGCCAGGTCAGGACATCGCGGTAGTAGTCCCGATTTGCCTTGTAGGCGATGCCCTTTCGCTCCAGCGGCTTGTTCGGATAGCCGCAGCAAATATGCACGACAAACGTGGCGCGATCCTCGAGCCCGGCGAAGCAGCGCTCGAGCGCCTGCAGCCCCCACGCCTGCGCGGCGGCCGGATAGCGCAGAAGCACCGGATCGTCGAACTGGATGATCTCGCATCCGGCCGCGATCAGCGCTTCGACTTCATGACGAATCGCATCGGCGTAGTCGAAGGCGAGTTGCTTGCGATCGCCGTCATAGTGTTCGTCGGCCACGCAATCGGCCACGGTGCTGGGTCCGGGCAGGCCGATCTTGGCGACACCCTTCGCGTGCTTCCTGGTGAAAAGGAATTCCTCCACGACCATCGGCCCCTTGTACCTGATCTTGCCGATGATCCTGGGCGCGTCCTGCTCCGTCGTTCCGCCGCGCATGGAAATGCGTTTACGGTTGCGGGCGTCCACGCCCGCAAGCTTGTTGACGATGTGCAGCACGTAGTGGCCGCGCCGTTCTTCACCGTCGGTCATGATGTCGACGCCCGCGCGGTTCTGGTCATCGATCGCCGAAAGCGCCGCCTTGTCCAGCAGTTTCGCAAATTCGCCTGGTCCCAACTCTTTCTCGCGCCCCTCGAAAGCAAAGCCAAAGCTGTCGAGCAACGATCGACCGTTCTTGCTGTAGACATAGCGCGGCTTCGGATAGCTGCCGACGATCGCGGTCCTTACCTTGGTCTGTGCTCGGAGGGCCATGTCAGTCCCGCAGGGCCGCCCCAAGGGACTGACCCGCCCCCTCCGGGGGCAGCGAGCGAAGCGAGCGTGGGGGTCGTTCATCCGAGTCCCGCAGGGCCGCCCCAAGCCGTCCATGCGAGCGGGGCGAAGCCCAGGCCCGAAGGGCGCGTCCGCGAGCATGGACGGCCGCCGACGCTTGTTGCCTCCCTCGCGCCGATGGTGCAAGGAGGCGGCACTGACCCGCCCCCTCCGGGGACAGCGAGCGAAGCGAGCGTGGGGGTCGTTTCATCAAGCCGCAATCCGCACGTCGAGCCGGCGTCCGCTCGCCTTGTCGAAGACGAGCGCGCTCTCCGGAGCGAAACCCAGCGGCACGTTGTCGCCTTCGCGATGGCGGGGTTCGGCGCCGGCCTCGAGAAAACGAATGACGCCAAACGCGCTGTCGGCCGTGTAGAGCACCTCACGGCCCATCGGCTCGGCGGCGGTGACACGCGCGGGCGTCCCGCCCTCCCCCACCTGCAGGCTCTCCGGCCGAAGTCCCAGAACGATCGGGCCGCTCGCGGACACCGCCAGCGGGATGCGCGCCTCGTGCACGCTGAGCACGCTGCCGTCGGCGGCGCCGTCGAAGAGATTGATCGGCGGCGAGCCGATGAAGCTCGCGACGAACAGCGTATCGGGACGCTCGTAGAGATCCTCGGCGGCGCCTTCCTGCTCGACGCGGCCGCCGTTCATCACCACCACGCGATCGGCCATCGTCGTCGCCTCGATCTGGTCGTGGGTGACGAGGATCGTCGTCACACCGAGCTCGCGCTGGATGCGGCGGATCTCGGTGCGCATCGTGAGCCGGAGCCCGGCGTCGAGGTTCGACAGCGGTTCGTCGAGCAGCAGCAGATGCGGCCGCTTGACCAGGGCGCGGGCGAGCGCCACGCGCTGCTGCTGGCCGCCGGAGAGCTGGCTCGGCCGCCGGTCGAGCAGGACGTCGACGCGCACGAGCGCGGCAATCTCGCGCGCGCGGCGCTCGGCGTCCGCACGTTCGATCGCCTTGAAGCGCAACGGGAACATGATGTTGTCGAGCACCGACATGTTGGGATAGAGCGCATAGGACTGGAACACGATGCCGACATTGCGGCCGCGCGCTTCGACGTCGTTGACCCGCGCGCCGTCGAACGTGATCTCGCCGCTCGTTGGCTGATAGATTCCCGCGAGCATCATCAGCGTCGTCGTCTTGCCGCAGCCCGACGGGCCCAGCACCGCGACGAACGCGCCATCCTCGATCGCGAGATCGACTCCTGCAACCGCCGCGGTTGCGCCGAGCCATTCCTTGCGCAGGTTCTTCAATTCGACACGGGCCATGATTTACCCCTTGATGCCGCCGATGGTCATCTGCGTCAGATACTTCTGGCAGAACACGTAAAGCAGAAGGCTCGGCAGCACGTAGAACACCGCGACGGCCGCGACGATGCCGTAGTCGACGCCCATCACGTCGTCGGCCACCCAGAACAGGTACAGGCTCATCACCCAGTTCGTGTTCTCGATGAGGAACGTCCGGACGAAGATGTATTCCTCCCAGGCACGGATGAACGCGAAGACCGCGACCGCGATCAGCCCCACGCGCACCTGCGGCAGCACGACGAGCCGAAACGCCTGGCGGCGCGTCGCGCCGTCGGTCATCGCGCTCATCTCGATGTCCCAGGGCACGCCGTCGAAGAAGCCCTTCATCACGAAGACGTAGAACGGAAGCTCGATCGCGGCCAGCACCAGCATGACGCCGATGATCGTGTCGAGCAGTCCGATCCAGTACAGCATCAGGAAGATCGGAATGATCAGCGTCATTGCCGGGAACGCGTGGAGCACGAGCAATCCCTGCAGGAACGCGTTGCGCCCGCGGAATGCAAAGCGCGAGATGTAATAGCCGGCCAGCGACGCCACGGTGAGGATGATCACCGTCTGCGAGACCGCCAGCGCGAGCGAATTGAAGAACGCCCTCCAGACCGACGGAAATTGCGCGCCCGACGTTGCCTTCGAGCGCAGCTCCTCGACAAAATCGGCGCGCCACAGGAAACGGAAATTGTTCAGATGCAGCCGTTCGCCGACCAGCGCCACGAGCAGCGTCCCGGTGATCGCGAGCAGGATGAGGCCGGTGGCGAGTCGCAGTCGGCTCGACGCCACCGACATGTGGACGAGGCTGTAGACGAGAACGGCCGGCACGATCACCGCACAGGCCGTCCACAGCACGTCGCTTCCTACGCCACCGGTCCGGGCGGTGAAGGCGATCACGACCATCCAGAAGTACGGCAGGATGATCGGTACGGAGACGACCACGAGGAACGCGAGCAGCGCCGATTGCCCGGTGAACCGCGTGCGCCAGGTGCGGCGCGCAAGCGCCTGCCAATCGGGGCGCGCTGCCGGCGTGCCCACAGCGATCGAGTGCTCGGTCGCCATCAATGCACCTCGATCCGCGGCGGCTGCAGCAGCCGCTTCATGTCCATCAATCGCCACAACGCCAGCGCCGCCACCACGCCAATCACGACCAGGATGAGCGACAGCGCTGCGCCATACGCGTATTCGCCGCTCTCGAACGCACGCCGATACGCATACAGCGAGAAGACCGTGGTGTCGTAGAACGGCCCCCCGCCCGTGATGAGCAGGATGTACTCGAAGCTCACGAGCAGCGAGAGCGACTGGTGGATCGTCATGTACGAGATCGGCCAGCGCAGCGCGGGCAGCGTGACGTGGCGCACGATCGCAAGCGATCCGGCGCCGTCGACGCGGGCCGCGTGGAACAGGTGCTCCGGAATCGAGCGGATCGCCGACGTGAAGATGAGCATGCCGAGCGAGGCGCCGATGAATCCGTTGGCCAGGATGATCACCAGCAGCGGATGGTTGTTGCGCAGATCGATCGGCGGCATGTCGAACACATGGACGACGATCTGGTTGAGCAGCCCGCGTTCGTTCGGGTCGACCACCCACAGCCACAGCAGCGCATAGACGACGGATGGGCTCATCCGGGGAAGCAGCCACACCGCGCGAAAGAAGGCGCCGAGCCGCTGGGGCACCGCGGTGGTGACCAATGCCAGCAGCAGCGCAAAGGTCACGTTGAAGACCCCGAGTGTCGTCACCACGAAGATGAAAGTGATGCCAAGCGCGCCGAGCAGCCGCGTGTCGCGCGTGACCATGCGCTCGAAATTCTCGAGCGTGAACTTGCCGACCGCCAGCGTGCGGCCCATGTCGGTGAACGCGAGGACCACGTCGATGATGACCGGCGCGACAAAGAACACGGCAAGCAGCACCAGCGCCGGCCCGAGGAACAGGGCGAAGTTGATCCGCTGTCGTCGCAGCTGGGCGCGCGCGAAGTCGGGCATGGCGAAGTCGTGGCGGGGCCCGGAAAACGGGAGGCGCTCGACGGAAGCGCCTCCCCGATCTCCCGACGTACCGGCGTTCTAGTTCTTGATGACCACGTCCTTGCCGAGCTCGTTCCCAAGCTCGTCGGCGACGAAATCCGCCGCCGCTTGTGCGGTGAGCCGGCCGGTTTCCACACCCTGGATGCCCTTGAAGATGACCGCGTTGTACTGGCCGATCTTCGGGTGGTTCGGCATGAAGCTCGCGTATTTCAGCATCGGCGTCGCCGCCACCAGCGCCCAGCCTTTATCCACGACCTCCGGCATCGACTGCCCGCCGTAGTTGATGGGCGTGTGGTTCGTCGTCACCGAATGGCGCATGTTGGGAATCGGCTGGCTGGCGAGCGCGACGATGTATGCGGCCAGCTCCTTGTTCTTCGATTTGGCCGACACGGCGTAGGCAATCGGGTGCGACAGATTGGTCGGCTTGCCGCCCTTCTTGCCCGCCGGCGCGTTGATCCAGGTGATCTTGCGCTGGTAGTCGTCCTTGCCTTTCAGGTTCCACGCTTTCGTCTGGTCGGTGACACGCCAGACGCCATGGAAGAAGACCAGCGCCTCTTCCTTGCCAAACGAAGCCTGCTCGATGGCGTCCCACGACATCGACGTGTTGGTCGCGGACAGCGCCTTCTTGTCGACGCAGTACTTCACCCACGTAAAGAAATCCTTGAGCGCGGCCTTGGACGCCTGGAGCTTGGCCGCGTCCTTGTCATACGGCACGAGGCCGAAGCTCTCCATCAGCATCTGGAAATCGGGACCCGCATTGGGCCGGTGCAGGATCCCGTATTTCACGACGCCCTTCTGCACCGCCTGCCCGGCGAGATCGCACAGGTCGTACGCGGTGAATTCACCGGCGTCCACCTTGGCCGGCAATGCGGCGATCTCCTTGTCGGTCTTGCCGAGCTTGCGGAGCTTGTCGTTGTTCAGGAAATACATGCGGACCTCGGAATCCTGCGGCACGCCGTACCGCGCGCCCTTGTAGCTCACCGACTGCCAGAGCGGCACGATGATGTCGCCGTAGAGTTCCGGATTCTTGCTGATGTGATCCTCGAGATTCTGCGCATAGCCCGCTTCCGCGAAAGCGCCGGTCCATTCGTGCGCCAGGACGAAGATATCCGGACCCTTGTCGACCGCGAACGCTTTCAGAAGGTCGAGCGCGTCATCGTCATACCCTTTGGCATTCGTCTCGTTGAGCTCGATCTTGACGCGCTTCTCGCTGCCCGCGGCCGCGAGCATCTTGTTGAGCGTGTCGCCCGCAGCGACGATGTTGCCGGCGCGCAACGGACCGGAGCGATCCGCGCGCGACCACACCTTGATCACCACATCGTCGGCCAACGCCGATGCCGTGGCCGCGCAGAGCAGCAAGCCGGCAACCATTCCCGAGCGTGCATGTTTCCAGTTCATGACGATCCCTCCTGTTGGGCGCGGTCTTTCGCCGCGCTGGTGAACTACGAAGCGTTACGATGAAGTCGCATTTCCATGGTTCGCTAGCGGCCGGTCGCAGCCAGTCCCTCGGTTGCCGAAGTTGCGTGCCCGTCCACGATACGCCGCAGGACTGCGGGCGTGTTGGTACAGATGGCGTCGGGATGAAGCGCGACCAGCGCCCGCAATTCGCTTTCACGCTCCTCATGCCAAAGCGTGATGGCGAGGCGGGCACGGCGCAGCAGCGCGATCGCGCTCGCGTCGAGCAGCCGATGCGGATGCGGCGAGCGGTTTTCCCAGCACGGATGCACGCCGTCCGCGTGGTAGGCCACCGCGAGCCGCACGAGGTCCTCCGGTGCGACCACGCTGCCCATCATCAGCGACGTCTGGATCGCCGGGGTTCGGGCCTTCACCGCTGCCAGCGCCGGTCCGTGGAAACCGCCGACGACGATCCGGTCGCGCCACGGGCTCGCGGCGACCATTTCGCCGACCGCGACCGCGCACGCCGGATCCTTGACCTCCACCAGCAGCCCGATCCCCTCCTGTCGCGTCCAGTCGAGCAGCTCGGCGAGGCGGATAACACCCGCGTCCGCCGCTGCGATCTCCGCGGCCGAGCACTCGACAACCAGGCGATTTCCCAGGGTCAGATCGTGGCGGATCACCAATGCGCCTTCACGCGTGCGCTGAACGTCGCATTCGATCGCGTCGGCGCCGTCGGCCAGCGCGGCCTCGAATGCAGCCCAGCTGTTCTCCGCGTGCGCGTCGCTGCTGCCGCGGTGCGCGACGACTTGCGGCGTGGTCATTGCGAACCTCTCACGGTCTGGCGCACCACCAACGTCGCCGGCAGCGTGACGACGCCGTGCGGCGATTTCGGTTTCGCGGCGCGCTGCCGGATGACCCGCATCACGGCGTCGGTGAGCAGCCGGACCGGCTGCCGGAACGTGGTGAGTTGATAAGCGCTCCACCCGGCCTGCGGAATGTCGTCGAAGCCGATCACCGACAGATCGTCCGGCACGCGCCTGCCGCGATCGAGACGCGCCGCGTCGAGGAACCCCAGCGCGATGAGATCGGTGACGCAGAACGCACCGTCGAGCGCATCGTCGGCGAGCATCGCCAGCCCGGCCGCGCGCCCCGTCGCATAGTCGGTGGGGCCTTCCCGCCAGATGCGAACGGGAACGCCCGCCTCCGCGGCACGGTCGCGGAAGGCATCGAGGCGGCCGAGGACGCTCGCGGTTTGCGCGCCGCTCGCGACGACGGCAAGCCGACGGCATCCGGCAGCAAGAAGGTGGTCCGCGGCGGCGCGGCCGCCGCCCGCATGGTCGGTCACGACGGTATCGACGGCGAAGCCGGGCATCGGCTTGTTGACGAGAATCACCGGCACGCCGTTGCCCAGGCAATCCTTGACGATCCGCGAAGGCGGCATGCCGTTCATCACGACGATCGCGCCGACGCGATATTCGAGCACGCGCTCGATCAAAGCGCCCATGTCGCGCTCGGCATTCGCCGCATTGAGCAGCATGCACTGGAAGCCTTCTGCGAGGAGCGCCTCGGAGAGTGTCGCCAGACATTCGGCGTGGAAGGGCTGCTGCAGCTCCGTACCGACGAGGCCGACGATATTGGACCGCGCATTGATGAGGCCCTGGGCGAGCCGGTTGACGCGATAGCCGAGCCGTCCGGCGGCGTCGAGAACACGTGCGCGGGCCTCGCTCGACACGCTCGCACCCGGCGTGAACGTGCGCGACACCGCGGAACGCGACACGCCGGCGCGCTCCGCGACGTCAGCGGCGGTGACGAACGAACGGCGAGAACGCTCCTGACTCATTCAGCGGCCCTGACGCCTAGCCTGCACACGTGTGCAGACAGCGTATCCGATTCTGCACACGTGTGCAAACCTTGGGCAAGTTGGGGGGATATTTCAGGCGATCGGGCCCACGGCCGCGACCCACAGGTCCCAGGCCCGGCGCATCACCGCATCGTTGGTGCGCGCGGCGAGCAGCGCCTCTTCGTCGTTCAGGAACACCGGGTCGCCGAGGCCATGCGCCTGCATCTGCAGCCGCGCATTCATTTCGGTGTAGATCGCCCGATAGATGACCTGTTCCACCGAATTGCCGACGACGGTCGACCCATGCCCGCGCATCAGCACGACCGTGCGGTCGCCGAGCGAGCGGGCCAGCGCCGCGCCGAGAAGCGCGTCGCGCACCAGCATGTCGGTGTTGCCGCCGGTTTCCCGGATCTCGAAGATTGCCGACGCGGTGCCGATGAAGCCGCACATGTGATACAGCGGACGCAGTGGCTGCCGCGTCGCGCCGAACGGAATCACGCTGGGCGAGTGGCTGTGCACGATGGCATGCACGTCGGCGCGCGCGCGATAGATTTCGCTGTGAATGAAGCGCTCGAGATACGGCGCCCTGGTGTCGCCGTCGACCGCGTTGCCGTCGAAGTCGAAGCGCATGATGTCGGCACGCGTCACTTGCGCCGGGGCCAAACTGCGCGACAGCAGGAAGCGGTCGGGCGCTTGCGGATCGCGCACGCTGACATGGCCGAACCCGTCGACGACTTGCTGCTGCGCGAGAATCCGGTTGGCAACGACGAGCTTGTCGACGAGCTGCGGGTCGGCGGCGATCGGCGGCATCGGTACTCCCAGGTCACAAACTGATGTCAGGCGAGCGTTTCCTCGCGCCACAGGCCAAGCACCTTCTGCACCGGCCGGTCGGAAAAGCTGAACAGCACCGAGTCTTCCGCCGCTTCATGCCGCACGCTCACCCACGACGGAACCACGAAGATATCGCGCGGCCCCCATTCAAAGGTCTTGTCGCCGACCACGCTGCGGCCTTTCCCTTCGGCGACGCAAAACACCGTGCCGTCGGTCGACCGATAGCGATCGCCGCTGAAGCCGGCCGGCAGCCATTGGATGAACGTGCCGATCGTGGGCATCGGATAACCACCGGTCGCCGGATTGACGTATTGCATCTTGACGCCGTGCGCCGGATGCAATGGCCCGTGCCGGTGCAGTCTTTCCAGCGCCTCGCGGCTTCGTGCATACGGATACACGAAGAGCGGCGAGTTGAGCGACGGCGCCGTGTATTCGATTGGCACGAGGTTCGCCCCGTAGCGCGCGAGCGCGTCGCCTTCCGGCCGGGTCTCGGCCTGCGTGCTTTCCGGATAGCGTTCGGCAAAGCTCGCATCGAGCATTCGCACCAGCGGAATATCGAGCCCATCCATCCAGATGACCGGCTCGCTGCCCGGATTGCCGTGGTCGTGCCACGACCACGACGGCGTGATGATGAAGTCGCCCGGATGCATCGTGACGCGCTCGCCATCGACCGCCGTGTACGCGCCTTCGCCGTCGACCAGGAAACGCAGCGCCGACTGCTTGTGCCGGTGCGCGGGCGCGATTTCTCCCGGCAGGATCATCTGCAGCCCGCAGAACAGCGTGCGCGTGATCGACGACGCACCGCGCATCCCCGGATTCTCCAGCACGAGCACGCGCCGCTCCGCCTCCTGCGCGGTGATCAGGGATCCCGCTTCCAGCAGCAATTCCTTGACGCGCGCGAACTTCCACATGGCCGGAACGCACGGCGATTGGGGTTCCCGCAGCACGAGGTCGCCCAGCACCTCCCACAGCGGCGTCAGGTGGTCCTTGTCGATCCGCGCATAGAAGGCGGCGCGTTCGGGGGAGGTTGGGGGACGTTCGATCTTCATTCGGATTCCTCCAGGCGCACGGCGGGGGCGAAGCTATTGTGCCATCGCCGCGGCGGTGTCAAACGGTAATTCCGTCGTAGAGCCAGGCCATGCCTTCGCCGGGTTTCTTGCCGGGCACGGGCTTCAGCAGCTCGTTGCGCAATTCGGCCCGCACGCCCTCGGCGTGGTAGAAATCGCCATAAAGGCGCGCATAGAGCTGGACGCGGGCCGTCCGCAGGTAACGCGCTTCGTTGTAGGCGCGGAACGCCGCGGCGTAGTCGTCGCCGGCGGCCGCGACATGATGCGCGAGCACGACCGCATCCTCGAACGCCATGCCGGCGCCTTGCGCGAGGTATTGCAGCATAGGATGCGCGGCATCGCCGACCAGCGTCGCGCGGCCCTGCGTCCAGCTCCTCACCGGCTCGCGGTCGCACAGCACCCACATCTTCCACTGGTTGATCTTCGCGAGCAGGAGCTTGACCGTCGGATGCGCGTTCTTGAAGCGAAGATCGAGCTCCTCGGTGTCGCCGAAGACGTTCCAGCCCTCTTCGTAGCGGTCGCTGTGAAAGACCGCGACGAGATTGAACAGTTCGCCGCGCCGCAGCGGATAGTGGACGAGGTGCGTCTTGGGGCCGGCCCACAGCACGACCGAGCTCGGCCGGTACTCCTCTTCCACCTCGCCAATCGGCAGCACCGCACGATAGGCGATGTGTCCCGAGACGCGCGGCTTGCCGTCGCCGACGATGCGCTCGCGCAATTTCGACCACAGGCCGTCGGCGCCGATCAGCGCGCAGCCCTCGATGGTCTCGCCATCAGCGGTGGTGACGATGACGCGATCGGCACCGTCGACAAAGTCGGTGACCTTCTTGCCGGTGCGCAGCGTGATCAGGTCCGAGGTTCGGCATGCCGCCAGCAGCACGTGCAGCAGATCGACGCGATAGATCACGCCGTACGGATAACGATAGCGCGCGCGGAATTCAGCGCTCCCCACGGGCACGCGCGTGATCTCGTTCCCGGTGAGGCCGTCCTTCATGACCAGGCTCTCGGGAAAGAAGGCGATGTCGGTGATCGCCTCGGTCAGTCCGAGCACCTCGAACATCCTGAAGACGTTGGTGCCGATCTGGATGCCGGCGCCGACCTCGGCGAAGTCCGCGTTCTGCTCGAGCACGCAACTGGCGCGCCCTTTCCGCGCGAGCGCGAGCGCGGTCGCCAGCCCGCCGATGCCGCCACCGGCGATGACGATCGGACGCTCTGTATGCTTGCCGGCCATGATTGCTCGTTACGTTCGAACTCAACCGTCGAGCCGCACATTCACGTTCTTGGTCTGCGTGAATTCGAACAGCTCGTCGATCGATTCCTCGCGGCCGATGCCGGACTGCTTGTAGCCGCCGAATGGCGCGCCCAGGAAATGCATGCTGGCGTTGTTGATCCACACGAAGCCTGCCTGCACGCGACTTGCCGCGCGATGCGCGGTCACCAGATCGCGGGTCCAGATGGACGCAGTCAACCCGTAGTCGACACCGTTGACCTGGTGGAACAGCTCGTCCTCGTCGGTCCACTTGAAGACCGCCAGCACCGGGCCGAAGATTTCCTCGCGCGCGATGCGCATCGCCGGCGTAACGTCGGCGAACACCGTCGGCTCGATGAAGAACCCCTTGGCCAGCTTGGGATCGGCGGGCCGCTTGCCGCCCGTCACCAGCCGCGCGCCTTCCGCGCGGGCAGACTCGATGTAACCCATGACCTTGTCGAATTGCGCGCGGCTGACCAGCGGGCCCATCGTCGTGGCCCAGTCGGTGGGGATGCCCGGCACGTGGCGTTGCGCAATCAATTGCGAGACATTTTCCAGCACCGCATCGTGGATCGACGCATGCAGGAAAACGCGGCTGGTCGACCCGCACGACTGCCCCGCCCAGGTGAAGTTCATCCCGCGCACGACGCCGTCGGCGACTTTGGCGACATCGGCATCGGGATACGCGATGAGCGCGTTCTTGCCGCCCAGTTCCAGCAGCACCGGCTTCAACGTGTCGGCAGCAGCGCGCATGATCGCGCGACCCGTCGGCACGCTGCCGATCAGCGTCACCTTCCGCACCAATGGATGCGTGCCGAGCGCCTGGCCGCACACCTTGCCTCCCGCGAGCACGTTCAATACGCCCGGCGGGAAGACGCCGCCAATCAGCTCGGCCATTCTCAGCGCCGACAACGGCGCCTGCTCGGCCGCCTTGACGATGACCGTGTTGCCGGCGGCCAGCGGCGCGCCGATCTTCACCGCCGCGAACATCAGCGGGTGGTTGTACGCGACGATCCGCGCGACCACGCCGAGCGGCTCGCGCAGCGTGTAGTTGAGATTGCCGGGACCCATCGGAATGGTCGAGCCCTTGATCTCCGTGGTCAGCCCGGCGAAATACTCGATCCCGGTCGCCGCGACGCGCGCGTCCGCCACCATCTCCGCCACGGGATTGCCGGTGTTCAGCGCGTCGAGCATCGCGAGCTCTTCCGCGTGCTCGCGCAGAATTTTCGCCGCCGCGCGCAGGATATCGCCGCGCTGCAGCGGCTTCATCGCGCGCCAGCCGTCGAATGCGTGATGCGCGGCGAGAATCGCCGCCTCGGCATCCTCGACGCCCGCGTCGGCCGCGCGCGCGAGCGGCTCGTCGAGCGCCGGGTTGAGGGTGTCAACGTAGCGGCCCGACTTCGGCGCGTGCCATGCGCCGCCGTAGAAAAGATCGAGGTGCTTGGGTAGCACCTGCGCAGGACTCAAGTCACGGTGCGGTGCGACGGAAGCGGTGGCCATTGGGGGCTTTGGGATACTTTACGACGCATTTGCGAATTGGATGACAGCGTCCAAAGGACTCCGTCGTTCCCGCGAAGGCGGGAACCTAGCGTCTTTTGCTGAACGACGCTGGGTCCCCGCCTTCGCGGGGACGACGGGAGTTATGCGAACGCCCTCGCCCGTTCCAGCAATCGTCATCATGTCTTTCCATTGTGCGAGCGCGTGATGCCGGCCGCCATCGATGCGCTGTAGCCGGGCGTGACGTGCACGTCGACGACTACGCCCTTCCCGCCTTTCAAGCACGCGACCGCGTCCGCGAGCGCCGCGGACAGCGCGCCGGCCGTCGTGACCGGTCCGATGCCTTCCACACCCTGCGCACGCGCCATCATCGCCAAGTCGGGCGCCGGGTTGTCGATGCGCTGGCCGATCCATTTGTTCGCGACCGGCCGGTCGCGTTCCTTCGCCACCCGCTCCTGATGCACTTCGTCATTGTAGAACGAGCGGTTGTTGCAGACGATCGCGAGAAACGGGACGCCGCTCGTCGCGGCGGTCCACAACGCGCTTGCCCCCATGAGAAAATCGCCATCGCCGAGAATCGCGATGGGAAGTCGCTTGCCGCCTTTCAACGCGATGGCCGCGCCAACGGTCAATCCCGGTCCGGCGCCGATGCCGCCGCCGCCGTCGGAGCCGATGAAGTCGAGCGGATGCCGGAAGTCCCACATCTCGCCGCTCCATCCGAGCGGCAGATGAATGAGACAAACGTCGTCGTCGCCGACCGCCAGCCTGAGCGCGTCGGCAACCATCGCGATGCTGATGCGCGCATCGGCGGACACGGCATCTGGCGCCGTACGCAGGCGCTTGTGCGCTGCCGTCACCGTGGTGCCAGCCAATACGCGCGGCAATGCCTCGATCGCCTGCACGAAATCGGCGACCGCCGGTTCCGGCGTGCAGAACAAATAGAGGTCGGTCGGCGGCAGCGCCTGGTGATCCATGCTGAACGCGTTGTGCAGCGTCTGATCGGTCGACACCTGGATCACGCGCGCGCCCACGGCGTCGGCGCCCCACGCCTGCTTCAGCGTGCCGGCCAGATCGACCCAATCCAGACTCAGCACGACATCCGCATCCTTCACCGCGGCCGCCGCTTGCGGCGAGAGGAAAATGCCGGGTGGCGCGACATGCAACGGGTGATCCGTGGGAAACGCGGCGCCGACCTTGAGGTCGGTCAATACGCGCGCGTTCAGCAGTTCGGCGAGGCGCACGCGCGCCTGCCATGCCTCGATGTCGCGCGTCACGCGTCCCATCAGCAGGAGCGGGCGCTTGGCCGACCTCAACCAGTGGACGGCCTCTTCGATCAGCGCCGGCGCTGCGTGCGCGGGCGGCGGCGGCCGATGGCGCGCAAGATCCGGCAAGCTCGGCATCGCCGCCAGTCTTGTTTCCTGCAGCGTCACGTCGAAGCACACGTAGACCGGACCCATCGGCGCGGTTTCGGCGATCTGCTGCGCGCGCAGCAACGACTCGAACGCCGCGCCGATCGACGCCGGCTGGTCGTCCCATTTGACGAAGCCGCGGACCAGCGCCGCCTGGTCGCGCGCCGTATGAATCCAGTCGATCCACGGCCGGCGTTTGGTGGCGTCGACCGGGCCGGTCGCCCCGATCACGATGACCGGCAGCCGATCGCACCACGCGTTGAAGATCGCCATCGACGCGTGCATCAGCCCGACGTTGCTGTGCACGATCGCGCCCAGCGGCTTGCCGGTGATTTTCGCGTACCCGTGGGCAATCGCGACCGCGTGCTCCTCGTGCAGGCAGAGCAGCATCTGCGGTCGCTCGTTGCCGAGGAAATTCACGAGGCTGTCGTGCAGGCCGCGAAAGCTCGCACCGGGATTGACGCAGACGTACGGAATTTGCATCGCGCGCAACATCGCGGCGATGGCGTCGCTGCCCCAGACGCCTTCGCTGGCGGCGGCGGGCACCGGGATGTCGCGGCGCAACGATGCGCCGGAGTCGGCGTTGTCGTCCATGCCGTAGTGTAGCCGGACCACACGGGTGCGGTTTATCGGACGCCGCGCCTGCCTACTTCACTTTCAGAATGGCGGAGGCGGTGGCGATCTCCTGGCCTTCGATGGTCAGGCTCCCTTGCATGAAGACCAGCGAAGACGTCTGGCGGACGATGCGTCCGGCGGCGGCGACGAAGTCACCCGGCCGGGCGGGCGCGAGAAACTGGACGTCGAGCGCGACGGTGATGCACGGCTTGCGTGCGTTGGCTTCCCAGGCGATGACGCTCAGTGCGTGGTCGAGCAGCGTCGTCAGCATTCCGCCGTGCACGATTCCGGCGGGATTGGTGTGCCGTTCCTCGGCGAGGAAGCCATAGGCCCAGCCATCGCCCTGCTTCCTCGTCCACAACGGGCCGACCAATCCGAAAAAGCCGGGCAGCGTTCGGGCCTTCCAACCGTCGAGCGTGGGATCGGTCATGGCGTCATGCCCGCGCAAAGAGAACCGCAGCAAGCTGGTCGGCCTCGGCCTGCATGTCCTTGGCGATTGTCGCACAGCGGGCATTGTCGAGCTGGTCCGCCAATCCGGCCGCCACCAGCGTGTGCGTGATCTCCTTGCGCGCGTTGAAGACGGGCACCGCCAGCACGATCACGCCGCTGATGTAATTGCCGCGGTCGATCGCATAGCCCCTCTTGCGCACCCTTTCCAGATCCTTGCGCCAGGCGTCGATCGCGGGCGGATCCTGCCAGCGCAACGCTCGAAAGCGCCGCTCGATTTCGCTCCACGGCCGATCGCTGTACGCGGCCACCAGGCGCCCCGTCGCGCTGATGAGCGTCGGAAAGCGGCTGCCGACATCGACGTGCAGCCGGAACGGGATCTTCGAATGCGACAGCGCAAGCACGACCATGTGATCGAGACCGGCGATCTCCACGCCGATCGCGGTGACGCTCCATTGCTTCGAGAGGCGGTCGAGCACCGGCTGCACGGCGGCCGGAAAGCTGTTGCTGTCGATGACGCTGCGCGCGAGCGACAGCATGCCCACGCCAAGGCTGTAGCGCTTGGCCGCGTCGACCCTTACCAGCTCCTCGGTCACGAGCACGCGCAGGATGTGCAGGCAGGTGCTGGTCACGATGTCGAGCGCCTGGGCAATCGCCTTGACGCCCATCGGCTGCGGACTGTGGCCCAGCAACCTGAGGATGGCGATCGCGCGGGAGACCGCGGGGACGGGCCGCACCCGCTTGAAGGGAACCATTGCTTTGGCATCGGCGTTCATCGATGTCCGTTCTCAGCGTTTTTGTACTAAGACAACTCTAAGATCTCCTTGACAACTGTAGCGCGAGACGGCATCATTTGCAACACCTCGTTTGCAGCCTCTTCCCGTGACCAAACTTACCGAATACACGTCCTACGCGGACGCGCAAAAGCACTGGTCGCCGGACAAGCTGTGGGAGCTCTTCGACGGCGATCGCGAGCGGCTCAACATTGCGCACGAGTGCATCGACCGGCACGTCGACGGCGGCCGCCCGGCGGTGATCCTGGCGCACGCCGACGGCCGCGACGAGATCCTCTCCTTCGCCGACATCGCGCGCGAGTCCTCGCAGTTCGCCCACTACCTCGCCGCGCAGGGCGTGGCAAAAGGCGACCGCGTCGCCGTCATGCTCGAGCCGTCGCGCCCGTTCTACGTGGCGATCTTCGGCGCCATCAAGCTCGGCGCCATCGCCGTTCCGCTATTCACGCTGTTCGGTCCGGACGGCATTCGCTTACGTGTCCAGGATTGCGCACCGAAGATCCTGGTCACCAACGCGGAGAAGGCGCCGATGGCCGAAGGCATTCCCGGCACCAAGGTCGTGGTGGCGAACGCGCAGTTCATGCAGGAGCTGGCGAGTCAGCCCGATTCTTTCGAGACGACGACGCGCAGCGACGACTACGCCATCTACCAGTACACGTCAGGCACGACCCGCGAGTTGCCGGAGGCGGTGAAGCACACGCACCGCTCCATCGTGACGCTGATGCTGGCCGCGCTGTACGGCACCGGCCTGCGGCCCGGCGATCGCTTCTTCTGTCCGTCGTCGCCCGCGTGGGGCCACGGCCTGTGGCACGGCACGCTCGCCCCGCTGGCGCTCGGCCTCACCATCGGCGCGTTCTCGGGCAAGTTCAGCGCGGAGCGGCTGCTGAAGGCGCTGCACGATCACAGGTTCACCAATCTTTCGGCGGCGGCGACGCATTACCGGATGATGCGCAACTGCGGCGCGGCGCCGAATTACACGTATGCGCTCGAAAAGCTCTCGTTCACCGGCGAGCCGATCGACAGCGAGACGGCCGCGTTCGCCGAGCAGACCTTCGGCCACCCGGTCTGCAGCATGTACGGCACCACCGAGATCGGCGTGATCCTGGTGAGTTATCCGGGTGCCGAGGATTTCCTCGTCAAGCCGGGATCGCTCGGCAAGCCGATTCCCGGCGGCAAGGTCGAGGTGCAGGACGCGAACGGAATGCCCTGCAAGCCCGGCGTGACCGGTGAATTGAAGGTCTGGCGCCACAAGGGCTGGATACCCACCAAGGACCTGGGCCGCATCGACGACGATGGTTATTTCTATCACGGCGGGCGCGCCGACGACGTCATCATCTCGGCCGGCTGGACGATGAGCGCGGTCGAGATCGAGGACGCGATCCTCAAGCATCCGCACGTGCAGGAAGCCGCGGCGATCGGCGTGCCCGACGGCTTGCGCGGCCAGGTTGTCAAGGCCTTCGTGGTCGCCACGCGCGCGGGTAACGACGCGTTCATCAAGGAAATCCAGGAGCTGGTGCGCACGCGCTTGAGCGCGCATGAATATCCGCGGCACGTCGCTTTCGTGAGCGAGCTGCCCAAGACGCCGGCGGGCAAGGTCCACCGCAAAGTGTTGCGCGAGCGCGAATTGGCCGCGCTGGCCGCCGCTGCCGACGTCGCCCCCTATTGATCGCAACGAGGAGAGTTGAATGCTGACCCAAGAGAAGCCGCGCGCGGAGAAGATCGAGCGCGAGTTCCCCAAGATCACCCAGCAGGGGCTGGACGAATTGCGCGGACGCATCGGCGTGAAAATCGGCGCGACCGCCGAGCCGTGGTGCTACGAGGCGACGCGCGACAACATCCGCCACTACGCGCATGGCATCGGCGACGACAACCCGCTGTGGTGCGAGCCCGACTACGCGGCGAAGACCCGCCATGGCGGCATCATCGCCCTGCCGAGCTTTCTCTTCGCGACGAGCCGGATCATCTCGGGCTATGTGGGCGGCCTGCCCGGCGTGCACGCGATGTGGTCCGGCGCCGACTGGAGCTGGCACCAGCCCATCCATCGCAATGACGAAATCTCGACCGAGGCGTATCTCAAGGACCTGATCGAGCACGAGACGCGCTTCGCGGGCCGCGCGGTCCAGCAGATCTACCACGTGGACTTCTTCAACCAGCACGGCGACAAGGTGGCCGACGCCGACAGCTGGTGCTTCCGTACCGAGCGCGACCATGCGCGCGAGAAGGGCACCAAGTACAAGGAAGTCCGCGCGCGCGCGCCGCGTCAATACTCCGAAGCAGAACTTCAGAACATCTACGAGCTGTACGCGAACGAGGAGATCCGCGGCGCAAAGAAGCGCTATTGGGAGGACGTCAACGAAGGCGAAGCGCTGCCCACGATGGCCAAGGGACCGATGACGGTCACCGGATTCATCGGCTACGCACAGGGCTGGGGCGGTCTGTACATCCGCGCCAACAAGCTCGCATGGAAGTTGATCGACGCGCATCCCGGCGTGGGCATCAAGAATCGCTTCGGCATCCCCGACGTTCCGGAACGCGTGCACTGGGAAGAGGACTTCGCGCTGGAAGTGGGCGCGCCGGGCGCGTACGACTACGGCCCCGAGCGCTGCTCGTGGCTCACGCATCACCTCACCAACTGGATGGGCGACGACGGTTTCCTGCGGCGCGCGGAGTGCAAGGTGCGCCGCCACAATCCCGAGGGCGACCTGCTGTTCATCAAGGGCCGTGTTGCGCGCAAGTTCGTGGAGAACGGCCGCCACCTGGTGGAGATCGCGCAAGAGGGACGCAACCAGGACGACGAGCAGTCCGTCGTCGGGTCCGGCATCGTGGAATTGCCGACGCGCAACTGACCATGGGCGCGCTGGACGGCATTCGCGTCGTCGATCTTTCCCGCGTCCTGGCCGGGCCGCTCTGCACGCAGATGCTGGCCGACCACGGTGCCGACGTGATCAAGGTCGAGCCGCCGATGGGCGACGAGACGCGCCTGCTCGGCCCGCCGTTCGACGGCGCCGGCGATGCCGCGTACTTCGCTTCGGTGAACCGCGGCAAGCGTGCGCTGTCGCTCGACCTCACGAAGCCGGAAGGTCGCGCCGTGCTCGAGAAGCTGCTCGATGGCGCCGACGTGCTGGTGGAAAATTTCCTGCCCGGCACGATGGAGAAGTGGGGGCTTGGCTACGGGGCGCTCGCGCAACGTCATCCGCGTCTCGTCTATTGCGCCATTTCCGGCTTCGGCGCCGACGGCCCGCTCGGCGGACTGCCGGGCTACGACGCGGTGCTGCAAGCGATGTGCGGGCTCATGAGCGTGAACGGCTCCGAGGAATCCGGAACGATGCGGCTGGGCATTCCGGTCGTCGATCACCTTACCGGGTACGTCGCGATCAGCGGCATCCTCATGGCGTTGTACGCACGCGAGCGCTCGGGCACGGGGCAGCGCGTCGAGGCGACACTTTTCGACGCGGGCCTGAGCCTGCTCATCCCGCATGCGGCGAACTGGTTCGCGTCGGGCCACGCGCCGCGGCTGCTCGGCAGTGCGCACCCGAACATCTGTCCGTACGACAAGTTCAACGCAGGCGACGGCGAGATCTTCCTCGGCGTCGTCAACGACGGCCAGTTCCGCAAGCTGTGCGACCACATCGGCAGGCCGGATCTCGCGGCTGACCCGCGCTTCAAGGCCAATGCGAGCCGACTCGAGAATCGCGCGGCGCTGCGCGCCGAGCTCGAGCAAACGTTTGCCGCCTATACCGTCGAGACTCTCTGCGGGGACCTCATGCGCGCGGGCGTTCCCGCGGGACCCGTGCACACCGTTCCCCAGGCATTTGCGCAAGCGCATGCCGCGCATCGCGGCATGATCGTCGAAGACGGCGCCTATCGCGGGGTCGGCACGCCCCTCACGCTGTCGCAAACGCGCGCGCGGCCGGCGCGCAAGCCCCCGCGTTTCGGCGAGCACGCCGACCAGGTCCTTGCCGAGGCCGGCTACACCCGCGACCAGATTGCAGAGTTGCGCAGCAAGGACGTCGTCCGCGAACGTCCGCTGCAACGTTAGATCACCATCGTCAGGAGAAGAACCAATGAAGTTGCTTCGATCCATCGCCGCCGTCGCTGCGGGCCTCGCGTTCGGCACGCTCGCGACCGCGCAAGGCTACCCGAACAAGCCGGTCAGGATCATCGTCGCGTACCAGGCCGGGCAAGGCACCGACGTCGCGACGCGCTACATCGCCGAACGGCTCAACAAGGCGCTGGGCCAGAATTTCTACATCGAGAACAAGCCCGGCGCCGGCGGCAACATCGGCACCGAGGCCGCCGCGCGTTCCACGCCCGACGGCTACACGCTGACGATGGGCACCAATGCCACGCACGGCACCAACCAGTTTCTGTACGACACGGTGCCGTTCGATGCCGAGAAGGATTTCGAGCCGATCATCCTCATCGGGTCGTTCCCGATGGTGATTGCCGCCAATCCGTCGTTCCCCGGGAACTCGGTCGCCGACGTGATCGCGACGGCCAAGTCCACGCCGAAGTCGGCGGACATCGCGATGCCGAGCACCACGGCGCGCATCGTGTTCGAGCTGCTGAAGGCGCAGAGCCAGGCGCCGCTGTTCGGCATTCCGTACAAAGGCTCGGCGACTGCGATCTCCGAGACGATGGGCGGGCAGGTGCCGCTGATCGTCGACACCGTGACCGCGGTGCGCCCGCACGTCGCCGCGGGCAAGCTGAAGGCGATCGCCGTGACTTCGCTCAAGAGCACGGAGCTCTTGCCCGGCGTCAAGCCGGTGGCGGAGCAAGGGCTGCCAGGCTTCCAGGTGATCGCCTGGAACGCCCTCTACGCGCCGAAAGGGACGCCGAAGGAAACCATCCAGATCCTGAACGCGGAGATCAACAAGATCCTGGCGCAGCCGGAATCGCGGCAGAAGCTGAAAGACCTGGGCTACGACGTTGGCGGCGGCACGCCGGAGCAGCTCGCCGAATTCGGCCGCTCGGAACGCCGCAAGTGGGGCCCGCTCATCGCCGCCGCCGGGATCAAGGCGGAGTGATTATTTTACTTTGTCGAAGTCCACGAGCTCCGCGCCCTCGGTCACCTGCTCGCCGACCGCGAAGCGAAAGCCGCGGAGCTTGCCGGCCGTGGGCGCCGTGATCGTGTGCTCCATTTTCATCGCCTCGAGGATCAGCAGCGGCGCGCCCTTTTCCACGTCCGTGTTCGGTTGTGCCAGCCAGGCGATGACCTTGCCGGGCATCGGCGCCACCAGGCCGCCTTCCGCGCCCTGCCCTTCGCTTCCCGAATACAGCGGATCGACACGCGCGAGCTGATAGCTGCGACCGCTCAGGAACACGTGGCGTTTTTCGCCGGCGACGATCACCGTGGTGTCGAGCCGCAGTCCCGCCAGCTCGACGCGCAGCGTCCCGTTGCGCCCGAGCTCTCCGCGCGCCGGCACCGTGATGCCGTCGAGGGTCAGCTGATACCCGTCATCGCCATAGCCGACGACGACGGCGCGCTCGGTTTCGCCATGGCGGAACAGCAGCGTGCGTTCCGACTGTGAATTGAGCCGCCATCCATCCGTGAGCTTCCACGGCGAGTACGGGTCGCCGCCCGGTCCGGTCGTGGCGCGCGCCCGCTCCTCCTCGCGCAACAACGTCGCGAGCGCCGCGATGAGATACGCCTGGTCCGGCGCATCGCCGGCTTTCGGAAACAGGAACGCATGCTCGCGCTCGATGAGGCCGGTGTCGAGATCGGCGCGGGCGAACGCTGGGCACGCGACCAGCCGCGACAGAAACTCGACGTTGTTCGCGACGCCGACGATCCGGTACTGCGCCAGCGCCTGCAGCATCCGCTGCAGCGCGAGCTCGCGCGTTTGATCCCACACGATGAGCTTGGCGATCATCGGATCGTAGTACGGCGTGATCTCGTCGCCCTGCTCGACGCCGGTGTCGACGCGCACGTGCAGCGACTCCGGCGGCGGCGCGAGATGGACAAGCTTGCCCGTAGATGGCAGGAAGCCCTTGTCGGGATCCTCGGCGTAGATGCGCGCCTCCAGCGCATGGCCGCGGATCGCGAGCTGCTCCTGCGTCAGCGGCAGCGGCTCGCCGGCGGCCACGCGCAACTGCCATTCGACCAGATCCTGGCCGGTGATCATCTCGGTGACCGGATGCTCGACCTGGAGCCGCGTGTTCATTTCCATGAAGTAGAAGCGGCCGTCCTGGTCGGCGATGAACTCCACGGTGCCGGCGCCGACATAGTGGACCGCGCGCGCCGCGGCGACCGCCGTCTCGCCCATCTCGCGGCGACGGGATTCGGTCATGCCGGGCGCCGGCGCTTCCTCCAGGACTTTCTGATGGCGCCGCTGCACCGAGCAATCGCGCTCGAACAGGTACACGCAATGGTCGTGCTGGTCGGCGAACACCTGGATCTCGACATGGCGCGGCCGCGTCACGTATTTCTCGATCAGCACGTGATCGTCGCCGAAGCTCGACGTGGCCTCGCGCTTGCACGAAGCGAGCGCGTCGGCGAATTCCTTCGCCGCGGTGACGATCCGCATCCCTTTGCCGCCGCCGCCCGCCGACGGTTTCAGCAGCACCGGATAGCCGATGTTGTCGGCCTCTTTCTGCAGAAACGTCTTGTCCTGTTTCTCTCCATGGTAACCGGGGACCAGAGGCACCGACGACTTCTCCATCAGCGACTTCGCCGCGCTCTTGCTGCCCATCGCGCGCAACGCCTCGACCGGCGGTCCGATGAACACGATCCCGTTCGCCGCGCACGCCGCGGCGAACTCCTCGTTCTCGGACAGGAACCCGTAGCCAGGATGGATCGCCTCGGCGCCGGTCTCCTTGGCCGCGGCGATGATGCGATCGATGTCGAGATAGCTTTCGCGCGCGGGCGGCGGACCGATCAGCACCGCTTCGTCGGCCAGCCGGGTGTGCCTCGCGTTGGCGTCGGCCTCGGAAAACACGGCGACGGTGCGCACGCCAAGGCGACGCGCGGTCTTGATGACGCGGCATGCGATTTCGCCGCGATTGGCGATCAGTATCTTGCGGAACATCGATCAATCCTTGAGCGGGATTTACTGCGAATTCCCAATGACTGACAGCTCCCACAAAACTCCCGTCGTTCCCGCGAAGGCGGGAACCTAGCGTCGTTCGTCGAACGCCACTGGGTCCCCGCCTTCGCGGGGACGACGATATACAGAATTGTCACGTTACCCGGTTTCGTCGTTCGCATTGAGTGGCGTGCGCTACATCCGGAACACGCCGAACTCGGTCTTCTCGATCGGCGCATTCAGCGCCGCCGAAATCGCGAGACCCAGAACGCGCCGCGTCTGCGCCGGATCGATGACGCCGTCGTCCCACAAGCGCGCCGTCGCGTAATACGGATTGCCCTGCGACTCGTACTGCGCGCGAATCGGCGCCTTGAACGCTTCCTCGGCTTCACGACTCCATGTCTTGCCGGCGGCGGCCATGCCATCGCGCTTCACGGTGGCGAGCACCGAGGCCGCCTGCTCGCCGCCCATCACCGAGATCCGCGCGTTCGGCCACATCCACAGGAAGCGCGGCGAGTAGGCGCGACCGCACATCCCGTAGTTGCCGGCGCCGAAGCTGCCGCCGATCAGCACGGTGAACTTGGGCACGTTGGCGCATGCGACCGCCGTGACCATCTTGGCGCCGTGCCGCGCGATCCCTTCGTGCTCGTATTTGCGGCCGACCATGAAGCCCGTGATGTTCTGCAGGAACAGGAGCGGAATCCCGCGCTGCGCGCACAGCTCGATGAAGTGCGCGCCCTTTTGCGCCGACTCCGAAAACAGGATGCCGTTGTTGGCGATCACCCCAACCGGATAGCCGTGGATATGCACGAAGCCGGTGACCAGCGTGGTGCCGTAGCGCGGCTTGAACTCGTCCAGCGCCGACGCGTCGACGATCCGCGCGATCACCTCGCGCACGTCGTAAGGCTTGCGGGTGTCGGTTGGAATGACGCCGTAGAGCTCTTCCGCATCGTAATGCGGCTCTTCCGGCGGCCGCACGTCGAGGCCGACGGTCTTCACGCTGTTGAGGTTGGCGACCACCTGCCGCGCGAGATGCAGCGCGTGCGCATCGTTCTCGGCCAGATAGTCGGCGACGCCGGAAATCCGCGTGTGCACGTCGCCGCCGCCCAGCTCCTCCGCGGTCACTTCCTCGCCGATGGCGGCCTTCACCAGCGGCGGGCCGCCGAGGAAAATCGTTCCCTGGTTCTTGACGATGATCGTCTCGTCCGACATCGCGGGCACGTACGCGCCGCCGGCCGTGCACGAACCCATCACCACGGCGATCTGTGCAATCGCCTTGGCCGACATGTTGGCCTGGTTGTAGAAGATGCGGCCGAAATGATCGCGGTCCGGAAACACGTCGTCCTGCGCGGGCAGGAACGCGCCGCCGGAATCGACCAGATAGATGCACGGCAGCCGGTTCTGTTGCGCGATTTCCTGCGCGCGAAGATGTTTCTTCACCGTCATCGGGTAATAGGTGCCGCCCTTGACCGTGGCGTCGTTGGCGACGATCACGCATTCGCGGCCGGAAACCCGGCCGATGCAGGTGACGATGCTCGCCGCCGGCACTTCACCGCCGTACATGCCGTACGCGGCGAGTGGTGACAGCTCGAGGATCGCCGCACCGGGATCGACGAGCGCGTTGATGCGATCGCGCGCCAGCAGCTTGCCGCGCGCAAGGTGCCGCTGCCGCGACTCCTCGCTGCCGCCGCGCGCCACGTCCGCGGTCTTTTCGCGCAGGTCGGCCACCAGGCTGCGCATTGCGGTCGCATTGGCGCGGAAATCGTCGGCGCGCACGTTCAGCTTGGTTTTCAGCGTCCCCATGACCTCATTTCCCGCTCATTTTTCACTCTGCTTCCGCTTGGCTTCCGTTGCTGCCCGATCTTTCGCCGCCCGGCTCATGCCCGTCAGCATACCGAAGCCTGCCCGAAGCCGCCGCCGCCACATGCGGTTGTCTCTTAAGCGCCTCGCAAGGGCACGATCGACGACAATTGTGCGTCCAGGCAGGGAAATTGCGTTTTCAAGGGGGGAAAAGGGGCGGTTGGCCACAATTTCGTCGATCCCGGTGGAGCACTGCGTCCAGCGTGTAACAGATCGCAACAAATACCCCGCGACGGAACCTTCGGAATTGCGCAGAATCCGTTGGTTAGGGCATTTTACGAACGAAAACCATGACATCGAGCGTCACCCCGCCACCGGTCCGCACGCAAGCGGCGCCAGCGCCTTCGACAATGGAAACCGCTTCCGGTCCGCCGCCGGTCTCCCCGCCACCGGCCTGGCCGCGACGGCGCCGGTGGCCGTGGATCGTCGCCGCCGCCGTCATCGTGATCGCAGCGATCGGCAGCTATTACTTCTGGTGGGGGAAGCCGGGCACGCCGGCGCCTGGGGCGCCGGGCGCACCCGCCGGCGCCGGCCCCGGTCGCGGTGCCGGCGCGGGGCCGCTGCCGGTAGTCGCCGCGCCCGCGAAGAAAGGCAGCATCGACGTTTACCTCAACGCGCTGGGGACGGTGACGCCCCGCAATCTGATCACCGTCAAGCCGCGCGTCGACGGCCAGCTGATGCGCGTGACGTTCACCGAGGGACAGATCGTGAAGGCCGGCGACCTGCTCGCCGAAATCGATCCGCGGCCATTCGAGGTGCAACTGACGCAGGCGAACGGCCAGATGGCCAAGGACCAGGCGCTGCTCAAGAATGCGCAGGTCGATCTCGAGCGCTACAAGACGCTGCTCGCGCAGGACTCGATCTCCAAGCAGCAGGTCGACACGCAGGAAGCGCTGGTGCGACAGTACACGGGCGCCGTGCAGGCCGATCAGGGCGCGATCGACAGCGCGAAGCTGCAACTGACCTACTCGCGCGTCACCGCGCCGCTGGGCGGCCGCGTCGGCTTGCGGCAGGTCGACCCCGGCAACATCGTCCACGCGTCCGATGCGAACGGCATCGTGGTCATCGCCCAGGTGCAGCCGATCGCCGTGGTCTTCCCGATCGCGGAAGACAGCCTGCCGCGCGTGCTCAAGCGTCTGCGCGATGGCGAGCCCACGGTGGTCGAAGCGTGGGACCGCGATAACAAGATCAAGCTCGCCACCGGCAAGCTCCTCACCGCCGACAACCAGATCGACACCGCGACCGGCACCGTCAAGATGAAAGCGGAGTTCGCCAACGACACGCTCGCGCTGTTTCCCAACCAGTTCGTCAACGTGCGGATGCTGGTCGAAACGCTGACCGATGCGACGCTGATCCCGACGGCCGCGATCCTGCGTGGCGCGCCGGGTACGTTCGTCTACGTGGTCAAGGACGATTCCACGGTGGCGGTCACGACGGTCAAGCTCGGACCGGCGCAAGGCGAAGTCACGTCGATCGCCAGCGGGCTCGCGCCCGGCGCAAGGGTCGTCGTCGACGGCACCGACAAACTGCGCGAAGGGGCGAAGGTCGAAGTCATCACGCGCGACGCGCAGGCGGTGGCCCCTGCCGCCGGTGCGCGCCGCGGTCCGCGCGGTGAAAAAGGCGCGGGCGGCCAGCCACCCGGCGACACGGGGTCGGGCAAGGCGCGCCCCGCGGGCGCGCCGCCGACGCCGCCGGCGCCGCCGGGCGGCTGACGCCAACCGACGGTTACCCGGGTGAGCTACAGCGTCCGCAAAACTCACGTCGTCCCCGCGAAGGCGGGGACCCAGTGGCGTGTGACGAAAGTCGCTGGGTTCCCGCCTTCGCGGGAACGACGGAGAGCTAGTCACGCGTTCGGGCAATCCCGATCGGCATTGAGCGATCGATGAATCCGTCGCGCCAGTTCATCCTGCGCCCGGTGGCGACGACGCTGCTGATGGTCGCCATCCTCCTCGCGGGCATCGTCGCGTACCGCGTGCTGCCGCTGTCGGCGCTGCCCGAGGTCGACTATCCGACGATCCAGGTCGTCACGCTGTATCCGGGCGCGAGCCCCGATGTGATGACCTCGTCGGTCACGGCACCCCTCGAGCGCCAGTTCGGGCAGATGCCGGGCTTGAACCAGATGTCGTCGACGAGCTCCGGCGGCGCCTCGGTGATCACGCTGCAATTCAGCCTCACGCTGTCGCTCGACGTCGCCGAGCAGGAAGTGCAGGCGGCGATCAACGCCTCGAGTAATTTCCTGCCGACGGATCTGCCCAATCCGCCGATCTACAACAAGGTCAATCCGGCCGACACGCCGATCCTCACGCTGGCGCTGACGTCGCAGACGATGCCGCTGCACAAGCTCGAAGATCTTGCCGACACCCGCATCGCGCAGAAAATCTCGCAGCTTCCCGGCGTCGGCCTCGTGAGCATCAGCGGCGGCCAGCGGCCCGCCGTACGCATCCAGGTCAATCCGAAGGCGCTCGCCGCGTACGGGCTGTCGCTGGACGACGTGCGGACGTCCATCGTCAATGCGAACACCAACCAGGCCAAGGGGAGCTTCGACGGCCCGACGCGCGCGTCGACCATCGACGCCAACGACCAGCTGAAATCCGCCGACGAATACCGGCAGCTGATCATCGCGTACAAGAACGGCGCGCCGGTGCGCGTGCAGGACGTCGCCGATACCATCGACGGCGCGGAGAACACCCGCCTTGCCGCGTGGGCCAACGCGACGCCCGGCATCATTCTCAACATCCAGCGGCAGCCGGGCACCAACGTCATCGAGGTCGTCGACCGCGTGAAGGCGCTGCTGCCGCAGCTGCGGCAAGCGATGCCGGCGGCCGTCGACGTCACGCTGCTCACCGACCGCACGGTCACCATCCGCGGCTCGGTGACCGACGTCCAGTTCGAATTGCTACTCGCCGTCGTGCTCGTGGTGATGGTGATCTTCCTGTTCCTGCGCAACGTTGCCGCCACGCTCATTCCCAGCGTCGCGGTGCCGCTGTCGCTGGTCGGCACGTTCGGCGTCATGTATCTCGCCGGCTTCTCGATCAACAACCTGACGCTGATGGCGCTGACCATCGCCACCGGCTTCGTCGTCGACGACGCGATCGTCGTCATCGAGAACATCGCGCGCTACATCGAGAAGGGCGAGAAGCCGCTGGACGCGGCGCTCAAGGGCACGCAGCAGATCGCGTTCACCATCATCTCGCTCACGTTTTCGCTGATCGCCGTGCTGATCCCGCTGCTGTTCATGGGCGATGTCGTGGGCCGGCTGTTCCGCGAGTTCGCGATCACGCTGGCGGTCGCGATCCTCATCTCGGCGGTCGTGTCGCTGACGCTGACGCCGATGATGTGCGCGAAGCTCTTGCACCATACGCCGCCGGAAAAGCAGGGGCGCTTCTATCGGTGGAGCGGCGAGCTCTTCGACCGCATCATCCATCGCTACGGGCAGATGCTCAATTGGGTGCTCGACCGCCAGACCGCCACGCTGATCGTCGCGGTGCTCACGCTGGTGGTCACCGTGGTGCTGTACGTGATCATTCCGAAGGGCTTCTTCCCGGTGCAGGACACCGGCGCGATCCAGGGCATTTCGGAGGCGCCGCAGACAGTGTCCTTCGCGGCGATGGCCGAGCGCCAGCAGGCGTTGGCCGACGTCGTGCTCACCGATCCGGCGGTGGCGAGCCTCACGTCGTTCATCGGCGTCGACGGCAGCAACGCGACGCTCAACAGCGGCCGCATGCTGATCAACCTGAAGCCCAAGTCCCAGCGCGACGCGAGCGCGAGCGACATCATCCGGCGATTGCAGCCGAAGCTGGCGAAGGTCGACGGAATCACGCTGTACATGCAGCCGGTGCAGGACCTGACCATCGAGGACCGGGTCAGCCGCACGCAATATCAGTTCACCGTCGAATCGGTGGATGTGCAGAACCTCGGCGTCTGGGTGCGCAAGCTCACCGACCGCTTGCAGCACGCGCCGCAGCTCGCCGACGTCGCCAGCGATTTCTCGGACGGCGGCCTGCAGGCCTACGTCGAGTTCGACCGCACCACGGCGAGCCGGCTGGGGATCACGCCGGCCGCGATCGACACCGCGCTGTACAACGCGTACGGGCAGCGGCTGGTCTCGACGATCTTCACGCAAACGAATCAGTATCGCGTCGTGCTCGAAGTCAAGCCGGAATTCCAGCGCGGGCCCGGCGCGCTCAACGACATTTACGTCACGGCCACCGTGCCCGGCCAGCCGAACCAGCAGGTGCCGTTGAGCACCGTGGCGACGGTCGTCGAGAAGGCGGCACCGCTCGCGATCAATCACATCGGCCAGTTTCCCGCGTCCACCATCTCGTTCAATCTCGCGCGCGGCGCGTCGCTCGGCGATGCCGTCGAGGCGATCGAAACCGCCAAGACCGAGCTGGCGCTGCCGGACAGCGTGCAGATCAATTTCCAGGGCGCGGCGCTTGCGTTTCGCGCCTCGCTCAACAACGAGCTGTGGCTGATCCTTGCCGCCATCGTCACGATGTACATCGTGCTGGGCGTCCTCTACGAAAGCTTCATCCATCCGGTCACGATCCTGTCCACGCTGCCGTCCGCGGGCGTCGGCGCGCTGCTCGCGCTGCTCGTTTCCGGCAACGACCTGTCGATCATCGCGATCATCGGCATCATCCTGCTGATCGGCATCGTGAAAAAGAACGCGATCATGATGATCGACTTCGCGCTCGATGCCGAGCGCAATGAAGGAATGGCGCCGCGCGAAGCGATCTTCCAGGC
>Ga0207675_100000829_pt1 | contig 30767 bp, 30 predicted proteins | sample KBSSwiS42_FD_184305 | JGI IMG/M metagenome (GOLD analysis project Ga0207675, IMG submission 184305) | Switchgrass rhizosphere microbial communities from Kellogg Biological Station, Michigan, USA - KBS Switchgrass S4-2 (SPAdes) (version 2) | ecosystem: Host-associated > Plants > Roots >...
ATGTGAGGCCGACCATGGACGGCCTGCCGATCGAAGATGACAACGCGGTTCTCGCTTCCGTCACCGTACCGTTGGAAGCGATCCCATCTCCGCGCGCTTTTCTCAGCTTCGACGTCAGCTCGTTCCGGGTCCTCGTCTCACCAGGCGAACTCCTCGCCATCGTCTTGACAGGCAATGCCCGGTGGTATGGAGTGGCGCCCGGGATCGGCACGCCTGGCCTCGTCGAAGTGCTCGCCGAACCCGCTGATGACCCGTATCCTCGAGGTGCCGCCTACTTTCGGAGGCCGCCAGAGGCTCCGACTTTCGACCTGCCTGGCGGCGGCCGCCTCGTTGCGGACCTCGGGTTTCGGACCTACGTCGACGTCATCCCCGAGCCGCCTACTCTCATGCTGTTTGGCATCGGCGTCTTTGGGCTCATGTTGAGCCGCTTGGTTCACTACGGCCGAAGAGCGAAGCACCGATGGAATGCGGTTCCAGCCCGGCGGTCGAATGCGGCTGTCGCGCCCCGCCGTCGTCAGGAGGACGCCCGGCGGTCGTAGCGCGCGCGCACGCCGGCGAGCGCCTCCTCGTACGCCGCACCCGCGTCGTCGAGCCGGCTCACCGTCATCGCGAGGTCCTTGAGCAGGCCGTCGTGCAGGCGATAGCACCAGCCGTGGACGACGACCTCCTGGCCGCGCTTCCACGCTTCCTGGACGACGGTGGTCTGGCAGACGTTGAGCGCCTGCTCGACGACATTGAGCTCGCAGAGCGCGTTGACGCGCTCGTCGTCGGCGACCGTCGCGAGCCACTCCGCGTGTTGGTTACGAACGTCCTGGACGTGGCGGATCCAGTTGTCCGCGAGGCCGACGCTGCGGTTCTCGAGCGCCGCAGCGACGCCGCCGCACCGCGAATGGCCGACGACGATGATGTGATGCACCTGGAGGACGTCGATCGCGAACTGGATGACCGAGAGGCAGTTGAGGTCGGTGTGAACGACGACGTTGGCGACGTTGCGATGAACGAAGAGCTCACCAGGCGCGAGGTCGACGAGCTCGTTGGCGGGAACGCGGCTGTCGGCGCAGCCGATCCAGAGGTACTGCGGCGCCTGCTGCTGCAAGAGGCCGGTGAAGAACCCCGGCCGTGCCGCCTCCATGTTCGCCGCCCAGCGACGGTTGCTGTCGAGCAGCTCGGTGAGTTTTTTCGTCATGAGCGGACGATAGCAATACGGGCGGCTCGCGCGATGCTCGAGGCGCTAGCGGCTCCATGCCGGACGTTTCTCGAGCATCGGCTGCCTCACGGCTTGGGCATCGACTTGGCGGCGACCCGGTCCGGGAGCACGCGCGCGATCAGCTCGGTATCGCAGTACTCCTCGTAGCGGGAGATCTTGCCGCCGCGAAAATGGATGACGAAGGCGTAGTCGTTGTCGTAGCGCTGGCCGTCGCGGGTGAGGTTCCTGCCGCGCGCCTGCAAGACGACGACGTCGCCGCCGTCGATCAGGCGGGTCGGCACCGTCGCGCGCTCGGCGAGCACCCGACCGAGCGGGCGGAAGATCTCGTCGACGATCGTCTGCTTGCCGGCGAACTCGCCGCTCCACGAGCCGCTGCCGATCGTGCGCCAGACGACGTCGTCGTGGCACGCGTCCCAGAAGGCGGCGCCGTTGCCCTTGGCGAGCTCGGCGAAGATGTCGGAGACGAGCCGGGCGTTCGCGGAGAGCTGGGCCATTGCGGTTCCTCTGCGCGTCACCTTCGGACGCCGCGAGATTCTGCACCTCGCCGTCGCAGGAGCGCCGTTTGCCGCCGGCCCGCATTGCCGCGACCCCGCGCTTCCGGTAGCGTTGCCCAGTGCAGATCGATCCCGAGGACCCGCGCCGCCGCGCCCTGATGCGACAGGCCGCGTGCGTCGCCGGCGCGTGGGCGGCGTCGGGCGCGCTGCCCGCGGTCGCCGCGGGCGAGGTCCAGCACTATCCGCGCTCGATGCTGGTCGACGTGCACGGCAATCCGTGGTCGACGCGCCAGCTGAAGCCGGCCGAGCCGTTCCTCTTCAACTATCCGTACACCGCGTCGCCGGTCTTCCTGATCGCGTTCGAGCGCGAGGTGCCGGCGACCGAGCTCGTCACCAAGGACAAGCAGCGCTACGCCGCGCCGGCCGGCGTCGGCCCGAACCGCTCGATCGTCGCGTTCTCTGCGATCTGCGCGCACAAGCTGATGTACCCGACCACCGCCATCAGCTTCATCGGCTTGCGCGACGGCCAGCGCGGCGAGCCCGCGCACGTCATCCACTGCTGCGGCGACAACTCGCGCTACGACCCGCTGCACGGCGGCCGCGTCATCGACGGCCCGGCACCGCAGGCGCTCGCGGCGGTGCTGCTCGAATGGGACGCCGCCAGCGATCGCTTGTACGCCGTGGGGACGCGCGGCGGCGAGATGTTCGATGCGTTCTTCGAGAAATACGCGGTGAAGCTCGAGTTCGAGACCGGCAGCAGCTTGCGCAAAGCGAGCGGTGCGACGGTCATCGTGCAGCCGGCAGCGAGCTACAGCAAGCAGTGGCGAAGCTGCGCGGTGTGACGATCGTGCGCCGGGCGAACCGCGCGTTCTCACAGGTGCGCTGGCTCGATCGCTGACAAGCAGTCAACGTCGCGCAGGCACGCGGCCGAGACCGACCGTCAGCAGCAGCCCGGCGAGCGAACAAACGCCCGTCACCAGCCACGTCCACTGCCAGTCTCCGGTGGCGCTCGCCACCGCGGCCACCAGCGGCGGCCCGGCGAACTGGCCGAGCGCCGACCATTGCTGGACCCAGCCGACCGTCGTCGACAACGTGCCTTCGCTCGGTGCCAGCCGGACCGCCAGCGCGAACAGCGTCGCCGGGATCAGTCCGCCGACGCCCGAGAACAGCAGCACCGCTGCATAGCGCAGCGCGGGCGGCAGGCCGACATCGCCGTTGCCGGCGAACGTCGCCGTCGCGGCCAACGCCATCGTCACGAAACCGATCCTCAGCAGGCGAAAGGGCGAGACGCCGCGCTGCAACAGCCGGCCCGATCCGATGTTGCCGACCATGTTGGCGGCAGCGACGGTGGCCGTCAGCACTCCGGCGGTGGCGCCGACGATGCCGCTCTGGACGTAGATCGACGGCAAGAAGCCGATCACCGCCAGCCACTGTCCCGAGTACACCGCGAACGACAGCGCCACCAGCCACGGGCCCGGCGTGGCCAGCGTCTGGCGCAGTCGCGCGAGCCACGACGACGGCGATGCCGCCGCGCGCGCGCCGCTGTCTGCGGACACGGCATGTCGGAGCCACATCGCCATCGCGGCGGACAACGCCGCCAGCGTCCACCACCAGCCGCGCCAGCCGATCGCCGCGATCGCCAACGGCCCGAACAGCAGCGCAAGGGCCGTGGCGAACGGCATGTAGGCACCCCACAGGCCGAGCATCGCGCTCGCCCGTTGCGGCTCGACGAGCGATCGCACCCATCCTGGCGCCGGCAGCACGACGAGCAGGAAGCCGAAGCCTTCGGCAGCCCGCAGCAGCATCAACGGCGCAACGCCTTGCGTCAGGCCGCCGAGGGCGCTGACGATCGCCAGCAGCACGAGCCCGAGCGTCATGCTGCGACGGCTCCCGAGGCCGTCGGCGACGACGCCGAAGACCACGCCGACCGTCATGCCGGCGAGCTGGACCAGCGACAGCAGAAAGCCGGCCTGCACGAGCGTCAGTCCGAGCGACTCGCGCAGCACCGGGATCGCGGGCGGGAGCTTGCCGATGTGCAGCGCCGCGACGACGCCGGCGAGGATCACCACCAGCGCAGGCTCGACACGCGGCGCGTCGGTCGTCGTCATGGCCGGCCGACGCGCCGGCGATCAGGCCTCGTACTTGAACGACAGCGAAACCTTGGCCCGGAAGGCGACGACCTTGCCGCCTTCGATCTTCACGTCGAGCTTGTTGACTTCTGCGACACGCAAGTCGCGCAGCGACCCGGCGGCGGTCTCCACGGCCCTTCTTGCAGCTTCCTCCCACGAGGTCGGGCTCGTGCCGATGATCTCCGTGACGCGATAGACGCCGGATTCGGCTTTCTTCTTGGCCATGTCGTGACTCCTGCTGTTGAGATTCGCGAAGGCCTCAGCCCTCGCCGAGCCATCATAGGCCTCGCCCGTCGAGCCGAACCACTCTTCCGCCTGGCGGCTACTCACCCGCAATGCCGGCATTTCTCGAGCACGATGTCGCCCGTCGGAAAGGTGATGCGCAAGAGCGGCCAGCCGTCGTTGTCGTGCTCGAGCTTGAGCGTGTGGCTCGCGGGCGCGACGGGCGCCGGATCGAGGAACTTGTTCTGGCCGCAGGTGTCGGTCTGGATGTAGCTGGCCTTGGTGGGGTTGAAGGTGAAGTCGGCGCCGGTGCCGCTCAGCGTGCCGAACTCGTCCCAGCCTCCGGTGCGAAAGCAGTTGCCGCCGAAGTACGCCGAGGTGAGGTTCCAAACGTGTCGGTAGCGCCCGTCGGCGGTCAGGACGAGGGTGATGCCGAGGGCACCGTCGCCGTTCGGCACACCGCCGTAGGGCCCGCTGTAGAACGGCGGCACGTAGGTCAGGATCGTCTCCCATTGACCGGTGAGCGGCTCGGGAATCGATGCGGGCTGCGCCGGTACATCGCCGCCCTGCCCTTGCGCCTCGGCGGCTGGCGCGTCGCCGCCACCGCCGCCGCAGCCGAAGAGCGCGAGGACCAGGGGCGCGAGCCAGAGCAGTCGGCGCTTGGAAGCGATGCTGGTCGGGCGGTTGCGGTTCGTGTGCATGCAGGTCTCCAGGCGTTGATGAAGGCCTGCACTGTCGACGCCGGGCTGCGCAGCGTCTTGAAGCGGCGATGAAACGTGCCTGAAGAGCGCTGAAAGGCAGTCCCGGCAAAGGTCGGCAACCCCGCGCTAGTCTTCGGGTCGCAATGCAGTTGGAGGAAGAATGAAGATCGCCTTTTTCGGAACCGGGTTGATGGGCTCGGGGTTCGTGCGCCGCCTGCGCGCCAACGGCCACGACGTCAATGTCTGGAACCGCACCGCCGAGAAGGCACGCGCTCTCGAGAGCGACGGCGCACGCGCCTTCGCCGACCCCGCCGCCGCGCTCGCCGGGGCCGAGCGCCTCCATCTCTCGCTCGCCGACGATGCGTCGGTCGACGCCGTCCTCGAGCCGCTCGCCGAACGGATCGCGCCGACCACGTGGATCGTCGACCACACGACCACCGCGGTCACGCCGACCGCCGAGCGCGTGAAGCGTTGGGACGGGCGCGGGCGAACGTTCGTCCATGCCCCGGTGTTCATGGCGCCCGCCAACGCCCTGGAGGGCACCGGGCTCATGCTGGTTTCGGGTGCGCGCGCCCGCCACGACGCGCTCGTGCCCGAGCTGCAAAAGATGACCGGCACGGTGGCGTACCTCGGCGAAGCTCCCGAGCGCGCGGCCGCGTTCAAGCTGTTCGGGAACCTGACGCTGCTCGGCATCCTTGGCGTGCTCGGCGATGTCAATCGCCTCGCCAGCGCCGTCGGCGTGTCGACGGGCGAGGCGTTCGCGCTCTTCAAGCAGTTCAATCCGGGCCAGTTCCTGCCGGCGCGGGCGGCACGGATCGAATCGGGCGACCTGAGCAAACCGTCGTTCGAGGTCGCGATGGCACGCAAGGACGTCCGCCTGATGATCGAGGAAGCGCAACGCGGAGGCGTCGACCTCCTCGTCATGCCCGGCGTCGCGGCGATGCTCGACGCCGCGATCGCGCGCGGCGAAGGCGCGCTCGACGTCGCGGCCGCAGCGCGCGTCGCGCGCTGATTCTCCGTACACGGCGACCGTCAGCGTCGGCGCTGTCGGTCACTCGACGGCGGTGCCGCGTTGCGCCTCCGTCGCAGCCACCGTGCGCAACGGCGGAAAGCGCGCCTGCAGCTCCGGCCCCATGACCTGCACGACCGCGACGGCCTCGCGCAAGCCGTGGAACCGATGCGAGCCGAGCGGGCGCATGCGCAACCCCGCCGGCCGCGATCGCCCGAGGGCATCGCGCGCCGCCGCCGAGAGCAGGATCTGGCCGCCGTGCCCGGCCGAGCAGATGCGGGCGACGGTGTGCACGGCGAGGCCGACGTAGCCGGCGTCGGTGAGCGTCGGCCGGCCGCTGTGGATGCCGGCGCGAACCCGGACGGCGACATCTTCGGGCCAGGCGCGCAAGCGCAGGCCGCGCTCGATGCCGAGCGCGGCTTCGAGCGCGTCGGAGGCACGCACGAACACGGCGAAGAACTCGTCGGCGCGGGCGTCGACCTCGCGGCCGCTGGCGTGGTGCACGCAGCCGCGGATGACGGCACGGATGTCGGCCAGCAGCGCCGCATAGCGATCACCGAGCCGATGCAGCAGGACCGTCGAGCCTTCGATGTCGGTCAGCAGAAACGTGACGATGCCCGTCGGCAGCGTTCGCGACTCGTTCGCCTGCGCCTCGACCCGGCCGCGCAGCCGATCGTTCTCCACCGCCAGCCGCACCGCCGCGGTCACCGTCTCGAGCAGCGCCGGAGTCTTCAGCACGCTGGCCGAATGCACGAGCGCTGTCATCGGCTGGCCGTGGCGCTCGAGCAGCGTCGTCACCGGACCGCCTCCCGCGTCGCCCGCTGCCGCCGGCAACGCCACGGGCTGGCCGTCGCGATCGAGATAGCCGCCCGCCGAGTCGGACCAGTGCAGCACCGAGAGCGTCGGATCGCGGAGCGCCGTGCGGACCCGGCGTTCGAACTCGGCAGGCGTGCCAGCCTGTCCGAGCTCGACGACCAGCCGGCCTGCCGTCGCCTCGCTCGCGCGCGATTCGAGCTGGCCGGTCACGAACCCGATCGGCACGATGCCGTACTTGCGCGCGGCGACGAGCAGCTTCTTGCGCGCGCGCTCGCGCGCCGCTTCGTCCTCGAACACGACCTGGTTGAAGCGCGCCAGCGCGTTGCGGACGTGCGGCTCGTCGTTGATCGGCAGCCGCCTGCGCCCTTTCGAGTCGACGTACGCGAACGCGCTGTCGGGCAGCTTCGCGCGCTTGCTGGAATCGAGCGTGCTCATGGCGAGCGCGTCAACGCCCGAGCGATCTCGAGCCCCTCGTCGCGCGTGTCGTCGCGCCGCGCCGGCCGGTTGGCGCGTCGATACCAATAGTCGGCGTTGCCGAGGTCGCCCTCGATGCGGTGCAACCAGGCGTGGACCCACGCGCCTTCGGCGTCGTCCTGCGCCTGGGCGAGCTCGTGCGCAGCATCCCAATCGCCGCGCAGGCCATGCCAGACGGCGCGCAGCATCGGCGTCGCGTGCGACGGCGGTGCATCGCGATCGAGGCTGAGAACGAACGGATCGATCGCTTCGGTCATCGCGCGACTCTGGGCAACAGGATGGGAGGTGCGATGCTCATTCGAGCCGCTTTCGCCTGCCGAGGACGAGCATCGCCGCCGGGATGGTCGTCAGCACACCGATCGCCACCAGCGCCCAGCCGACGCCCTTGCGCGTGTCGTCGCCGAGCCTGTCGGCGAGCAGAAGGGCGACGCCCGCACCCAGCATGGCGCGGGTGCCGACGACCATTCCCAGTTCCGGCAAGCGAAGCTCGGTGACGATCATGGCGCTCTCCTGGCGGTGACTCGGGCGCTCATCGTAGGGCTTGCTGCGAGCAGAATCCGAGTCTCGGACCTTCATCAAAGGAGGATCGCATGGTCATCCGCCGTACACACGCGTCGTCGACCTTCCGGTGGCTGGCGGTCGGTGCGCTCGCGATCGCAACGTCGATCGCAGCGCGCGCCGACAACTCGTACGCCACCATGCTGCAGAACAACGCGATGCGGCAGGCGGACCTGACCCAGCAGATGATCAATCTGGGCGGCCGGCCTCTCGGCTCCGGGGGAGCGGCGGCGCCCGCGGGACCTGCGCCCTGCCTGCCACCGTTCGATCTGCAGCGCGGCGTCGACGGCCATGTGCCGCCCGAGCTGCAGGGCGATCCCCGCTACCAGGCCTACCTGCGTTGTCGACAGGCGCACCCGGAACGCGACGTGGCCACCATGCCGCAGCCACCTGCGGCTTCGCCCGGCACGCATCTGCCGATCACCGCGACCGACTTCGTGCCGCCGCGTCCCGGACATCCGTTCGTCGACCAGGCGATCGCCGGCATGACGGCGCTCACGCCCGAGCAGCGCGTGCAGCTTCGCAACGGCGCCGAGGAGGTCTTCCGGCGCGTGGCGACGCAATATCGCGGCAACAACCTCGCCGTCTCGGTGACGGTCGCGTACGCGGCGGCGCAGCTGACGCTGACCGGCGCCGACATGAACGCCCAGCAGGCACGCGAGTTCGTCTTCGGCGTCAACGACCAGCTCGCCCGCCACCCGCGCTTCGCGACGATGACGGCGCTGGAGAAGCAGAACGAATCCGATCGGCTGATCTTCCAGACCTTCGTCATCGCGGTGCTGCGCGACCTCGGCACGCGCGATCCGCAGGCGAGGCAGCAGGCGGCCGAGCTCGCGCGCACGGTGATGAAGCAGTTCAACGGCGCCTGAGCGCGCTGCGAGCGGGCGCCGGCCGACATCTTGTGAGCGAGGGCGCACCGATGACTTCCCGCCGGCGCTTCCTGCGGTCCGTCCCCATCTGCATCGCCGGAGCCGCCTCCGGCGGCGGCCTCGAGACCAGCGCGTCTGCCGCCGACGCGCCCGGCGGTGCTGCGACACCAGGTGCGCCGCCGGTGTTCGGAGCGGGTCCGGGAAGCGGGCCGCCGGTGAGCGCGGCCACGTTCGCCGAGGCCGAGAAGCTCGCCCGGGTGACGATGACGCCGGCGCAGCGAGAGCTCGCGGCGGCAAGCTGGTCGACGACGATGGCGCCGCTCGCCGACCGCCGCGCGGGAGAGCACCCGTTCGCCATTCCGGACGCAGTCGCCCCCGCGACGCTGTGGCATCCCGCGTCGATCGCGCAGCCGATGCCGAGCCGCGATCACTTCGTCGCCTCGCGATCACCGCCGATGGCGCTTCCATCGAACGACGCCGACATCGCGTACGCGCCGGTCACGCAACTCTCGGCCTGGATCGCAGCGCGACAGCTCAGCTCGGAGCGCCTCACGCAGATCTATCTCGAGCGCATCGCACGCTTCGACAGCGCGCTGCACAGCGTGATCACGGTCGCCGCCGACCACGCCTTGGCCCAGGCGCGCCGCGCCGATGCCGACATCAGAGCGGGCCGTCGCCGCGGCCCGCTGCACGGCATTCCATACGGCGTCAAGGACATGCTCGACACGAAGAGCCTGCGCACGACGTGGGGCGCCGAGCCGCTGCGCGAGCACGTGAGCGACACCGACGCCACCGTCGTGCGCAAGCTCGACGAGGCGGGCGCCGTGCTCGTCGCCAAGCTGAGCCTGGGCGCGCTCGCGCTCAACGACGTCTGGTTCGGCGGCCAGACGCGCAACCCATGGCTCACCGACGAGGGCTCGTCGGGCTCGAGCGCCGGGCCGGGCGCTGCGACAGCTGCGGCGCTGGTCGCGTTCGCGATCGGCAGCGAGACCGGCGGCAGCATCGTCAGCCCGAGCATGCGCTGCGGCATCACCGGCCTGCGGCCGACGTTCGGTCGCGTCTCGCGCACCGGCGCGATGACGCTGTGCTGGTCGCTCGACAAGCTCGGTGTGATGACGCGCCGCGTCGAGGACGCGATGCTCGTCCTGCGCGCGATCGCGGGGCCCGACGGACGCGACCTCTCTGCAGTGGCGGCGTCGCTCGACTTCGATGCGACGAAGTCGGTGAAAGGTCTGCGCGTGGGCTACGTCGAGGCCTGGATGAAGGACGACCCGGCGACCGACGTCGACCGCGCGGCGCTCGCATCGATTCGCGCGCTCGGCATGGCCGCCGAGCCGTTCACGTTGCCGGACTGGCCTTACGGCGCGCTCGACACGGTGCTGTTCGCGGAGGCCGCCGCGGCGTTCGAGGCCTGGGCCCTCGACGGTCGCCTCGACACGTTGCGGATGCAGGTCGCCGACGCTTGGCCGAACATCTTCCGCCAGTCGCGTTTCATCTCGGCGGTCGACTACGTGCAGGCGGAACGCCTGCGCCGGATGGTCGCGCAGGAGATGGCGCGGGTCATGTCGCGTTTCGACCTGCTGCTGGTGCCGTCGCTGCGCGGAGAGATGCTGACCGTGTCGAACCACACCGGGCACCCGTCGCTCACGCTGCGCACGGGGACGGTGAACGTCGCCGAGGCGCGCAGCGACTGGGCGCCCGATCCGGCGAACCCGCTGCCGAAGTTCGACCCGCCCCGCCCCGTTCCGCATGGCGTCACGCTGATCGGCCGCCTGTTCGACGAGGGCACGATCGCGCGGGCGGGGATGGCGCTCGAGCGTGAGGCGAACGTCGCCGGGCAGCGGCCGCCGGAATTCTGATCACGGCCGACTCCCGCTCGAGAGCAGCACCGTCGCGTTGCTCTCCGCTCGGAGCGACCTCATTCGCGCACGTGCGCAAGGACGGCGTCGAGCGCGGGCGGCACGCGGTCGAGGTCGAGGGCGTCGACGAGGAGCGTGCCGTAGCGCACCTTGCGGCCGGCGCGCGTGCCGAGGAAGCGGCGCAATTGCGCATGCAGGTCGCGGCCGCGCTGCGCAGGCTGCTCCTGGAAGCGACGGAACGACGCGAGCTCGCCCTCGGCGTCGAGGACGCGCTCGACCGCCGCCGTGCCGAGCGCGCGGATCAGCTCGTCTTCGAGGTCGGCATCGCATGCGAAGAAGCCGTGCTCCGCTGCGGTGTCGGCGCCGCTCGCCGGGCCTTCGCCGATGCCGGCGCGTCCGAGATCGCGGCGGACCTGCCGCAGCTCGGCGATGTCGCACAGTCCGGCGAGCCGCAGGCCGAGACCGTGCGGCCCGAGCGCCTCCGCGAAGCGTTGCACGTTGCTCGCGCCGCCGATCGGCACGACGACGACGCCTTCGCTGCCCAGGTCGCGGCCGCGTCGTCGCGCGAGCGCCTCGAGTGCAGTCTGGTCGCTCCAGCCTTCGACGAGGATCGCCGCCCACGCCTCGGAGGCGCGCGCGAGATCCAGTGCGGCCTCCGGGCCGAGCGGCGGCCGCGGGCCGGCCATCACGCCGCCGCGATCACGCTTTCTTGACCCAAGCGCTGCACCACCCCTTCGCGGTGACGTTCCGGCCGCCGAAGATCGTGCAGCCTGCCGTCGGGTCGCCGGGCTTGCCCTGGTACTGCTTGCAGCCGGCGCAGTCCTGACCTGCCGCATAGCTCGCGTATTTCGCCTTGTCGACTTTGGCGCCGTCCTTGACGTAGCCGAGCGACACCGCCAACGGATGGGAGGGTTCCACCTCCCCGGCGCGTGCCAAGCGCCCGCTCAGCACTGCGGCACCGGCGACGGGGATGATGCGAATGATCGAGCGACGCGTGGTCATGCGCACTCCTCCTTCCGCCTAGGGCTTCGTCGTGACGCCGATCGGCGTCGACCCCACCGGCTGGTAGACGAGCGTCTTGTGCATCCGCCAGCTCACCAGCCGCAGCGCTCCGGCGGCGACGCGGCTGAGCGTCACAAGCGTCACGGGGTCGTCGTCGCTGTCGCTCGACGGCATGAGGCTCGCGATCCGGACCTGGGTCGGCTGCTCGGTGCCAACCTTCGACGCGAGCACGGTGCGCGCCGCGCTGCCGCTGCCCGGCGCGGCGAAGCGCCAGGCAGCGACGGCGAGATGACCGTCGGGCGTCACGTAGCCGACGGCGACGTCGGTGCCGTGCGACTGCAGCCGTGCGAAGGAGCGCGGAAGCTCGGCGAATTCGGCGCTGGCGTATTGGGTCATCACGCCGTTGCCGGCGAGCGAGACGAGCTGCAGACGCGCGACGGCGTTCGACGAGCCTGGCCAGACGATGGTCGCGAAGACATCGTTGTTCTGCGCGACGGAAATGCCGTGGACGATGCCGATGCCGAGCGCCTTCGTCTCCGCCGCCGAGGCGAGCGACGTCACGCCCATGGCACCGACGCGCCAGCTGTGGGTCTTGATCTGGCCGGCGACCGGGTCGCGGCAGAGCGTGAGCACCTTGCGCGGATGCGCGCCGTTGAGAACTTCGTTCATCGCAGCGCACGAGAGTGCGACCTTGTCGCCCGGGCCACCGGCCGCAACCTGGCCGGCATACACCTCCGCGGTATCGGTCACGCCGCCGAACCAGAGCTTCCAGCCGCCGTTCTTGCTCAGCGTCGTGAACGCGAACTGGCGATACGCGTAGTAGACGACGGTGTTCGGGTCGGGCTGCTGCACGCCGGTCGTGACGCCGACCGAGACGACGTCGAAGTCGGAGATCAGCGTCTCGACCGTGACCGGCTGGCCTGGGAGCGCACTGCCGGTGTTGTAGCCGCGGATGCGCAGCGCCGACGAAGCATCGAGCCAGAGGACGACGATGCGATGGTTGTCGAAGACGACGATCCGCGTCCGCGTCCCGTGGCCGACGGTGGCGTCGGCGCCGCCCGCGCCGGTGAACGTGCCGTCGTTCGCAAGCCCCCAGGTCTCGAGCTTGATCGTGCCGCTCGTCGCGCGTGCGACGTGCACGGTGCGCGTCGCGGCGTGCACGCCGACGTCGAACTCGTACTCGGCGCTGCCGCCGACGAGGTCGAGCGTCTTCTGCTTGTCGATGGCGTACATGGCGGCCTCCGGGGGCGAGCGAGTGCGATTTGAACACCGCCGGGATCGAAACTAAAGTTCTCCACGTCCCACAGGAGACCTCGAGTGAAGACCTATCGCATCGCAACCATCCCGGGTGACGGCATCGGCAAGGAAGTCGTTCCCGCCGGCCGGCAAGTGCTCGAGGCGCTCGCGGCCGCTGGCACCGACTTCAAGTTCGAGTTCGAGAACTTCGACTGGGGCGGCGACTACTTCCGCCAGCACGGCGTCATGATGCCGGACGACGGTCTGAGCGCGATCCGCGACAAGGACGCGATCCTGTTCGGCTCCGCCGGCGACCCGCACATCCCCGACCACGTCACGCTGTGGGGCTTGCGCCTGAAGATCTGCCAGGGGTTCGACCAGTACGCGAACGTGCGGCCGACGCGGATCCTGCCCGGCATTGACGCGCCGCTGAAGCGCTGCGGTCCCGACGACCTCAACTGGGTCATCGTGCGCGAGAACTCGGAAGGCGAGTACGCCGGCGTCGGCGGCCGCGTCCACCAGGGCCATCCGATCGAAGCGGCGACCGACGTGTCGATGATGACGCGTGCCGGCGTCGAGCGGATCATGCGCTTCGCGTTCAAGCTGGCGCAGTCGCGTCCGCGCAAGCTCCTCACGGTGATCACCAAGAGCAACGCCCAGCGCCACGCGATGGTGATGTGGGACGAGATCGCGCTCCAGGTCGCGAAGGAATTCCCGGACGTCACCTGGGACAAGGAGCTCGTCGACGCCTCGACGGCGCGGATGATCAACCGCCCCGCCTCGCTCGACACGGTCGTCGCGACGAACCTGCACGCCGACATCCTGAGCGATCTCGCCGCGGCGCTCGCCGGCAGCCTCGGCATCGCGCCGACCGCCAACATCGACCCGGAGCGCCGCTATCCCTCGATGTTCGAGCCGATCCACGGCTCGGCGTTCGACATCATGGGCCAGGGCCTCGCCAATCCGGTCGGCACCTTCTGGTCGGTGGTCATGCTGCTCGAGCATCTCGGCGAGCTGGACGCTGCGAAGCGCGTGATGGGCGCGATCGAGCAGGTCACCGCGAACCCTGCGCTGCACACCCGCGACCTCGGCGGCAAGGCTTCGACCGCGCAAGTCACCCAGGCGGTGTGCGAGCTGCTGAGCGCGGGCGCGCAGCGCCAGGCCGCCTGACGGCCTGGGCGACGGCAGCGGCGCACTCTGACCGCGCCGTTGCCGTGCGCAACAATCGCCCGATGCTCGACGACCTCCACTACCGCTCGATCGAAGAGCTCGCGCGCCTGCTCGCCGCGCGCAAGGTCTCGCCGGTCGAGCTCACCGAGGCGATGCTGCGCCGGATCGAGCGCGTCGATCCGGCGCTGAAGTCCTACGCGCTCGTCACGCCCGAGCTCGCGCTCGCGCAGGCGCGCACCGCCGAGCAGATGATCGGCAAGCGCCGAATCCTGTCGCAGCTGCACGGCGTTCCGGTCGCCGTCAAGGACCTGTGCTGGACCGAAGGCATCGCGACCGCGGCCGGCATGCCGCTGCACAAGGACTTCGTCCCTGCCGTCGACGCGACCGTCGTGCGCAAGCTCCGCGAAGCCGGCGCCGTGCTGCTCGGCAAGCTCCAGCTCACCGAAGGCGCGTTCGCCGACCATCACCCCGACGTGCCGGCTCCCCTCAATCCCTGGCACCGCGACCACTGGTCGGGCGCTTCGTCGAGCGGCTCGGGGGTCGCCACCGCGGCGGGCCTCTGCTTCGGCTCGCTCGGCTCCGACACCGGCGGGTCGATCCGCTTTCCGTCGGCGGCCAACGGCGTCACCGGGATCAAGCCGACGTGGGGGCGCGTCTCGCGCTTCGGCTGCTTCGAGCTCGCGGCGTCGCTCGACCACATCGGCCCGATGTGCCGCAGCGCCGCCGACTGTGGCGTCGTCCTGCAGGCAATCGCGGGCAGCGACCCGCGCGACCCGACCGCCCTGCTCGCCGACGTTCCCGACTACCTCGCCGGCGACGACGGCACGCTGCGCGGCGTGCGGATCGGCTTCGACGAGCGCTACGCGCTCGACGACGTTGAGCCCGACGTGCGCCGTGCGGTCGAAGCGACGCTCGGGACGGTGCGCGCGCTCGGCGCCGAGATCGTCGCGCTGCGCTTTCCCGACGTCGCTGCGATGACCGCCGACTGGGGTCGGCATTGCGCGGTCGAGACCGCGGTCGCGCACGAGAAGACGTTCCCGTCCGAGCGCCATCGCTACGGCCCGGGTCTCGCCGGATTGATCGATGCCGGCCGCGCGCTCAGCGCGACCGAGTACCAGCACATCCTGCTGCGCCGGTGCGACTTCGCCGGGCGCGTCGCCGCCGCGCTGACGCCGGTCGACGCGATGCTGATCCCGGCGCAGCCGATCGCGGCGCCGACGGTCGCGCGGATGACGACGCTCGGTCGTGTCCCGGCCGAGCTCGCGGCGCTGATCCGCTACACGGCGCCGTTCGACATGTCGGGCAATCCGACGGTGACGCTGCCGGCGGCGTTCACTGCGCAAGGACTGCCGATCGCGGTGCAGTTCGTCGGCCGCCCGCTCGGCGAAGCGGCGGTCGTTCGCGCCGGCCGCGCGTTCCAGCGCGTCACCGACTTCCACCGTCGCCACCCGCGCGTCTAGCGCGGCGCGGGCCTCAGGCCGCGGGGCGCTCGGCGGCTTCGATCAGCGTCGTCAGCAAGCGCTCGAGCTGGCGCGCGTTGCGATCGCCGAGCAGCGCGCGCAACGCGGCGTGGTGCTCGTCGACCTTGCCCTGCAGCTCTTCGAGGAGGTCGAGGCCGCCGTCGGTGGCATAGACGAGGACGCGACGGCTGTCCTCGGGGTCGGCGGCGCGCTGCACCAGCGACTTGCCGACCATGCGGTCGATCAGCTTGGTGAGCGTCGGCGGATTCATCTCCATCCGCTCGGCGAGCTCGCCCATCGTGTGGCCTTCGGCGTCGGCGAGCCGGCGCAGCACGCGCCAGTGGTCCGAGGTGACTCCATCGCGGCCGATCGCGCGGGCGAGCCGCTCGCCGACGACGCGGCCGGCGCGCTCGAGGAGCAGGCCGAGATGGTGGTCGTTGCGCTTCATCGCTGTGCTATTGTAGAAGTTGCTTTCTCGGGAAAGCAAAACGAGGGGATGCGAAAAGCCCCGCGCTCGCGCGCTCAGCAGGGGAGTCACGATGGTTCAGGCGGCAGTCGACCATTGCGTCGGCGCGAAGGGCGCGCCGTCGGCTCGTCGCGCTCGTCGCGCGGCCGCAGGACATGAATCGCTCGCCGCCGGCGACGACTTCGTGGTCGGCCTGCTCGTTCCCATCAACGGCTCGGCGGGAATCTGGGGGCCGTCGTCGATCGCGTGCGCGCAGCTCGCGCAAGCCGAGATCAACGCCGCGGGCGGCCTCCTCGAGCGGCGGCTGCGCCTGTGCGTCATCGACTCGTCGGACGAGGCGCTCGAAGTCGGCAGCGTGACCGCGCAGCTGATGCACGCCGGCGCGATCGACGCGATCGTCGGCATGCACACGAGCCAGGTCCGCCAGCGCGTGCTGAGGGACGTCGCACGGCAGATTCCCTATGTCTACACGCCGCTCTACGAAGGCGGTGAGCACACGCCCGGCGTGTTCGCGATCGGCGAGACGCCGGGCCGGCAGCTGCGCCCGGCGATCGAGTACCTCGCGAGCCGCTACCGTGCGCGGCGCTGGATGTTCGTCGGCAACGACTACTGCTGGCCGCGCGTCTCGCACCGGCTCGCCGCGCGCTACGTCGCCGAGCAGGGCGGCGAGGTCGTCGCCGACCGCTACCTGCCGTTCAACACCGACGACTTCTCCGAGCTGCTCGACGAGATCCGCAAGCTCAAGCCGCACGCGATCCTGCTCTCGCTCGTCGGCCAGGATGCGGTGCAGTTCAACCGCGCGTTCGGCGACCTCGGTCTTGCGCGCGACATGTTCCGCCTGTCGTGCGCGATCGAGGAGAACGGCCTGCTCGCGATCGGCGCCGACAACACCGAGGGCCTGTTCGTCTCTTCGGGCTACTTCGGCTCGCTCGAGAGCGACGCCAACATGGCGTTCAAGGAGCGCTACCACAACCACTTCGGCCAGCGCGCGCCGACGCTCAACGCGCTCGGCCAGTCGACCTACGAGGGCGTGCACTTCATGGCCGCGCTCGCCCGCCGCGCCGCCGACGAGGACGCGCCGCTGCTCGGCGACCGCGCGCCGCCGCTCGCGTTCCGCTCGGTGCGCGGCATCTCGTACTTCGGCAACGACCGCTGCGTCCATCCGACGTACCTCGCCGAGGCCGGCGGGCACTTCTTCCAGCGCCCGGTCGCGCTCTAACGTCGGCGCCGGAGCGCGCGCCCCGGGTCAACGCGCATCGGCAAGCCCTTGGCTGCTGCTATAGTTTCCTCGGAAAGTAATCCCCGGCGCGGCTGCAGAGGCGCCCGGCGAACCGACGGAGGAGCAAGCCCATGACGCTGCTGGCCTGGCTGTTCGGCCTGATCGTCCTGATCGTCGCGATCGCGGTCGGCGTCGCATTCCTCAACCGCTTCTACCGCAAGACCTCGCGCGACGTCGCGCTGATCCGGACCGGCTTCGGTGGCCAGAAGATCGTCGCGACGGGCGGAACGCTCGCGCTGCCGTTCCTGCACAAGGTCGACGAGATCAACATGCGCACGATGCGGATCGAGGTCGTGCGCTCCGGCGCGAAGTCGCTCATCACCGAGGACCGGATGCGCGTCGACGTCGAGCTCGAGTTCTACCTGCGCGTGCAGCCGACCACCGACGGCGTCGCCACCGCGGCGCAGGCGGTCGGCTCGAAGTCGCTCAGTCCCGACGGCGTGCGCAACCTTCTCGAAGGCCGCTTCATCGATGCGATCCAGGCGACGGCAGCGACGTTCACGATGGACGCGCTGCACGACAAGCGCGCCGAGTTCGTCCGCGTGATCCGCGAGTCGGTGCGCGAGAACCTGGCGCAAAGCGGCCTGCAGCTCGAGTCGGTCTCGCTGACGCGGATGGACCAGGCGGCGTTCGCGTCGCTCGACGACAACAACGCCTTCAACGCGGTGGGCCTGCGCAAGCTCGCCGAGATCATCGCGACGAGCAAGAAGAAGCGTGCCGAGATCGAGGCCGACGCCGACGTCTCGGTGCGGCAGACGCAGCTCGAGGCGATCAAGCAGCGGCTCACCCTGGCGCGGCAGGAGGAAGAGGCCCAGATCGGCCAGCGCCTCGAGATCGAGAAGCTCAAGGCGGCGAGCGACGCCGACACCGCACGGGCGCGCGAGCAATCGACCGTCGCGTCCGAGAACGCGCGCATCGATCGCGAGCAGCAGACGCGTCTCGCCGAGATCCAGAAGAGCCGCGAGCTGCGCAAGCTCGAGGTCGAGGCGCAGCTCCACTACGAGACGAGGAAGATCGACAGCTCGATCGCGCTCGCGCAGAAGCACGCCGAGGAGGCGCGCGCGCAGGCGCAGGCCGAGCTCGCACGCACCGAGATCGTCCTGGCGCAGGAGCAGCTGCAGACCGAGCGCGAGCGCGCCGTCGCCGACCGCTCGCGCGAGATCGCGCTCAAGCGCGAGGAGGAGCGCGGCGCGGTCGAGACGTCGAAGGCCGAGAGCGAGACCCAGGTGCTGCTGATGACCGCCCGCGCCGAGGCGTCGGCGACGACGACGCGCGCCGAGGCGGAGCGGGTCCGGCTCACGGCGCAGTCGGAAGGCACGCGTGCGGTGATCGCGGCGGAGAACTCGCGCACGGGCGAGCTGATGCGCATGCAGCTCGAGCAGCACCGGCTCGACCGGCTGCCCGAGATCATCGCCCAGATGATGAAGCCGGCCGAGAAGATCGACAGCATCCGCATCCACAACGTCACCGGCTTCGGCGGCTCGAGCACGCCGGGCGGCGCCCTCGCAGGCGGCGACGCCGCCAGGGCGCCGGTGACACAGGTGATGGACAGCATCCTCGGCATGGCGCTGCAGCTGCCGGCCCTGAAGAGCATCGGCGAGTCGATCGGCGTGGACCTTTCGGCTGCGGTCGGACCCGCGGGCGGCGGCAGCCCGCCGCTGGGCGGCCCTGCTCCTTCCTCCGGCGACAAGGCCAAGCCCAAGGGCTGAGCGCGAGCCGTCGATTTCACCCAGCCATCCGGCGCCACCTCAGGAGAAGACCATGACCTTCACGCGTCGTCACTTGCTCGTCTCGGCGTCCGGCGCCGCGGCGGCGACCGCCCTTCCCTTCACGCGCGCGCTCGCGCAAGGCGCGCCGATCAAGCTCGGCTCGGTGCTCGACAACTCCGGCAACCTCGACGCGTACGGGAAGCCGATGGTGCTCGCCACGCAGCTCGCGTCCGAGGAGATCAACGCCGCCGGGGGACTCCTCGGCCGCAAGATCCAGGTCGTCCAGTACGACACCCAGTCCGACATCGCGCTCTACACCAAGTACGCGCAGCAGCTCGCGCGCGACGACAAGGTCGACGTCGTCCACGGCGGCATCACGTCGGCCTCGCGCGAGGCGATCCGGCAGACGTTCCGGCGCAGCAACGTGCTCTACTTCTACAACGTGCTCTACGAGGGTGGCGTCTGCGACCGCAACTGCTTCGTCACCGGCACGACCCCGGCACAGGCGGTCGAGCCGATCGTCGAGATCTCGCAGAAGCAGTGGGGCAAGAAGGTCTACGTGCTGGCCGCCGACTACAACTACGGCCAGATCACGGCGAAGTGGGTCGCGCACTATGTCAAGCAGCGCGGCGGCTCGGTGCTGCAGACCGACTTCTTCCCGCTCGACGTCGCCGACTTCGGCTCGACGATCGCCAAGATCCAGGCCGCCAAGCCCGACTCGGTCTGCGCGGCGCTCGTCGGCGGCGCGCACCTGTCGTTCTTCCGCCAGTGGGCGGCATCGGGGATGAACAAGAAGATCCCGCTCTACTCGACGACCTTCGGCGTCGGCAATGAGCACCTCGCGCTCTCGCCCGCCGAAGGCGACGGCATCCTGATCGCCGGCAACTACAGCCAGGAAGATCCGTCGCCGGCGAACAAGGACTTCCTCGCGCGCTGGGGCAAGCGCTTCGGCGACACCAAGATCGTCCACGAGATCGCGGTTTCGCAATACCAGGGCATCAAGCTCTGGGCCGAGGCCGTGACCAAGGCCGGCTCGCTCGACCGCGACAAGCTGATGAAGGTGCTCGAGTCGGGGATCAGCATCCAGGGACCTGCGGGCCTCGTCAAGATGGACCCGGTCACGCACCACGCTTCGCTCGACATCAAGGTGATGGAGGTCAAGGGCCAGAAGCTGACGATCAAGCAGGCGTTCAACCAACGCCCGCCGAGCGACACCGCGGCGTCGTGCAACCTCGCCAAGAACCCGAACGAGAACAAGCAGTTCGAGGTGACGATCTAAGCCCGACCCGGCCGCTGACGCGAGCGCAATCGCCCTTGGACTACGCCGCAGTCGTCTTCCTCGAGATCCTCTACATGATCGCCTTCCTCGCGCTGATCAGCGCGGGGCTGGCGGTCGTGTTCGGGATGATGCGGGTCATCAACCTCGCGCACGGCGAGTTCGTGATGATCGGCGGCTACACGACGATCTTCGCCAACCGCGCCGGCGTCGACATCTGGTTCGCGATGCTCGTGCTCGCGCCGCTCGTCGTCGGCGCAATCGGGATCATCGTCGAGCGGATCGTCATCCGCCACCTCTACGGCCGGATGATCGACACGATGCTCGCGACCTGGGGGCTGAGCCTGCTCATGGTCGGCCTGGTGACGCTGGTCTTCGGCAACACCGCGGTGAGCGTGCCGGCGCCGATCCAGTCGTACCAGGTGGGCGCCTACCAGATGGGGGGCTACAACCTCTTCATCATCGCGATCGCGATCCTGCTGGTGCTCGTGCTCTGGCTGGTGCTGCGCCACACGCGGATCGGCCTGATCGCGCGCGGCGCGATGCAGAACGCCGACGTCGCCTCGTCGCTCGGCCACAACCCGCAGCGGATCTACATGTGGACCTTCACCGCCGGCGCCGCGCTTTCCGGGCTGGCCGGCGGGGTGATGGCGCCGCTCACGGGCCTGCTGCCGTCGTCGGGCTCGCTCTACATCGCCAAGGCGTTCATCACCGTGATCACCGGCGGCGCCGCGATCGTCTCGGGGACGCTCGCGAGCTCGGTGATCTTCGGAACGATCAACCAGATCGTCTCGTTCGGCTCGACGCCGGTGATCGGCGAGATCGCGATGCTCGCGCTCGCGATCATCCTGTTGCGCCTGATGCCGCAGGGCATCACCGGGCGCTTCTTCAGGAACTCGACGTGACGTCCGGGCCCTCGTTCGGCATCGGCCGCATCCGCTGGCCCTGGCTCGTCGCCGCCGCGCTCGTCATGCTGCTGCTGCCTGCGGTCACCGGGACCAACACGCCGGCGCTGCTCCTGATCTGGTCGCTGTTCGCGCTCTCGCTCGGGCTGATGTGGGGCTTCGCCGGGATCCTCAGCTTCGGCCACGCGGCGTACTTCGGCCTCGGCGCGTACACGTACGCGATCGCGGCGATGATGGTCGGCGAGAGCACCGGCCCGCTGCTGCTCGCGATCGTCCTGCCCGCGGCGGTCGCCGCCGTGATCGGCGCGATGATGTTCTACGGTCGCGTCAGCGACGTCTACCTCGGCGTCATCACGCTCGTCGTGACGCTGATCCTGTTCAAGTTCATGAGCGCGACCGCGGGCGACGCGTACCACATCGGCGGCGTCCGTCTCGGCGGCTTCAACGGCATTCCGGCGTTCCCGATCCTGAACCTCCCGGGCGACCCGAGCGTCACTGCGTTCGGGACGCCCTTCTACTACGTCGTCTGCGTCGCGCTGCTGCTCTGCTACCTGCTCTGCCGCTGGATCCTCGGGTCGCTGTTCGGCCGGGTGCTGATCGGCATCCGCGAGAACGAGGCGCGCGTCGAGCTGCTCGGCTACAGCGTGCCGCTCTACAAGACGGCGATCTTCACGATCAGCGCGTCGATGGCCGGGCTCGCCGGGTGCCTGTTCGCGAACTGGGCCGAGATCGTGACGCCGGGCGTCTTCAGCCTCGGCCAATCGGCCGAGGTCATCATCTGGACGATCGTCGGCGGCCTCGGCACGCTCGTCGGGCCGATCGTCGGCGCGATCGTGCTCGGGTTCCTCAAGCTGCTGCTCGGCCAGCAGACGGTGATCGACAACTCGCTCGTCCTCGGCGCGATCCTCGTCCTCGTCGTCCTCCTGTTGCCGAGCGGCCTCCTGCCCGCGCTCGGGCGCTGGCGCGCGCGGCGCGAGCGCGCGAGCGTGAGCCGCCGCCAGGCGACGAGCACGCGGCGGCGGCGCGGCGCCCGCGAAACCGCATGAGCGAAACCGTGCTCGACACGCGCGACCTGTCGATGCGCTTCGGCGGCGTGCAGGCGGTCAACAACGTCAACTTCTCGCTCGCCGACCGCGAGCTGCGCTGCCTGATCGGTCCGAACGGGGCCGGAAAGAGCACGTTCTTCAAGTGCCTGACCGGCCAGATCCGCCTCGACCACAGCCACGGCCGCGTCTTCATCCGCGGCCAGGACGTCACCGGCTGGCGCGCCTACGAGATCGTGCGACTCGGCGTCGGCATCAAGACGCAGGTCCCGTCGGTGATGAACGGCCTCACGGTCGAGGAGAACCTGTGGCTGTCGGCGCGTCGCGTTTCGGGCCGCGAGCAGACGCAGGCCGCGGTCGCCGAGGTGCTGCAGCGGATGTCGCTCGAGCCGATCGCGCGCCGGCTCGTCGGCGAGCTCGCGCACGGCCAGCGCCAGCTCGTCGAGATCGGCCTCGTGCTCGCGCAAGGGCCGTGGCTGCTCCTGCTCGACGAGCCCGCTGCCGGCATCACCGGCGCCGAAGCGGACCAGCTCGTGCGGATCATCCACGAGGTGAACCAGAAAGCGACGGTCGTCGTCGTCGACCACGACATGCAGTTCGTGCGGATGCTCGGCGGCCGGGTCACCGTCATGCACCAGGGCGCGGTGCTGCGCGAAGGGCCGGTGGACGACGTCCTCGCCGACGCCAAGGTGCGCGAGGTCTACATCGGGAGCCGCGCCAAGTGAGCGAGCGCGCGACGGATGCCGGCGCGGCGATTCCCGCCGCCGACGACGAGGTCGCCGAAGGGCGCGCGGCGAGCGACGTCGTCCTCGAGGTCGCGGGGCTGCGCGCCGGCTACGGCCACGTGCCCGTCCTCCACGGCGTCAACCTGCAGCTGCACGCCGGCGAGGCGATCGGCATCGTCGGCCACAACGGCGTCGGCAAGACGACGCTGATGAAGACGCTCGTCGGTCTCGTCCGCACGAACGCCGGCCGCATCGCGATCGACGGCATCGACGTCACGCGCATGAAAGCGCACGAGCGCAGCCGCCTCGGCGTCGCCTACGTGCCGCAGGGGCGCGGCATCCTGCCGGGGCTGACCGCGCTCGAGAACCTGCGCCTCGCGTGGACTCCCGACTCGGGCGACACCGAGCCCGCCGCCGTCGAGCGCGTCACCGGCACGCTGCCGCGGCTGGCGGCGCTCCTCGACCGCAAGGGCGGCACGCTGTCGGGCGGCGAGCAGCAGATCCTCGCGCTCGGCCGTGCGCTCATCGCCGCGCCGTGGCTGCTGCTGCTCGACGAGCCGTCGGAAGGGATCCAGCCGTCGATCGTGCAGGAGATCGGCGAGATCCTCGTCGGCCTGCGCAAGCGCGACAGGCTCTCGCTCGTCGTCGTCGAGCAGAACCTCGATCTCGTCCTCGACGTCGCCGACCGCATCGTCGTCATGGAGCGCGGGCGGATCGAGCGCGAGGTCGACGCGCGAACAGCGCAGGCCGGCGGCCTCGCGGAGCTGCTCGGCATGGGCGCGATGCGAATCTCGCGCGGCCCCGGCGCGCCACCGCGCGCCGCCGCTGCGTCGGTGCGCCCGGCGGTGCGACCGTTGACGACCTCGTCGCCGGCCGCGCGTCCGACCGCGCCGCCCGCGACCGCCGCGTCGACGACAGCCGCACGAGCCGCACCCACGTCTTCCCAGCCGACGGCATCGCCCGCGGCACTTTCCCGAGGTGATGTCATGACGATGGTCAAGCGCCCCACGCTCGAGCAGATGCGAACGATCGTCGCCTCGCTGCACATGAGCATGTCGGACCACGAGATCGGCGAGTACCTCGACGTCCTCGAAGGCACGATGCAAGCGTACGACCGCGTCGACGCGCTGCCCGACTACCTGCCCGAGGTGCGCTACCCGCGCACGCCCGGGACGCGCCCGTCGCCCTCGGAGAACCCGCTCGGCGCGTGGTACGTGAAGTCGGAGGTCAAGGGCGCGCCGTACGGGCCGCTCGCCGGCAAGCGCGTCGTGCTGAAGGACAACATCTGCCTCGCCGGCGTGCCGATGATGAACGGCTCGTCGACGCTCGAGGGCTACGTCCCCGACGTCGACGCCACCCTCGTCACGCGCATCCTCGACGCGGGCGGTGTGATCGTCGGCAAGGCGCACTGCGAGTACTTCTGCCTCTCGGGCGGCAGCCACACCTCGGCATCCGGGCCGGTGCACAACCCGTACAAGATCGGCTACGCCGCGGGCGGCTCGTCGAGCGGTTGTGCAGCGCTCGTCGGCGCCGGCGAGATCGAGATGGCGATCGGCGGCGACCAGGGCGGCTCGATCCGGATGCCCGGATCGTTTTCGGGCGTCTACGGCATGAAGCCGACGCACGGGCTCGTCCCGTACACCGGCGTGATGCCGATCGAAGCGACGATCGACCACGCCGGGCCGATGACCGCGACGGTCGCCGACAACGCGCTGCTGCTCGAGGTCATCGCCGGCCCCGACGGGCTCGATCCGCGCCAGTACAACGTCCGCGTCGACAAGTACACGGCAGCGCTCGGCCGCGGCGTCGCGGGCCTTCGCATCGGCGTCGTCACCGAAGGCTTCGAGTTCGAGTCGTGCGAGCCCGACGTCAACCAGAAGGTGCGCCAGGCGGCGGAGCGGCTGAAGAGCCTCGGCGCGATCGTCGAGGAGGTCTCGATCCCGATGCACGTCGACGGCCTCGCGATCTGGACGCCGATCGCGCTCGAGGGCCTGCAGGCGCAGATGATGCGCGGCAACGGCATGGGCTTCAACTGGGAAGGCCTGTACACGACGAGCCTGCTCGACGCGCATGCCAACTGGCGAGCGCGCGCGAACCAGCTCTCGCGCACTCTGAAGATCTCGATGCTCGCCGGCGAGTACTTCATCCGCCAGTACCGCGGCCACTACTACGCGAAGGCGCAAAACCTCGGTCGGCTGCTGCGCAAGACCTACAACGACGTGCTGACGCGCCACGACCTGCTGCTGACGCCGACGACGCCGATGAAGGCGACGCCGCTCCCGCCGCAGGACGCGCCGCTCGCGCTCTATTGCCAGCGCGGGTTCGAGATGCTTCCCAACACGGCGCCGTTCGACGTCAGCGGCCACCCGGCGATGAACGTGCCGTGCGGCATGTCGGCAGGGCTGCCGGTCGGGCTGCAGCTGATCGCTGCGCACTACAACGAGTCGACGATCTACCGCGCCGCGCACGCGTTCGAGCAGCTCGGCGACTGGCGCAACTTCTGACGGCACGCGAAGCGGGCTCGAGAGCAGCAGCGTGGGCGCCAACCCGTTTCGCTCCGACTGGCTCGACGGCGGCAGCGCCGACAAGCTGAAGCCGCAGGGAACGCTCTCGTACGTCTCGGGAACGACCGACGAGCCGCTGCGCTTCATCACCATCCAGCAGCAACTCGCGAAGACGGTCGGACGGCACGGCGCGCGCGACGCCGCGATCTTCGACGCCGAGAACCTGCGGCTGTCGTGGTACGACCTCCAGCGGCGCACCGACGAGATGGCCGCCGGGCTGCTCGCGCTGGGGCTCCGCCGCGGCAACCGCGTCGGCATCTGGGCGCCGAACCGGCACGAGTGGCTGATCACGCAGTTCGCGACGGCGCGCGTCGGCCTCGTCCTCGTCAACATCAACCCGGCGTACCGCACGAGCGAGCTCGAATATGCGCTGCAGAAGGTCGGCTGCCGCGCGCTCGTCCTGGCGCGCCGCTACCGGACGAGCGACTATCTCGGCATGCTCGGCGAGATCGCCCCCGAGATCCATCTCCAGGGCGCGAGCGAGGTGCTCGACAGCGTCCGGCTGCCCGAGCTGAAGCACGTCGTCGTCCTCGGCGACGAGCCGGTGCCACCACGCTGCCTCTCGTACCGGCGGCTCCTCGCGCTCGCCGGCCCGGCGCAGCGCGCGCGCCTCGATGCGCTCTCGGCCGCGCTCGACCCCGACGACGCGATCAACATCCAGTTCACGAGCGGGACGACCGGCGCGCCGAAGGGGGCGACGCTGTCGCACTTCAACATCGTCAACAACGCGCGCTACTGCGCCAAGGCGATGGCGCTCGGCCCCGACGACAAGCTGTGCATTCCGGTGCCGCTCTACCACTGCTTCGGCATGGTGCTCGGCGTCCTGTGCTGTGCGGCGTCGGGAGCGACGATGGTGTTCCCCGGCGAGGGGTTCGATGCCGGCGACACCATGCGCTCGATCGCGAAGAACCGCTGCACCGCGCTGCACGGCGTGCCGACGATGTTCGGCGCGATGCTCGAGCATCCCCAGTTCGAGCGCTTCGACCTCGCGAGCCTGCGCACCGGGATCATGGCCGGCGCGCCGTGCCCGATCGAGACGATGAAGAAGGTGATCGCCAGGATGCACATGCGCCAGGTGACGATCGCCTACGGCATGACCGAGACGTCGCCGATCTCGTTCCAGTCGGGGCTCGACGATTCGCTCGAGCGGCGCGTCGCGACGGTCGGCCGCGTCCAGCCGCACCTCGAGGTGAAGATCGTCGACGGCGACGGCCGCATCGTTCCGGTCGGCACCGCGGGCGAGCTCTGCACGCGCGGCTACTCGGTCATGCGCGGCTACTGGAAGGACGACGAGCGCACCCGCGAGTCGATCGACGCCGCCGGCTGGATGCACAGCGGCGACTTGGCGACGATCGACGCCGAGGGCTACGCGAACATCGTCGGCCGCGTCAAGGACATGCTGATCCGTGGCGGCGAGAACGTCTATCCGCGCGAGATCGAGGAGTACCTGCTGCGCCACCCCGGCATCCAGGACGCGCAGGTGTTCGGCGTTCCCGACCCGAAGTACGGTGAGGAGGTCTGCGCCTGGGTCGTGCCGCGGCGCGGCCACGCCCTCGACGAGGACGCGGTGCGCGACTTCTGCAAGGGGCAGATCGCCCACTACAAGGTGCCGCGCTATGTCCGCATCGTCGTGCAGTTCCCGCTGACGGCGACCGGGAAGGCGCAGAAGTTCGAGATGCGAAAGGCGATGATCGCGGAGCTCGGCCTCCAGGAGGCGCGAACGGCTTGAGGGCGTCGGGAGCGGTAGCGTTCGACCCCGGTGAATGCGGGCGCATGGCACACTGGATCGACGCTCGACCCGGATCGGGCCGCCGCAAACCCGCCCCAGAGGAGAGGCCGATGCTGACGACGGAGAAGACCGCCGACTACGTGAAGCGCTGGGTCGCCGCGTTCGAGTCGAAGGACCTCGATCGCGTGCTGGCCTTTTACTCCAACGACGTGATCTTCCACTCCCCGCTGGTTGCGCGGTTGAGCCACGACCCCAGCGGCACCGTGCAAGGCAAGGCAGCGCTTCGCGCCTACGTGAAGAAGGGCTTCGAGGTATTCGACCACATCAAGTTCACCGTGCTCGACGTGCTGCGCGGCGTCGACAGCATTGCGATCCACTACAAGGGCATCACGGGCACCCATGTCGTCGAGGTGCTGTTCTTCGACAAGGACGGCGTGGTCCGCGAGTCGTACGTGCACTACTCGTCTCCTGAGTAGCATCGCGTTCTCGCAAGGCAGTTGAGCATGCTCGAGAAAGGATGGCCGGGGCAATCGTTCCCAACGACTACCCCGGCCATGAAGAGCTAAAACCGTTCTCGACTAGCAGGCCGCTCGACGCCAGGCGAGCAACTCCTGGTCGAAGACTAGGAACAAGTCCAACTCGCTGACACGTTCGGGTCGCCGCTCACATACCGCGCCTTTTGCGGATAGACGCAGATGGGACGACTCTTCGCCGGCATGCCCGCTGGCGTCTGCAGATCGATTCGACCAGGCGCGACGCCGTTTTCTACCCAAGCCGTGAGGAGCGCGTAGAGCTGCCCCGCAGCAACCGCAGGCGGATTGGCATTCGGATTCGACGTTCCATTCGCGGTGCCGTGTCCCGCTCCCGAAACGAGATACAGCTTCCAGAAGTTCTGCACCCGGGGGAGGCTGCCACCCATCTGGTGAATGACCTTGTTGTAGTAGTTGATGGTCCCGGGAAAGGGAATGAGAGTGTCGTTGAGACCATGCCATGTAATGGCCTTTCCTCCGACACGCTCGAACATCGACAAGTTCGGATCATCGGTGTTGATGTTCGCGAACTCAGGCTGCAGCGCGATGCCGGTGTAGAAGGCCGACGACAACTGGAGATAACTCAGCGACATCCATTCATTCATGCCATTGCTGGTCGCATTGATGAACGATGGCGTGGCTATCCTTGGATTCTGCAGCTCGAGTGCCACCTGGTCGGTTGCGATCGGGAACGGCGAATTTCCGGCGAGGCCCGACGGGTTGGTTCCACGACTGAGGCCGTACCAGCGCTGAAGGCCCGTAGGTTCCAACGCAAAACCGTTGTCCACTGTCGGGTCCGGCGCGCTGCCGTCATCGGTCTGGCCGTACCAGATCTTGTTCATTGCGGTGGCCTGGGCGAGGTTCACGCAAGCCGTTGTGGCGTTGGTCCCGGTGACGCCGATGCCTGCAACCCCGGAACACAGTACGTTCGGATCCTTTCGAGGATCGTAGGTGCAGGTCGTCGGGTCAAGGATGTAGCCTAGGTTCTGTCCTCCGACGTTGCCGCACACGGCAATCGCGGCGTTTCCCATCGAAGACTGCTGGGCCGACGTCAGCGGAACGCCTCCCAGATCGCGCTGGTAGACGATCTGAGGGTACAGCTCCGCGGTGATGAACTTCGACCAGTTGATCGCCGGGTAATTCGCAATCAACCCATCGTAGTCTCGAGGATGGGCCTGAATGAGCTTCAGGCCTTGTCGCCCGCCCGTAGACCCACCCTCCCAGTACGAATAGCGCGGCGGTTCGCCGTAATACGCCTTGGCAAGCGCCTTCGATCGCTCTGCCTGCTCGTGAAGAGATCTGTCGGAGAAGTCGTTCCACAAGGCCTGGTTGATCGTGCCATCGGGGTTCATGGCGAAGGAACCATTGCCGATCGAGTGCCCGGTATCGGTTTGGGAGGAGACCGCGCCCTCCACCCCTGCGACGGCTGCGGTCGCCGTGTTCGCGATCGCCGTCGTGGATGTATGCGAACCACCTTGCCAGCCGCCCCCGCCGAGGTTGTGCACCCGCTTGTTCCAGTTCTCGGGGGTCGGCAGCCACGCTTCGATGCCGATTCCTGGTGACGTCGACGGCGCACCGGCTGGCCCGGGGTTGCCGGGACCGACCACCAGTTTCACCAGGCAGATGTCGTTCTGCGCAGTGGGCGTGTTCGCAGTCGGCGTGCCCGACAGGATCAGGGCGTCACCCTTCTTGAACTCCCGGATCAGCAATACGGTGACGAGATCGTCACGGCCGAAGGCTCGCTGAGTCATCCGTGAGTCGCATTGCATGCCCCCACGTGCGCCTGCCGCGAGCGCATCGGACGCGCCGCAAACAACCATCGTCGCAGCTGCGCCGATCGCAAGCAGCCGACCTGCGTGCCTCGATCCGCGCAATGAGAGTTTCAACATCCGAGCCTCCGTTGGTTGCAGATGAACAGGCTTCCGAGCGCAAGCCGCTTGCCGCAGCAGGGAAGCCACGTCCGAGTGGATCGGTACGCCGCCCGACGTACCGACGGTCCGAGACGGCCGGGATATGCACGATGGTTCATCTTCTCCACGGCCCAGCCGACGAACGGATGATGGGCACGACCGTTCGTCGGGTCAACCGATCACATATTGGTGTAAACCCCCAAAGCTGGCCTGCAATATGATTCGTCCAGCCTCAAGCGATCATCCACGCGTGACGGACGAGCAGAAGATCGCATTCGCCGCAGCGCCCCTGGAGCAGGCGACCTTGCTGCGCGCCTTCGGCGAGCGCGTGAGAACGCTGCGCGCCCGTCGTGGCATGACGCGACGCGTGCTGGCTGGAGCGGCCCGCATATCGGAGCGCTACCTCGCAATCCTGGAGTCCGGCGTCGGCAACCCGTCGCTGGTCATCCTCCATCAGATTGCAAGCGCCTTGGAGTGTTCGCTTGCAGAACTATTGGGAGACGTTACGGCGTCTTCCCCGGAGTGGCTCCTGCTACGCGAACTTCTTGGCGGTCGCGATGACGACCAGTTGCGCCGAGCCCATGTCGCGATTGCTACGTCATTGGGAATCTTGGTCGATCCACTGAAGGGCCGACGCATTGCCTTGATCGGTCTTCGCGGTGCGGGCAAGTCGACGCTCGGCACGATGCTCGCGAAAAGCCTCGGCGTTCCATTTGTCGAACTGAGTCGCCAGATTGAGGAAATCGCTGGCTACACCATTCGCGAGATCTATGACCTGTACGGCGCTGGCGCTTATCGGCGCTACGAGCGCAGCGCGCTTGAACGAATCCTGGAATCGAAACATGAAGTCGTTCTTGCCACCCCCGGCGGTCTGGTCTCGGAGCCTGCGACGTTCAACCTCCTTCTCGAGCACTGCACGACCGTGTGGCTGCAGGCGCTACCGGAGGAGCACATGGCACGCGTTGCTGCGCAGGGCGACATGCGCCCGATGTCCGCCAATCCGGAAGCCATGGACGATCTGCGCCGAATCCTCGATGGACGGTCTGCGTTTTATGCCAAGGCGAACTTGACGATAAATACTGCGGGCAAGGATGCAGAAACGAGTTTCCAGGACTTGCAGAGCGCTCTTCGAGAGTGGGCGGCAGGGGAGCGCTAAAGGCCGAACGGTTTGCGGCACTTCCCCGCGACTCTGCGCAGTCGTTGCTGACACGCCTCGCATCGGGTGACTGCTCTGCAGCGAATGCCGTCACCTGGAGAGGCACACTGAACGATCGGTTGCCGCTACACACCGATCATTGAGGCACCGCGTTAGTTCGAGGGCCAGCGGCCGGGTTCAGCGTATTCCAGACGTAGCGCTCCCATAGCGACGCAGCCCCGCGCCGGAGACCGGTTGAATACCCGCTGCTCACGGCGGCGAACTTACGC
>Ga0207675_100000831_pt1 | contig 30691 bp, 33 predicted proteins | sample KBSSwiS42_FD_184305 | JGI IMG/M metagenome (GOLD analysis project Ga0207675, IMG submission 184305) | Switchgrass rhizosphere microbial communities from Kellogg Biological Station, Michigan, USA - KBS Switchgrass S4-2 (SPAdes) (version 2) | ecosystem: Host-associated > Plants > Roots >...
TCTCCGCCCACGCGCACGAGGGCACCCGGCTCGCACGCATGGCGGCACTGGCCGCGCGGCGGCAGGGTGTCGAGACAGTCGTCGTGATGCCGCTGGAGCAGCGTGACGACCTGGCCGCCCGCCAGCTGGTCGAGACCCTCTCCGCCGTGGACGAGGTGTCGGCCCCCGCCTCCGTCGGGCCGCGGGTGCGGCTCAAGGTGGGAGTCGCTGCGGGCGCCATCGGGGTCGCCGTCCCCCCCGCTGCCGCGGACGCCCCCACGAACGGGCACGCGGCCGGGGCCGCGCGCGCGGTCAGGTTCACCGGCCTGTCGGGGTTGACCCGCCAGGACGAGGAGCGGGCGGGCGTCCTTCTCGTCGTGTCCGGGGCACCGTTGCACGCGAGCTACGACGCGCTGACCACGCTCACCACGGCGATGCGATGGCCCGTCATCGGCATCGTCGACACCCCGCGGAAGCGGGCCGACGCCGGGAACGCCTCGTGAGCGCCACGTGCTTCTCCGGGACGCTGGTCAGCGCCGGAAGCCGGGTGCGCGTCGAGGCGGGGAGCCGCTCGGTACTGCACGATGTTGCCACCGCGGCCGGTGTCCCAGCCCTCGCGCCCGCGACCGCCGGCACGGCGTACGAGGTGCGGCTGGTGCTCGAGACGAGCCGACAGCCCTTCGAGCCCGGCTCCCGTCTCGTCACCCGGGGGGTGAGCGCAGCAGCCGACGGCACCACGACCATCGACGACGTGGGCGGCTCGGGCTACGCGCAGCAGTGGTCCTGCACCGGCGACGAGCTGGTCGTGCGCACCCGCTGGTGCCCCGCCCCCGGAGCGTTGGCGGCACGCCACCTGCTGCGGACCCGGTTCCGCGCGTTGCGCGGCCAGGTGCTCCTGCACCACCCGGTGTTGTGGTGGGCGTCGGTGCGCGGTCTGGCTCCACTTCACGTGTCGGTCGTCGACATCGACGGGACCGCCGTACTGCTCGCGGGTCCCGGCGGGGTCGGCAAGTCAAGTCTGGTCGCACGCGAGCTCGCGGCGGGTGGACGTGCCGTGTGCGACAACCTGGCCGTCTCCGAGGGCACCACCACCTTCGGCCTCGCCGAGCCGCTCAAGCTGCCGGCCGATCCCGGGTCGTCCGGTGCGGGGCCTGCCGCTCCGCACGGTCGCCGCGAGCGGACCTGGCCGGAGCGGGTGCCCGGGTTGCGACCGCAGCTCGTCGTGGTGCTCCGTCGGGGCGACGCCGCGCACGCGACGGTGCGGCCGACGACAACCGCGGCCGCCTGTCGCGAGATCGTGGCGGGCACGTTCACGGGCGGGGAGCTGCGCCGCTTCTGGCCGCTGGCGGCCTCGCTCGCCCTCGCCACCGACCGCGGCCCCGCGGTGCCCCCGGTCGAGCAGGTCGCCGCCCGCCTGATCCAGGACCTGCCCTGCGTCGAGGTCCGGCTCGGGCGGGTGCCCGGGGACCCGCTTCGGGCCCTGCTCCACGACCGGCTGGGCGCGCTGCCGGTTGCGGGGTCCGGGTCATGAGCGACGGCGCGAGGATCGAGGTGGCCCAGGTCGTCACCCGCTTCATCGCGGGTGCCGGGGGCGTGGCGCTGCGCGGCGCCCTGGAGCTCGACACCGCGCACTACCACGTCACCGTGGTGACAGGCGCGCGCAGCGCACTCCTCGACCAGGCCGAGGCGGCCGGCATGGATACCGTCGTCGAGCCGTCCCTGGTGGCGCCGATCGCACCACGCAGCGACGCGACCGCGCTGAGCCGGCTCACGACACTGTTCCGTGCCCGTGGCTTCGACGTGGTCCACACGCACAGTGCCAAGGCGGGTGCGCTCGGCCGGCTGGCCGCCCACCGGGCCGGTGTGCCGCTCGTGGCGCACACGTACCACGGGTTCCCGTTCCACGACTTCCAGGACCCGCTGCGGCACGCGGCATACGTCGGGATCGAGCGCCGCCTGGCGCGGATCACCGACGAGGTGTTCGCCATCGGCACCGGTGTCGCGACCGAGGCACTCCGGCGGGGGCTGGCCCGCCCGGAGGCGCTGCACCGGATCGCGCCCGCGGTTGCGGTCAGCCCCGTCGTACGCACCGCCGAGACCCGCGCGCGGGCCCGCGCGCTGCTCGGACTCGACCCGGACGTGCCCGTCGTAGGCACGGTCGGGCGGATCGAGTTCCAGAAGGCACCCGAGCACTTCGTGGCTGCCATTCACGCGCTCGCCCGCCGCGACGCACATGCGGTATGGATCGGGTCCGGCCCCGACGCCCGGCGGACCGAGGATCTGGTGCGCGCCCGCGGGCTCGCCGACCGCGTGCACCTGGTCGGCGAGCGGACCGACGTGGACCTGCTGCTCCCCGCGTTCGACGTGTTCGCCATGGCCAGCCGTTACGAGGGCCTGCCCTGCGCGGTGGTGGAGGCGATGCACTGCGGCCTCCCCGTGGTGGCGACCGCGGTCAACTCGGTCTCCGACCTGGTCGTGCCGGGCGAGAGCGGCCTGCTGGTGCCGCCCGGCCGTCCAGAGCTGCTGGCGCGCGCGATCGACTGCCTGCTCGACGACCCCGCGCGCGCCGAGCGGCTCGCGGCCCGCGGACAGGCACTCGCCGCCGAGGGGTACGACGTGGCGGGCCTGGCCGGAGTGCTCGATGCGGTGTACCGCCGCGGACTCGTCCGGCGGCTCGTCGCGAGTGCGAGGACGGCATGATGTTGCGATACCGACGCCGCGTTCGCGTCGACGAGGCGCTGACCAACTTCGGGCTGGACCCGGCGCTTCCGCTCCTCGATCCGGCTCCGGCCGACCTGGCGGTGCGCCCCTGGCTGGCACTGTGCCCTCCGGACGTGGTCGTCGTGGACGGGTTCGACCGTCGCACCCTCACCGCCCTCTGCCCCGGCACCCGGGTCGCCGTACGGGTCGACGCACCGGGGTCCCGGGCACGTCTGCAGGCCCTTGCCCGCGCGACCGGTGTGTACGTCGAGCGTGAGCTGATCGCGGTCCCCAACACCCGCCACCCCATCGTGCTCGTCGACGACGACGAGAGCGCGGTGCGCTTCCTGTGGGACGGACTGGCCACGGTGCCACCCGGCCTCTGTCGTACGGTGCCCCTCGCCGCGCTCGCCCTGCGCGCGGCCCGCTCGGCCCCGTGGGAGTGGACCGGCGCCATCGCCCCGGGCCGGATCCTGTTCGGGGTGCGGACATGACCGCGCGGCGGCTCCAGGACCTGCTCGGCCGGCCACGGGGAGTGCTGATCACCGCCTCCCGCGATCCGGACGCGAAGCTCACGTTCGTGGTCACCCGACAGCTCCCTGGCACGGCCGGCTCGACCCGGCTGGTCGTGAAGATCCCGGTGAGCGCGATCGCTTCCGAAGCTGTCACGCGCGAGGGTCGGATGCTGGTGGACCTGCGCCGGATGTGCACGGGCCCTTTGGTCAGCACGTTCCCGCGGTACGTCGAGTCCGTGCATGTCGAGGAGCGCTCGGCCCTGGTGTCGACGGCGTTGCCGGGCTCGCCGATGAGCGTCGGCTACCACCAGTGGCTGCACACCGCGCGCCGATCCCGCGTCGCCGCCGACTTCCGCCGGGCGGACGCATGGCTGACCCTGTTCCAGAGCGACACCCACCTCGGGGACAAGCCGATGGCGTGGCCGGCCGAGATGGAGGAGGCGCTGAGCCGGCGGTGGGACGGGCATCCGTGTCTGGACCTCGCGCTGCACCGGCTGCAGGTCGCGCGCGGCCACCTCGACGGCCGGATCGCGCCGACGTCGGCGGTGCACGGCGACTTCTGGTTCGGCAACCTGCTCGTCTCCGGGGACGCAGTCACCGGCGTCGTGGACTGGGAGAGCGGCGGAGTCACCGGCTGCCCGCTGCGCGACCTGGCGCGGTTCCCGTTGAGCTACAGCCTGTACCTCGACCGGCATACCCGGCCCGGGCACCGGGTGCTCGGGCACCGCGGCCTGCGCCGGGCCGGCTTCGGATCCGGGGTGCGCTACGGGCTCCTCGGCAGTGGCTGGTTGCCCTGCCTCGTCCGCGGCTTCCTGCGGGACGGCCTGCTGCGGCTCGGCCTGCCGCCCGATCTCTGGTACGACGTCGCGCTGGTCGGCCTCGGTGAGGTGGCCGCGACCGCCAACGACGAGGCGTTCGGGCGCGGCCACCTGACGTTGCTCGCGGGCCTGCCCGAGAGACCGCCGGAACGGAGACGGACCCGATCGTGACGCTCACCGAACCGGTCGGCGTCCACGCCCCCGTCTCGCGTCGACGCACGGACCCGCTCGCGATCGCGGTCGGCACGACCGTGGTGCTTCTCCCGTTCCTCACGCCCGCCGGTCCCGGCAACTCGGCGCTCGGCGACGTCAGCATGGTGTGCGCGGTGATCATGGCGTTCCTGTGGGCCGCGCGCGAAAGGCTTCCGATCCACGTGCCCTACGCTCCCGGGGTCGCGCTCCTCGTGATCGGCGGCGCTACCGCCGCGATCCTGGCACGTGCGCCGAGCTCGGTGGCCCTGGTGCTGGTGGAGGACCTGGTGCTGCTCTCGTGGGCGTGCACGCTGACCCTGGGACGGCATCGGGCGGCCCTGGTCCGGGCCGCGACCGTGGCCTGGTGCCGGATGGCACCGCTGTACTGCGTGGTGATGGTGATCGCCTACCTGACAGGGATCAACGCGGTCAGCGGGGTGTCCGGCAAGGACGGGGTCCGGGCGTCGTACACCTTCGGCGACCCCAACCTGGCCGGCAACTACCTGGTCGTGTCGTTGTTCATGATGGCTGCCTGCCGACGGCCGCGGACCCCGTGGATGCGGCACGCCGGCTACCTCGTGGTGCTCACCGCGGTGCTGTTCACCGGCTCCAACGGCGCGATGCTGACCCTCGTGCTCGGCAGCGTCGCGTGCTGGGTGCTGTCCCGGGGCCGGCTCGGTGCCGCCAAGGGCGTGAGCGCACTCGTCGTCTCCGCCTTGATCGCGATCACCTTTGCGGTGTGGGTGATCCCTAACGTCAGCCTCGACGGGGTGCGCGAGGCAACCGCAGGCAGTATCCCGTTGCTGCGCGACTCGGTGGGCCGCAGCGGCAGCTCGACCGCGGAGCGCAGCAGCATCGTCTCCGAGGGCTTCGCCCTCTTCCTCGACGGGGACACCACCGGCTACGGTCCCGCTCGCACCAAGGCCACCCTGCAGAACGACCAGGCGCCGTACGTCAAGGAGGCGCACAACGACTACCTCGCCACCCTGCTCGAGCGCGGCGTGATCGGCTCCGTCGGCCTGGTCCTCCTCATCGTCGCGATCGCCCTCCGCTGCATGGCCCTGGCCGGACCGCTACCGCTGCCTCCGGAGCTCGCCTCGTCGGTGCCGCGGCCGTGGCTGCTGGTGGCGATCGCCCCGGTGATGGCCACGGCGGCCGCGTTCTACGAGGTGCTTCACTTCCGTCACCTGTGGACCTGGCTGGGCATCGTGGCCGCGCTCGTCCTCGCCCTTCAGGACGCGCGGCGGGCGCAGCGCGAGCGGGAGACGACGCCGTGAGCGGCGAGCAGGCGGGACTCCTGGCCCGCGCGACGTCCCGCGGCGGGGTGGCTCGCAGCGCGGCAGCCAACACGGCAGCACGACTGCTGGCGATACTCGGGCTGACGGCGGCGACGGTCGTGATCGCACGTACCGACGGCGCCGGTGCCGTCGGCAGCTATGCGCTGCTCCGCATGCTGCCGGGGCTGGTCGGGGTGCTCTGCGTTGCCGGGCTGCCTGGGGCCCTCGCCTACTTCCTGGCTCCCCGACGCAGGGGTGAGGAGCGGCTGTGGCCGACGCTGATGGCGATCGCGGCGGTCGGGGCGACGATCGGATGCCTGCTCTGGGCGGTCGGCTCCGTGGCCTTGGCGACGCTGTTCTTCCCCCACGCCCCCCTGGCCACGGTTCTCGCCGCAGCGCTGACGGTGCCGACCCAGCTGCTCCTGACCGTCGGCAAGACAGCGCTGCAGGGCCTCGGCGCCCGGCGCGGCGGGGACACCGTGATCGCGGCTGAGGAGATCGCCTTCCTTCCCTGCTACCTGCTGGCGGCCGTCGCTGGCCTGCACGGCCTGGCCGGGATCGTGTTCGGCCTGGCGCTCGCCGACCTCGCAGTCGCCGTGTTCGCGTGGTGGGCCGTGGCCCGACGCCTGCACTGGCGGCGACTGGGCCTGTCACGCGAGCACGGCTGGTGGGGTCGGCCACGCGCCGACCTGGCCCGGCAGGTCATTGCCTACGGCATGCGCGGCCAGCTCGGCGGACTGATCACGCTGCTCAACCTCCGGCTCGACTTCCTGTTCCTCGGCGCGCTGGCGGGCCCCGCGGTGCTCGGCACCTACGCCGTCGCCTCCAAGTACGCCGAGCTGGTGCGGCTGCCGGGCACCGCGCTGACCTGGGTCACCTACCCCCGGATGGCGGCGATGACCGCCGCCGAGGCGGCTGTGCACGTCCGCCGGCTGCTGGGTCCCGCCCTGGCGCTCGTGTCGCTGGCGGTGGTGCCGCTCTTCCTCCTCGCCGGACCCGTGCTCCGGCTGCTCTACGGCGCCGCCTTCGACTCCGGGGTGCGACCGGCCCAGGTGCTGCTCGTGGGCATGCTGCTGTCCGGTGCCTCCGGGGTCGCGAGCGGCTACCTCTACGGACGCGGGCGGCCCGGCCTCAACTCGCTCGGCCTCGGCCTCGGCCTGGTCGCCACCGTAGCGCTCGACCTGGCCCTCATCCCGCCGTACGGCGCCCTCGGCGCCGCCGTCGCATCGTCGGCCGCCTACCTGCTGGGCGACGCCGTGCTGGTCTTCTTCGTGCTCCGCCGGAGCGCCGCACCGGAGCAACGACCCGCTCCGGCAGCGGTCGACCAGGCGGTGTCGTCGTGATCCGCCCCCGTCGCACCGGTGTGGCGGTGGCCCTCCTCGCGGCCCTGGCCTCGTGCGCCTCACAGCGTCCGGCGGTCGGTGCAGAGGACCGCCAGGCCGGTCCGCCGTCCCACGTCACCATCGCCACGTCGGGACCGGCGCCCCTGCTCGAGGCCGCGTCGGCCGGTGCCGAGTCCGCGGTCGAGGTCGCCGTGGCCGGTCCGGCGTCCGGGGTCAAGGTCACCTCGTCGGGACGTGCGGCCGGGCTCACCTCGTCCGACCCCTACCTCCGGACGGCCGCCCAGCTGCGCAGCCGCGACGTGCGGGTCTGGTTCGAGATCGACCTGGTCGCCTGGTGGCTCGACGGGCCGACCATGTTCCAGCGCGCCGTGCAGCGCATGGCGGAGCTCGCCCGGTTCCAAGACACGGTCGGTTTCAAGGTCGCCGACGAGCTGGGCTACCACGACGGCCTGACCACGAAGGCGCAGGTGCTCGCCTTCCTGCGTGCCACCCGCTCCGCTCTGGCCCGAGTGGCCCCACGTGCCGAGGTGCTCGTGGACGCGATGGTGCCGGAGCTGGGCTGCCTGCGCGACTACGGCTCGTTCGGCGCAACCTGCGCCCGCAACACCCGCGCCACGAGTCCCGGAGCAAGCATCGACACGGTGTCCACGTACCTCAGGGCCGGGCTGGTCGACCGGCTCGACCTGAGTGTCGGGCTGCTGTCCGCGTCGGCCTACCATGATCGCGGCCTGACCCTCCGCCAGGCGAACTGCAAGGTCTGGCGCGACGTCGACGCGCTCGGGTGGTCCGCGATGACCTGGCTGCAGGCCCGCAAGGCGCTGGCGATGGACGGAGGCTGGACCGGCACGCGCACAGCGGCGTCGCGGGCCGTGGAGCTTCACGTCGACGTCCCGCGGGAGCATGGCGCCAACGCCGTCGACATCTGGACCTGGCGGCAGGCGTATGACGGCGGCACCTACAGCCTGCTCGCACCCGACCTCCGTCCGAACCCCCTCTGGCAGGTGCTGCTGTCCCGGAGGCGAGCCGGGGCGGACCTGTTCACGCACGTGACGCCCAGCACCCTGTCAACGCGAGCGCCCAGGCGGGCGCACGAGTACGACCTCGTAGCCAGCGTCTTCGACGAGGTGTTCGTCGCGGCCGGACCGATCTGAGAGGAGCACCCGATGACGACGTCGTCGACCCGGGGCGAGCCGCCCCGTCCCAGCCTCCTGGGCAACCCGTTTGTCGTGAGTGCGTCCCGCCGCGCGTGCGACCTCGTGCTCGGCACCCTGCTCGTGGTGGCCACCGCCCCGCTGCTCGCACTGGCCTGCGTGCTCGTCCTGCTCGAGGACGGGAGGCCCCTGCTGTTCCACCAGGAGCGGGTGGGCGAGCACGGCCGGCCGTTCCGGTTGGTCAAGCTGCGCACCATGCGAGCCGGTCCCGCGGGCCCCGGCCTGACTGTCGCCGATGACCCACGGATCACCCGTGTCGGTGCCTTTCTTCGGCGCACCTCGCTGGACGAGCTGCCCCAGCTGTGGCACGTGCTGCGGGGCACGATGACCCTGGTCGGGCCGCGGCCGGAGAGCCTCGCTCTGGCAGCGAGGTACCCGGCCGACTGCGTGGCCGTGCTGCAGGCCCGCCCCGGCCTCACGGGACCGGCGCAGCTGAGGATCCGCGAGGCCGCCAACGTGCCCCCGCCGGGCGTCGACGTGGAGTCGTACTACCTGACGGTGCTGGTGCCCCGGCGCACCCGACTCGACCTCGACTACCTGCGTCGGCCCACGCTGGCGGCCACGCTGCGCTATGTCGTGCTCACCGGGCTGTTCGTGGTGGGACTGGCCGACATACAGGAGTAGCTGGGATCCACCTCACGGACCGGTAGCGGGTCGCAGCGCGCATTGCGGCACTCCCCCGTGGCCAGGTCGAACTCGAAGTTGTGCCCGAGGCAGTGCATCTTGCCGTCCATCACGACCCCGGTCTCGGTGAGATCCTCACCGTTGTGGGGGCAGTAGCGCCCCACCTCCAGCATCCTGCCGTCGTGCTCGAGCAGGAACGTGTCCTTGGGGTCGCGGGCCGCCTCGAACGCCTCCACTGCACGCAGCGCGGCCAGATCGGCGTGCTTCAGCAGGCCCACGAGGTAGTCGTTGTAGATGTCAGGCTCCCGCCTTGCCGAGATCCGGAGCGAGAGCAAGAGCTCCTCCCAACGCGTGCGCCCGCTGACCACGCCCGCGAGCCAGCGGGCGTCCACGGTTATCTCGTAGTCGGCAGGCCCCTGGCCGCCGTCGAGATCCACGCGCACGGAGTCGGGCCCGAGGTGGGCGTCCCAGGTGCCTCCCGCCGCACCGAGCACGCGGAAGCGCACGAGCAGCCCGATCCGGGCCAGGAAGTACGACGACAGCGTGGCCAGCGACTCGAGGTGCGCCCGGAACGCCTCGCCCAGCCCGGAGTCGGCCGCCGGTGGGGGGTTGGCCGCCCACACCGCGTCGATCGCGGCGCGACGCCGCTCGGCATACGCCTGCAGGTACCGGCGGCGTTCCTCGACGGTGTCGTCGAGATCGAACGAGGACCAGTACGGGTCGCGCCGGATGCCACCTGCCCCCAGCCGGACCGCGTCGCCGGGCAGGAGGTAGGCGCTCCGCTGGTGCGGCAGCCGCTCGCGCAGCCAGGCCAGCGCCTCGTGCTGGTCGGGGAAGATGCCAGGCCCGTGCAGCCGGGCGTTGAGCTCGAACAGGGCCGGGTCGAGGAAGCACGGCGGGCCGGCGTACGGCAGCACAAGGGTGGGCTTCACCGAACGCACCAGCCGGGTGACGGCGCGGAACTTGGCCAGCCGCTTGCGCTCGCTGACCTCCGCCAGGGCGTCGGGCGGGTAGTCGTAGCAGACCGGGTGCCAGCTCGCCCCGGACATCTGCACCGCCATCAACGACGGTGGGCCACCGACCTCGGTCATGGCCCGACGAGTCTGTGCCAGGGAGATCCGTGCGTCGTTCGTGTGCAGCACGGAGTAGCCGTCGACGCTGACCAGGACCGCCGCGTCGTGGCTCATCGGGCACTGCTCCGGGATCACCGTCAGCCAGCCGTCGCGACCGAAGCGGAGCCGCTCCCACGCGTCGAGCACGATCACGTGCCTGCGTCCCGCCGCCGCCAGCCGACGCTCGATGATCGTCGAGGGGTAGCGGGGCACCACGATCGGCACCTGCGCAGGAAGCCGTGCCAGGAAGTCCAGGTCCAGGTGGTCCAGATGCTCGTGGGAGACCACGACCAGGTCGGCGCCGGCCAGCCACGGCCCAGGCAGGTGCTCGTTGTCCGGGAACGGGAACCACGACCCGAGGAACGCCCCAGACCGCGACACCCAGGGGTCGAGCAGCAGCCGCACCCCCTGGGCCTCGACACACAGCCCGGCGTGTCCGAGCGCAGTGACGACCGGTTCGACCATAGGCACCAGCCTCGCGCCGACCCTGATCTCCGGGATCATCCAGCGGGACGGTCGACGTACGACGAGCGGACGAGCCCGCGTGGCGAGTTGGAATCCTTTGTCTAGTTCTCTAGTGTACTTACATGTTGCATGTCGACCGCTACGGACTCGCCCTGACCGCGGGCGCCGACGCGGTGGCGGCGTACAACCGGGGCATAGGGCATCTGCTCCGGCTCGAACGAGGGGCCGTCGAGGCGGTGGCCTCGGCCGTCGCGTTCGACCCGACGTTCGCGCTCGGCCACGCCGCGCTGGCGCTGCTCGGCCACGAGTTCTGTGCGCCGGTCGACGTCGGATCCCGGATGCGGGACGCGCGGCTGCACGCCCGCCGGAGCACCGAGCGGGAGCGCAGCCATGTGCACGCGGTCGACCGACACCTCGCCGGCGACTCCGCTCCCCTGGTCCAGCACCTCGAGCGCTACCCCGCCGACGCGCTGCTGCTGTCCGTGGCGGTGCCCACGATCGCCTTCGCCGGGGTGACCACCGTGCCGGAGCAGGCGTGGCGGATCGTGGAGCAGTGCGGCCCGGCGTACGGCAACGACTGGTGGTACGCCGGTCTGCTCGCGTTCATGCGCCAGGAGCAGGGGCTGTTCGACGAGGCGATGGATCTGTCCCGCGCGTCGCTCGCCGACGAGCCCGCCGCTGGTCACTCGGCCCATGCCCGGGCCCACGCGCACTACGAGACCGCGGACCACGCCGCCGGACTGGCCTGGATGGACGACTGGATCACCGGCGCCGGTGCGCGCGCCGACAGCCTCACCCACTTCTCCTGGCACGCCGCCCTGCACGAGCTGTCCACCGGCGACCTCGACGCGGTCCGGCGCCGCTACGACGCCCAGCTCCGGCCGACCCCGGACATGGGCTGTCGCAGTCTCGTCGACTCCGGGTCGCTGCTCTGGCGTTGGGCGCTGACACCCGGCTGCGGCAGCGTGCCCGGGATCGAGGAGGTCATCGCCCAGCTCGACGGCGAGCTGCTCCGATGTCCGCCCACACCGTTCATGGGGCTGCACGCGGCCATAGCGCTGTGCGCCGCCGAGGACGCCTCCGGGCTGGCGGCCCTTGCGCGCAGCTGTGCCGGCGACGACGATCCGACGCAGGTCGACGTGATCGCCCCCCTCGCCCGGGCGATGCGCCGGCTCGTGCTCGGCGACGCCTCGGGGGCCGCGGACGACCTGGCCGCGCTCAGCCCGCGGCTGTGGCGCGTCGGCGGGAGCGACGCCCAGCGCGAGGTGGTCGAGGAGACCCGGATCTGCGCACTGCTCCGAGCCGCCCGCTACGACGACGCGATCGCGCTCGTCGATCGTCGTCTGGACCGTCGGCCCTGCCGCCGGGACGAGTGGTTCCGCGCCGAGGCGACCGCAAGGACGGTGCTGGCCGGCTGAGCCCGCACCCTAGGTGGCGAGGATCTTGCCGCCCTTGACCGTGATCCCGACCTTCTGGAGACCGGCCGGGGCCGGGCCCTGGGTCACGGCTCCGGTCTTGGCGTCGTACTGGCTGCCGTGGTGGTTGCACATGATCGAGCCGTCCTCGACCGAGGTGACGAGGAAGCCCTGGTGGGTGCAGACGGCGGAGAACGCGTCGAACTGGCCCGCCGTCGGCTGGGTGATCACGATCTTCTGCTCGGCGAGGATCACGCCGCCGCCGACCGGCACCTCGCGGGTCGTCGCCAGTTCCTTGCCCGAAGCCGTGCTCCCGCCCGAACCGCCGTCGGTGCTCTTCGACTGGTCGGGTGCCGGCTCCGTCGAGCCGGCGTTGTCGCTCCCGCAGCCGGCGAGGGCCACCGCGACGCCGAGCGCCCCCAGACCGTGGAAGAAGATCCTGCGGGTGGGACGCGGCTCGTGGTCAGCCATCGGGAGAGTCTCCTTCGGTTGAGAGTCACGCAACGCTAGCGTGCCGCGGTCAGGAAGCGGCTTTGCGCTTGCTGGGTGTTCGCTGTGAGCTCGCTGACGATCCTTCGCCGGCCGAGCCCCGGGCCGCCGCGGACGCCCGGGCAGACGCCTGCCTCTTCGTGGCACGACCGCCGGCCGCGGCGGTCTTCTTCGCCGGCGCTTTGGACGGGGTCTCCGGCGGTCGAGCCTGTCGGGACCCGGTGCGCCTCCGGGACGCCTTCGTGGTGCGGCTGCGACCCTCCAGCAGCGGTGCCAGGAACTGGCCGGTGTAGCTGGTGGGGTCGGCGGCGACGTCCTCCGGCGTGCCGGCCGCGACCAGGGTGCCCCCGCGCTTGCCACCCTCGGGCCCCATGTCGATCAGCCAGTCGGCGGTCTTGATCACGTCGAGGTTGTGCTCGATCACCAATACCGTGTTGCCCTGGTCGACCAACCTGCCGAGCACCAGCAGCAGCTTGCGGATGTCCTCGAAGTGGAGGCCGGTGGTGGGCTCGTCGAGCACGTAGACCGTGCGCCCCGTCGACCGCTTCTGCAGCTCCGAGGACAGCTTCACGCGTTGCGCCTCACCGCCGGAGAGCGTGGTCGCCGGCTGGCCGAGCCGGACGTAGCCGAGCCCGACCTCCACCAGTGTCTTCATGTGCCGCGAGATCGACGGGATCGCGGCGAAGAACTCGACGGCCTCCTCGATCGGCATGTCGAGCACCTCGGCGATGGTCTTGCCCTTGTAGTGCACCTCGAGGGTCTCGCGGTTGTAGCGGGCGCCGTGGCAGACCTCGCACGGGACATAGACGTCCGGCAGGAAGTTCATCTCGATCTTGATCGTGCCGTCGCCCGCGCACGCCTCGCAGCGGCCGCCCTTGACGTTGAAGGAGAACCGCCCCTGCAGGTAGCCGCGCATCTTCGCCTCGGGCGTCGACGCGAACAGCTTGCGGATGTGGTCGAAGACGCCGGTGTACGTCGCCGGGTTGGACCGCGGTGTGCGCCCGATCGGCGACTGGTCGACGTGGATCACCTTGTCGACGTGCTCGAAGCCGCTGATCTTGCGGTGCCGCCCCGGCACGGTGCGGGCGTTGTAGATCTGCTTGGCCAGCGCCGTGTAGAGGATGTCGTTGACCAGCGTGGACTTCCCGGAGCCGGACACCCCGGTGACCGCGACGAAGAGCCCGAGCGGGAACGGCACGTCGATGTCCTGGAGGTTGTTCTCCCGGGCGCCGTGCACGACCAGCTCGCGGTGCTTCGTGCGCGGGCGGCGTACGGCGGGCAGCGGGATCTCCTTGCGACCGGAGAGGTACATGCCGGTCGGCGAGTCGGCGTGCTCGAGCAGCCCCTGCACTGTGCCCGAGTGGACCACCTGGCCACCGTGCTCACCGGCGCCCGGGCCGATGTCGACCACCCAGTCGGCGGTGCGGATCGTCTCCTCGTCGTGCTCGACCACGATCAGCGTGTTGCCGAGGTCCTTGAGCCGGACCAGCGTCTCGATCAGCCGCTGGTTGTCGCGCTGGTGGAGCCCGATGCTCGGCTCGTCGAGCACGTAGAGCACGCCCACCAGCCCGGCACCGATCTGGGTCGCGAGCCGGATCCGCTGCGCCTCGCCTCCGGACAGCGAGCCCGAGGGCCGGTCGAGGGAGAGGTAGTCGAGGCCGACGTCGAGCAGGAACCGGAGCCGCTCCTGGATCTCCTTGAGCACCCGCTCGGCGATCTGGCGCTCGCGCGCCGAGAGGTCGACATCGCGCAGGAACTCGGCCGTCTCGTTGATCGGCATCGCACACACCTCAGCGATGCTCAGGCCGCCGATCGTCACCGCCCTCGACACCGGCTTGAGCCGGCTGCCCTGGCAGACCGGGCACGGGACCTCGCGCATGAAGCCCTCGAACCGGTCGCGGCTGGTGTCTGACTCGGCCTCGCGGTGGCGTCGCTCGATGTAGGGGATGACCCCCTCGAAGTTCGTGTAGTAGGAGCGCTCGCGCCCGTAGCGGTTGCGGTGCCGGACATGGACCTTGGTCGGGTGGCCGCCCAGGATCGCCTGGCGGGCCCGGTCCGGGATGTCCTCCCACGGGGTGTCCATGTCGTAGCCGAGCTCGGTGCCCAGCGCCTCGAGGAGCCGGTTGAAGTAGTCGGCGACGTGGGCGCCGCTCCAGGGCTGGAGCACGCCGTCGTTGAGGCTGCCGCCGGGGTCGGTGACCACCAGCGTGGGGTCGACCTCCATCCGGGTGCCGAGTCCGTGGCACGCGGGGCAGGCGCCGAACGGCGAGTTGAACGAGAACGACCGGGGCTCGAGCTCGTCGGTGTCGATCGGATGGTCGTTGGGGCAGGCCATCTTCTCCGAGAATTTCTGCTCCCGGGCCGGGTCCTTCGCCGGCAGGTCGACGAAGTCGAACACCACGAGGCCCCCCGCGAGCTGGAGGGCCGTCTCGACGGAGTCGGTCAGCCGGCGCTTGCTCGACGGCTTGGCCGCCAGCCGGTCGACGACCACCTCGATCGTGTGCTTCTTCTGCTTGTCGAGCCGGGGCGGGTCGGAGAGCTGATGGATCTCCCCGTTGACCCGGGCCCGGCTGAAGCCCTGGGTCTGCAGCTGCCGGAACAGCTCGAGGTACTCGCCCTTGCGGCCCCGGATCATCGGCGCCAGCACCTGGAACCGGGTGCCCTCGTCGTGGGTCATGATCCGGTCGACGATCTGCTGCGGGGTCTGGCGCTCGATCACCGCACCGCAGACCGGGCAGTGCGGACGGCCGGCACGCGCGTAGAGCAGGCGCAGGTAGTCGTAGACCTCGGTGATCGTGCCGACGGTCGAGCGAGGGTTCTTCGAGGTCGACTTCTGGTCGATCGACACCGCGGGCGAGAGCCCCTCGATGAAGTCGACGTCGGGCTTGTCCATCTGCCCGAGGAACTGGCGCGCATAGGCCGACAGCGACTCCACGTAGCGCCGCTGACCCTCGGCGAAGATCGTGTCGAACGCCAGCGACGACTTGCCGGACCCGGACAGCCCCGTGAACACGATGAGCGAGTCGCGGGGAAGGTCGAGCGAGACGTCCTTGAGGTTGTGCTCGCGCGCACCCCGGATGATCAGCTGGTCGGCCACGGTGTCCTCTGGATCGAGACGGCTTCGAACGTGTGTTCCCATGCTAGCGGGCGCCGGCGGCTCCCTGGCAAGCGCGCCACGCCCACGGGTGCAACCCTCTCACGCGGCACCGACAGACCCGCCCTCACCGACGGCAATGACGGGTGGCGCGGAAGGCTGGCACCGGTCGGCGGGCACTGGTAGGCCTAAGCACATGAGCGCCGAGGTTGTTCCCGCCGATGTCCCTGCCCGGCTCCAGGCCGTCGAGGCCGCCTCCGACCGCCTGCTGGCGACGGTCGAGGGCCTGTCCGTCGCCGGCTTCGCGGAGCCGTCCGTGCTTCCCGACTGGACGCGCGCCCATGTCGTGGCCCACCTCGCACTCAACGCGGAGGGGCTCTCAGCGGCACTCTCGGGTCTCGCCGCGGGTGAGCCCCGACCGATCTACGCCTCCGACGAGGCCCGCGACACCGACATCGACGCGGTGGCGGCGACCGACCCCGAGCTGCTGCGCGTGCGGCTCCACACCGGCGTCGTCGCCTTCGCCGACGCCGTACGACACATGCCCACGGAGTCCTGGTCCGGCACCGTCGACCGGCTGCCTGAGGGCCCTCACCTGCCGGCCGTCGAGACTGTGCTCATGCGCCACCGTGAGGTCGAGATCCACCACGCCGACCTCGACGCCGGCTACGCCCACGCCGACTGGCCGGCTCCGTTCGTGAGCGATCTGCTCGACCTCCTCGCCCGCGACCAGTCCGGCTCCGGTCCGTTCACGGCCGTGGCCACAGACCTCGGCCGCACCTGGTCCGTGGGTGAGGGCGACGGACCCGAGGTGCGCGGCACCGGAAGCGCGCTCGGCTGGTGGCTGGTGGGCCGCGGCGCCGGCGAGGGTGTCACCAGCGACACCGGCACCCTGCCGGAGCTGGCGCCGTGGCGCCGGTCTCCCAGACGCCCCTGAGCTCAGACCTCGTCGAGCCCCCGGTCGCCACGTCGAACACGAAGCCCCGCACCCGGTCGGTCTCGGGGATGAAGGGCGAGGCCTTGATCCGGTTCACCGACTGCCGGACGTCGGCGGCGGGGTCGGGGAAGGCCTCCGCCGACCAGCTGGGACGGATGCCGGTCTCCTTCTCGATGTCCTGGCGGAAGGCGTCGTCGGAGAACGTCAGCATCCCGCAGTCGGTGTGGTGCAGGAGCACGATCTCCTCGGTGCCGAGCAGCCGCTGGCTGATCGCCAGCGAGCGGATCGCGTCGTCGGTGGCCACGCCGCCGGCGTTGCGGATGACGTGGGCGTCACCCTCCTCGAGGCCGAGGATCTTCGCCGGGTCGAGGCGCGCGTCCATGCAGGCCAGCACGGCGACCTTGCGTGCCGGCGGCAGCGGCAGCGGACCCTGGAACCCGTTCTGGTAGTCCTTGTTCGCTTCGAGGAACTCGTCGGTCACGCTCATGGCATCTCCTCAGGATCGGTTATGTCCACGAACTTAGTTCGCTTTGACGCGGCGGCCTGTGCGTCTCAGCCGATGGGCACGTCAGTGGGCGACACCGTGCAGGTTCAGCACCACGACGCCGACCACGATCAGCGACAGCGCGACCACCTTCGTGAGGTCCCACGACTCCCCCAGCGCGACCACGCCGACCACGGCGATCAGCGCGGTGCCCAGGCCGGCCCAGATCGCGTAGGCGACGGACACCTGCATCCACTCCACGACCACCGACAGCAGCCAGATCGCGATGGCGTACCCGCCGAGCACGACCACCGTCCACAACGGGTCGCGGAAGCCGTCCGCGCGCGGCAGCGCCGCGGTCGCGGCCACCTCCACGCCGATCGCCAGCATCAGCAGCGGGATCGCGAGTCCCATGTCGTCCTCTTCCGTCGTGTATGTAGCACTTGCTACACAGGAAACGTAGCACTCGCTACACTGGAGTTCAAAACCGTGTTCCAAGCACCTTTCCGAGCGCAGGAGTGGGATGACCGACCGCAGGCAGGAGCTGGCCGAGGCCGCGACCGACTACGTGCTCGAGCACGGGCTGATCGGGCTGACCCTGCGGCCGCTGGCGGCCGCGATCGGCACCAGCGACCGGATGCTGCTCTACCACTTCCGGGACAAGGACGACCTGCTGGCGACGGTGCTCACGACGTCCAACGACCGCTCCGTGCGAGGCATCCGGGCGCTCGCGCCCTCCCCCGACGTACGACGTGCCGTGCTCGACCTCTGGACCACGGTCAACTCCCCCGCCCAGGCCCGCTGCCAGCGGCTCTACGTTGAGGCGGCCGCGATCGGCGTCCTCGGTGTGGAGCCCTACGCCTCGCTCGTCGCGCGCGCGAACGAGGTCTGGATGGACGCCCTCGCCGCCCACCTGACGGCCTCCGGCGTGCCGGTCCGCACCGCCCGGCGCGCGGCCACCCTGCTCGACGCCACCTTCATGGGTCTCCAGCTCGACCTGCAGCTCGACGGCGAGGACGACCACACCCGGGCGGTGCGCGACCTGGCGGACGCGGTGGCGGCGACGTGGGAGGTTCCGGTGCGTGCCTAGGATCGCGTCATGGCGGCGTACACAGGCAAGGTCAGGCCCGGCGGCACCCCCGATGTCCGGGAGCTCGCGAAGCTGGTGATCACCAAGGTCGCCGTCGACGACCAGATGTCCAACAACTGCTACGTGCTGCGCTGCCGTGCGACCGACGAGCAGCTCCTGGTCGACGCCGCCGCCGACGCGCCCCGGCTGCTCGCGGTCGTCGGCGACGGCGGCCTCGCAACCGTGGTCACGACACACCAGCACTGGGACCACCACCGCGCTCTCGCCGATGTCGTCTCCGCCACCGGCGCCTCCACGGTCGCCGGCGCCGACGACGCCGGGGCGATCACCGAGCAGACCGGGGTCGAGGTACGGCGCACCGTCGGCGACGGCGACACCGTGACCGTGGGCGAGTGCACCCTCGACGTGATCCACCTCGTCGGCCACACGCCCGGCTCGATCGCGCTGCTCTACGACGACCCTGACGGCACTCCGCACCTGTTCACCGGCGACAGCCTCTTCCCTGGCGGGGTCGGCAACACCTTCGGCGACTCCGACGCGTTCGTCAGCCTCGTCGACGACGTTGAGGCGAAGATCTTCGACCGGCTGCCCGACGAGACCTGGTTCTACCCAGGGCATGGCAACGACTCGGTGCTCGGCGCTGAGCGACCGCATCTTCAGGAGTGGCGCCAACGGGGCTGGTGAGCGGAGCCCCCGGAGGCACGCGGCTCTGTCTGTCACGCTGCGGTCGTAGCGGTGCTCGAGCCCCCGAGGTTTGGTCTGCGCAAGAATGGGTATGCCATATGAGGTGCTGTGGGCCGGGGGCCGTCCCGGCGTGTATCCCCCCGCCGGGGCGGTTCGTTACTGCTCAGCAGGCGACACGGCCCGCCAGTCCAGATGGAGGCACACCTCGCAATGCGGCGTGCCGGACCTCGGTCGCAGGCTGCGCCGTGGTGCCGCGGCCGGTGCACGCGAGCACGAGCCACCACGCCCATGGTCTGTCCGGCCAACTGGCAGCCGCGCGACCCGAGTGACGAGCGGATCCGGTGCCAGGGAGGCGCCCACGGTCACCTCGTTCTTCGGGTCAGGGATGGTCGACGCGGGAGCCGAACGCGTCGCAGGAGCGGCGTGCGCAGTCCGTCGTGGTCGGAGATGCGGGCGTACAGTGCGACGCGATGTGGACTGGTCTGTGCGATGGCCGCCATGAGGGCACGACTGCCCCCTTGGTCCGCTCAGGGTTTGGCCACGGCAACGACTCGATCCTCGGCACGGAACGGCGCCACTTCGCCGAGTGGCGCGAGCGCGGATGGTGAACCCGCGAACCTGCAGCCGCGGGCACACGGTCGCGGAGGACTACCTCAAGGTCTGCCCGAAGTGCGGCGGCGCCCTCGACCGCCCGGAGCACGAGGAGAGGCCGCCGTCGCTGGCGCCGGCGACCGTCGAACCCATCAGGGTGTCGCGCACCGTGCCGTTCGTCGCCGGCGGGATCGTGCTCGGCCTGTTCGGGTGGCTGCTGTCGTACGCCGCCGAGCGCGGACCGGCCGAGGTGTTCGGGTTCGTGCTGATCGGCGCGGCGGTGGTGACCGTGCTGGTCGGACTCGCCGACGCCGGGCGCGGCCGCCGCTGACCTCACGTCTGTCCCTGCCGGATCGTCTACCGGTCATGGACACCATCACCTTCCACACCATTGCCCCTGACGCGGTCGACCACGCACGGCGCACCGGCGTCGACATGGACGGCACCCCGGTCGAGGAGGTCACCGCCTCGGGCGGCGAGCCGGTGCGGTGCTGCCTCACCGACGCCGAGCCGGGTGTGAACCTGCTGCTGATGGGCTACCGGCCACGCCTCCCCGCGAGCCCGTACGCCGAGACCGGCGCGGTCTTCGTGCACGCGGGCTCGTGCCCCGGACCCGCCAGCACCACGTCGTACCCGCGGGCCTGGCGCTCGCGTCCGCAGGTGCTGCGCGCGTACGACGACCGCGGCTGGATCCACCCCGCGACTCGCACCCACGACGGTACGGAGCCCGAGCGGGTGCTGGCCGAGGTGCTCGCGGAGCCGGGGGTGGTCGAGGTGCACAGCCGCAACATCGGCTACGGCTGCTTCATGTTCGCGGCAACCGCGGGTCAGGCGGGCGCGTAGCGGACGTGCAGCACCCCGCTCGGCAGGGTGTCGCTGTGCACGAGCCGCAGCGGCGTGGTCGGGGTGTCCTCGAACAACCGCTGACCGCGCCCCACGGCGATCGGGTGCACCAGCAGCGCGAGCTCGTCGAGCAGCCCGTTGGCCAGCAGCCAGCGCACCGTCGTCGCGCACCCGGACATGCCGATGTCGCCGTCCGTGTCATCCTTCACCGCCTGCACCGCGGCCACCGGGTCACCTTTGTGCAGCACAGTCGTGTTGTTCCACGTCGGGTCGATCAGGGTGTGCGAGAGGACGTACTTCGGCGCGTCGTTGATGTACGAGGCGAATGGCACGTCGTCACTCTGCGCCGGCCAGTACTCCGACCACTCGTCGTACAACCTCCGGCCGAGCAGGAACGCCTTCTGGGTCTCCATGCCACTGCCGACCACCTCCCCCATCGCGTCGTCGAAGTAGGGGAAATGCCACTCGTGGGGCGCCTCCACGACACCGTCGAGCGAGATGAAGAAGTTCGAGACGATGCGGCCCATGGTCTGCTCCTCGCTTTGGCACTGGGGGACACCATCGTGACCCTTCCCGCGTCCGGAAGTCATCGACCGCCGGATGCGCCAGAATGCGATCCATGGACCTGACCCTCCACGTCATCGGGCACGTCCGTAGCCCACTCGCCTCGCGCGCCGACGCGCCACGCCAAGGAGACGAGGGCGCGCCTGACGCCGACCTGCACCTCGTGGACGCCGTCGCACCCGCCATGAACGGGATCACCGTCGGCGACGAGCTGCTGGTGCTCACCTGGCTGCACCAGGGAGACCGCTCGACGTTGACCACCCGCCCCCGCAACGACCCGACACGCCCCGAGACCGGCGTCTTCGCCACCCGCTCGCCGGATCGCCCGAACCCGCTCGGCCTCCACCGCGTCACCGTGCTCGCCGTCGAGGACAACCGCCTGCATGTGTCCGGGCTCGAGGCGATCGACGGCACGCCCGTCGTCGACCTGAAGCCCGTGCTCGGCTCAGCCGGGGAGCGTTGACCTGCGCCTCGGTGGTCGAGCACGCAGATCGGGTCGGCTCCGGGGAGTATGACGCGCCCGTAACGGGATGGTCTGCATCTTGCACGCGGGCATGTGCGCGCGTGCACCAGTCGCAGCCAGCGTCGGCCGCACCGGGACTCGGCCCCGACCTCGTGCAGTCGTCGCGACACACGATGCCGAGCGCGGGTGCTCGCCGCGGAACCTCGCATCTGCGGGCTTGTGGGGGTCGCCGACCCGGTGCGGACCCCGCCAACCACGCATTTGCGGCTCCCCTGGGCTACAGGCCATGGTTCCCGGTGCCGGTCTCGGTCACGACGGAGCGCCCGCGGGAGGTTACCCGTGCGTAATCTGGGCGGCATGCCGCTCTACTCCTTCGAGGGGAAGTCCCCGACCGTCCATCCCACCGCTTTCGTCGCGCCCACCGCCTCGGTGATCGGCGACGTGACCGTCGAGGAGAACGCCTCGGTCTGGTACGGCGTGGTTCTCCGGGGCGACTTCGGCCCGATCGTGGTCCGGGCCGGCGCCAACGTGCAGGACGGGTCAGTGATGCACTCTCCGAAGGGCATCGTCACGGAGATCGGTCAGGGCGCGACGATCGGCCACGCCTGCGTCGTACACGGCGCGACGATCGGCGAGGAGGCGCTTGTGGGCAACCACGCGACGGTGCTCGACGGCGCCGCGGTCGGCGCGCGAACGTTGGTCGCAGCCGGATCGGTGGTCACCGGCGAGATCCCGGCGGAGGTCCTCGCCATGGGCACGCCCGCGCGGGTCAAGGGCCCGATCGCCGGCACCTCGGCGGAGGCCTGGGTGCGGAGCAACCCGCAGGTCTACCGTGACCTGGCGCAGCGGCACCGGGCCGCGGTCGCGGAGGTGTAGCTCGGAATGGGGTGGCGCGGGCAGCGTCGAATTCCCAAGGTCTCTAGGAGTTAATCGGGCATCCACGGTGTCCTCTGCTCGCAGACCCGATGGCACTTCCCAATGCCTCCTGACGCTTCCCTCGGCATGTACACCACCGGAAGCGCCAACAACGATCGGGAAGTGCGCGGAAAACATAGATCCCTTGGGAATTCGCCGCCGCGTCCCCCTCCACCCCGCCCGGTAGCGTGCCGGCGTGAGCACGACCCGGCTGCTGCCCTTCGCCGACGAGCACGTCGCGCCGTTCGCGGAGACGATCCGTGACCCGGCGATCCTGCGGTACACCGGCACCCCGGTGCCGACACCGGACGGCTGGATCGCCGCCTGGCGACGGCGGTCCCTCGACGAGGACCGCGCCAGCTTTGCCATCGTCGACAACGCCGGCGGATTCGTCGGCTACGCCGTCACCGGGCCGATCGACCGCGAGGGCGCGAGCGCGGAGCTCGGCTACGCGATCTCGCCGTGGGCGCGCGGTCGCGGTCACGCCACCGAAGCGCTCCGGCTGCTCACCGACTGGGCGTTCGCCGACGGCATCATCCGCGCGACCCTGCTGATCGCCGTCTCCAACACCGCGTCGTCCCGGGTAGCCGCGAAGTGCGGCTACACGCTCGAGGGCGTGCTCCGGTCGGTGCACCAGAAGAACGGGCGGCGCGAGGACATGCAGAGCTGGTCGCGGCTGCCGACGGACTGACCCAACCGACGTCAGGCCAGGAGCCCGGCCACCGAGCGAACCTCAGCCGCCGACCCTAGGCTGAGCAGCAGCGTCGTCACCCCGGGACTCCTCCCACTCCAGGTGCTGGCGATCTCGAACTCCTCCCGGGTACGACGGGCGCCGAGGCGGGCGAAGCCCTCGTCCAGCCACGGCTGGTACATGCCCGCGGATGCCGGCGAGTAGAAGATCGGGATCCACCCGTCCGCGATCTCGGCGGTCAGCGCGACGTTCTTCGGTCCCTCGGCACCGAGCCAGATCGGGAGGTCGGACCGCAGCGGGTGCACGATCGACTTCTGCGGCTTGCCGAGGCCGACGGCCCCCTCGCCGGCGTACGGCAACGGGTAGTGCGGGCCGTCGTTGGTGACCGGGCCCCTCCCGCGCTCCCCCACCACGTCAGCGGCGTGAATGCGTCACTCCCCCACGCCTCCGCGGCGAACACGGCGTCGAAGCCGGAGTCCTCGGCGGCCGCGACCAGCTCTCCGACGCCGTCCGGCGGCTGCGCGCCCCAGTACCCCAGCTGGTGTCCCAGCTTCATGGCGCCACCCTGCCAGAACGCCTGGTGCGGCTACTGCTTCGCGACCCTGACGCAGCACCGGCCGGGAGCCGGCTCCAGCCGCGCCTCGAGCCGGCGACACCCCAGACCCTCGAGGGCACCCTCCACGTAGTCGAGGGAAACGCCGCACACGAGCGCAGGCTGCTCGCGAGCGAGCACGTCGAACGGGCAGTTGTGCATCGACAGGATGTCGCCGTCGACGCTCGGCTCGAACCCCTCGTCGGCCAGCAGGCCCGCAGTGCGCTCGAGGTCGCTCCCGCTGCCGTCGTACGCCGCGCCGGAGCTGTGGCCGCGGTCCCGGGCCTCCCGGGTGAGCGCCGACTCCAGCGGTTCGCCGGCCAGCGACCGCGCGACCGCCCCCGCCAGCACCGAGCCGATCAGGTCGTAGCTGCGCTCGGGCACCTGCACCGAGAGCTCTGTCGCGTTGCGCTTGTAGAGCTTGGCGGGCCGCCCCGCCCCGGGGCCCGCGCGCCCGGACAGCCGGCGGTACTCGGTCTCCAGCAGCCCCTCGTCGACGAGCTTCTCGAGGTGGAACCGGGCGGTGTGCAGGGGCACCCCGGCACCCTCGGCGGCCTGCTCACGACCGACGGCGTCGGCCTGCGCGACGACGTAGCGGTACAGACGGCGCCGGATCGGGTCGGCCAGTGCGGCCACCGCGGCGTAGTCGTCCATGTCGCCTCACTTGACGTCGCAGCTCCTGATTACTACCGTGCACAATACTGTCTTTTAGAAATGCCGTCCACAGGAGCCGCCCGATGAGTCAGTCCGTCACTCCCCTCCTCGAACGTCGCCTCGAGCACCAGATCGACCGGGCCACCGACGCGGCAGCCGAGATGCTGCGCGCCCTGGGGCTCCCGATCGACGACGTGGACATGGCTGAGACCCCGCGTCGGCTGGTCCAGGCGTACGCCGAGCTGCTCAGCCCGGAGCCGTTCGAGATGACGACGTTTCCCAACAGCGAGGGGTACGACGAGATGGTGCTGGTGCGCGACATCCCGGTGCGGTCCTTGTGCGAGCACCACATGCTGCCGTTCGTGGGTGTCGCCCACGTCGGCTACCTGCCCGCAGACCGGATCGTCGGGCTGTCCAAGCTGGCCCGCACTGTCGACCACTTCGCGCGTCGGGTACAGACCCAGGAACGGCTCACCAGCCAGGTCGCCGACCACCTGCGCCACCAGCTCGCCCCGCACGGCGTCGGCGTGGTGATCGAGGCCGAGCACACCTGCATGAGCGTGCGCGGCGCCCGGGCCGAGGGAGCCAGCACCGTGACCGCGCGACTGCTGGGCCGGCTGCGCGAGGATCCGGCGACACGCGCCGAGTTCCTGGCGCTCACTCGCGAGCAGGGCGGCCGGTCATGAGCGACCGCGTCGTCGTCGTCGGGGGTGGCCTCGCCGCCGGCACGTTCGTCACCGAGCTGCGCGACGGCGGGCACGACGGGCCGATCACGCTGTTCACCGACGAGGCCCGCCCGCCGTACGAACGCCCGCCGCTGTCCAAGGACCTGCTCCTGGGCAACGCCACGGAGGACGACCCGCTGGTCCACGAGTCCGCCTGGTACACCGAGCACGACGTCGACGTGCGGCTCGGCAACCGGGTGGGCGCCCTCGACGTCGGTTCGCGCGAGGTGCGCGCGGACGACGGCGCGACGGGTTACGACCAGCTGCTGCTGGCGACCGGCTCCCGCCCGCGCCGGCTGGCGATGGCCGACGACAGCGGTGCCCCGGTGGCCTACCTGCGCACCCTCGAGGACGCCCTGCGGCTCAAGGAACGGCTGACCGCGGGCACCCGGATCGGCATCGTCGGTGCCGGCTGGATCGGGCTCGAGGTGGCGTCGGCCGCCCGCAACGCGGACGCCGAGGTGATCGTGCTGGAGACCCTCGAGCAGCCCCTACTGCGAGTCGTCGGTCCCGAGGTGGGAGCGATCTTCGCGCGGCTGCACCGCGAGCACGGCGTCGACCTGCGCACCGGCGTCGGCATCACCGGGATCGAGCGATCGGGAGGCGGGGCCCTCGTGCACCTGCGCGAAGGCGACGCCCTGGACTGCGACCTGCTGGTGGTCGGGGTCGGCGTCGAACCGGTCGTCGAGCCGGCAGGAGAGGCCGGGCTGGCGATCGACAACGGCATCCGCACCGACTCCCACCTGCGAACGAGTGACCCGCACGTGCTCGCGGCCGGCGACGTCGCCAACGCCGACCACCCACGGCTCGGCCGGCCGGTGCGGGTCGAGCACTGGGACACCGCCATCCAGCACGGCAAGGTCGCCGCGGCAAACGTGCTCGGCAAGGACGCGGTCGCGGATGCGCTGCCGTACTTCTTCACCGACCAGTACGACTTCGGCATGGAGTACGTCGGCAGCCCCGGACCGGACGGCTTCGACCGGGTCGTGCTGCGCGGCGACCCGGCGTCGTACGCGTTCACCGCCTGGTGGCTGCGCGGCGACGAGGTAGTGGCGGGGATGCACGCGAACGACTGGGACGCGATCGAGGACGTGCGCCGGATCGTCGGCACCCGGGTCGCTCCGGACCGGCTGGCCGACGACAAGGTGGCGCTCGCGGACGTCTGACCGGGACGGCTCTCCAGCAGTCCTCTCCCATCACCAAACCAAGGCACTCCCACACCGGCCGCGCACGGCCTCGTTGGTGCCGTCGTCGTGGTAGCCCGCCGACCAGCGGTGGGGGCCGTACTTGGAGTCATCGGGCCAGTCTTCAGCGCTGCACCGACGGGGCCGACCGCGTTTCGCCCTCGGCGAACGTCGCTGTCCGGCGTCCCCCGACGGGCCTACCCTCGGTGCATGGGTCACGTGATCGGGTTCCCGCGTTCGACGCCGGAGCCGGCAGCCCCGTCCGAGCCCGCCGTCGAGCCGTTGTGGCGCGAGGTGGTCGGCCGCGAGCTGCGCGAGGAGCGGCAGCGTCAGGGCCGCACCCTGGCCGACGTGGCCGGCGACGCCGGGGTCTCGACGCAGTACCTCTCCGAGGTGGAGCGCGGACGCAAGGAGCCAAGCTCCGAGGTGCTCGGCGCGATCCAGGGCGCGCTCGGGCTGCGGCTCGTGGACCTGACGGGCAGGGTCACCCGCACGCTGACGACCCGACCGACCGGTCCCGTCGCACTGTCGGCCTAGCGTTCCTCCAGCACCCCGTCCGCGAGGCCGTAGGCGACCGCCTCGTGGGCGTTCATCACCAGGTCGCGACCGGTGTCCGCGCGAAGCCGTTCCACGGTCTGGCCGGTGTGCCGGGACAGGATCTGCTCCGTCTCGGCGCGCAGCCGCACGATCTCCTTGGCCTGTACGGCGAGGTCGGGCAGCGCCCCCTGACCCCCGCCCGAGGGCTGGTGCAGGACGACCCGCGCGTGCGGTAGGACCATCCGGCGGCCCTCGGCACCCCCCGCCAGCAGGACCGCTGCGGACGACGCCGCCTGGCCGACGCAGGTGGTCGCGACGGGTGCGCCGATGTACTGCATCGTGTCGTAGACCGCGAGCATCGCCGTGACCGAGCCGCCGGGCGAGTTGAGGTAGAGGTCGATCGGCGAGGCCTGGCTCTCCGACTCCAGGTGCAGCAGCTGCGCGATCACCACGTTGGCGACTCCGTCGTCGATCTCGGTGCCCACGTAGATGATCCGGTCGGTCAGCAGCCGGCTGTAGATGTCGACGGCACGCTCGCCGCGGATCGTCTTCTCGACCACGCTCGGGATCGTGTAGGAGCTCATCGCAGACCCACCGGCTGGGCCAGACGGGCGGGGGTCACGTCGGCGACGTCGGTGAGGATCTGGTCGACGAAGCCGTAGTCCTTCGCCTCCTCGGCGGTGAACCAGCGGTCCCGTACGGCGTCCACCTCGACCTTCTCCCGCGGCTGGCCGGTGTGCTCGGCGATCAGCCGCATCATCACGTTCTTCGTGTGCTCGAGGTTCTCGGCCTGGATCTCGATGTCGACCGCGGTGCCACCGATGCCGGCCGAACCCTGGTGCATGAGCACGCGCGAGTGCGGGAGGGCGTACCGCTTGCCCGGCGTACCCGCGGAGAGCAGGAACTGGCCCATGCTCGCGGCCAGTCCCATCGCCAGCGTGCTGACGTCGTTGGGGATCAGCCGCATGGTGTCGTAGATGGCCAGGCCGGCCGAGACCGAGCCGCCGGGCGAGTTGATGTAGAGGCTGATGTCGCGCTGCGCGTCCTCGGCCGAGAGCAGCAGGAGCTCCGCGCAGAGCCGGTTGGCGATGCCGTCGTCGACCTCCTGACCGAGCACGATGATCCGCTGGTGGAGCAGACGGGCGGTGAGCTGGTCGTCGAGCGAGCCGGTCGGGATCGGCGGACTGGTCATGAGCACCTCCGGGTTGTGGTGCCGCCAGCGTGGCCGGGCCGGAGTGCGCCGTTCCAGCGGTTCTGCCGCAGGCGGTTCTGCCGTGAGCAGCAGACCTTGATTTCGGGGCGATGCGCTTACATGATTACTTCATTACACACTTACCCAGGAGGCCGTGATGACGACGAACGACACCGAGGTGGCCGGCTGGATCCAGGGACGCCTGCCCGACGCCTGGTTCACCGGCGCGGCAGAGGTGACCGCCGACCGCGAGGAGATCCTCGTCGTCGGCACCCTCGCTGCCCCTGAGGGCGTCGAGGGCGAGCCGGACGGGGCTGAGGCGACCGCCGCCGCGAAGGGCCGGATCTCCCGGTTCCGCGAGGACACCCGTGACGAGCGGATCCACATCGCCCGCGAGGCCGAGCACCGGTTCGGCCGCAAGATCGCGTGGGGCGCCGAGTGCGGCCCGGTGCGGTCGGTGTTCACCAACCTCGCCGTACCCGTGATGACGCGGCTGCGGCAGCCCGAGCGGCTGGTGCTCGACACCCTGGTCGAGGCCGGCGTCGCCCGCAGCCGTGCGGAGGCGCTCGCGTGGTGCGTCCGCCTGGTCGGCGAGAACGCCGACGACTGGCTCGGCCGGCTGCGCGAGGCGATGACCGAGGTGCAGCGCGTGCGCGACGAGGGACCGGGCGCGGCGTAGTCGGCTGGTCTGGGGCGGAGAATTCCCAAGGTATCTAGGAGTTCTGGCGGTTCCAGTGGTGTGTACGTCGGCATACACCCCACGGGAGCCGCCAGCGGTGACTGGGAGGTTCCGCGGCGGACTGCGCCACCCGACGTCCACAGACGACCGACCGCCGCGCGATCTCCACCGACCGATCCCGACCCGTTCTCGCGACGCGCGCGTCGTCGGACAGTTCCCCCATGGATCAAGCACTGCAGCTCATCGCCGACACAGGCGTCGCGCTCCGCCGCGAGATGATCGGCTTCGGCGTCACCGACCGCGAGCTCGCGGCCAGCCTGCGCCACGGCGTACTTCGCCGCGTGCGACAAGGCGCCTACACCACCCCTGACCGGTGGGACACGGTCACGAACGTCGCACGCCACAAGCTGATGTGCACGTCGGTGATGCGATCTCTCGGCCCGCGCGTCGCCCTGTCCCACACGTCCTCGCTCGTGATGCAGAACGTCCCGGTCTGGGCCGCGAACCTCGAGGTCGTCCACGTCACCCGCCTCGATGGCGGGATCGGCCGCAGCGATGCCGGCGTCCACCATCACGAGGGCGAGGTCGGCGACGCAGAGCTGGTGACGACGGCCGAGGGCCTGGCCGCCACCAGTGCGGCGCGCGCTGTGATCGAGCACGGGACCGTGAACTCGGTGGAGTCGACGCTCGTCTCCGCTGACGGCGCGCTGCACTTGGGCCGGTGCACCGGTCAGGAGCTCGTGGACCAGTTCGCCGCCATGGAGCGTTGGCCCCGCACCCTGCACACGCAGCTCGTCGTCCGACTGGCGGACGGCCGGTCCGAGTCCCCCGGCGAGACGCGGGCGCGGTACCTGTGCTGGCGGCACGGGCTGCCCGCGCCGGACCTCCAGTTCGAGGTGTACGACGAGCACGGCCAGCTCGTCGGCATCTCGGACTTCGCCTGGCCCGAGCATCGACTGCTCGGGGAGTTCGACGGCCGGATGAAGTACGGCCGCGGACTCGTCCCCGGCCAGGATCCGAGCGAGGTCCTGTTCAACGAGAAGCGTCGAGAGGACCGGCTCCGGGAGATCACCCAGTGGGCCATGGTCCGGTTGGTCTGGGCCGACCTTGGGCTCGGCGCGTACACCGCGGACCGGATCCGCAAGCTGATGCTGCGCGCCGCCTAGCGGTCACACCCGGCCGACTTCCCAATCTCTTCTGACTTCCCAATGAGAACTCGCGCTTCCAGCGGAATACCCACCCCTGGATGCGCCAGAAAACCTGGATACCTTGGGAATTCGACGCCCCCCTCAGACGCACGCCCCCAGGTCGTCCGAGATCTTCTCGAGCGCAGCCGCGTCCTTCTTGGACTCCTTGTACGTCTGGTCGCGCTCGGTCAGCGCCTGGAGGGCCTCGTCGGAGAGGTCGGACTTGACGAAGATCTTCGCCGCGCAGTCGGCCTGCTTCTTGGTCAGCTTGACGGTCTGGTCGTTGGTCTTGACGCCCTTCTGCATCGCCGTCGAGAGCTCCTCCTCGGAGGGACGCCCTGCACCGCAGGCCGACGTGGCGAGCAGGAGCGCCACGGCGACGGTCGCACCCAGCCTCTTCACCATGAGGTGTCTCCCGAAGTTCTGCCAGGACGGCCCCGGCACCCACTTGAAACCTACCTCCTTACGTCCTACGGCCGACCCGCGCTGGGTCAGCTCAGCCGGCGCTGGAACTGCATCTCGCGGCCCAGCACGCGGTAGCCCAGCCGCTCGTTGACGCCGATCATGTGCGCGTTGGACTCGGCGTTCCAGGTGTCGACCGTCTCCAGCTGCGGCTCCGCCTCGGCGAGCCACAGCACCATCTCCGCCTTCAGCAGCAGCCCGAGGCGGTGACCACGGTGGGCGCGGACGACGCTGGTGTCGTGCTGCTCGGACTGCTCCGGGGCATCGACGTCGACCGCCACCACCGTGTGCCCGGCCAGCTCGCCGGACTGCCGGTGCCGCGCGACGAGCCGATACAGCCGGCGGTCGCCCTGGATCACCGCGTTCTCGTAGGTGCGGATCCGCTCCGGCGAGTACTCCTCGTCCTCCATCTCCAGGTCGTCGGTCGGGGCGTCGTTGATCGCCCGGGTCATCTCCACGACGCCGTCGAGCAGGTCGTCGGGGGTCCTGCCCGGCAGGCGCAGCAGCTCGTACGACGAAGCCGCCGCGGCGGCGTGGTCCCGAAGCGCCCGCACCTGCTCGAGCCGCACCTCCGCCAGATGCATGCGGCGCTTGATCTCCTGGCTCCTGTGCACGAACCCGTGGGCCTCCGCGAACGCCGGGCCGGGAGTGCCGTCCCAGGCGTCGACGCCGACGAGGTGCCGTTCGGTGGCCCTCACCTCCGCGAGCAGGCCGTCGAGCAGCGCGGCACCGTGCCCGCTGCGCCGGCGCTCGGGAAGGACCTTCAGGTCGAGCCAGGCCAGGTCGAGGTTGTCCCACTCGCTGGCACCGATGTGGCCCAGGCCGACGGCGGTGTCCCCGTCGTACGCGAGGAAGTAGCGTCCCGGCTCGCCGTCCCACCCGTGGCGGACCTCCATCGCCATCCGGTGCTCGCTGAGCGGTAGCTCCCACGGGGCGTCGACGGCGTTGCGCACGTTCTCGATGCCGGTCGCGATCCGGACGGA
>Ga0207675_100000834_pt1 | contig 30656 bp, 28 predicted proteins | sample KBSSwiS42_FD_184305 | JGI IMG/M metagenome (GOLD analysis project Ga0207675, IMG submission 184305) | Switchgrass rhizosphere microbial communities from Kellogg Biological Station, Michigan, USA - KBS Switchgrass S4-2 (SPAdes) (version 2) | ecosystem: Host-associated > Plants > Roots >...
GACTCCCGCTCGCTCCGGTCCTCGCTCGTTCCTCGCTGCGATCCTCACTCGCGTTCGTCTTCGGGCCATTCGGTCAACTCCTTCTTCAGCACCTTGCCCATCGCGTTGCGCGGCAGACTGTCCACCAGTCGCACCTCCCGCGGTCGCTTGTGTGCCGAAAGCTGTTGCGCAACAAAGTCAATCAACGCCTGCGGGTCGGCGTCACCGACGACGAACGCGACGATCCGCTGGCCGAGATCGTCGTCTGGAACCCCGATCACCGCGGCCTCGTCGACGCCGGCGTGGCCGAGCAGTACGGTTTCGATCTCGCCCGCCCCTACCCGGAAGCCGCCGGTCTTGATCAGGTCGACCGACTCGCGGCCGACGATTCGGTGCATGCGGTCACCGTCGATCGTCGCGACGTCGCCGGTGCGATACCAGTCCCCGTCGAATGCCTCGGCGGTGGCGTCCGGCTTGTTGAGGTAGCCCTCGAACATCGTCGGGCTCTGAATCTGCAGGCGCCCAATGGATTCCCCGTCGCGAGGCACCGCGGAGCCGTCCTCGTCGACCAGCCGGGTCTGCACACCGGTCAACGGCAACCCCACGGAGCCGGGCCTGCGCTCGCCGTCAGCGCGGGTGGACAGCGTGATCAGCGACTCGGTGGCGCCGTAACGCTCGACCGGTTCATGTCCGGTCAGTCGGGCCAGCCCGTCGAACACCGGCACCGGGAGCGGCGCGCTGCCCGACACAAGCAGTCGAGCCGACGCGAGCGCGCGCGCCGCGTCGGCGTCCTGCACGACGCGTGTCCACACCGTCGGCACGCCGAAGTACATCGAGCCACCCGCTGCCGCATAGGCGGTGGGAGACGGTTTCCCGGTGTGCACAAAACGATTTCCGATCCGCAGTGACCCGAGCAACCCCAGCACAAGCCCGTGCACGTGGTACAGCGGAAGCCCGTGCACCAGGGTGTCGTCCGGGGTCCACTGCCAGGCCTCGGCGAGCATGTCGATGTCGGCGGCGACCGCGCGCCTGCTCAGCACCACGCCCTTGGGCGGGCCGGTGGTGCCCGAGGTGTAGATGATCAACGCGGTCGCGTCCGGATGCGGCTCCGGATAGCGATGCCACGACCGGGCGTGCAGTCGCACCGGGATGTGCGGCAGGTCGTCGATACCTTGCGGCTTCTCCCCCAGCCACGCCTGTGCGCCTGAGTCGTCGAGCATGTGCGCGCGTTCTGCGGCGCCGACGTCGGCGGGCACGGGGACGACAGGTACCCCCGCGATCAGCGCTCCGGCGATCGCCAACACGGTCACCGGGGTCGGGGTCGCCAGTACGGCCACCCGGTCGGCGGCGGCCACCCGCTCGGCCACCGACGTTGCTGCGCCGACGAGATCACTACGGCTCAGCGTGGCGTCGCCGATGCGCACGGCGTCGCCGATGTCGACGCCGCCTGCGACGGCGGCGGGGTTCAGCGACGCCAGTAGCACGGCAGCGACGCTACCCGCCGCCACCGTTCATCACGCCGTCACCACCCCGTATGACCCGGAAAACACGGCTGAGACGGTCGCGCACCCAGTCCGGGCGTTGCGCATCGTCGCGCGGGTCCAACCTGCCGTGCCTGTCGGGCGCGGTCCGCGCGCGCCCATCGCGGAACGGCAACAAGGCTGGCGGGCTGGATCTGGCTGGGCATACTTGGCGCGTGACAGACATCCAGCGGACGGGGTCGCGCGAGGTGTACCGGAACGACTGGCTGATCCTGCGGGAGGACGACATCCGGCGCGCTGACGGCAGCACCGGCATCTACTCGGTGATCGACAAGCCCACCTACGCCCTGGTGATCCCGTGTGACGGCGACCGCGTTCATCTGGTCGAGCAGTTCCGCTATCCGCTGGGCATGCGGCGGTGGGAGTTTCCGCAGGGCACCGCGCCGGGCCGCGGAGATCTGGATCCCATCGAGCTGGCCAACCGCGAGTTGCGGGAGGAGACCGGGCTGCGGGCCGCCTCGATGGAGCTGCTGGGCATGCTCGACGTCGCGCCAGGGATGAGCAGCCAACGCGGCCGGGTCTTCCTGGCGACGGAGCTCACCGAGGGTGAGCATGACCGCGAGCACGAGGAACAGGACATGCACAGCGAGTGGTTCTCCCGCGCGCAGCTGGAGCAGATGATCCGCGACGGCGTCATCACCGACGCGCAGTCCATCGCGGCGTGGGCGATGCTGTTGCTGGCCGGGCGCTAGTCGAACACCGCGGACCGACCGACCCGCTCCCACGCGGCGAGTTCTGCCTTGGCGTCAGTCAAAGCTTCGGATATGGCGTCGACGGCGTCGTTACCCAGCGCCAGCCGCAGCGGGGGGTCCTCGGAATCCAGCGCCAGCAGGATCGCCGCGGCCGCCTTGGCCGGATCGCCGGGCTGCTTGCCGTCATCGTCCGGCATGCCGGTGCGCAGCGGTTCGATCTGGTCGTCATAGGCGGCGATGGGTTTCGACGTCAGCAGAGCGCCGGGCCCGTTGAACGAGGTTCGGAATGCACCAGGCTCGACTATGAGGACCCGGATGCCGAACCGCTCGACCTCTTTGGCCAGCGCCTCCGACCACCCCTCGAGCGCAAACTTCGTCGCGGAGTAGGCACCGACACCGGGAAACGTGAAACGTCCGCCCATGCTGCTCATTTGGACGATCGCGCCGCCACCCCGCTCACGCATGCCGGGCAGCGCGGCACGCGTCAGCGCGGCCGGGCCGAAGAAATGCAGATCCATCAGGGCGCGCAGCTCGCTGTCGCTGGTCTCCTCCGCGGCGCCGATCGCGCCGCGGCCTGCGTTGTTCACCAACACATCGATCCGGCCGTGTTGGTCGAGCACCTCAGCAACGGCGACGCGGATGCGGTCGGCGTCCGTGACGTCGAGCGCCAGTGCGGTGACGCGTTCGGGTGCCGACGCCACCAGGTCCGCGAGTGCGTCCGTGCGTCGCGCAGCGGCGACGACGATATCGCCCGCAGCCAGCGCGCACTCCGCGATCGCTCGCCCGAAGCCCGAACTCGCGCCGGTGATGAGCCATACCCGAGGCTGGTTGGTTGTCATGGTTCATCTATGCAGCACGACGACCGGGTTGTCCATCAGTGCGTCCCAAGGGGATCGGCGGTTTTGGCCGCCGGTCTGGATCGGGGCTGGTGACCAGCGTGTGGAGGTGAGTGTCGGTGTCGTCTCGTAATGTGCGTGACATGTCGGAGCGTCGGTTTCGCCACACCCCCGAAGGGGTGTGCTCGCTGGGGCTGCACCTGGTGTGGTGTGCGAAGTATCGGCGGCGGGTTCTAGGCGGGAGCGCAGCGGCCCGCTGGGGTGAACTGCTGGAGCAGATCGCCGCCGAGCACGGCTGGGAGGTCGTGGCCAGGGAAGTCATGCCCGATCACGTGCGTCTGTTCGTGCGGGTCGGACCCGCCGACGCGCCGGCGTGGGTGGTGCGGGCGTTCAAGGGCCGCACCGCGCGGGTGCTGGGCGCTGAGTTTCTTTACCTGCGGCGGTTCGCCAGGGCGTTGTGGTCGCCGTCGTATTTTCGCCGCCTCGGTGGCTTAGGTCTCGGAGTTGACGGTGCGCCGCGACATCGAGCATCAGTGGGATGGGGTGGCTTGATGCGACGCGCCTATGTGTTCCGGCTACGTCCGACGGCGCGTCAGCATGTCGCGTTGGCGGCGTGTGTGGATGCGCATCGGGAGCTGTACAACGCTGCCCTGCAGGAACGCCGGGACGCTTGGGCGCACAGCCAAACTCGGATTAATTACGGCGATCAGTCGGCACAGCTGACGGCCATCCGGTCGGCGCGCCCGGATCAAGCGGTGTGATCGTTCTCATCGCAGCAGGCCACGTTGCGACGGTTGAACAAGGCGTTCGCCGAGTTCTTCCGCCGCGTCAAGGCTGGGCAGACACCGGGGTATCCGCGGTTCAAGGGCAACGCCCGTTTTCCACAGTGTGGAGTGGCCCAAAGACGGTGACGGTGCCCGCTGGCTGCCCGATCGACGGCGGGTGTATCTGCACGGCATCGGCCAGGTGAAAGTGCATGTGCATCGCGAGGCGCGGGGTCGGGTGAAGACACTGCAGGTCAAGCGGCAGGGTCGACGCTGGGTGTTGGTCTTGTCCTGCGATGACGTGCCGACTAACCCGTTGCCGGCCACCGGCGCCCGTGCCGGTGTCGACGTGGGAGTGGTGACGTACGCGACGCTCTCCGATGGCACCACCGTCGCCAATCCGCGGTGGGCACGTCAGGAGGCCGGCTGGTTAGAGGTGGCCCAGCAACGGCTCGCCCGGGCCAAACGTGGTTCAAGGAATTGTGCGGGTCGACGGGAAACGGTGGCAGCACGGCATCGCAAGATCGCCAACCGGCGCAAAGACTTTCACCACAAACAGGCCCGCGCCCTGGCTTCACGCTATGACCTGCTGGTGGTGGAAGACCTCACGATCGCGAACATGCTGCGCCGGGCCAAACCCGTGCCCGATCCGGACAACCCCCGTGGGTTTTTACCTAACGGAGCTCGGGCGAAGTCCGGGCTCAACCGATCAATCAGTGACGCTGGCTGGGGTCAGTTCGTCTCGATACTGCGCGCCAAAGCGGAAGAAGCTGGGCGCACCTGGATCGAGATAAACCCCCGGCACACCTCCAACAGGTGTGAGTGCTGCGGTCACGCAGCACCCGAGAATCGTGTCACCCAAGCGGAATTCTCCTGCACACGATGCTCACATCGCGCACCCGCAGACGAACACGCCGCACGTAACATACTCAGGGCTGGACTGGCCCTACACGCCGCAACTGCAGCGTAAAAGAAGCCGACGGCTTCCAGCCGTCGGAGAAGTCACACCGTTTCCGTCAGCCCGCTTCGTGGAACGCGATCGCAGTGGTGAAGGGTTCGAGCAGTTGCCGTAGCTCGATCATGTGCCGGGCGTGCTGATCGAGTCGATGGTCTTCTCCGGAGGCGGGCTGCCACTGCGGGACAGGTTTGGCCCGGCCGCGCTCGTCGAGTGCGACGACGACCGTGAGTCCACGTGCGACAAGGGTTGCGTCTGCTTTGGTGACGCGGACGCTGATGTGGATGCTGCGCCGTCCCGTGTGGATGACTCGCGCGGTGACCTCGATGGCGTCGCCGATGACGATGGGGCGGTAGAAGCAGATCCCGGCGACATAGGACGTGATGGCTTGGGCGCCAGCCCAATCGGCTCCGCACACGTTGGCAACTTCGTCGATCCACCGCAGGACGCCGCCGCCGTCGATCTTGTCGGTGGCGACGAGGCGCAGCGCGGCGGAGGAAGCGGTGCCCTCCGCGGTGTAGCTTTCCGCGTCCATGGCGTCATCGATGCGTTTGCGCGTCCGCATCCGGACCCGCGCTTGGCGTTGCCGTTGCAGTTCGAGCATCGTGACCGGTGTCCACCGGGGAACCTCGACGGGGTGGCCGCTCTCATCGACAGCGACGAAAATGATTGAGCACTGCGAGGTTTGAACGGGATAGGCCTGGCTCAGGTCGCTCGCGCAGATGGTGACAAGGATGTGCATGCTGCAGCACCCGGTATAGACGAGGCTGGCCTGGACCTCCACGAGTTCCCCGACGCTGATAGGCCGGTCGAGGTGAACATTGCCGACCGAGGCGGTGACGCAGCGCCGACCACACCACTGCGCGGCGGTGGCGTGGGCCGCTTCGTCGATCCATTCGAGTAGTTTGCCTCCGTCGACGAAGCCAAGGGTGCCGACGTCCGCGGACTCGACGTGGAATCGGTGGATTGTTTCGTGGCCGCACGCTGCTTCGCGTGTCGCCTGTTGTATCGACTGCATCTTGGCCCCCTCCGTGCCGTCGTTGCAGCCATGATGTGAAGAACGCAACAGCACGGGAAGGGAAAAGGGCCGTGTCGTGCTGTTTCCTCGCACGATTCACAGATTTCGCCCGGCACCGTAGTGGCTATCACTCTGTGCCGCAACTACTGTCGCCGCGCCAGGCCGCCTACTGAGCGCATGAATCTGTGGATTGTGCAAGAAAGGGCCGCAAGAGGGCGGATTCCTCTTCCCCGGCTGTGGCCGCACTCACATGATGAGCGCACCAACAGGCGACAAGGGGGTCAACGAACATGAATTTGGGTCAACAGAGCGAAGGCAAGGCGCAGGCCACGAGATCGGTGGCCGGCAACGTGATTCGCGGATCGCTCGGCAACTTGATCGAGTGGTACGACTGGTACGCCTACGCGGCGTTCAGCATCTACTTCGCGAGCGTGTTCTTCCCATCAGGGAATCAGACGGCGCAATTGCTGAACACCGCAGGCATCTTCGCGGTCGGCTTTCTCGTCCGCCCGCTCGGCGGCTGGATGTTCGGTAGGTACGCCGACCGATTCGGGCGACGCGCGGCATTGACGCTTTCCGTGACCCTGATGGGCATCGGTTCTCTCGGCATCGCCATCCTGCCGGGGTATGCCCAGATCGGCGCGCTGGCACCCATCCTGCTGGTCGCACTGCGGCTGCTGCAGGGCCTGTCGCTCGGAGGCGAATACGGCACCTCTGCAACGTATTTGAGCGAAGTCGCCACGCCACACCGGCGCGGCTTCTACTCCTCATTCCAATACGTGACATTGACCAGCGGCCAACTGCTCGCACTCGGTGTGCAGATCATCTTGCAGCAGTTCCTCACGCCTGCGCAGATGCATGCCTGGGGCTGGCGGATCGCATTCATCATCGGAGCGGCGGCCGCCGTGACGGTGATGTGGCTGCGGCGCACCATGGACGAATCGGAAAACTACAAACTCGCCGTCAGCGAGAGCACCGAGAACACCGAACGCGGCAGCCTCAGGGTCTTGCTCTCCTATCCGCGCGAGTGCTTGACGGTAGTGGGTCTCACGCTCGGCGGCACCATCGCGTTCTACACGTTCACCACATACATGCAGAAGTTCATGATCAACACCGCAGGCCTGCCGAAGGAGCAGGTGACGTGGATCAACTTCGTCGCGCTGCTGATCTTCGTGTGCATTCAGCCTGCGTTCGGCGCGCTATCGGATCGGATCGGGCGGCGACCACTTCTCATCGCCTTCGGCGTCGGTGCGACGCTGTGCACTGTCCCGCTGCTCACCGCGGTTTCGCAGGCACACTCCGCGCTGCCCGCCTTCGGCCTGATGATGCTCGGCCTGATCATTGTCTCCGGATACACGTCGATCAATGCCGTGGTCAAGGCTGAGCTCTTTCCCGCCCGCATCCGCGCGCTCGGTGTTGGACTGCCATACGCGCTCACTGTCGCGATCTTCGGTGGCACCACGGAGTACGTCGCGCTGGGACTGAAGACCATCGGCCACGAGAGTTGGTTCTTCTTCTACGTAGCCGGTTGCGGGTTGATCTCATTGTTGGTCTACGTCTTCATGGGTGAGCCGTCACGCCGCTCGCAGTTGGAGCGGGAGACGCGCGAGCTCGGTGCGGGCGAGCGAGAACAGGCCAAAGTCGATGAGGTCGTGGCCGACCCTGCTTAGCATCAGCGCCATGCAGGTGCTGCTAGTCGAGGATGACGAGGGGGTCGCGTCGGCGCTGGCTGAGCTTCTCGGCCACGCCGGCGCGTCCGTCATCCGGACAGGTCGGGGCGCCGACGCCCTCCATCGCGTCAAGGGCTGCGACCTGGTTTTGTTGGACCTGGGATTGCCCGATATGGACGGCCTCGACGTACTGCGCACGCTTCGGCGGGCGTCGACGGTGCCGGTGATCATCATGACGGCCAGGGACAGCGACGGCGCGGTGGTGCTGGGTCTACGCGCGGGGGCTGACGACTATCTGGTCAAACCGGTCCGTAAAGCCGTGCTGCTGGCGAGGATTGAGGCCGTCATGCGACGCGTCCGCCGCGTCGGCGGTGATCCCTCCGTGTCGTCGTCCGGTCCGGTGATGGCCGGTCCCGTCACAATCGACCACGAGCGCCGAGAGGTCAGCATGGCAGGAACCCTGCAATCGCTGACCAAGACCGAGTTCCAGATTCTGGCCACCCTCGCCGCCCGGCAAGGTGAGGCGGTCAGCCGCGAGGAACTCATGCTCGAGGTCTGGGGCACCGCGGTGGTTGGCCGGTCCAGGTCGTTGGACTTCTTCATCGGGCAGATCAGGGCCAAGCTCACCGGGCTTCCGCTCCACACGGTGCGCGGGTTCGGTTTTCGGCTGGACGCCTGATGGGCCTGCGAGTTCGCGCCATCCTCGTCGTCCTGTTGCTTCTGGCGGTGGCAGCACTCGCAGTCCCTCTGGCGCTCAGTTTGGCGGACCGCCGAACCGCTGAACTCGCGGCCGAACGGGACCGACAGCTCGCTGCACTGGGCGACGCTGCCGCCATGCCGGACAGCCCATTGCAGCGTCTGGTCGACCGCTATTACGACGTGTACGGGGAAGGCCTGCTCATCATCGATTCCGATGGGCGAACCCTGGCTTCGCGGGGACTCGATACCGCCGACGGAAGCGTCGCGGCGGCCGCGACCCACGCTCTCGTCGACGCACCGGCGTCACGCTGGGCACCGGTTCTCCCTTGGGACCAGGGCCGGCTTCTCGCCACCGCGGGTGTCCGCAACGACGGTGAGCTGGTCGGCGCCGTGGTCTTGGCTGTCAATCCGACGGTCGCAGCGCGCGACGTCGCGAAGGGCTGGCTCTGGGTGGCGGTCGGCTGTCTCGCGTTCCTCGTCCTGGCCGCGGTGGTCGCTCGAGCGCTGACGAAGTGGGTGCTGCGGCCGCTCAACGGGCTGGAGCGCGCGGTCGCCGAAATGACCGAAGGGATCGCCGGGCCGCCCGCCGATGTGGCGGGGCCGCCCGAACTGCGCCATTTCACCTCGGCGTTCAACACGATGTCACAGGTGGTGCGGGCTTCCCTCGACCGTCAACGGCGGCTGGTCGCCGATGCGTCGCACCAGTTGCGCAATCCGCTCGCTGCCGTTCGCCTGCGCGCGGACACCCTCGAGGATTATGTGGCCGAGGACGGGTGGCCGACGTACAGCTCGATGACTGCCGAGCTGGACCGCTTCGAGAACCTGCTGGAACAGCTGCTACGCCTGGCACGCGCGGAGCAGGTCAGCGGCAGCCGCAAGGTCGGCCTGTCGACCGCAGCGGCGGAGTCCACGGACCTTGCGGACGTGATCGAGGAGCGCGTGGCGTACTGGCAACCGATCCTCGACGGCCAGGACCAGCAACTGGTCAACCGCTCGACTCATCCAGGGCCTGCGGCGCAACTCGCTCGCCATGACGTGGAACAGTTGCTCGACGTGGCGCTGGAGAACGCGATGCGCTACGCCGGTCAGGGCACCACGGTTACCGTGTCGACCGAGCAGACCGCCGAGGCTGTCGAACTCGTCGTCAGCGACGACGGCGCCGGGTTGCCCGACGAGGATCTGGCGAGGGCGGCTACCCGATTCTGGCGAAGACAGGACGACGGCGCCGGAACCGGCCTGGGGTTGGCGATCGCTGCAGAGATCGCCGCGGGTCACGGCGGCACGATCACGGTGGATAAGGCCCCCGAAGGCGGCCTCCTCATCCGGTACCGCCTTCCAGTGGCGACTGAAACAACATGACGCGCAACAGATCTGGCGACCTGAGTCGTCGCGCATTCATCGTCGGCGCGGCAGCAGCGCTGGCCGCAGGCTGTCTCCGCACTGACCCCGGTGGCCACCTTCGCCTCGCCGCGGGCGATCCGGGCGGTATGTACCTGGCGTTCGCGGAGATTCTGGCGAAACGGGTCCAGACCCGCTATCCGGGCATCACCGTCGACGTCCTCGCCACCGAGGGCACTGTCGAGAATCTGGCGGGCTTGCGCTCCGGGGACGTCGATATGGGCCTGGCTCTTGCCGACGTCGCCGAGCGGGATCGAGCCACCGATCCCGCGGTTACCGCGCCACAGGCGGTGGCGCGGGTGTACGAGAACTATCTGCAGGTGATCGTGCGCGATTCCGCCGCGGCGAAACGGCTTTCAGACCTTCAGGGCATGCGAGTCTCCTTTGGTGCAGCCCGATCCGGCGCCGCCGCGACGAGCGGGGTGCTGTTCGAGGCGGCCGGCCTCCGCGGTCGGGTGGACATGGCAACATTCCGCCTGAAGGATGCGCTCGCGCGGCTCGCCGACGGCAGTCTGGACGCGCTGGTGTGGTCGGGGGGCGTTCCGACGCCTGCGATAGCCGACCTCAACGCCGAACTGCCGCTGCGGATACTCGATATCAGCTCGCTGGTGGCGCCGATGAGCGATCTAGCCGGCTACCCGTACATCGTCCGCAGCGTGCCGACCGGCGGGTATGTGCCACCCGGCATACGGTCAATCGGGGTGCCCGACCTGCTGCTGTGCCGTCATGACATCGCCGCTGAGCTGGTCGCCGCCGTCGTGGACGTACTCGCCACCGACGCACCGCAACTGGTGCCTCCCTATGTCCGGGGGCTGCAGTACCTCGCCGCGCCTTCGATGATCCAGACTGGCCTGATACCGCTGCATCCGGGCGCCGTCGGCGCGTATCGAGAGCTGCACGGTTGACCGTGAATCTGTGGATCGTGCAAGAAAGTTCGCGATTCAAGCGGATCGTGTTCCGCGCCTGCGGTGATCGAGCCGATCATTTGCCCCAGGACGGAATTTGGGGGGGCTGAGTGATGATTCCGAGGTCGATCGAGGATGCTGCCGACGGCGGAGTGCGTGTCGAGCTGCCACAGACGCTGCATGGCCAACTCTTCTTGTTGGCCTACGACCGGTTTCGACGCCGGCTCGACGGCAATGACCGTTGGCGGTTCGGCCTGGCGTTGCGCACCGCGATGCTCGCCGACCTGTACCTGACCGGCCATCTGACGACCGAAGAAGACAGGCCCCGACCAGTCGGGGCCACGCGGCCCAATGATCCGTTGCTCCGGGCAGCCCTCGATGAGATCAGCGAGAACGACTCGGAAGACTGGACGTACGCGGTCGCCCGCCACCAGCGAGAGGCTCCCGGGGCCGTCCGCTCCCAGCTCGAAGCGGACGGTTGGCTATGGGTGCAACGCCGGCGGGTGCTCGGCATCATTCCCGCGCACCGTCTTCGGTTGCACGATGACGATCTCGTCTGGGGTCTGGCATCCGAGGTGACCACCGCGCTGCGCAACGCGATCGGTGGCCGCCCCGCCGACGAGCGCGCGTTGGCGGTCGGACTGATCGGGGCTCTCGGCCAACTGCCGACCGTGTTCAGCTTCGACGAGGCTTACCGGCACTACTCGGAGTTGGAGGATCTCGTTGAGCTCGCCACACCACCCATCATCGGCATGCGGCGGGTGATCGACGCTGTGCACAGCGCCATCTCGGCGAGAGACACCGGCCCTTACACGACGTGAAGCCCTGGATCACCGGGCGCAGGTTGGCAATCGGATTCGCGGTTCTCGCATTGATCGGGTGTACGCTCTCCCGTTCGTCGTACGCGAAGATCCGTACGGCGAAGTGCCGATCCCCGGCTCGGCCACCCTGCATCTGCCTGCTGGCGAGGTGGACCTCACCCTGCGTTCAGTGGGGTCCCTTGACGGACAGCCGGTGCCGCCGCTGTCGATACGGATTTCCGGTTCAGGTGGATTGCCGCAGCCCGCGACGACTGAAAGCCGTCGCACGAAATACTTTACGGCAGAAGACATGTGGGTGCGGGTGTGGATCGTCAATGTTGCGGAAGAAGGCGATTACCACGTCGAGGTCGACGGTGAGGTCTACGGCCCTTACCAGCCGTGGCTCACGTTCCGGCACATGGGGAATGACTTCCTGGACGTGGTGACTCTCCTCGGCGCCATTCTGAGTTGATTCGTATTCAGCGTGGCCATCGTGGTGAGCGCGACTGTTCTCCTTGCAACGTTGTGCGGGCTGTGCGCCGGGTTCGTTAGCCGCCGTTGCCGGCAGGAGCCGTTAGCCTCAGCTCCGCGAATCTGAGGATAGTGCAAGGAATTCGGCGTCAGACGCCGTTTCCGTTTCTCACCGGTGGCGGCCGCGCGATCATCTGCACACGATTAAAAGGGGGCATGAAATGGCGAGCAACGGAAAGGCACTGGTGGCCGCCGCGATCGCGGGGCTGATGGTCGTCGGCGTGGCTTACTGGTGGAACCGACGCGACGACAATCCGCGACCGGGCTGTGCCACGGTGGTGGTCACAGCTTCTGTCGAGAAGGCCGACTTGATGGGTGAGGTCGCCAAGCGATACAACGCCTCTGATCGTCATGTGAACGGCAGCTGCTACGGAATCACAGTCAGCGCAATGGCTTCCGGTCTAGCCGAGTCGCGACTCGCCGAGTCCGGCTGGGATCAGGCATGGGGCCCGGCGCCGGATGCGTGGTCGCCCGCGGCATCCACCTGGCTGCAGTTGCTTCGCGAGGACCGGTCGTCGCACGACCGGCCAGACATCCTGTCAGCGCAGGCCGAGTCGGTGGTCTCCACGCCGATCGTCCTCGCGATGCCCGAGCCGATGGCCAAGGCGCTGGGCTGGCCTGATGCGGCGATCGGCTGGTCGGACCTGTTGAACCTCGCCAAGGATCCCGGCGGCTGGGCGTCCAAGGGCCACCCCGAGTGGGGCAGGTTCAAACTGGGCAAGACCAATCCCAATGTGTCCACATCGGGCCTATCGGCCACAGTCGGAATGTTCGTGGCCGCGACCGGCACCTCCAGCGACCTGACCCTGGACACGCTGAAGGATCCGCACGTGCGCGAGTTCGTCGCCGGTGTGGAACAGTCGGTCACCCACTACGGCGACACCGCGCTGACCTTCCTCACGAACCTGCAGCGCGCCGACGACGCGGGGACGGCACTCGGCTATGTCGGCGCAGTGGCCGTCGAGGAGAAGTCCGTCGTGGACTACAACGAGGGCAATCCCACCGGCGGTCTGGAAACGAAGGGCCGCCACGGCGAACCGAAGGTGCCGCTGGTCGCGGTCTATCCCAAGGAGGGAACGCTCAACAGCGACAACCCCTTTGCCGTCCTTCACGCGCCCTGGTCTGATGCTGGCAAACAGGCGGGCGCCAAGGACTATCTGGCCTTCCTCCGTGAGCCCGCGCAGCAGGAGATGTTCACCGACGCGGGGTTCCGCTCCTACGACGGCCGGCCGGGCAAGGCCGTCAGCGCCGGCGAATACCTGCGCGAGGACATCGGTGTCCCCACACTGGCCCCGCCGAGCCCACCCGTCCTTTCCTCGGTCCGCGACGCATGGGGGGAACTGCGCAAGAAGGCGCGCATACTGCTGGTGCTGGACGTATCCGGGTCGATGGGACAGTCGGCGGGCGCAGGCAAGACCAGACTCGAACTGGCCCAGGCCGCCGCGGTGAAGAGCCTGGCGCAGCTGTCGGACGCCGACGAGGTCGGGTTGTGGGTCTTCCCGGACCAGCAGCAGGTGTACTGGCAGTACCTCCCCGTCAAGCCGCTCGGCCAGCAGCGCGAGGAGCTGAGCAATCGCATCCAGCAGCTCATCCCGTCCGGCGGTACACCGCTGTACGCCGTGACCCGGAAGGCGTCCGAAGCGCTTCGTAAATCCGCGAGTGCGGAGACGATCAGCGCGATCGTCGTCATGACGGATGGTCGCAACGAGTACCCGGACGACACCGATCTCGACGGCCTGGTCCGCCAGCTGGGGGGTCTGGCAGCGGAGGGCGGCGTACGCGTCTTCACGATCGCCTACGGAGCGGACGCCGACCTGGCCAGCCTCGAGCGCATCTCGGAGGCGTCTCGCGCCGCTGCCTACGACGCCACCGACCCGCTGACCATCGACTCCGTATTCACCAACGTGCTGTCGAACTTCTGATGGCAGGCAATCAATTTGGCACGCGGCTATGGGCGGCAGTTTGCGAGCCGTGGGCACTGCTGCTTTCGACGTTCGGCGGCGGCGCCGTGTGGGCATTCGGCGGGTCGATCCCACTGTCGATCGCCACCGCGAGCGTGATGCTCGGCACGGCGGCGACGGTTGGCGCATTCACGCGGTCGCGGGAAGAGGTGCGGGCCCAGCTGCGGTCAGGCACCCGGCAACACCGGCTGATCACCCTGCTCGACGGCCATGTGCGGTCATTGCGGGCATTGCGGACCGGGGCTCTGTCGGGTGTCGTGCAGTCCAAGGCCGAAGACGCGGTTGCGGCGGCTGACGCGGCCCACTTGTCGGTGTTGCAGGTGGCCGCGGCGGTGGACACGCTGGACGCGGCGATCTCGGCGGCCAGGAGGGTATCCGGCCATGGCGAGCATGCGACGGAGTCGATCAAGAACACGGTCGCCCGGTTGCGGGCGCGACGGGCCAAGCTGTTCGAGAGGCTCACGGCCACGGTCGACGAGGTGGCCACCGTCTACGCCGGGCTGCTGGAACTGTCGGCGACGGAACGCACCATGGGTGTTTCGCTGGATGACACGGACGTCGGAGCGGTCAATGACGCCGTGACTCTGCTGCAGATGGCGTTCGCGGAACTGGAGGCGGACGCGGCAGGCCTTCCGCACGACGGCCTGTACTAGGCACAGCGACGATGAGTTCTTTCGTGACAGCCGGTCTATACGGGCATGAACACCAAGTCCACGAACCTCGACGGCTACGGCGCGCCACCGATCGCCTGGGAGCGGGTGCGCGACGTGCTGACCTCCGACATCACGCAGGCGCCGGATACCGGCGGACCGAACCGGCACACGACATGGCTGACGACCATCAACCGCGACGGCTCACCGCACGTGACCCCGGTGGGTTTCGTCGAGCTGAACGGCGTCTGGTACTTCACCTCAGGACCGGGAACCCGCAAGTCACGCAACATCTCCGCGGATGCCCGCTGCGTCGCCAGCGTCGCGACGCACCCGTTCGACCTGGTGGTCGAGGGCAGCGCAGAACGCGTGACCGATACCGACGAACTGCGTTCCGTCGCTGATGAATACGTCAGGGAGGGTTGGCCCGCGCAGGTCGAAGGCGACGCCTTGACCGCTGAATACAGTGCGCCGTCGGCCGGCCCGCCACCGTGGCAGGTCTACAAGATCACCCCGTCCACGGTGTTCGCATTCGGCACCGCCGAGCCGTACGGGGCCACGAGATTCGACCTCACGCGATGAGTTTTGAACCGCGCAGGGGTCTAAACCGTTAACAAGACAGCCAACAAAAACAAGCTGAGGAAGGGGTGACACGATGACCGCGATGTTCGGAATGATGGCGATGGTGCCCGTACTATTCGCCACCGCAGGCTACGTCCTCGTGTCGTCCCGGGGCTCCGCTGAGTGCACCAACCCCCCGAGTCTGCGGACAGATCGCGATTCTGCGAATATCCTTGATCTGTCCGCAGTTTCGAGGTAGCGGCTGATGAGTCATGAAGCCGCCATCCGCAAGCTGATCACCCGGTGGGCCGAGGCGGTGCACATGGGCGATCTGGATGCCGTGCTGGCAGAACATGATCCGGACATCGTGATGTTCGACGTGCCACCGCCGTACGACGGGTTGCGCGGCATCGAGCAGTACCGCGACTCCTGGCCACCGTTCTTCGAATGGCAGTCCGCCGGCGCGATCTTCGAGATCGTGGAGTTGAATGTCACAGCCGGCGACGATGTCGCGTTCGCGCACGCATTACTGCGGTGCGGACAGCCCGAGGAGTTCGCGGCCAACCCCGACAACAGACTGCGGTTGACCATCGGTCTGCAGAAACGCGACGGCCGGTGGGTCGTTACGCACGAACACCATTCGTTCTGCTCGACCGATTAGATATCGGCGCGGGCGCGCTACGTCCAGAACTCGTTCATGGGTTGGGCGTATTTGTCGTTGTTGGTGAGCGGGTCGAGTCCGAGCGACTCTTCGATGGTGCCGGCGACGCGGGGTGCCGTATTCGATGACGGTCGGAATTCCGGTCACCGTCCAGCCCGGCACGGTCACCGAGCTGTAGCCCGACAGGGACGCGTCACCGACTTCGGCGCCCGGGTTGACGAGCAGGTTCGGGCTCATCATGGGATCGGCCAACGGCGAAACCGACCCGAGGGCGTCCGTCTGACTCGTCAACCTCGCGGCAGCGGCGGGTGTCTGATCGGCGAACGGTTTGGCGAACTGCCGGCGCACCCACCCGAGAACAGCCCAAACCAGCGGCGACTCCGGCGGGATCGTCGTGGGATCAGGGGCGAAGAATGGCGAGACGGCGGCACTGATCAGATTCCTCGCCACGCTGATGAACGTGCTTGGCGCGATCGGCGTGGCAGTCTCTTCCCGCGCACTCGATGTCGTTGTCGACAGCGTGGTGAAAGCGTTGGCGAGCGTTTGGTTGGTCAGATCCGCGGTGTCGCCACCTGGGCCTGAGGGGGTGTTGAGCTGAGCCGCGGTTGCGTTCCTCGATACCCGAGTTTGTTGACCGTTGGCATGCGTCTCAGGCGACACCGCGGTCACGCCTGTATCAGGCGATATGGCCCGCTTTGTGTCCGAGCCTCCGTCGGCTCGCGCTTTCGTGGCGGTCTGGACTACCGGAAGTCCTTCACTCCCGGCGGGCTGCTGCGGGTTAGTCGTCTCTTTTGTGCCGCCGCCCGAACTACGGACGATGACGCCCGATCGGGCGGCCTTGATCTTCTCGGACAGCGACTTTGATGTGTCCTTCGCGCGAGCACCGCCTCCCGATTCCGCGGTGGAGCGGTCCGAAGAAATCGAGGCGTGGTTTGACCCGGAAGACGATCCGGGTGTCGATGACGGGTCCGCAGAAGACGACTCGTGGTTCGACTCGGACGAACTTGAGGAATCGGACGTCGAGGATTCATCGGCCCAAGCCAGGGCAGGGGTGGTGGCCATCGCACCGCTGATCCCAAGGGCGACTGCCAGAGCGCCGATGCGGCCGACGTATCTGGCATACGAAATCCTCGCCGGCCTCGCGTTGGCGCATCCCGGCTCAGCGAGTTTACTGGCGGGGAACGCAGGGTCGTTTCTGTTCCCGCCGGGCGAAGCTTGCTCGCGGTGCTCCTTCGCTGACATCGTGACCGCCCCCGAGGTCCGTCGTGATCACCGCCGATATGGCGTTCGGTGGCTACTATCCCACGCATTTTGACTGACGAGACAATATTGCTGGAGGTCCGCTCAGATCTGATACGCAAGTCAATCAGCGGTACGTCGCAGCCAGATGCTGTATGAGTGACTGGTGTGCCGTGGGTGTTCAGCGCAGGTCAGTGCCGCCGCTCCGCAAGCGCCCGCAGGAAGAACGTCAGGTTGGCTGGACGCTCGGCAAGGCGGCGGACGAAGTAGCCGTACCACTGCGTACCGAACGGCACATAGACCCGGACGTGGTTGCCTCTGTCGGTCAACCGGCGCTGCTCGCCGTCGCGGATGCCGTACAACATCTGGTACTCGAAATCGTCTACCCCGCGCCCATTCTCACGAGCGATCGCAGGCACGGCCACGATGATCTGCGGATCGTGGGACGCCACCATCGGATAACCGGACCCCGCCATCAGCACCTGCAGGCAGCGCAGGTACGACTCGGTCACGTCGTCGCCGTCACGATAAGCCACCGACGCGGGTTCGTCGTAAGCGCCTTTGCACAATCGGATCCGCGCCCCAGCCGCGGCGAACTCGCGGCAGTCGTCCTCGGTCCGCTTCAGGTATGCCTGCAAAACCGTTCCCAGCCAATCGAACTCGGTGCGCAGATCCCGCACGATCGACAGGGTCGAGTCAGTGGTGGTGTGATCTTCGGCGTCGACCGTCACCCATGCGCCCAGCCGTTGCGCGCGCTCACAGATGGTGTGGGCGTTCTCCAGCGCGATCTTCGCGCCGTCACGCGGCAGCGCCTGACCCAGCGCCGACAGCTTCAGCGACACCTCCAGCGGCCGGACCTGCGAAGCTGCCTCGATGCGGGAACCCAGCGCATCGAGCAATTCGAGGTAGGCGGCGACCGTCGCGTTCGCGGTGTCGACGTCGGTGACGTCCTCGCCGAGGTAGTCGATGCTGACCAGGCGTTCCGAATACCGCAGTTGTTCAACGGAGTTCATCGCATCCGCGATCGTTTCGCCGGGCACGAAGCGGTGCACGACCTCGCGGGTGACGGGCAGCCGCTCCGCGGTCCGCCGTAAGCCTTCCTGCCGGCTGGCGGCCAGAATCACTGGGCGCGCGACCCGGTGGAAAAGCTCCGCCATCATTCGGAATCCATGTGCGGATAGTCGTGGTTCGTCGGCGGGACAAAGGTTTCCTTGATCGACCGGGCCGAGGTCCAGCGCAGCAGATTCAGTGCCGATCCAGCCTTGTCATTGGTGCCCGACGCCCGCGACCCGCCGAACGGCTGCTGCCCCACCACCGCTCCGGTGGGCTTGTCGTTGACGTAGAAGTTGCCCGCAGCATGGCGCAGCCGCTGCTCGGCGGCAAGCACTGCCGACCGGTCGTCGGCGATCACCGCGCCGGTCAAGGCGTACTTCGCACCCTTGTCGACGACGTCGAGAATGCTGTCGTAGTCGCCGTCGGCATAAACATGCACCGAGAGGATCGGCCCGAAGTACTCGGTGCAGAACGACTCGTCGGTCGGGTCGTCTGACAGCAGCACTGTAGGTCGCACGAAATAGCCCTCGCTGTCGTCGTATTCGCCGCCGACGGCGATCGTCACGTTGGCCGCACTCTTGGCCCTTTCGATGGCCTTGACGTTCTTCGCGAACGCCCGCTCGTCGATCACGGCCCCGCCGTAGTTGGTCAAGTCGGTGACGTCGCCGTAGGGCAACGCCTCGGTGGCCGACAAGAAGTCGTCGCCCATCCGTTGCCAGACCGACCGCGGGATGAACGCGCGCGACGCCGCCGAGCACTTTTGGCCCTGGTAGTCGAATGCACCGCGAATCAGCGCTGTGCGCAGCACATCCGGGCGGGCTGACGTGTGGGCGAGGACGAAGTCCTTGCCGCCGGTCTCGCCGACCAGCCGGGGGTACGTGTGGTACCGGTCGATGTTGGTGCCGACCTCGCGCCACAGGTGCTGGAACGTACCCGTCGATCCGGTGAAGTGAATCCCGGCGAGACGCGGATCAGCAAGTGCCACATCGGAAACCGCGATGCCGTCGCCGGCAAGCAGGTTGATGACACCCGGGGGTAGGCCCGCCGCCTCCAGCAGCTGCATGGTGAGGTAGGCGGCGACGGTCTGTGTGGGCGACGGCTTCCACACCACCGTGTTGCCCATCAGGGCGGGCGCGGTCGGCAGGTTGCCCGCGATCGCGGTGAAGTTGAACGGCGTGATCGCGTAGACAAAGCCCTCCAGTGGGCGATAGTCGGTGCGGTTCCAGACGCCCCGGGTGCTGATCGGCTGCTGCGCCAGGATCTGCCGCGCGAATGCGACGTTGAAGCGCCAGAAGTCGACGAGCTCGCAGGGTGTGTCGATCTCGGCCTGATATGCGGTCTTCGACTGGCCGAGCATGGTGGCCGCGGCGATCTTCTCCCGCCACGGTCCGGCCAGCAGGTCGGCGGCGCGCAGGAACACGGCGGCGCGTTCGTCGAAGGGAGTTGCCTCCCATGCGGCCTTGGCTGCGATCGCCGCTTCGATCGCGGCGGATGCGTCGGAGTGCTCGGCGTTGGTGAAGGTGCCCAGCCGCGCGGAGTGCCGGTGTGGCTGGACCACGTCGACTCGTTGGCCGCCGCCCATGCGGTGGGTGCCGCCGATGACGTGGGGCAGGTCGATCGGGTCTTGTGCGAGCGCCCGGAGCTGTTCGGTGATCCGGGTGCGTTCACCCGAACCAGGTGCATAGTCGTGGATCGGCTCGTTGGCCGGTAAGGGCACGTCGGTGATGGCGTCCATGCAGCAAGGATGCCCGTCTTGCGGCACCGAAACCGATGGCTGATCCGACAACACACCCAGGCATCTATAGTCGTATCGGACAAAGGAGCACGGCATGGCGGTGCAGGCGTCGGGGCTGGGTCTAGGCCAGCTTCTGCTCGCCCTCGACCGGACGATGGTGACGCTGGTCGAGGCGCCCCGCGGCCTGGACATGCCGGTCGGCTCCGTGGCGCTCGTCGACGCCGACGACATCCGGCTCGGGCTCGCCGTCGGTGCCGGTTCGGCCGACCTGTTCTTCCTGCTCGGCGTGTCGGACGCCGAAGCCGTGCGCTGGATCGGCCAGCAGACGGGGCGTGTCCCCGCCGCCATCTTCGTCAAGGAGCCGTCCGCCGCCGCGATCAAGCGCGCGGTCGCACTCGGCATCGCGGTGGTGGCGGTCGAACCGCGGGCACGGTGGGAACTGCTCTACAAACTCGTTAACCACGCCTTCGAGCACCACGGCGACCGCGGCGATCCCCAATACGACTCCGGCACCGACCTGTTCGGTCTCGCGCAGTCGATCGCTGACCGCACCCGCGGGATGATCAGCATCGAGGACGCGGACTCCCACGTCCTGGCCTACTCGGCCTCCAGCGACGAGGCCGACGAGCTGCGCCGCCTGACGATTCTGGGACGCGCAGGCCCGCCCGAACACCTCGAGTGGATCGGCCAGTGGGGCATCTTCGACGCCCTGCGCGCCAGCGGCGACGTGGTGCGGGTTGCCGAGCGCCCGAAGTTGGGGCTGCGACCGCGCCTTGCGGTCGGAATTCATCTGCCGCCGACGGATTCACGGCGCAGGCCGGGGTTCGCCGGGACGATCTGGCTGCAGCAGGGATCAGCGCCACTCGCCGACGACGTCGAGGACATCCTGCGCGGTGGTGCGGTGCTGGCGGCCCGCATCATGTCGCGGCTGGCGGCCACGCCGTCGACCCACACGGTGCGGGTGCATGAACTGCTCGGGCTGGCCACCGAGGAAGCGGACATCGGCGCGATCGCCCGCGAGCTGGGCATCACACTCGATGGGCGTGCCGCGCTGATCGGCTTCGTCGGCGTTGAGAGCTCAGTGCCAGCCGATGTGATTGCGTTGAGCGCCAGCGCTTTTCGTGCCGACGCCCAGATCGCGTCGATGGGCGAGCGGGTGTACGTGCTGCTGCCCAAGACCGGCGGGGCGTCGTCGGTGACGTCGTGGGTACGCGGCGTGGTCGCAGCATTGCGCCGCGAACTCGGCCTGACCCTGCGCGCGGTCATCGCCAGCCCCCTGGCCGGGCTGGCAGGCGCCGCGGCGGCCCGCGCCGAAGTGGACCGCGTCTTCGACAGCGCCGCGCGCCACCCCGGCGCCATCGGACAGGTCAGCTCGCTCGACGAGGCCCGCACCACGGTGTTGCTCGACGAGATCGTCTCGCAGGTGGCAGGGCAGCCCCGATTGGTCGACCCGCGGGTGCGGCAACTGCGCGACGAAGAGCCGATGCTGGCCAACACGCTGCATGCGTATCTCGACGGGTTCGGTGACATCGCAGCGGTGGCCCAGCGACTGCATGTGCATCCGAACACGGTGCGCTATCGCGTGCGCCGGATCGAAAAGCTGCTGTCGACGTCCCTGGACGATCCCGACGACCGGCTGGTCCTCGCTTTGGGCTTGCGGGCCACCGAGCGCTAAACAGTCCGGCGAACGTTCCTTACCGCTCGAAGAATCGCCAGATTTTCGAGCGGTAAGGAACGTTCGGCCGGACCTCAGTAGCGCCGCCGCAGATGAGCCCGCGCATTGATCTCGTCCTCGTCGAGGTAGGTCATCATCGGCACATCCGGTGCGCACAGCATCAACACCACGAACTTGCTGGCGATGTCGGATCGCAGGTTTGCCGCCTGATAGTGCACGACGTCGAAACCCGGTTCCCAGAACGCTTCACCGGCCTTCACCGGATACGGCTCATCGCCTTCGAGTTCGAACAGGATCTCGCCCTCCAGCACATAGCCGAAGACCGGACCGGAATGGCGGTGCGGGCCGCTGCCCGGGTCGCCGGGCGGGATGGTGACCGTGGCGACCATCGCGCAGGAGTTCGCTGCGATCGTTGGATTCTGGTGCAGCAGAACGTCGAGCGTATTGGTCGGCGACGGTCCGATCGGCGGCATGTCCCCGACGCTAGCGTCGCCGCATCGACGAGCGCCGGGCCATTTCCGCCCGGAGTCCGTGGGCCAATCAGGCCGTAAGCCGTTGCACCGCAGCCGATATCCGCTCGTCCGTCGCCGTCAACGCCACCCGGACGTGATGCGACCCGCGCGGTCCGTAAAACTCGCCTGGCGCCACCAGGATTCCCTGCTGCGCCAGCCACGCAACGGTGTCGCGGCACGGCTCGCCGCGGGTGGCCCACAGGTAGAGCCCGGCCTCGGAGTCTTCCACCGTCAGCCCCACCGATTGAAGGGCAGGCAGGAGCGCCGCCCGCCGCCGCTCATATCGCTCCCGCTGCTTGCTTTCGTGCGGGTCGTCATCGAGCGCGGCGACCATCGCGGCTTGCACCGGCGTGGGCACCATCATGCCCGCGTGCTTACGCACCGCCAGCAACTCGACCACGACGTCGGGGTCGCCGGCGACGAAGCCTGCGCGGTACCCGGCCAGCGACGACGTCTTCGACAGCGAGTGCACGGCCAGCAATCCGGTGTGGTCGCCGTCGCAGACGTCGGGATGGAGCACCGAGTACGGCTGAGCGTCCCAACCGAGCCCCAGATAGCACTCGTCGGAGGCAACCAGAGCGCCGCGCTCACGGGCCCAGCCCACGACCTTGCGCAAATGGTCGACGCCCAGCACCTTGCCGGTCGGGTTGCTCGGCGAGTTGAGATACACCAGCGCGGGCGACTGCGGACCAAGCTGTGTCAGCGAATCCGCACGCACCGCCTGGGCGCCGGCCAGTTGAGCACCGACTTCGTAAGTGGGATAGGCCAGTTCGGGCACCACGACGAGGTCGTCGGGACCGAGGCCGAGGAGCGTCGGCAGCCACGCGATCAGTTCCTTGGTCCCGATGACCGGAAGCACGGCGTCGTCGGCCACCCCGGTGACGCCGTATCGGCGGCCCAAGGCCGCGATGGCCGACGCACGTAGCACCGGCGTGCCGGCGGTGGTCGGATAACCGGGTGCCGAACTGGCAGCGGCCAACGCCTCACGGATCAGTGGCGCCACCGGATCGACCGGGGTGCCCACCGAGAGGTCGACGATGCCGTCGGGGTGCGACCGTGCGAGCGCGGTGACGTCGGCCAGGGTGTCCCAGGGGAACACCGGCAATGACGCACTAACGCGCCTCCGAATGTCCGGGCGAGCCGTTAGGAGTCCTCACCTTGAGGCGGCAGGCTCTTGACCGATTCCGGATCGTTCTCCGTCAGCCCCACCTTGGAGGCGCCGCCGGGCGAACCGAGTTCGGCAAAGAAATCGGCGTTGATCTGGGTGTATCCGCTCCACTGATCGGGCACGTCATCTTCGTAGTAGATGGCCTCGACAGGGCAGACCGGCTCGCACGCGCCGCAGTCGACGCACTCGTCCGGGTGGATGTACAGCATGCGTGCGCCCTCGTAGATGCAATCGACAGGGCACTCTTCGATACATGCCTTGTCTTTGATGTCAACGCAGGGTTCGGCAATCGTGTACGTCACTGAGGTCTCCTCGATCTCCTGTCAGTGGGGCTGCCAGTCCTTTGGTCGGGCCCGCCGAAAAGTCGCTGCCAAGTATCCGTTGCCGTTACTTGGACACGCGTCTCAGTGTGCCCTAACTTCCACGTCGCCGGTTAAGGGTTCCGCGTGGTTACTGATACTAGACGTTGCACATACAGCACGCCTAGAGAGACACCTGCTTTTGGCTTCGCGGCGACCTGTGGCGAGCAGTCTCGCTCGAAACGGACTGTGATGTTCGACGCAACCAGGCAAAACGGGGGTCCGAGCGGAAGAGTCGGCGCCTAACCGTGCGTTCAAACAAGTATCAGTCTGCTTAGGGTGACCTAAGCCAATTCAAGGAGTCAGGGATGAGGAAACTAGCCCTCGGCCTGGCCAGCGCTGGCGCCTTCGCGGCGATCACCATCGGTTTGGCCGGCCCCGCCATGGCGTCGCCAGACTATGTAGTCCCGGGACGGGAAGACGTCTACTCGTCGCATAACCACGGCGGCACGTTTCGGCCCGTCGATTGCGCGGTGCATGTGAACTACCGCGGATCCGACGTGGACGTGAACTGGTGCTGATCTGACGAGCGAGCGGTCTATGCGCTTGGTTGCAGTGCAACAAGTTGCATAGGAGGCTCGGCCGACTTATGCTGCCCACGTGGCGCTTCCTCACGCGATCCTGGTGTCGCTGTGCGAACAGGCCGGCTCCGGTTACGAGCTGGCCCACCGATTCGATCGATCCATCGGCTACTTCTGGGCAGCCACTCATCAGCAGATCTATCGGACGCTGAAAACGATGGAGGAAGACGGCTGGGTGTCGGTCACACCCGTCGCTCAGCAAGGCAGACCGGACAAGAAGGTCTACGCCGTCTCCGACGCCGGCCGTGCCGAATTGGCCCGCTGGATTGCCGAACCGCTGTCGGGGCGCGGTAGCTCGGTGGCCGACAACCGCACGCGCGACATCGCAGTGAAGATTCGTGGTGCCGAACATGGCGACATCGATGCGGTGCACGCCCAGGTGGCCGCGCTGCGTGCGGAGCGCGCCGAATTGCTGGACACCTATCGGGGATTCGAGAAGCGCCAGTTCCCCGACCCGAGTGCGTTGGCAGGCAGTGCACTGCATCAGTACCTCGTGTTGCGCGGCGGCATTCGCGCGGAGGAAAGCGCAATCGACTGGCTCGACGAAGTGGCGACCGCCATGGAGGAGACTCGATGACTTATCCGAACCTGTTGTCGCCGTTGGATCTCGGCTTCACCACGCTGCGCAACCGTGTGGTGATGGGTTCGATGCACACCGGCCTCGAGGACCGGGCCCGCGACACCGACCGGCTGGCCGAGTACTTCGCCGAGCGCGCCCGCGGCGGCGTCGGGCTGATCATCACCGGCGGCTACGCCCCCAACCGCACCGGCTGGCTGCTGCCGTTCGCCGCCCAGATGCTCTCGTCGTCGGACGCCCGTCGGCACCGGCGGATCACCGGACCGGTGCACGACGCGGGCGGCAAGATCCTGCTGCAGATCCTGCACGCGGGTCGCTATGCGTACCACCCCTTTTCGGTGAGCGCATCGTCGATCAAGGCGCCGATCAACCCGTTCCGTCCGCGGGCATTGCGCGATGTCAACGGGACCATCGACGACTTCGTCCGCTGTGCTGAACTCGCCCGCGAAGCGGGCTACGACGGCGTCGAGATGATGGGCAGCGAAGGCTACCTGCTCAACCAGTTCCTCGCGCCGCGCACCAACAAGCGCACCGACGCCTGGGGTGGGACGCCGGAGAAGCGCCGCCGGATGCCGGTCGAGATCGTGCGTCGAACCCGCGCCACGGTCGGTGACGACTTCATCATCTGTTACCGGATGTCGATGGCCGACTATGTCGAGGGCGGGCAGAGTTGGGACGAAATCATCGCGCTGGCAACCGAAGTCGAGGCAGCGGGGGCAACGATCATCAACACCGGCATCGGCTGGCATGAGGCGCGGGTGCCGACCATCGTCACCTCGGTGCCCAATAGCGCGTTCGTCGACATCAGCAACGCGGTCGCCGAGCACGTGCAGATTCCGGTGGTCGCGTCTAACCGCATCAACATGCCGGAAGCCGCCGAGCAGATCCTCGCCGACGGCAACGTGCAGCTGATCTCGATGGCGCGGCCGCTGCTGTCCGACCCCGAGTGGGTAGTCAAGGCGCAGGCCGACGCGGCCGATGAGATCAACACCTGTATCGCCTGCAACCAGGCGTGCCTTGACCATGTGTTCGTGCACAAGACGGTGTCGTGCCTGCTTAATCCGCGGGCAGGCCACGAGACGACGTTGATTCTCGGGGCGACCCGGCGCACCAAGCGGGTGGCTGTGGTGGGCGCGGGACCGGCAGGCCTGGCGACCGCTGTCACGGCCGCGCAGCGCGGACATGCGGTCACCCTGTTCGAGGCGGGCGATGTGATCGGCGGCCAATTCGATTTGGCCCGAAGGATTCCCGGCAAGGAGGAGTTCAGCGAGACGATCCGCTACTACACGCGGATGCTGGACAAGCACGGCGTCGATGTGCGGCTTCGGACGCGCGCGACGGTGGACGAACTATCAGGCTTCGACGAGGTGGTATTGGCGACGGGTGTTTCGCCGCGGATGCCCGACATTCCCGGCATCGACCATCCGATGGTGCTGTCCTACGCCGAGGCGATCACGGGCGAGCCGGTCGGCAAGACCGTGGCCGTTGTCGGCGCGGGCGGGGTCGGTTTCGACGTGAGCGAGTTCTTGGTCACCGCGTCGGCTGGGCCGGCCGACGAATACAGGTCTTCGTCAATCCTTCTCAAGGAATGGAAGGCGGAGTGGGGCGCGGCAGATCCGCAAGAGGCACGCGGCGCGTTGGCGACACCGATTCCTGCGCCGCCGGCGCGCGAGGTGTATCTGCTGCAGCGGACCAAGGGCCCGCAGGGCACGCGCCTGGGTAAGACGTCGGGCTGGGTGCACCGCGCCTCGCTGAAGGCAAAGGGCGTACAGCAATTGTCGGGCGTGAACTACGAGCGCGTCGACGACGACGGCCTGCACATCAGCTTCGGTCCCGATCGATCCGACAGGCGCCTGCTCGAGGTCGACAACGTAGTGATCTGTGCGGGCCAGGAATCGGTGCGCGATCTCGAAGACGGGTTGCGCGGCCGCGGCATCGAGCCGCACGTCATCGGCGGTGCGGCGCTGGCAGCCGAACTCGACGCCAAACGAGCGATTCGGCAAGGCACCGAACTGGCGGCCAGGCTGTAGGCCGAACACCTTGAGCGGTCAGTTCGTATGCCGACACACCGACACACCCTCAGCAGCAGGCGGCGTCGGCGGCGCCGACGGCAACGATGGCGCCGACGGCCCGTAGCTGTCGAACCGAGGTCTGAAGGCATGTTCTAGGTAGCGGCCCTGGTGTGACGCCAGGGCGGGGTGATCGACTGAAACCCGCCCTAGCGCCGAACCCGTCTGCCGTCCCCGCCACCGCTGTGTCTGCCCACGACGCGCCGACGAATCTGTGGATTTCATGCCTGCTCGTCGGGACGGGAATGGATTCGGACTACGGTCCGTTTGCTTCATCGAAGGCGTCGGGAAGGCCGACACCCTTAGGTGAAAGAGATAGTCATGACCTCAACCGTTGATGCCGCAGGAACCGCCCAGCTCAGCGCGGGGACTTGGGCCATCGACCCGGTTCACTCGTCGATCAACTTCTCGGTACGCCATCTCATGGTGAGCAAGGTGCGAGGCCGCTTCGAGAACTTCAGCGGCGCGATCGTCGTCGCCGAGGACGGCACCCCGTCGGTGACGGCCGAGATCGCGGTCGACTCGATCAGCACCAACAACGAGCAGCGCGACGCCCACATCAAGTCGGCTGATTTCTTCGAGGTCGAGAAGTACCCCACCGCGACGTTCCGGTCCACCGGCGTGCGGACCAGCGGCGACAAGTATGTGGTCGACGGCGACTTCACCCTCAAGGGCGTCACCAAGCCCGTCAGCTTGGACCTCGAGTTCAACGGAGTGAACCCCGGGATGGGCCACGGTGAGGTCGCCGGCTTCGAGGCCTCAGTCGTCCTGAACCGCAAGGACTTCGGCATCGACATCGACATGCCGCTGGAGACGGGTGGCACGGTCGTCGGCGACAAGATCACCATCGCACTGGACATCGAGGCGCTCAAGCAGGCCTGACATTGTGGGGCCGGCGGGCGTCTATCAACTCTGCCGGCCCCACACCGCCTCGGCGCCCGCGTCGCCGATCCGCACTACGCCCACAATCGACGAAACGCCGACCACCAGCGCGAGGACCGCGACGATCACCGCCGCTGCCGTTCTCGGCTTGTCCGATCTGCTCGTCAGCCAATGCAGCACGACGAGCGCGATCGCGACCACGAGTAGACCGATCGAGAAGTAGATCATCCAGTGACCGCGCGCAGCGTGCTCCTGAAGTATCGGGCTGGGCTGCGACTGCTCGTTGTACAGCCACTCCCCCGCCTCGGTCGTCAGGGGTGTGAGCACCAGCGTCACCGCCGCTAAAGCCAAGACCAGCCATACGAACCGCCGACGGGCCGCCGGCCAGAACGCGCACAGAATCTCGAGCAGCGCGGTCAGCGGCGCCAGCACCACGATCGCGTGCACAAGCAGCGCGTGTGCGGGAATACCGGTGATCGTGGTCATGGCCCTCCTGAGCGTCGGTTCGTGATGTACACGTACCGAGCGTGGCAGCTAGTTCACGATCGCGCTCGACTCAGGCGGCGAGCGGCGCGTATGTCGTCGAGCGCTGGCGGGCAGGCCGGTCGATGCCCGCAGCGATGTCGATGAGTTCCTCGACCGTCTTGGCCGAGCCGAACTCCGAGCCCGCCATTCGCGAGATCGTCTCCTCCATCAGCGTGCCGCCGAGGTCATTGGCGCCGCCGTTGAGCATCACCTGCGTGCGTTCGACGCCGAGCTTCACCCAGCTGGTCTGGATGTTGGAGATCCTGCCGTGCAACATGATCCGCGCCAGCGCGTGCACCGCGCGGTTGTCACGGTGCGTCGGCCCGGGGCGCGCGCCGCCTGACAGATACAGCGGGCTGCTCTGGTGCACGAACGGCAATGGCACGAACTCGGTGAACCCACCGGTCTGATCCTGGATCCCACGCAACACGTTGAGATGCCCCACCCAGTGGTTCGGCTGGTCGACGTGGCCGTACATCATCGTCGACGACGACCGCAGCCCGACCTCGTGGGCGGTGGTGACGACCTCGATCCACATCGACGTCGGAAGTTTGCCCTTGGTCAGCACCCAGCGCACCTCGTCGTCGAGGATCTCGGCGGCGGTGCCGGGGATGGTGTCCAGGCCCGCCTCGCGCAGGCTGGTCAACCACTCCCGAATCGAGAACCCGCTCTTGGTCACGCCGTTCGCGATCTCCATCGGTGAGAACGCGTGCACATGCATCGACGGCACCCGGGCCTTGACGGCGCGCACCAGATCGGCGTAGCCCGTCACCGGCAGTTCGGGGTCGATGCCGCCCTGCATGCACACCTCCGTCGCGCCTGCGACGTGAGCCTCCCATGCCCGGTCGGCGACCTCTGCCGTCGACAGCGAGTACGCGTCGGCGTCACCTTTACGTTGGGCGAACGCGCAAAACCGGCACCCCGTGTAGCAGATGTTGGTGAAGTTGATGTTGCGGTTGACGACGAACGTCACGTCGTCGCCCACTACGTCCTTGCGAAGTGAATCTGCAAGCGCCGCAACGGCATCCAGCGCAGGGCCGTCGGCGGTCGCCAACGCCAGATACTCGTCGTCGGTGCAGCCGGCGGGATCGCGCTCTGCCGAACGTAACGCTGCCAACACGTCGGTGTCGATGCGCTCCGGCGCCCGCGCCGCCAGTTCGTGCACCTTCTCGCGGATCGACTCCCAGTCACCGAACGCGGTGCCCAGATCGCTGCGGCTCTCGGTAAGACGGCCCGCGGAGTCGATCGCCGCGTGCAGGTCCGTGCGGCCCAGCGACTCGGCGGCCTCGTCGGGCTCCTGCCACGGCCGACCAACCGGGTTGACATCCAAAGCCAGCCCGGTCTCCGGGTCTGCCAACGCGTCGACGTGTCCGCGCACCCGCGGGTCGATCCACGCCGCACCCGCCTGCACATACTTCGGCTGCGCCGTCAGCCGCTGCACCAGGTCGTAACCCGCCTCGGCGGTGACGGCCTCGAGTTCATCCAGGGCGGGCCACGGCCGTTCTGGGTTGACGTGGTCGGGGGTCAGCGGCGACACCCCGCCCCAATCGTCGACACCGGCGCCGATCAACGCCAGGCACTCGGCGCGCGACACCAGGTTAGGCGGCGCCTGGATGCGCATCTTGGGCCCCATCACCAGCCGGGTGACCGCCACCGTCGCCACGAAATCGTCGAAGCCCGCGTCGGGCATCGCGGCCATCGCGGTGTGGTCCTTGGCCCGGAAGTTCTGCACGATCACTTCCTGAACATGCCCGAATTCCTTGTGCGACTGGCGGATTGCGTGAATGGTCTCGGCGCGCTCGGCAAGCGTCTCCCCGATGCCGACCAGCAACCCGGTGGTGAACGGAATCGACAACCGACCGGCATCGGCAAGTGTGCGTAACCGCACCTCGGGATCCTTGTCGGGGCTGCCGTAGTGCGCCAGGCCCTTGGTCTCGAACAGTGTACGCGACGTGGTCTCCAGCATCATGCCCATCGACGGCGCAACCGGCTTGAGCCGGGACAGCTCCGACCACGACATGACGCCCGGGTTCAGGTGTGGCAGCAGCCCCGTCTCTTCCAGCACCCGGATCGCCATCGCGCGCACGTAGTCCAGTGTGGAGTCATAGCCCCGCTCGTCGAGCCACTGGCGCGCCTCGTCCCACCTCGCCTCGGGACGGTCACCGAGCGTGAACAACGCTTCCTTGCAACCCAATTCGGCGCCCCGGCGGGCGACGTCGAGTATCTCGTCGGGCTCCATGTACATGCCCATGCCGGCGGCGCGCAGCTTGCCTGGCACGGTGACGAACGTGCAGTAGTGGCAGGTGTCGCGGCACAGATGCGTGACGGGAATGAACACCTTGCGCGAGTAGCTGACGGGCAGCCGTCCAGTGCCGCCACGCCGGCCCGCGGACACGAGCCCCGCGTCGCGCACCCGCGCTGCGCTGGCACACAAATCGGCGAGGTCCTCGCCACGGGCGGTCATGGCGATCGCGGCCTCGTCGACGTTGAGCGCGACCCCGTCGCGGGCGCGGCGCAACACCCGCCGTAGAGCAGCAGCGCCGGACGCACCGGACTTCGGGGGGACCACCGGGCTGGGCAGATCGGCGCCGCGCTGGGGGTTCAGAGCCACTCCCGTGTAACCCCACGGTCGTCGAGAATCATCCGCATGTCTCACATTC
>Ga0207675_100000837_pt1 | contig 30633 bp, 27 predicted proteins | sample KBSSwiS42_FD_184305 | JGI IMG/M metagenome (GOLD analysis project Ga0207675, IMG submission 184305) | Switchgrass rhizosphere microbial communities from Kellogg Biological Station, Michigan, USA - KBS Switchgrass S4-2 (SPAdes) (version 2) | ecosystem: Host-associated > Plants > Roots >...
ATCGAGCTTGAACGGCTTGATGATCGCGGTGATCAGCTTCATCGCGGCTTCCGAAATGCATCTTCTATGCCACGAAGTCGCGCGATCAAAACGGTGCCGGGGTCGCGCGTTCCGCTGCTCCGGCGCACTGCCATGGTGCGGCGTTTCGGCGCACTTGCCTCAACGAGGGGCAGCTGCCTACATTCCCGGCCCATGGACGCACGTTTCATCGACGATCTGGCGCGGCGCCTCGCCGCCGCCGTGCCCCCGGGCCTGAGCGCGCTGCGCCGCGACCTGGAGGACAACTTCAAGGCAGTGCTGCAGTCGGGGCTGGCGCGCCTCGACCTGGTCTCGCGGCAGGAGTTCGACGTACAAGCGGCCGTCCTGCGCCGCACGCGCGAGAAGCTCGAAGCGCTGCAAGCGCGCCTCGCAACGCTGGAAAACGGCCAGAAAAGCCCACCCGCCCAATCGCAGTAGCGTGCCACGCTAGCTGGATGGCGATTGCTACGGTCCTGAGCCGTGCGCAGCACGGCATGGACGCGCCACTCGTGCGCGTCGAAGTGCATCTCGGCAACGGGCTGCCGCGCTTCACGATCGTCGGCTTGGCCGAAGCCGTCGTGAAAGAGAGCAAGGACCGCGTCCGCGCCGCGATCGTCAACAGCAACCTGCAGATGCCGAACGGCCGCATTACGGTCAACTTGTCGCCGGCGGATTTGCGCAAGGAAGGCGTGCGCTTCGACTTGCCGATCGCGCTCGGCATCCTGATCGCGTCCGATCAAGTCGTGCAGCAGCCGTTCGAGAGCTGCGAGTTGTATGGCGAATTGTCGCTCGGTGGCGAGATCAGGCCGGTCCGCGGCGCACTGCTCGCCGCAACCGCGGCTGCACGCGCTGGACATCGGATGATCGTGCCGCCGGGCAACGTTGCGGAGACGCTGTTGGTGTCGGGCTGTCGCGTCGCAGTCGCGCAGCAGCTGCTCGATGTCGTTGCGCATGCGGCTGGGTCGAGCTTGCTGACCTTCGCCGAGGGCGCGGCGCCAGCTGTCGTCCCCGCTCATTCCCCCGACTTGAGCGAAGTGCGCGGCCAGATGCAGGCGAAGCGCGCGCTGGAAGTTGCAGCGGCTGGCGAGCACAGCATCGTGCTCATCGGACCGCCCGGCACAGGCAAGAGCATGCTGGCGCAACGCTTGCCGGGCTTGTTGCCGGCGATGAGCGAAGGGGATGCGCTGGAAGTTGCCGCGATTCGCAGCGTTGCGGGCCTGCCGCTCAAGTCCGCGCAATGGCGCGTGCGGCCGTTTCGCAGTCCGCATCACACGACGTCCGCGGTTGCTCTGGTCGGTGGCGGGCCGGGTCCGCGTCCAGGCGAGGTTTCGCTTGCGCACCACGGCGTGCTGTTTCTCGACGAGCTGCCGGAGTTCGACCGCGGCGTGCTCGAAGTGCTGCGCGAGCCGCTCGAGAGCGGCTGCGTCACGATCTCGCGCGCGGCACGACAAGCCGAGTTCCCGGCGGCGTTTCAGCTGATCGCTGCGATGAATCCGTGTCCGTGCGGCTATCTCGGCGACGAGCAGGGGCGTTGTCGTTGCACCGCCGAGCAAGTGCAGCGCTATCGAACGCGACTGTCAGGACCGTTGCTCGATCGGCTCGATCTGCACGTCGAAGTGCCGCGCGTACCGATGGAAGTGCTGGCGCTCGCATCGACTTCGGCCGAGATGAGCGCGGTGGTCGGAGCGCGCGTACGGCGGGCACACGAGCAGCAGATCTCCCGCCAGGGCACTCTCAACTCGCGGCTCGACAACAAAGCCGTCGAGCGCTTCTGCGTGACGACGCGTGAAGCGATCACGTTGCTGAATCGCGCGACCGAGGCGCTCGGCCTGTCGGCGCGGGCGTATCACCGCATATTGAAAGTGGCGAGGACGATCGCGGATCTGGCGCAGACGGAGACGATCGACGTCCGGCAGGTGGGAGAGGCGCTGGCGCTGCGGGTGCTCGATAGGAAGATGTCAGGCTAAAGTCTGACTACTTCTTCGCTGCGCTGACCATGTAGTCGACGGCGTTGATGATCGACTTGTCGGAAAGTTGGGTCGCGCCGCCCTTCGGGGGCATGAAGCCGGCTGAGCCCTGGAAACCTTCGAGCGCATGTTTGTGCAATGTGTCGGCGCCTTTCGCGATGCGCGGGCCCCACGCTGCGGCATCGCCGAACTTCGGCGCGCCCGCCACTCCGGCGCCGTGACACGCCGTGCAGGCCTGGTTGAAAACCTCTTCGCCGCCGAGATCCTGTTGCGCGCTGGCAGCCGGCTTCGCTGGCGTCAACGCCGAGTTGTCCTGGCCGGCGACAGCGATTTTGGCGATCGGCCGGATGCGCTCGGTGATCGCGCGGCGCATCTCCTCGCTGGCCTGCACCTCCGCGACCTGCGTGTCCTTGGCGACGATGCGTGCGAGCACGTACAGCACGACTGCGATGCCGATCAGGATGCCCAGGACGAGCATGAACGTGTCGAAGAATTTCTTATCGTGCGCGACGGTCACAAGCGGCTCCGCGGGTCATCGAAGGTCGAAAACGAGGCGCGCAAGTATAGGGGCAAAGCTGCTAAATTACCGCCCCCCGCAACCACGCGCCCGTAGCTCAGCTGGATAGAGTGTCGGCCTCCGAAGCCGAAGGTCGCCAGTTCGAATCTGGCCGGGCGCGCCAACTTCCATGTCCGAGCACACACTCGAGCAGACTCTCGCCGGCCGGACCATTGCCGTCCCGGAAACGCGCGAGCTGGATGTCTTTGCCGCGATGCTGGAGCGGCGCGGTGCAACCGTGCTGCGCTGTCCGCTGGTCGCGATTCTCGATGCGCCGGACCCTGTGCCCGTGCTCGATTGGATCGGCTGGTTCGCGAGCGGCGCGTGCGACGACCTGATCCTGCTCACCGGCGAAGGTTTGCGCCGACTCCTCGCGTGCATCGACAAGAACGAGCCGGCACTGCGCGCGGACTTCGTCGCGCAGCTCGCTCGAGTTCGCAAGATCACTCGCGGCCCGAAGCCGGCCCGCGCGTTGCGCGAGCTCGGACTGAAGTCCGACATTGCGGCCGAGTCGCCGACCACTGCCGGCGTCATCGCGTCGCTTGCGGCAGAGCCGCTCGCCGCTCGTAACGTCGGCGTGCAACTCTACGGCACCGAACCGAACGCGCCGCTCGTCGACTTTCTGCAAGGCGCTGGCGCGCGTGTCCGCACAGTCGCACCTTATATCTATGCGACGAAGAGCGACGACGGCGCTGTGAGTGCGTTGCTCGATCGCATGCTGCGCGGCGAGGTGGACGCGATCGCATTCACGAGCGGCGCGCAGGTCGAGCGCTTGTTCGCAATCGCGCCGGCGCCGCAAGTGCAAGCGGCGCTCGCGCGCACGCGAGTCGCTGCCGTCGGGCCCATCGTTGCCGATGCGCTCGCGCGACACTCGGTGCACGTCGCGTCGATGCCGCAGGATTCGTTCTTCATGAAACCGCTGACGAGCGCGCTCGAAGCAGCGTTCGGCGCGCGCGACGCGCGCGACGCGGGGCGTTGAGCGCCGAGTGTTGGCTGTGTGCTACGAGACCTCTTGACCGCCGCGGAGGTGTTCACGTAAAACACTTCGCGAAGTATACAGCGCTGGTTTTTGCCTAGTTTTGCAGAGCGCACCGCACATGAAAGGTGCGTGCCTGCGTGGCGGAAATTCAGACGCCGGCCTACAAAGGTCCTTCCGTGCGCGGCAGTGTCGCGCGGAAAAAACATGTCGATGGAATGATGCAGAGGGGGTTGTTCGTGAAGCGTGTCGTGCACGCTGTCGCGGTTGAGACGACAACGCATCCGGTTGTCCGGCGCCACGTAAAGAACAACATGGTGCCGGCGCTGCTCTCTTCGCATTGCTGTCCCGATGGCAAACCGTTGCACGAGTTGCACGAGCAGCTCGCTGAACGAATCTCGTTCGCCGCAGCACTCAGGATTAGTCGCGGCGCGCGCCAGCGCGTCGAGTCGTATTGCAAAACAGAACTTATGGATACAGGCCCGCATACCGCCGGCCTAGGGGGTCATTGTGAACATCAAGCGCGCATTGCTCATGTCCGGCGCCTGCGGGATTCTCGCCACTGCGGTCACCACCGCGCTGGCGCAGGATACTAGCGAGGTCGCCGAAGTCGTCATCGTCACCGGTTCGTACATCCGCGGCACGGCCGAGGATGCTGCGCTGCCGGTCGATGTCATCTCCTCGGACGAGCTCGAAAAGATCGGCTCGCCCACGACACTCGATCTGATCAAGTCGTTGACGATCAGCAACGGCGTGCTCGGCGACACCAATCAATTCGACGTGCGCGCACAGGGCAACGAGGGCGCAGGCTCGATCAACCTGCGCGGCCTGGGCCGCGAGCGCACACTGGTGTTGCTGAACGGCCGGCGCCTGGTGAAGAACCCGTTCACCGACGCGGTCGATACCAACATAATTCCGACCTCCGCCATCGGCCGTATCGAAGTGCTGAAGGACGGCGCAGCCGCCACCTACGGCTCCGACGCGATCGCCGGCGTGGTGAACTTCATCACCAAGGAAAACCTGGACGGCCTGGAGATCGGCGGCGACTTCAAGCAGATCGACGGCTCGGACGGCGACTACACCGCGAACCTGTCGTGGGGCTGGCGCTCCGATCGGGCGAGCCTGCTGGTGTCCGGCGGCTATCAGCATCGTTCGGAACTGAAGGTGCTGGAGCGCGATTGGGCGTTCCCGGCGTTTGCCGACAGCCCGCAAGGCGGCTGGTCAGGTGGCGGCAACCCGTCCGGCTTCATCCTGCGCTCGAGCGTGGTCCCGCCGAGCGCGACGAATCCGCTCGGCTCGCCTGGCACGATGCGCGACGCGCAATGCGCGGCGCTCGGCGGTGTCCCCACCGGTGGCGTGCAGACCTCTCCCGGCGTGTTCTCCTTCCCGGCGTGCAACTGGCAGTTCACGCCCTATGACAACCTCACCGAAAAGGAAGACCGCTACCAGGTCTTCACCAGCTTCAACGTGGACATCGGTGAGAGCACCAGCTTCCACATCGAAGGCCTGTACGCGAAGACGGAGGTTCCGGAATACAAGACCTCTCCGTCGTACCTGGCGCTGCAATCGCCGGTCGCGACGCCTGGCGTCTTCCTGGTGCCGAACGCGAATCCCGGCGTTCAGGATTTCATCGCGCACAATCCGACCGTGACGACCTTCCAGGGCGTGACGGGCCCTTCCGCAGTCCTGATGGACCGGGGCATCGCACTCGCAGCCGCGACCTTCCGTCCGTACGCGCTGGGCGGCAATCCCGCGTTCGGTTTCAGTGCCTCGGAAGGCACACGCGAGTACGAGGCCTTCCGCGTGTCGGCCGGCCTGTCGGGCGACATCACCGACAACCTTTCCTGGGACTTCGCCGTGACCTACATGGAAGAGGAAGCTTTCCGCAGCGGCCGCGACACGCTCGTGGATCGTCTGCAGGCCGCTTTGAACGGCTTCGGCGGGCCGAACTGCACCGGCGCGACGGCCGGAGCCAACGGTTGCATGTGGTTCAATCCGTTCTCGAGCGCCGTGGCACGCAACGCGATTACCGGTGCGACCAATCCTGCGTTCACCACGCCCGTCGGCGACAACCTCAATCCCGATCTCATCAATTGGTTCTTCCACGACGGGTTCACGCGGACGACCAACGACATCACCGTCGTCGACGCCGTGCTGACCGGCCGGACCGGTTGGACGCTCGGCGGCGGCGACGTGGCCTGGGCATTCGGCGCGCAGTATCGCGAGACCAACCGCAAGAACGAGCTGGATGACTTTACCAATCTCGACATCACGCCTTGTCCGTCGGCAGTCACAGGTGGAGCGGCGGCATGTGCGGGACGTCCGGCAACGGGACCGTACGTGTTCCTGGGCGGCGCCTTCGAAAGCGATCTCAGCCAGGACGTCTATGCGACGTTCGGCGAGTTGCGGCTGCCGTGGGCGGACAACTTCGAAATGCAGCTGGCGGCGCGTTACGAGGACTACGGCGGCCGGGTCGGCGACACCTTCGATCCGAAGTTGTCAGTGCGCTGGCAGGTGTTCGACGCCCTGGCGCTGCGCGGCTCGGTCGGCACCACGTTCCGCGGGCCGCCGGAGGACCAGATTGCTCCGGGCAGCATTACGAGCCTGCAGAACATTGCCGGCTCGTTCCGCGCGGTCGACATCTTCAACAACCCGGACCTGGAGCCGGAGAGCGCCACGACATTCAACGTCGGCATGATCACGCAGATCGGCGGCTTCAGCGGGTCGTTGGATTACTGGAACTTCGACTTCGACAATCCGATCGTGGTCGAGCCGGTCGGCGGCATCGTGAACGCGATCTTCCCGACCGGCCAGCCGAACAACTGCGGCAATCCGGCTGTTGCCGGGGTCCAGGCTCGCTTCACCTTTGCCAACGGCGTGTGCAGCACGACCAATATCCAGCGCGTGCGGGTCAATCGCGTCAACGGCGCGCCGGTCAAGACGGACGGCCTCGACCTCGGCTTGCAGTACGAGTTCGACGCGCTCGGTGGCTCGCTGGGCTTCGGCGTGAACGCGACGTACATCCTGAGCTATGACGTCGATGCGACGGTCGTCGAAGGCGTGACGGTGGCGCCGGCGTTCGAGGCCGTGGGCTTCCTGAACTACCAGACGACGGCGATCCCGCTGCCGGAGTGGAAAGGCAACGCGTACGTCGAGTGGGCGGCGGGCAGGCACAACCTGCGCTTTACGACCAACTACATCGACGGCTACACGGATCAGCGCACGCTGGCTCCGAACCCGACTCTCGGCAAGAACATCGACGAGTTCATCACTTACGACCTGAACTATCGCGTCGAGCTGCCGTGGGATATGCGCATGGTCGCGTCGGTCGAGAACCTGACGGACGAAGATCCGCCATTCGTCCGATTGGAGCTCGCCTATGATCCGTTCACCGCGAGCGCATTCGGCCGCATCTACAAGCTGGGATTGACCAAGCGCTTCGGCGCCGAGTAAAAGGTAGGACGTCAGGGGGATGTTGACCGTTATGGGGCGGCTCGCAAGAGCCGCCCTTTTTATTTCCAGGCTCTATTCGGGCAGCGTCCAGCCCTGCTCCCAGGGCGGCTCCGGTCCGAACGTGGTTGCCAGGAAATCCACGAAGCTGCGAACTTTCGGCATCAGGTTGCGCCGCTCGGGATAGACGGCATGGACGGCCAGCTCCTGCGGCTTGAATTTACATAGCACCGGCTTGAGCGTGCCGCTGCGCAGCTGCTCAGCCAGGTAAAAAGTCGGCAGTAGCACGATGCCGCCGCCCGCCAGGGCGGCCGCGCGATTCACCAAGCCGTTGTTCGACTGGATGGACCCGTTGATCGGCACGGTGTGCAGCTCGCCATCGGGGCCGAGCAGCCGCCATTCGCGCGGCGCGCTGACCAGCGAGTACAAAATGCAGCTGTGCTCGAGCAGGTCTTCCGGCCGTTCCGGCTCGCCGCGCTGTGCAAGGTACGCCGGCGAAGCGCACAGCACCTGCCGGCACGGCGCAATCTTGCGGGCGATCAGGTTCGAGTCCTGCAGCCGGCCGATCCGCACCGCGACGTCGAAGCCTTCTTCGACCAGGTCGACCTGGCGGTCGTCCAGGCTCAACTCCAGCGTCACGCCGGGGAAGCGAGCCAGGAAGCCCTGCAGCACCGGCCCCAATTGCAGGATGCTGAAGCTCATCGGCGCGGACACGCGCAGCAGGCCGCGCGGCTCGGTCTGAAACCGCGCAACTTCCAACTCTGCGTTCTCGATCTCCGCCAGCGCGCGCACGCTGCGGCCGTACAGCTCCGATCCCGCCTCGGTCAGGCTGAGCCGCCGCGTCGTGCGGTTGAGCAGCCGGGCACCGAGCTTTTCCTCCAGACGCGTGACCGCCTTGCTCACCACCGGCTGCGACATGTCGAGCGCCTCGGCGGCCGCCGTAAAGCTCGCCAGCTCCACGACTTTTACGAAGATCGCGATGTCCGTGAGGTTCTGCATCGGAATAAATCTCATGCCGCGCGCCCCGATGATCCCCGGGGCCGACCTGCCTACCGTAGCACCCAGTTCTTAACCGAGGTGCTCATCATGCAAATCCAGGATACCCGCCAGGCGCGCGACTACTTCGCGCAGAAGCTGGCTTTCGTCACCGGTCCGTTCGAGCTGGACGGCCAGATCAAGCGCAACGAGCCGATCACGATCGTCGACGTGCGGCTGCCGAGCGACTATCGCGCCGGCCACATTCCGGGCGCGATCAACCTGCCCCAGGGCAAGTGGCACACGCTTGCCGGGCTGTCGAAGGATCGCACCGCGGTCATCTACTGCTATAGCCAGACCTGCAAACTCGCCGCCGCGGCCGCCGTCGAATTCGCCTCGGCCGGGATCGCAGTCGTGGAAATGGAAGGCGGCTTCGAAGCCTGGCAGAACAGCAATCTGCCGGTCGAGAAGTGAGGAGCGCCGCCATGAAAACTCCTGCAATTGTCGGCGACACGCTGCTGCGCGTCGCTCTCGGCATCATGTTCATCGCGCACAGCGTGGTGCTGAAGTACCTCACCTTCACGCTGGCGGGCACGGCGCAGTACTTCGCGTCTATAGGACTCCCGGCGTTTCTCGCCTACGTGGTGTTCGCAGTCGAAGCTGTCGGCGGCGTCCTGCTGGTATTGGGCATCGCGACGCGTTGGGTCGCGCTCGCACTGATTCCGGTGCTGCTCGGCGCAATGTGGGTGCACCTCGGCAACGGCTGGGTGTTCAGCGCGCCGAATGGCGGCTGGGAGTATCCACTGTTCCTGGTGGTGATCAGCGCGGTCGTCGCGCTGCAGGCTACGGTTCCAGCCGCTCGCCCTCTGGCGGCGGGAACTGACCGCACACTTCGCGCAGCCAGTCGCGGAAGCGAATGACCTTCGGCAGCTCGAAGTGGTGGGGCGGCGCCACGAAGTAGTACGAGTTTCGCTGACGCACGCTCTGGTTCGAGGGCCGCACCAGGCGGCCCGCTGCCAGGTCTCCAGCAACCAGCGACCAGCGTGCGAGCACCAGTCCATGACCCTGCTCGGCAGCCGACAGCACGGAAGCTGAATCGTCGATCACGGGCCCGCGCTCGCTGCGGGTCGTGTCGCCCCCGACGCGTCGCAGCCAGTCGTTCCACGGCTCGCTCGCACTGTGGAGCCGCGGATACTTGTTGAGGTCGAGCAGCGTCTCGATCGGCCCGACCTTCGCGAGCAGCGCCGGGCTCGTCACCGGGAACACCCAGTCGTCGAGCATCTTCTCGGCTTGGAGCTGCGGCCAGTCGCCGGTCCCGTAACGGACGGCTGCGTGGAAATCGGTCTGCATGAAGTCGACCAGCTCGCGGCTGGCGTTGAAGCGCAGATCGACTTCCGGATGCTTCTGGTAGAAGTCGCCGAGCCGCGGCAGCAGCCACTTCTGCAGGAACGAGCCGAGCAGGCTGATGTTCAGGAGGCCGCTGCTGCGATCGTGCCGCAGCTGCTCGACCGCACGAGTCAACTCGCCCATGCCTCGCTGGATGCCGGGCAGCAGCCGCGCACCTTGCGGCGTCAGGCGCACCGAGCGGCTGTGCCGCACGAACAGCGGCGTCTCCAGAAACTCTTCGAGCGATTTGATGTGCGAGCTGACCGCGGCGGTCGTGACATTGAGCGAGTGCGCGGCACCCGTGAAACTCAAATGGGCAGCCACTGCCTCAAACGCGCGTAGCGCATTCAACGGCAGTTTGGTGGCTTCCGTCATCGCGGGTATTGTTCAGTATTTATTGAGCGGGCGGACATAAAATCCTGTGCCGGCGCCAAACGTATATCGATTGATTTAACGATGCAAGCTAACATCCGCGCATGACGATCCGGATCAAGCCGGCGACCCCGGCCGACGCTCCCATCATCCTGCAGTTGATTCGCGAGCTCGCCGAGTTCGAGCGACTGCTGGATGAAGTCCAGGCGACCGAGGAACAGCTCCGGGAGCAGTTGTTCGGCTTGCGGCCCGGCGCCGAGGTCGTGATCGCGCGCATGGGCGACGAGGTCGCCGGCTTCGCGCTGTTCTTCCACAACTTCTCGACCTTTCTGGCGAAGCCCGGGATCTACCTGGAGGATCTGTACGTGCGGCAGAAGTTTCGCGGCCAGGGTTGCGGCGAAGCGTTGCTGCGGCACCTCGCGCGCCTGGCGCTGGAGCGCGGCTGCGGCCGGCTGGAGTGGTCGGTGCTCGACTGGAACGTGCGCGCTATCGATTTCTACAAGAGCCTCGGCGCCGTGCCGATGGATCAGTGGACCGTGCATCGCCTGAGCGGCGACGCGCTCGTGAAGCTCGGTGGCAGCGCCAATGATTGATCCCGCGTCGCTGGCCCTGTTCATGACCGCGACGCTGGCGCTCAATCTCGCGCCTGGCCCCGACATGCTCTACATCTCGACTCGCAGCCTCACGCAAGGCCGCCGCGCCGGTGTCATCTCCGCGCTCGGTATCGCAGCCGGCTCCGTCGTCCACACCGTCGCGATCGCATCGGGACTGGCCGCGCTGCTGCGCGCGCTGCCGCTCGCTTACGACATCGTCCGGTTGGCCGGCGCGGCGTATCTCATCTGGCTCGGCGTGCAGGCACTGCGCAGTAAAGCGGGGCCGGTGTCCGGCAAGCCGCTCGGTCGCGCGAGCGAATGGGCGATCTTCCGCCAGGGCGCGGTCACCAACATTCTCAATCCAAAAGTGGCGTTGTTCTTTCTGGCGTTCCTGCCGCAGTTCGTCGATCCGCAGCGCGGCTCGGTGGCGCTGCAGATCGTCCTGCTCGGTTGCTTGTTCAACTGCTCGGGGACGATCGTGAATATCGGCGTAGCGTATCTGGCGGCGTCAGCGGGGCGGTGGTTGGGCACGCACGGGCCGTTCGAGAAGATTTTTCGCTGGGTGACGGCGAGCGTGTTTGTAGGGTTGGGGTTGAGGTTGGCGTTGGGGGATAGGAAATAGGAGTCAGGCTTTAGCCTGACAGTGCTCCTTCCAGATCCTCCATCAGATCCTCGACACTCTCCAACCCCACCGACACTCTCAACAGACTCTCCGGCGTCACCGACTGCGGCCCTTCGATCGACTTGCGATGCTCGATCAGCGACTCCACCCCGCCAAGACTCGTCGCGCGCGTAAACAACTTCAGGCGTGCAGCAACTGCAAACGCTTCATCCCGTCCACCGCGCACACAGAACGACAACATCGCGCCGAAGCCGCTCATCTGCTTGCGGGCGAGCGCATGCCCGGGATGCGATTCCAGACCCGGATAGAACACGCGCTCCACGCCGCGATGGCGCTGCAGGAAATGCGCGAGCCGCTCGGCGGTCTGCGTCTGCGCGCGCACGCGGCACGATAGCGTCGTCAGGCTGCGGCGAAGCAACCAGCAATCGAAGGGCGAGGGCACGTTGCCCGCCGTGGACTGGTAGTCGCGCAGCTGATCCGACAGTCCGCCGCGATCGCGCGCGATCACGGCGCCGCCCATCACGTCGCTGTGCCCGCCGAAGTACTTGGTGCTCGAATGCATCACCAGGTCGGCGCCCAGCTCCAACGGCTTCTGCCACACCGGAGTCGCGAATGTGTTGTCGACGCAGACCGTCGCGCCGCGGCCATGCGCGAGCTCGGCGATCGTCTCGATGTCGCTGAGGTTGAGCATCGGATTGGAAGGCGTCTCGAGCCATACCAGCCGCGTCTTGTCCGTGAGCGCGGTCCGCAAGGCTTCGATTCTGGTCATGTCGACGAACGTGTAGCTCACGCCCATCGGGCCGACGATGTCGCGCAGCTGCTTGGCCGTGCCGTGATAACTCTCGATCGGCGCGATCACATGCTCGCCGGGACGCAGCAGGCTGAACACTGCAAGCGAGGCCGCCGAGCCCGAGCCATAGGCAGTCGCGTCGGCCCCACCTTCGAGCGCTGCGAGGCATTGCTCGAGCGCTCGACGACCGGGATTGTCGGGGCGGATGTAGTCATAGCCGCGCGAAAATTCGCCGTCCACATCGCGCTCGTACGTGGTGCTCAGATGCACGGCCGGCGCGACTTCGCCGGTCGCTGCCTCGATGTCGCGACCCACGCGCACCGCTATCGTCTCGATCTTCACGTTGCTCTCCCGCCTTCGCCCCGCGTCGGCGGCCAGTGTAACCTGCGTGCGCGGCGTGGAGGACTGACCCATGAGTCGAAGTCGAAGCCGGCCACCGGCCGATTGCGAGTCGGACCGGGCCTTGAGCTTTCACCGCAGCGAGTGGCGCATCCAGCGCATCGGCTGGGTTCTGGGCGCGCTATTCCTCGCTTTAGCGGTCGGCGGCCTGTTCGGTAACGGGCCGCTCAGTCGCGCTCACGAAAGCAACGCGGCCGGCCGCGTCGACTACGAACGCTACACACGGTACGGGTTGTCGACGGATCTCGTCGTCAAGCCCGCTGCCAGCGCGCACGGCGTCAATCGCGTCGCAATCAGCCGAGACTATCTCGAAGCGTTGCGCGTCGAGCACATCACTCCCGAGCCCACCGCGGTACGCATGACCGGCGCCAGCATCGTTTATGAGTTCGCCAGCGCGGCGCCCGGCGCATCGATCTCGTTTCAGATCCATCCGCAGCGGCTGTGGCGTCATCGTGCCACGGTGATTATCGACGGTGGCGCGCCGCTCCAGATCTCGCAGTTCACCTATCCATGACCGCAATCGAGGAGTCGTCACGATGGAATCAGTCATCCGCCCGGCGCTCGTGTACCTCTTCGTGCTCGCGCTGTTGCGCCTCACCGGCAAGCGCACGCTCGCGCAGATCACGACGTTCGATTTCGTGCTGCTGCTGATCATCAGCGAGGCCACCCAGCAGGCGTTGATCGGCGAGGACAACTCGATGATCAACTGCGCAATCGTCGTCTCCACGCTGGTCGGGCTGAACATCCTGATGTCGTTGTTGAAGCAGCGCTCAGCGTGGTTCGACCGGCTGCTCGACGACATCCCGCTGGTCATCGTCGCCGACGGCAAGCCGCTCAAGGACCGCATGTACAAGGCGCGCGTCGACGAGGACGACGTGCTGGACGCCGCGCGCGAGAATCACGGGCTCGAGAGAATGGACCAGATCCGTCACGCGATCCTGGAGCGCGACGGCCAGATCTCGATCATCCCGCGGTGAGTGAGCGCCCGCTAAAGAAGCCCTCCGTCCTTTAGGGACGGAGGGCAACGGGGGCATGTCGAAGCTCTTCGACAGGCGCGGTGCTCTCCCGCGCCGCTTCGATGGCAGGCGGCAGGAGCTTGTAGATAGCCGGCGTGACGATGCGGGCGATGAACGTCGAAGACAGCAGCCCGCCGATGATCACCCACGCGAGCGGCGAGTACATCGCAGAGTTCTGCAGCGCCAGCGGCAGCAAGCCGCCGATCGCAGTAGCGCTCGTCAGCAGGATCGGCAGGAAACGCACTTCACCTGCGCGCTCGATTGCTTCGTCCAACGGCACACCGTCGGCACGCAGCCGATTGGTGAAGTCGACCAGCAGGATCGAGTTCTTGGTCTCGATGCCGATGAGCGCGATGAAGCCGATGATGGCGGTGAAAGAGATCGTATTGCCCGTCAGCGTCAATAGCAGGATGCCGCCGGCGATGCCGAACGGCACGACCGTGAGCACGATGAGCGTGCTCTTGAAGTTGCCGAACTCGAGCACCAGGATCGCGATGATGCCGAGCAGCGCGATGATCAGCGCGGACTGCAGGCTGCCGAAGCTTTCCGTGCGCGTTTCCAGCTCGCCGCCCGGCTTGTATGAATACCCGCGCGGCCAGCTCATTTGATCGAGTCGCGCGATCACCGCCTTGGTCACTCGATCCGTGTTGTAGCCCGCCTGCACGTCCGCGTTGATCGTCACCGAACGCTCGCGGTTGTAGCGGCGGATTTCCGTCGGCGCGGAGGTGAACTCCACGCGCGCCAGCTGCGCGAGCGGCAGCGTCTCGCCCGCGAGCGTTGCGACTCGGATCTGATCGAGCGCACGCACGTCCGGCCGCGCCGCGATGGGCGTGCGCACCATGATGTCGTACTGCTCGCCATCGCTGTCCTTGAAGCGCCCCGCCGGAATTCCCGCGACCGCGAGCCGCACTGCGCGGTCGAATTCGACGGCCGGCACGCCGAGCAGCGCTGCTTTCTGCGAATCGATATCCAGGCTGAGATTCGTGCGGCGCATGCGCACCGGGTTCTGCACGTCGCGGGTCCCTGGCGTCGCGCGCATGGTCTTTTCGACCGCCGCAGCCAGCCGATGCAATTCGTCGAGATCCGGACCGATCAAGCGCATCGCGATCGGCGCGCTGATCGCCGGCCCGTTGCTGAACTCGCGTACGTAGATGCGCGCGTTCGCATATTCCTTGAACTGGTCGCGCAGCCGTTCCAGCACCCGCGGCGTCGCGTCCGGGTCGTAGCTGCGCAGCTTGACGAACAGGTCGCCATAGCTGATGTCGCCGTCGTGACTCGACACGTTGTAGTACACGATCGGATTGCCGTGGCCGAGATTCGTGAAGAACGACGCTACTTCCGGGGTCGCGCGCAGCTTCTCTTCGACGAAGCGCAGCGCTCGATCGGTCTCCGCGAGGCTGCTGCCGTCTGGTGTTTCCACCGTGATCAGGAAGTTCGGCGTATCCGCCTTCGGGAACAGGCTGAAGCCGACCAGCTTGCCGCCGCCGACGATGACGACCAGGCAGACTGCCAGCGATGCCCAGAGCGCCGTGCGCGGCCGCGCGAGTGCTTTGCGCGCGAGCGGCTGGTAGAAGCGGCGGATCATCGTGGTCAGCCACTGCAACACGAAGTTGCCATGCGGGTCTTCGTGCTCGCGCAGCAGCCGGCTCGCGAGGAAGGGGATGATCGTGAGCGCGACCAGCAGCGAGGCGCCGACCGTCGCGAACACGGCAATCGGCATCACGCGAATGAACAGGCCGGAGTTGCCGCCGATCATGGTCAGCGGCAGAAAGGCCAGCATGATCGTGCCGGTGCAGCCGAGGATCGCCTGGAAGATCTGTCGCGTCGCCAGGATTGCAGCTTGCGTGCGCGAGTGTCCGGCGCGCAGAAAGCGCGCGATGTTTTCGACCACGACGATGGAGTCATCGACCAGCAGCCCGAGTGCTACGACGAAGCCGACGATCGAGATCTGGTTGAGCGAGTAGCCGAGGAAATACAGCGCCGACAAGCCGATGGCCAGCGACAACGGAATCGAGATCATGACGATCCCAGCGGCGCGCATGCCGAGCGGCAGCAGCGTGATCGCAACCAGCGCGATGGCGATCGCAAAATCGCCGCCGAGTCCGCCGAGGCGCCGCGCTACGTTCTCCGACTGATCGAACCCGACCTGCAGCTGGATGCGTTTCGGCAAGCGCGTCTGAAAGCGTTCCACCGCAGCGAAGATTCGCTGCCGCACGTCGAAGATGTTGTAACCGTCTTTCTGGTTCGCTGTCACGAACACCGCACGCTCGCCATTGAAGCGGCCGATGTAGCGATGCTCCTGCGTGCTCCAGCTCACCTCAGCGATGTCACGAACGCGAACCGTGCGGCCATCCGAGACTGCGACGACGGTGTCGCGCACTTCGTCGAGCGACTGGTAGCTGCCGGATGTCTTGAGGCTGAAGCTGCGACTGTCGACGTCGATCGAGCCGCCCGGAATGCTCGCATTCTCGCTCTGCAGCGCCTGCATCACGCGGCCCGGCGCGAGCTTCAGCTCGGCCATGCGCGGCAGATCGAGCGCGACGCGCAGCTCGCGCGCCGGGTACGCCCAGGTCTGCGCGTTGCGCACGCCGTCGACCGTCTTGAGCGTGTCCTTGAGGTCGCGCGCGAATTCTTCCAGCTCGGCATACGGCGCATCCGGTGCGACCAGCGCGAACTGCACGATGTTGACCAGCCCGGGATTCACTTTCAGGATCAGGATGTCGCCGATCTCCGGCGGCAGCTGCGGGCGCAGCGCGCTGAGCTCGCGCTCCACTTCTTCGTATTTCTTTTCCGCATCGACGAAGGAGTAGAACTCCGCCACGAGCGTCGCGCCGCCGTCGCTGCTGCGCGATTCGATGCGCTTCATGTCGTCCAGCTCGCTCAGCCGGTCTTCGATCGGCTTCACCACCAGGCGCTCGACCTCCTGCGGCTCGGCGCCGGGATAGGGCACTGTGATCCGCACGCGGCCTACCGGAAAGTGCGGGTCTTCCTGGCGCGGGATGTTGAAGAAGGACGTGAGGCCGAGCGCAACCAGCATCGCGAACGCGACCAGCGTGAACTGATAGCGGCGGATCGGGAATTCCAGAAAGCTCACAGCCGTGCGCTCGCGACGCGCTCGCCGTCTTCCAGGTACAGAGCGCCGTCGGTGATGACCTGCTCGCCGGCGTCGACGCCGCTCGCGAGCGCGACGATCCCGCCTTCGATGAACGCGACTTCGATAGCGCGCGAGCGAGCACGATCCTTGTCGAGCACGAACAGGCGCGCGCTGCGGCCATTGCCTTCGACGATTGCGCCGATCGGCACGTACACGCGCGAGCCGTTCAGGGCGGAGGCGGGCACGATCGTGAGCTTCGCGACCAGGCCGCTCTTCAAAGGCAGGCTCTCGCTGCCGGCGATCGCCACTTCGACGTCGAACATGCCGCTGGCGCGATCCGCAGCGCTGGCGATCTCCGTCACTGTGCCGTTGAGCGTCGCCTCGGGCAGCGCGTCGAGCCGCACGTGCACGGCATCGCCGATGCGGACCTGCACGATCTCGCGATCCGCGAGACCGGCGCGCACGACGAAGCCGCGGTCCTGAGCGCCGATCACGAGCACTGGCGCGCCGGCCGCCACGACCTCGCGCTCTTCTGCAAGCCGGCGCAGCACCGTGCCGTCGCGCGGGGCGACGATCGCGGCGTAGCTCCAGTTGAACTGCGCGGAATTCAGGGCCGCCTCGGCCATTGCGGCCTGGGTGCGCAGATCCTGCAGCTGCTCGAGGCTGATGACCTTGTCCGCGTACAGCCGCTCGCCGCGCGCCGCGTCGCGCTTGGCTTTTTCGCAAGCCTGCCGTGCCTGCTCCACCTGCGCGTTGACTTCCGTCTGCTCGATCTCGGCGAGCTTCTGGCCTTTGCGGACCAGCTCGCCTTCGACCGCCGCGAGACGCTTGATCACCCCGCCGACCTTGAACGCGAGGCGGATTTCGTCCCGGTTCGCGAGCACGCCGTTGGTGCGGATCGAGGGCGCTGCGGGCCCGTGCGTCGCGACAGCAACGCGCACCGGGGTCGGCGCCAGCGGCGCATCCTTCGCGGTGCTGTTGCAGCCAGCCGCGAGCGTCGCGCAGGTGGTCATGAGAAATACGTGAGCGATGCGCATGATCAAGCCCCTGGGTCGAGCGGCAGGTCGCCAGCCGCGGTCGCGTATTCGAGCTCCGCGCGCCGCGCGAGGACGTCGAAGCGGGTGAGGGTGTGATTCAGCTCGGCGCTGGTGAGCGCGCTGCGCGCGTCGATGAATTCCACCTGGTTGATCACGCCTTCGTCGCGCTTGCGGCTCGCGATGCGAAATGCGGCGCGTGCGGCATCGGCTCGCGCAGATGCCGTCGTCAGCGAGTCGCGCGCGGTGGTGAGTCGATCGAATGCCTGCTGAACTTCGAGGCGAATCTGCTGCGCGATCTCTTCCTTGCGCAACACCAGCTGGCGCTCGGCGACACGCGCCTGCCGCGCGCGAGCTGCGTCGCCACCGCCATCGAAGATGCGCCAGGTGAACAGCAGCGATGCCGTGCCGAAGTCGTAGCCCTCACCGGTGCGGTAATCCACGCCCTGCGTGCCGCCGTCGAGAGCCAGCGTGAGTACCGGCCATTTCTGCTTGCGCGCAATGGTTGCCTGTTCCGATGCGGCGCGTCGCTGCTGCTCGACCCGACCGATTTCCGGACGGCGCTCCAGCGCGTCCGTCCACAAGAGCGGCAACGCCTGCGACGCGGGCGACGTTTCCGTCGGCGCGTCCGAAGACTCGATCGGTGCCAGCAACTCCCGGTTCAGCAGGAAGTTGAAGAAACTCTGCGCCTGCGTTGCCAGGTTCTCGGTTTCGCGCAACCGCTGTTCGACGGCCAACAGCTCGGTTTTGGCCCGCAGCACCTGGTCTTCGGTGACCTTGCCGTTGTCGAACAGCGATGAATTGACGCGCAGGTTCTCGCGCAGCAGCGCCTGGCTCGCCGATACGATGTCGACCGCGCTGCGCGCTTTCAGCCAATCCAGATAACCGATGGTCACATCGCGTCGCAGAGCTCGGGCCACCGCCATGCGATTGAAGCTGCTTGCATCGAGCAATGCGCGCTGCGCCCGAACCGCCGCCGGAATTGCCGGCGCATACAACGGCTGGCGCACGACCACGCGAGTGTCCTGCTCTTCCCGTCGCAGGAACGGCACGGTGATGTCATCGGTCGGTGCGAAGCGCGGGGGCTGCCCTTGCGCAATCAATAGCTCGTTGAGGGTCGCGAACACCGGGTTGAGCGCAGTGCCGACCGGGATCGAGAAATCGCGGCCGCCGTCCGCGCGCGAATAGCGGGCCAGCAGCGAGACTTCCGGAAAGAAGCGGGCACGCGCGGCCGCCAGTGCCTGCGTTGCTTTGTCCACCTCCAGCGTCTCGCCTTGCAGCGCGAGATTGCTGTGCAACGCCTCGACGACGTAGCGCTCGACGACGACGTCGAACTCTTGCACCGGCTCGGCGTGCGCGACTAGCGTCGCGAGGCCCATGCTGCCGATAGCCATCACACGCCCGATCACGATCACGCCCCGGAAGACCCCCTAGTGCACGTTAGATCGTATTGCGCGCGCAAAACCCGACCGCGGTTGCGGCAGAAAGCAAAAAAAAGCCCTCCGCCGGTCTGACGGAGGGCGAGGGGGGTTCGAGGATCAACCGTGAGCAGGTGCGGCCGCGGCCGTTGCAGCAGGCGAGGATCGCGGCATTTCGTTTTCGATAGCCGGCGGGATCAGCTTGTAGATCGCCGGCGTCACGATGCGGGCGACCAGAGTGGAGGAGAGCAGGCCGCCGATGATCACCCACGCGAGCGGCGAGTACATCGCAGAGTTCTGCAGTGCCAGCGGCAGCAAGCCGCCGATCGCAGTCGCACTGGTGAGCAGGATCGGCAGGAAGCGGACTTCGCCCGCGCGCTCGATTGCCTCGTCCAACGGCACGCCCTCGGCCCGCAGCCGATTGGTGAAGTCGACCAGCAGGATCGAGTTCTTGGTCTCGATGCCGATGAGCGCAATGAAGCCGATCGTCGCGGTGAACGAGATGGTGTTGCCGGTGAGCCCGAGCAGCACGATGCCGCCGGCGATGCCGAACGGCACGACCGTGAGCACGATGAGCGTGCTCTTGAAGTTGCCGAACTCGAGCACCAGGATCGCGACGATACCGAGCAGCGCGATGATCAGCGCCGACTGCAGGCCGCCGAAGCTCTCGGTGCGCGTTTCCAGCTCGCCGCCGGGCACGTAGGAGTAGCCGCGCGGCCACTCCATCTGATTGAGCCGCTCGAGCACGGCCTGCGTGACGCGGTCCGTGTTGTAGCCGCTCTTCACGTCGGCATTGATGGTCACGGCGCGCTCGCGGTTGTAGCGATGAATCTCGGTCGGTGCCGAGCTGAATTCCACGCGTGCCAGCTGGGCGAGCGGCAAGGTTTCGCCGCTGAGCGTCGCAACGCGTACCTGATCGAGCGCGCGCACATCGGGACGCGCATCGATCGGCGTGCGCACCATGATGTCGTACTGCTCGCCGTCCGTATCCTTGAACTGACCCGCGGGGATACCGGCAACTGCGAGCCGTACCGCGCGATCGAACTCCACGGCGGGTACGCCGAGCAGCGCGGCCTTGTGCGAATCGATGATCAGGCTCAAATTCGTGCGGCTCATCCGCACCGGGTTCTGCACGTCGCGCGTTCCGGGCGTTCCTTCGATGACCTTCTCGACCTTGCGCGCCACGTCGTGCAGCCGGTCCAGGTCCGGACCGATCACGCGCACCGCGATCGGCGCCGTGATCGGTGGGCCGTTGCGAAACTCGCGCACGTGGATGCGTGCGTTCGGATACTTCTCCAGCTCGTGACGCAACTGGTCGAGCTCGCGCGGCGTATCGGTCGGGTCGTACTTCGACAGCTTCACGAACACGTCCGCGTAGCTGCTGTCGCCTTCGTTGCCCTGCTCGTTGTAGTAGATCCTGGGGTTGCCGTGCCCGAGGTTGGAGAAGTACGCCTCCAGGTGCGGCAGCTTGCGCAGCCGGGTCTCGACGAAGCGCAGCGCGCGATCCGTCTCGGCGAGGCTGCTGCCGTCGGGCGCTTCGACGGTGATCAGGAAGTGCGGCGTATCCGCTTTCGGGAACAGGCTGAAGCCGATGATGCCGCCGACGCCGAGCATCACGACCACGCAGGCCACGAGCGACGCCCAGACAGTCAGCTTCGGACGCGCCAGCGCACGATGCAGCAGCGGTTGGTAGAACCGATGAATCGCGCCGGTGATCCACTGCAGCATGCGGTTACCGTGCGGATCCTCGTGCTCCTTGAGAAAGCGGCTCGCGAGGAACGGAATGATCGTGAGCGCGACCAGGAGTGACGCGCCGACTGTCACGAGCACCGCGGTCGGCAGCACGCGGATGAACTGTCCCGACGTCCCGCCGATCATCATCAACGGCAGGAAGGCGAACATGATAGTCGCGGTGCAGCCGACGATCGCTTCGAAGATCTGGCGCGTCGCGAGGATCGCCGCCTGCGTGCGCGAGTGACCCTCGCGCAGGAAGCGCGCGATGTTCTCCACGACCACGATGGAGTCATCGACCAGCAGGCCCAGTGCCACTACGAAGCCGGCGATCGAAATCTGATTGAGCGAGAAGCCGAGGAAATACAGCGCCGCCAGGCCGATGGCGAGCGACAGCGGAATCGAGATCATGACGACGCTGGCCGCACGCAAGCCGAGCGGCAGCAGCGTGATCGCGACCAGCGCGATCGCGATCCCGAAATCGTCCTGCAGCCGGTCGAGCCGATGCTCGACGTTCTCCGACTGATCGAAGCCGAGCTCGAGGTGGATGCGCTTCGGCAGTTGCGTCTTGAAGCGCTCCGCCGCGGCGAGGATGCGCTGGCGCACATCGAAGATGTTGTAGCCGTCCTTCTGGTTCGCGGTCACGAATACGGCGCGCTGCCCGTTGAAGCGGCCGATGTAAACGTGTTGCTGCGTGTCCCAGCTCACCTCGGCGATGTCGCGCACCCGCACGCTGCGGCCGTCCGCCACCGCGACTACCGTGTCGCGCACTTCATCGAGCGTCTCGTAGCTGCCGGAAGTCTTGAGACTGAACGAGCGGCTGCCGACGTCGACCGAGCCGCCGGGGATGTTCGCGTTCTCGCTTTGCAGCGCCTGCATCACGCGGCCGGGCGCGAGCTTCAACTCCGCCATCCGCGGCAGGTCGAGTGCGACGCGCAGCTCGCGGGCCGGATAGGCCCAGGTTTCCGACGTGCGCACGCCGTCGAGCGTCTTGAGCGTATCGCGCAGATCGCGCGCGTAGTCCTCGAGCTCGCGATACGGCGCATCGGGCGACACCAGCGCGAACTGCACGATGTTCACCAGGCCGGGGTTGGACTTCTTGATCTCGACCTTGGTCAGCTCGGCAGGCAGCGTCGGGCGCAGCGCGTTGATCTCGCGCACGACCTCGTCGTACTTCTTCTCGGTGTCGACCGACGAGTAGAACTCGGCGACGATGACGGCCACGCCGTCGTTGCTGTGCGACTCGATCTTCTTGACGTCGTCCAGCTCGCTCAGGCGATCTTCGATCGGTTTCGCGACCAGGCGCTCGACGTCCTGCGGCTCGGCACCGGGGTAGGCGATCACGATCTGATAGATCGGGATCGGAAAGTACGGGTCTTCCTGGCGCGGAATGCCGCGCAGCGCCGTGATGCCGAGCGCGACCAGCAGGGCGAACGCGATGATCGTGAACTGGTAGCGCCGGATCGGAAATTCGAGCAGCCTCATTGCAGGCCTCCTCGATGGCTGCTGCCGCGCACATCAGCGAGAGGCTCAGCGATCGCGACCTGCTCGCCGTCCTCGAGATACTGCGCGCCATCCGTGATGACCTGTTCACCGGCTTCGACGCCGCTGGCGATCGCGACGCTCTCGCCTTCGATGAATGCGACCTCAACGTCGCGGCGCCGTGCACGATCTTTGTCGAGCACGAACAATCGCGCAGTGCGCCCGTCGCCTTCGACGATGGCGCCGATCGGCACGTATACGCGCGAGCCTGCGCTGGCCGACGCTGGCACGACGGTCAGCTTGGCGACCAAACCGCTCTTCAGCGGCAGCTCCGTCGGATCGATCGTGACCTCGATGCGGAACATGCCGCTTGCAGCGTCCGCAGCGCTCGCGACTTCCGTAACCTTGCCGCTGAGGGTCTCGCCCGGCAGCGCGTCGAAGTGCATTTGTGCGATGTCGCCGAGCCGCACCTGCATGATCTCGCGATCCGCGAGACCGGTGCGCACGACGAATCCTTTGTCTTGCGCGCCGAGCACGAGCACCGGCGCGCCCGCCGCAACCAGCTCGCGCTCTTCGGCGAGCCGACGCAGCACCGTGCCGTCACGCGGCGCGACAATCGCTGCGTAGTTCCGATTGAACTCCGCCGAGTTCACCGTCTCCTCGGCCATCGCTGCCTGCGTGCGCAGATCCTGCAACTGTTCGAGACTGATGACCTTGTCCTCGTACAGCCGCTCGCCGCGCGCCGCATCGCGCCTCGCCTTCTCCTGCGCCTGGTGTGCCTGCTCGACCTGAGAATTCACTTCGGTCTGCTCGATCTCGGCGAGACGCTGGCCCTTATGGACCCGCTCACCTTCCGACACCGCGAGCTTGCGAATGACGCCGCCGACCTTGAACGCCAGGCGGATCTCGTCCTTGTTCGCAAGCAAACCGTTGGTGCGGATCGTAGGCGCGGCCGGTCCACTGGTCGCTGTGGCGACGCGCACTGGTGTCGCTGCCGGCTTTTCGACGGTCGCCTTGCTGTTGCAGCCGGCGACGAGCACGGCGAGCGCGACAATAATCGAAAGGTGGGCGAGAAACTTGGGCGAACGCATGGTCAGGCTCCCGGCTCGACCGGAATCTCTCCCGTCGAAGTCGCATATTCGAGCTCCGCGTGCCGTGCGAGGACGTCGAAGCGAGTGACGTTGTGATTCAACTCGGCGCTGGTGAGTGCGCTGCGCGCGTCGATGAATTCAACCTGGCTGATGACGCCTTCGTCGCGCTTCCGACTGGCGATGCGAAAGGCAGCGCGAGCTGCGTCCGCGCGCGCGCTCGCAGTCGCTAGAGAATCGCGCGCAGTCGTGAGGCGATCGAACGCCTGCTGGACTTCGAGGCGGATCTGCTGCGCGACTTCTTCCTGGCGCAATACGACCTGCCGCTCGGCTGCGCGTGCCTGGCGCACTCGTGCCTCGTCACCGCCGCCATCGAACAGCCGCCACGTGAACACCAGCGACGCCACGCTGAAGTTGTAGCCATCGCCGAAACGGTAATCGACGCCTTGCGTGCCGGCGTCCACACCTAGCGATAAGGTCGGCCACTTCTGCTTGCGTGCGATCCGAACCTGCTCTTCCGCTGCCTTGCGCAGCTCATCGACGCGTGCAACTTCCGGACGGCGGTCCAATGCCGCGGACCACAGTTGTTCGAGTGCGCCTGCTTGTCCGGGCGGGGCAGTCGGCGGCGCGGACACCTCGATGCCGGCGAGCAGATCGCGATTCAGCAGGAAATTGAAGAAGCTCTGCGCCTGGGTCGCCAGGTTCCGGGTCTCGCGCAGGCGCTGCTCGACGGCCAGCAGCTCGGTCTTCGCGCGCAGGACCTGGTCTTCGGTGATCTTGCCGTTATCGAACAACGATTGGTTGACGCGCAGGTTCTCGCGCAGCAGTTCCTGGCTGGAGGCGACGATGTCCACAGAGCTGCGCGCCTTGAGCCAATCGAGATAAGCGATCGTGATGTCGCGCCGCAGAGCGCGGGCGACGGCCATTCGGTTGTAACTGGTTGCGCCGAGCAGTGCGCGCTGCGCGCGGACTGCTGCGGGAATCGCTGGTGCGTAGATCGGTTGGCGCACGACGACGCGCGTGTCCTGCTCTTCCTCGCGCAGAAACTCGACGGTGATGTCGGAAATCTGCGGGAACTGCCCGGGCCGGCCTTGCGCGGCGAGCAGCTCGTTGAGAGTGGAGTAGACGGGATTGAGCGCCGTGCCAACGGGGATCGTGAAATCGCGTCCGCCTTCGGCGCGCGAGTAGCGGGCCTGCAGCGAGATTTCGGGGAGGAATCGCGCCCGGGCCGCGGCGAGCGCCTGGGCGGCACGCTCGACTTCGAGACTCTCGCCTTGCAGGGCGAGGTTACTGCGCAGGCCCTCGGCTACGTAGCGCTCGACCACCGCGTCGAATTCGCCTTCGCCCGTCTGGGCGACCGCGGCGAATGACGCGGTGAGGCCGACATAGCCGAGGACCAGTGCGCGCAACACGTGGGCACGCTCAGGCGCCGACGTCGTTGAGGGCCGTGATCTCGACCGTGGCGCGCTGCTCGTGCGTCGCCGTCGGGCTGCTGAATGCGGCGGCGCCGGCGAAGACCGACCACGCGAGCACGGAAACGAGGAAGAAGGATTCCACCGCATTCGAGAAACGCTCTTTGAGGGACGACATGATGATTCTCCTGACTTGGATTACGGACGTTGAAGTGTTGGAACTCGATTTACAGATTAGACACGTGTCAAAAATTGCGTAAAAAAATGCCTGTCAGCCTTTCGAACCGTTCGCGCCGCAGGTCAGCCCCTGGCGGATCAACCACAGGGCCTGCTGCGCCAACTGCTGCACGCTGATGCCGACCTGCGCCAAGGGCTCGCCCTTGTTGATCGCGATCTGGATCAGGCCGTGCATGAAACCCCACAACACGCGCGAGACGACCTGCAGATCGCCGATCTCCCCGCGGATCGTGCCATCGCGCTGCCCGGTGACGAGCGCTTCGACCACTACGTCGTGCACGCCCTTGCCGCAGTTGATGCACTGAGCTGCCTGCGGGCTCGGCTCTGTGTTGCCATCGTGCGCATACGTCTCGAGGCGCGCGCACGCATCGAAGAAATGCGGGAATTCCTGCGCGTAGGCCATGTAGGCGCGGCCGCAGGCTTCGACCTTGTCCATGCCGGTGCGGGCACGTGCGGTCGCTTCGGTGAAGCGCTGCCGCAGCACCTCGAGCGCGCGGGCCGCGATCGCGAAGTGCAGGTCCTGCTTGTCCTTGAAGTACACGTACACCAGGGCGCGGCTCAACCGTGCGCGGCGGGCGACGCTGTCCATCGTCACTGCGTCCCAGCCGAGCTCGCGATAGAGCTCGTCGGCGGCCTCCACGATTTCGTCGCGGCGGCGTTCTTTCTCTTCCTGGCGGCGTTCAGCGATGTACGACATGGGAGGGGAGGCTATGCCGACTTTGACACTGTGTCAACAGATAAATCAGTGTCAAAAGAAAAATAGTTGTCAGGCCGATCGGATCTACTGCCTTGGGAGCAGGTAGCGCAGCCCCTGATGGTTCAGGATCGCGCCCTCGGAGGTGATGCGCTCGAGGGTCGGGCCTTCCTTAAGTACTTGACCTTCCGTGTATTTCCTCATGTTAACGAACACGAAGCGCTCGGCCGGCTTGGCGGAATAGACGTGGATATCCAGGTGCAGCTCGGGCAATGAAGTCCCGCTCGCCGCCAGGTCCATCGGCGTCGGCAGGACCTCCTCCTGCGCGGATTGCGCTTCCGCCTGCGGCGGAATCGTCGCTGGCGCGACGGCTGGCGCCTGGATCGGGCGCACCATCGGCGGCCCGTCTGGAACGTTGCCCGCTGCGGCTAGCGTCGGATCTGCGCTGACGCCTGCACTCTGCTCGGCGTTGCCAGCTTCATCCGCCAGCGAGTGCGCTGCTGGATCCGTCGATGCAGCGACGGGCGGATTGCCGCGCGGCATGCGGCTCGCACTCGCAGGCAGCGGCACTTGATTGCCGGCACGCGCGTCGTTCGTTGCAGCAGAGTCGTGCGCCGCTTGTGGTGGGCTCGACTTCGCATCGCCATCGCGCATCAACACTACGAGCAGCACGCCGAGGTTCAACACCAGCAGCGCACCCACTGCAACTGCCCACCACGGCTTGTTGGTGCGACGCTGGCTGACTTGCACGTCGGCGAGCGACGGCCCGACCTGCCGCTGCCGCTCGTTCTCGGATTTCTTCAGCGCGTCGAGAATGAAGCTCATCAGGACGCTCCCGGGCTGTCCTGCGTCTGCGCGACCAGGAGCGGCGCGCCGTTCGAGTTGTTGAGCGTGTCGAGCACGATCTGCGTCTGCACGCCGGCGATGCCGTCGACATTGAGCCGATGCTGCCGCTGAAATTCCTCCACCATGCGCACGAGCTCCTCGTCGTAATAGTCGCTGGAGTTGCCGTCCTTCGTTCGGCCGTGAGCCGTATTCAACGAATCCCGCAGCCAGCGGACGCCTACGCCCTGCATGCCCGCGGACAGCGCGCGCGGCGCCGCGACCTGCGGTCGCCACAGGATCAGATAATCGCCGTACCAGAGCCGCGACAGCGATGCGATGGAGATCTCGCGCGTCGCGTCCGGGAAGCGGACCTGCGCGGCTTCGGAGTTCAGGCCCGAAATCACCACCTGATGCGCGTTGCCGGCGTCGTCGATCAACGTGAGGATCGCCGGACGATTGAGCGTGCGCAGCTGGCCCCACGAGCCTTGCTGGTACACGCATTCGAGTCCTTGCTGCTGCGCCTGGTTGCAGGGCCGGCCCTTCGCCGCGTCGAACTTCGCGCCCCACAGCGCGAACAGCTGCGCAAAGGCTGTTTCCGTAGTGGTTTGGCCGGGTTGCTCTTGCAACTGCGTCTCGATCTCCTGAGCTGTGGGTTGCGCTGCCGCCGGCTGCGATGCGCTGGCCAGCGACGCGACCTGCACCGAGGTCGGCGCGGTTTCTGGCGGCGGATCCAGTGACACGACCTTGTCGGCGTCTGCAGCTTGACTGGTCGATCCTTGCGGCCACAGTTGCCAGACACCGAGTGCAAGTCCCACGACCGCGACTGCCGCGGAAGCACCGACGAGCAGCTTGGTCCACTGCGGACTGAACGAGCGCCCGTAGACCTCTCCCGCCGCCTCGCGCACCAGCGCCGGTCCGATGCGATGCTGCTCCTGCGTGAACGCGCCGAGCAGCGCGCGATCGCAGATCACGTTGATGATGCGCGGAATGCCGGTGGTGAGCCGATGCACCTCGCGCAACGCGGCGGCGGAGAAAACATCGCCGGTCGCCGAGCCTGCGACTTTCAGTCGATGCGTGACGTACGCAGCAGTCTCGGCGCGCGACAACGGATCGAGGTGATAGCGGCCGGTGATGCGCTGAGCGAGCTGACGCAGCTCGACGCGCGCCAGCACTTCGCGCAACTCGGGCTGCCCGATCAGGATGATCTGCAGCAGCTTCTGCGACGCAGTCTCCAGGTTGGTGAGCAGGCGCACCTGCTCCAGCGTTTCCGGCGTGAGGTTCTGCGCCTCGTCGACGATGACCACCACGCGCCGGCCCTTGGCGTGCGCTTCCAGCAGCCGCTTGTTCAGCAGGTCGACGAGATCCTTGATGCTCGAGGCATCGTCGTCGCGCATGAAGATGCCGAGCTCCTCGCAGATCGTCAGGACGAACTCAACCGGCGTCAACTGCGGGTTGAGGATCACGGCGACGTCCGCGTGCCCCGGCATGCGCTCGAGCAGCGAGCGCACCACTGTGGTTTTGCCGGTGCCGACCTCGCCGGTCAGCTGGATGAATCCGCCGGCCTCGTTGATCCCGTAGAGCAGATGCGCGAGCGCCTCCGCGTGCCGCTCGCTCATGAAGAGGTAGCGCGGATCCGGGGTGATTGCGAAGGGCTTCTCGCCCAACCCGAAAAAGCTCGTGTACATGCCGGTGCGCCGAAAGCGGGGAAAAGATGATGCTCGTCGCGGTCAGGTCTTGCAACGCGGGCGCACCCCTGCAGGGGTTGAGCGACAGGTCAAATTCACTTCAATCGTGACCGGATGCGCCTTGGCAGGGCAGGTCAGTCCCGATACGCTTCCGACCCGGTTTTGCAACGGACGTTCGACTCAAAGCTGTGAAGGCACTTTCATTTCAGCAGCTCGCCAAGACCTACAAGAACGGTGTGCAGGCCCTCAAGGGCATCGACCTGACGGTCGAGGAGGGCGATTTCTTCGCGCTGCTGGGGCCGAACGGCGCCGGCAAGACCACTGCAATCGGCATCGTCACTTCGCTGGTCAACAAGACCGGCGGCAAGGTCGAGGTGTTCGGCCACGACATCGACCGGGAGCTGGGCATTGCGAAATCCTGCATCGGGCTGGTGCCGCAGGAGATCAACTTCAACCAGTTCGAGACCGTCAGCACGATCCTGGTGAACCAGGCCGGCTTCTACGGCATCCCGCGCCGGGTCGCGCACGACCGGCTGGAGAAGTATCTCGGCGCGCTGCAGCTCTGGGAGAAACGCAACGCGGTTTCGCGCACGTTGTCCGGCGGCATGAAGCGCCGTTTGATGATCGCGCGCGCGCTGATGCACGAGCCGCGCTTGCTGATCCTCGATGAGCCGACCGCCGGCGTGGACATCGAAGTGCGCCGGACCATGTGGACGTTCATGCGCGACATCAACGCCGCCGGCACGACCATCATCCTGACGACGCACTATCTCGAAGAGGCCGAGAGTCTCTGCCGCCACGTGGCGATCATCGACAAGGGACGCATCATCGAGAACGACCGCATGAGCCGGGTGCTGCGCAAGCTCCAGACCGAGGTGTTCGTGCTCAACCTGCGCAATCCGATTCCCGCCGTGCCGGTACTGCCGGGCTATCACGTTGCGCTGCCGGACGATCACACGCTCGAGGTCGAAGTTTCCAAGGAACAGAACCTGAACGACATCTTCTCGCGTCTCACCGCAGCCGGCATCGAAGTGTTGTCGATGCGCACCAAGACCAATCGCCTCGAAGAGCTGTTCATGCGCCTGGTCGAGCAGCACCCGGCATCCCAGCCGAAGGCGGCATCATGACCACGACGCCGCAGCAGGCATTCGAGCGGTCCGCCGAGGCGCGCGCGCACGACGACGAGGTTGCGCTCACGCGCACCGCCGTCGTGGGCTTCACGACGATCGTGATCCGCGAGTTCAACCGCATCATCCGCATCTGGGGCCAGACGATCGTGCCGCCGGCGATCACGGCGACGCTGTACTTCATCATCTTCGGCAGCCTGATCGGCCGGCAGGTCGGCGACATGGGCGGCTACACGTACATCCAGTACATCGCACCCGGCCTGATCATGATGTCCGTGATCACGAACTCCTACGGCAACGTCGTGTCGTCCTTCTTCGGCGCGAAGTTCGGCAAGCACATCGAGGAATTGCTGGTGTCGCCGTTGCCGAACTGGCTGATCGTCACCGGCTATATGGTCGGCGGCATCGCGCGCGGCCTGATCGTCGGCGCCGTGGTGACGACCATCACTCTGATTTTCACCCGGCTGCACGTGCACAGCGTGCCGGTCGTGATTTCAGCGGTGCTGCTCAGCTCGATCGTGTTCGCGCTGGCCGGAATGATCAACGCGGTGTTCGCCAAGAACTTCGACCAGATCTCATTCATTCCGACATTCGTGCTGACGCCGCTGACGTACCTCGGCGGCGTGTTCTACACGATCAAGCTGCTGCCCGAGTGGGCGCAGGGCATGTCGCACGCCAACCCGATCCTCTACATGGTGAACGCGTTCCGCTACGGTTTCCTCGGCGTCTCCGACGTCGACATCGTCGCCGCGTACACGATGATGATCGGCGCAGCCGTCGTGCTGTTCGGGACCTGCGTGTGGCTGCTCCAACGCGGAGTCGGCACCCGGGAGTGAGCAGCAGGCTGTAGGTCGGGCTTCAGCCCGACTCTTCTTCTTCTCCCGGCTCCTGCATCAGCCTTTCCCAATCCTCGATGATCTCGCGCGCCACCGCGACGTCTTCATCATCGACCGCCACGCCCACCAGATTCCCCACCGGCAACTCCCCCGCGCCGCTCTGCAGGAACTCACCCTGCACGAGCGCATGCACCCCCGCTTGTTCGAGGATGTGCATCACCATGTGCGCTTGGATGTGATTGGCAGCGTGGTAGACGCGCTTCATGGCAGTTCAGTGGCGCCCATCAGGTAGCGGTCGCACTCGCGCGCCGCGCCGCGACCTTCGTTGATCGCCCACACCACCAGGCTTTGCCCGCGACGACAGTCGCCCGCAGCGAACACACCCTGGATGCTGGTCGCGAACTTGCCGTGCTCCGCTTTGACGTTGCTGCGCGGGTCGACGTCGACGGCAAGATCCTTCAGCAGCATCTGCTCCGGGCCGAGGAATCCCATCGCCAGCAGCACCAGCTGCGCCGGATGCGTGCGCTCGGTGCCCGCGACCTCGACCGGCACGAACTGGCTCTTCTCGTTCTTCTGCCACTCGATCTGCACGGTGACGATTTCCTGCACCGCGCCTGTGTCGTCGCCGACGAAGCGCTTCACCGTGGTGAGATACGTGCGCGGATCCGCGCCGAACTTCGCGGCCGCTTCTTCCTGGCCGTAGTCGAGCTTGTAGACCTTCGGCCACTCCGGCCACGGGTTGTCGCCGGCACGATCCAGCGGCGGCTGCTGCATGATCTCGAGCTGCGTGAGGCTCTTGCAGCCCTGGCGCATCGCCGTCGCGACGCAGTCGGTGCCGGTGTCGCCGCCG
>Ga0207675_100000838_pt1 | contig 30617 bp, 27 predicted proteins | sample KBSSwiS42_FD_184305 | JGI IMG/M metagenome (GOLD analysis project Ga0207675, IMG submission 184305) | Switchgrass rhizosphere microbial communities from Kellogg Biological Station, Michigan, USA - KBS Switchgrass S4-2 (SPAdes) (version 2) | ecosystem: Host-associated > Plants > Roots >...
CGCAAAGCCGTAGACCTGCGGCAGGCCGAGGCCGGATCCCTTGTTGACGTCCTTGGTGGTGAAGAACGGCTCGAAGACCCGGGCCTGCACCTCGGCGGTCATGCCGTGGCCGGTATCCACCACCGACAACCTGACGAACTCCTGCGGCACGCCGTCATCACCAGGAAGGAGCGTGTTCTCGGCAGTGATCAGGATGACGCCGCCCTTTTCCATCGCGTCGCGCGCGTTGACGCACAGGTTCAGCACCGCCAGCTCGAACTCGCCGGCGTCGACCTCCACCGGCCACAGGTCGGCGGCGAAATCCATCGCGACGTCGATGTCACCACGCAGCGAGCGCGCCAACATGTCGCGCATGCCGAGCAGCTGGGTGGAGAGGTCGATCGCCTCCGCATTCACAGCGCGGCGGCGCGAGAACGCCAGCAGCTGGCGCGTCAGCCCGCTGCCGCGCGCGATCGCGCGCCGCATGCCGGCGAACACGCGCTGCCGCTGCTCGGGGCCGACGTTGGCCTCCAGCAGATGCAGCCCGTTGGCGAACACCGCCAGCAGGTTGTTGAAGTCGTGCGCGACGCCGCCGGTCAGCTGGCCGAGCGACTCCATCTTCTGCGCCTGGCGCAGCGCCTCTTCGGTGTGCTGCAGACGCTGCTGGTCGCGCAGCTTGTCGGTGACGTCGTAGACAAACTGGTAGGCCCCGATGCGGCGGCCTTCGCGGTCGCGCAAAGTGTTGTAGCGCATCTCGTAGCTGCGTCGGTCGCGCGCCGGGTCGCCGAACTCGGCGATCTCGACGAACTCCTCGCCCGACAGCGCGCGCCCCCACACCGCCTGCACGGCGGCCTGGTGCTCGGGCTGCGACGCCAGCAGGTCGAGCATGCGGTCGCCCACCTTCGGGCGCACGCCGAAGATGTGCTCGAACTCGTCGGCGGCCGCACGGTTGATCGCCAGCCATCGGTAGTCGAGATCGGCCACCTGCACGAACGCGTTGGTGCCTTCGACGATGTCGGCCAGCAGCTTGCGCTCGGCCAGCGCGGCGTCGACGCGCCGCTCGAGCGTCTCGTTCAGGTCGCGCAGGGCGCGCTCGGCGAGCACGCGGCGTGTCGTCTCCGACACCGCGCAGAACATGCCGGCGATGCGCCCGCTCTCGTCGCGCAGCGGCGAGTACGAGAACGTGAACCAGGTCTGCTCGGCGTAGCCCTTGCGGTTCATCACCAGCGACAGGTCTTCGCGAAAGATGGCAGTGCCCGCCATGGCGGCCTCGATCAGCGGCTGGATGTCGGACCAGATTTCCGACCAGATGTGATCGAAGCGGCTGCCGAGGGCGTGCGGGTGCTTGGTGCCCAGGATCTCGGCGTACGGATCGTTGTAGAGGAAGCTCAGCTCATCGCCCCAGGCGACGAACATCGGAAAGCGCGACTGCAGCAGCACGCCGACCACCGTCTTCAACGGCGTCGGCCACGACGCCGGCGCGCCCAGCGGCGAGCGCGACCAGTCGTGGCTGCGCATCAGCGCGCCCAGCGCGCCGCCGCCTTCGAGAAACTCGGTGGCGGAGGGGCGCGGCGCGGCAACGGTGCGATGCATCGGCATGGAACGGCTCGGAAGATTGGACACCAGGGGCCCGTCCACTGAATCGGGCGCGCCGCGGCGTGCGACGTGCCGGGCTCCAAAATCGGCTGGCCCGTCAAGGCGTGCAGGCTAGGCCCCCGCCGCGCCGCCGTGCCCCCTCACGCGGAGGGGGCCGGTCGTGCCCCGCGCGCCGTCGTTGCCCCGCGGTCCGGCATGCGGGTTGCTGGTGCGCCGCATGGCCGAGGTGATTCTGCTGATCCGCCACGCCGAGAAGCCCGACCCGAACGCCGGCATCGCGGGCGTCTCGCTGCAAGGCCGGCGCGATCCCGAGGGGCTCGCGGTGCGCGGCTGGCAGCGCGCCGGGGCGCTGGCGGTGCGCTTCGGCGCGCCCGACGTGGCCGGCCGGGACGCGGCGTGGCCACGGCCGCTGACGTTGTTCGCCGCGGTGGACCCCGGACGCAGCCACCGCCCTCACCTCACGCTGCAACCCCTGTCGGAGCGGCTCGGCGTGCCGATCCTGCCGCTGCGTTGCGACGATGCGCCGGGCGCGGCGGCGGCCCTGAGCGGCGCGGCCGGACCGGTGCTGGCGTGCTGGCGCCACCGCGAGCTGCCCGCGCTGGCGCACGCTTTGATGCCTGGGCCGGCGGTCGGTGTACCCGCGCAGTGGGACGAAGCGCGCTTCGATCTGGTGTGGCGCATCGGGCCCGACGGGTTCACCATCGTGCCGCAACGGCTGCTGGCCGGCGATCGCTAGCGCCGTCGCGGGTCGGCGCATGATGCGGCCTGCCCACGGGCCGACCCATGGTTAGCACCACCTGCCACTGCGGCGCCGTCACGGTCGAGATCCCCTACCCGCCGGCGACGCTGACGCAATGCGATTGCTCGATCTGCCGGCGCTACGGCACCCTGTGGGCGTACTACCGGGAGCACGAGGTGCGCATCGACGCCGCGGACGGCGCCACCGCGGCCTACGACTGGGGGCGCAAGTCACTGCGCTTCGTGCGCTGCGCGCACTGCGGCTGCATCACGCACTGGCAGCGCAGTCGCGGCGAGCGCGACGACCGCATCGGCATCAATGCGCGCAACTTCACGCCCGAGCAGATCGGTCCGGCGCGCGTGCGCCGCCTCGATGGGGCGGTGAGCGAGCAGTACCTCGATGCGTGAGGCCGCGCAGCGGTCGTCCGGCGCACGAACGCGGCGGCGCACTGGTGCAGCTCACCACCGACAAGTCTCGGGCCGACGCGATCCGCTTCTACCAACGGCTCGGCTTTCGGGCTTCGCACGAGGGCATGAAGCTCGCGCTGTGAGCCGGCGTCGTGTACAACGCCGCGCATGCGCATCGTCGCCTGGAACTGCTGCCGCGGCCCGATGGCGAAGAAGCTGGCGTCGCTCGATGCGCTGCAGCCCGACGTCGCGGTGCTGGCGGAGGCGACCGAGCCCGAGCGCGAGTCGCCCGCGGTGCTCTGGTTCCCGTCCAACGCGTCGCGGCTGGGCATCCAGGTGCGCGCGTTCGGCGGCTACTCGCTGCGCCGGTTGAAGCGCGCCGAGCTGCCCAACTGCATCGTCCCGGTGCGGGTGAGCGGACCGGCGAGCTTCACTCTGCTCGCGGTGTGGACCTGGCCGGCACCGAGCTACACGCAGGCGTTCCTCAACGGCCTCACGTCGTACGCCGGCCTGCTGCGCCGCGGGCCCACCGTGGTGGCCGGCGACTTCAACGGCAACCCGATGTTCGACAAGCCGACGCAGCGCATCAAGTGGTGGAGCACCGGCTTCGCGCAGCTGCACGCGGCCGAGCTGGTCAGCGCGTACCACACGTTCCACGGCGTCGCGTTCGGCGGCGAAGGCCACGCGACGCACCACTTCCTGCGCAGGCCCGAGCGGCCGTTCCACATCGACTTCTGCTTCGTGCCGCGCGCCTGGGCCCAGCACCAGCTCGAGGTGCAGGTGGTGCACGGCGCCGAGTGGCGCACGCTCAGCGATCACTTCCCGCTGGTGGTCGACACCGCGGTGCCGCCCGCAGCGGCGCTGCCGGTGCACGCGGCCGCCGCCGCGACCCGCGCGCCGCCTAGTCGTCGCTGAGGTAGCCGCGCGCCAGCGCGCTGGCCTGGTTCTCGAAGATCGCCATCGCGGTGGTCATGCGCCGGAAGCCGAGCTTGCGATAGAACGGCTCCTTGCCGGGCACCGCGTACAGGATGATCTTGCGATGGCCCTGCGCGCGCTCGAGCAGGCGCGCGATGATCGCCTTGCCCAGGCCCTGGCCTTGATGGCTCGGCAGCACCGCGATGTCGCACAGGTACGCACAGTCCACGCCGTCGGCGAGCGCGCGGCCGGCACCGACCAGCCGCCCCTCGTCGCGCGCGAAGCAGCGGAACAGGCTGTGGGAGAACGCGGTGCGCAGCCAGGCGACGCTCTTGTCGCCGAGCGGAGCGGCCTTGTACAGCGCCGACAGCTCGTGCCAGTCGAGCGCATCGAGCGATTCGGACCAGGTGATCGGCACGGTCATCCCCTCGGAGGCAAGCCGCATCGATGCCGCTAGACGTGCAGATGCGCCAGCAGCTGCTCGCGCGTGACGTCCCCGCGCCGGCCCTCGCGCACCACGCGGCCCTGCTCGACCACCAGGTAGCGGTCGGCGATCGATTCGGCAAAGGCGAGATTCTGCTCGACCACGACGAACGAGCGGCCGCCGGCCTTGCCCTGCGCGATCACGGCGGCGATCTGCTCGATGTTCTCCCACTGCACGCCCTCGCTCGGCTCGTCGAGCAGCAGCAGCGGCTGCGCCTCGGACAGGCCACGCACGAACGACAGCAGCTTCTTCTCGCCGCCCGACAGGGTGCCGGCGTGCTGCCCGAGCCGGCGCTTCAGGATCGGAAAGCGCTCGAACAGCGGCTCGAACGCATCGAGCCGCCGGTCGGCGCGCATCAGCGTCAGGTTGTCGCGCACGCTCAAGCCGTCGAATACCGAGCGCTCCTGCGGGCAGTAGCTCAGCCCGAGGCGCCGCCGTTGCGAGGCCTCGACGCGCTCGAGCGCCTGGCCTTCGAACGCGATGCGCCCCGAGCGGCACGGCAGCAGGCCGAACAGCAGCTTCAGCAAGGTGCTCTTGCCGACGCCATTGCGGCCGATCACGCACAGCACCTCGCCAGCCATCACCTGGCCCGACATCGCGCGCACCACGTCGCTGTCGCCATAGCCGCCGGTGACGCCGTCGAACTGCAGGCGCGGCGCGGGGGAACTCATTTCTCGGAGCCCACGTAGATCGCCTTCACCGCCGGATTGGCCTGGATCTCGGCCACGCTGCCCTGCGCCAGCAGGCGCCCGTTGTGCAGCACGAAGACGTGCTCGGCCAGGTTGCGCACCAGGCTCATGTCGTGCTCGATCACGACGATCGTCGCCGCGCTGCGCTGGCTGGCCCAGCGGATCACGTCGATCACCTGCGCGGTCTCCTGCGGCGACAGCCCTGCGCACGGCTCGTCGAGCAACAGCAGCCGCGGTTCGCCGAGCAGCGCCAGCGCGAGCTCGAGGATCTGGCGCTCGCCGTGCGCCAGCTCGGCCGCGGTGCGCTGCGCCTCGGCCAGGAACGGATAGCGCTCCTGCAGCGCCGCGAGCAGCGGCGTGCGCCAGCGCCGCAGGCGCGGCCGCAGCAGGTCGCTGGCGCGCGTGCGGCCGCTCCACAGCGCGACGCCCAAGTTGTCGGCGATCGACAGGTGCGCGAACACCGACGGGATCTGCAGCTTGCGCCCGACGCCGAGCGCGACGATCTGATGCGTGGGCCGCCGCTCGATCGCCAGCCCGTCGAAGCGCACGCGGCCGGCCTGCGCGCGCAGCTCGCCGGTCAGCAGGTTGAAGGTCGAGGTCTTGCCGGCGCCGTTGGGGCCGATCACGCAGAACACGCCGGCGCGCTCGATGGCGAGCGACAGCTTGTCGAGGATCCGCACCTCGCCGACCTGCAGCTCGACGTCCTCCAGCTGCAGCCGCAGCGCGCCGCCGGGCTGCCGTCGCGGCGGCGCAGCGAGCGCCGCCAGTGCGCGGCGGCCCTGACGCCACCGGCGCTCGAGCGGCGCGAACACGCCGATCAGCCCTTGCGGGTAGGCGAGCACGATCACGATGAACACGATCGCGATGGTGATTTCCCAGAAGCGGAAGCTGTCGCGCAGCGCGCTGGTCAGTGCACCGATCAGCAAGGCGCCGAGCACCGGGCCGAGCAGCCGACCCCGCCCGCCGACCGCGGCCCAGATCACCAGGTCGGCCGACAGCACGAAGCCGCACAGCTGTGGCGTCACCAACCCCTGCTGCGGGGCGTACAGCGCGCCGCCGAGACCGGCGAGCAGCCCGCTGACGCCGAACGCCACCGCCTTCAGCCGGTTGGTGTCGAAGCCGAACAGCACGACGCGCCGCTCGTTGTGCGCCAGCGCCGCCCACAGCACGCCGAGCGGCGCGCGATACAGCCATACCACCGCGGCGCACGCCAGCACCAGCGCCACCGCGGCCACGTAGTAGGCGGCGATGAAGCTGTCGAGCCCGGGCAGGCCGGGGATGCCCCTCAGGCCGTTGAAGCCGCCGGTCACCGACTCCCAGTTGTTGGCCATCTGCCCGGCCAGCAGCGCGAGCGCGAGCGTGATCATCGAGAAGTACGGCCCGCTCTCGCCGCGCCGCCGGAACACCAGCGTGCCGATCAACAGGGCCAGCGCCCCCGACGCCAGCGCCGCCAGCGGCAGCAGCAGCAGCAGCCACGCGCTTTGATCGAACGCGATCAGCGCGAGCCCCGACAGGTAGGCCGACAGCCCGAAGAACAAGCCCTGCCCCAGCGGCAGGAAGCCGGCACGCCCCCAGCACAGCCCGACCCCGAGCGCCGCGATCGCGTAGAGGTACAGCAGGCTCATCTGGTAGGCCCAGAACTCGCCGGCCACCAGCGGCAGCAACAGCAGCGCGACGACCGCGACGCCGGCGGCGCGCCAGGTGCCCACGCTAGCGGCGCGCATGGATCCCGCTCGGACGCAGCCAGAGGAAGAGGATGGCCAGCACCAGCACGCAGAAGTAGCCGCCGGTGCTGTCGCTGACGGCCGACACCACGCTGTTGACGCCGCCGATCACCGCTGAACCGGTGAGCAGGCCGGCCGTGCTGCCCAGGCCGCCCACCACCAGCACGAAGAACGACATCAGCACGTGGTCGAGTCCCATGAACGGCTGCACCGGCACCAGCGGCGCGATCAGCACGCCGGCCAGACCGGCCAGGCACGTTCCGGCCACGAAGGTGGCCGCCGCGAAACGGCCGACGCGGATGCCCAGCGCGCGCGCCAGGTCGGGGTTGTCGACCATCGCCTGGATGCGCGTGCCGGTGCGGCTGCGGCCGTACCACAGCAGCAACGCGCCCAGCACGACGATGCTGATCGCAATCAGCAGCAGGCGGTAGCGCGGATAGGTGGCGCCGAGCACGTCGAGCGTGCCGCCCAGCGGCTCGTTGATGCTCTGGTAGCCCAGTCCGAACAGCGCCTCGGCGCATTTGCGCAGCAGCAGGCTCAGGCCCCAGGTGACCACCAGCGTGTCGAACGGCCGGTGGTACAGCGGCCGCACCAGCCAGCGCTCGACCACCAGGCCGAGCACGCCGCACACCGCGATCGCCAGGGGCAGCGCGGCGACGAAGGGCCAGCCGTGCGTCTGCGCCACGTAGGCGCAGTACGCGCCGACCATCACCAGCTCGCCGTGCGCGAGGTTGAGCACGCCGAGCAAGCCGAACACCACCGCCAGCCCGAGCGCGATCAGCGCCAGCACGGCGACCGCGAACAGCGCGTTCAGCGCCTGCGCGACGAGCACCGACTCCATGGCGCGTCGCGGCGGCGCGGGGTGCAGGTCGTCAGGCCTTGCAGGCGGTGCCGCTGTGCACGCCCTTGATCGTCTTGATGACTTCGAAGTTGGTGCCGTTGCACTGAGCCAGGTACATGTCCTTGTCGACCTGGCGGCCGCGCATCGTCACGCGGCCCGACGGCGCATCGAACGCGAGGCCTTCGGAGGCCGCCATCAGCTTGGCGCTCGAGGCGCCCGCACCGGCCTTGTCGAACAGCGCCTTCGCTAGGTTGAGAGCGGCATAGCAGTCCGCGCCGATGGTGCTGAGCTGCGGCGCCTTGTCGCCGTAACGCGCCATGTACTCGGCCTTGAAGCTCTTCGGCGCGTCGGCGCTGTTGTTGGCGAAGTAGCCCATGCACGAATAGAGGTTGGCGCTGTTCTCCGGGCCGATGCCCAGCAGCGTGTTCTCCTCCAGCAGCAGCGCCATGCGCGCGATCGACTTGTCGAGGCCGAAGCCGGCGAACGTGCGGTTGAAGTTGACGTTGTCGGCGCCCACCAGCGTGCTCACCACCGCGTCGGGCTTGGCGCCCTTGATGCGCGTGACCGCCTCCTCGAACTTGTTGGGCGCGCCGAACGGCACGTACTCCTCGCCGCTGACCTTGCCGCCGAATTGCGCGACGAACTTCTTCACCTGTTCGTTGGACTTGCGCGGCCACACGTAGTCGTCGCCGATCAGGTAGAAGGTCTTGGCCTTCTTCTCCTTGGCGAAGAACTCGATCGCCGGCTGCGCCTGCTGCGGTGGCGTCTCGCCCAGGCAGTACACGTTGGGCGAGCACTCGCCGCCTTCGTAGACCGGCGAGTAGATGTAGGGCGTCTTGCTCTTGATGGTGGCGATGTTGGCCTCGCGCGTCGCGCTGTCGTGCGAACCGATCAACAGGTCGACCTTGTCCTCGAGCATCAGCCGCACCGCCGACTTGGCGGTCTCGGCCGGCGGGCCGCCGGCGTCGGTGAACAGCAGCTTGACGGGGCGACCCAGGATGCCGCCGGCCTTGTTGATCTTCTCGGCCGCGAGGTCGGCGCAGGCGCGCTGCGTCGGACCGAACAGGGCGGCCGGGCCGCTCAACGCGATGAAGAAGCCGATCTTGAACTCCTTGGCCTGGGCGAACGACGGCAGGCCGACCCCGAGCACGGCCGAGCCGGCGGCAGCGGACAGGACGCGGCGGCGCGCCGGGATGAATCGGTCAGTCATGGCTTCTCGCTCCTCGGTGGGACAGTGTTCTGGATTTCGCTCTCACAGCGCCGGCGGGGGTGTCTTGGGCAGCACCGCTTCGACCGCGCGCGCGATCGCCAGCAGGCGCGCATCGGCGCCTTGCGGCGCGTCGAGCTCGAGGCCCACCGGCAGGCCGCCGCGCGTCAGCGCGGCCGGCACGCTGATGCCGGGAATGCCGGCCACGCTGCCGGGGCTGCAATTGCGGATGAAGGTCGGGAACGTCGGCACCGACTGACCGTTGAGCATCACGGTCTCGTCCTGGCCGATCGGCGCCGCGGGCAGCGGCGTGGTCGGGAACACCAGCGCCGACACGTCGTGGCGCTGGAACGCATCGGCGTACGCCGCCTGCAGCTGCGGACGCAGCACGTCGAGCGCCTGGCGATACGCGGGCGCGGGAATCGCGGCCTCTCCCAGCAGGCTCTGCAGCAGACCCTTGACGTCGGGGCTCGCGACCTGCGCCACCACGTCGGCGAAGCGCAGCGCCGAGCCGTGCTCGGCCAGGTAGGCGTCGAGGTCGACGATCGTCTCGTACAGCGCGATCGGAAAGCCCGCGTCGTTGTCGAGCCGCGCGACATCGGGGATGTCGACGTCGACCAGCAGGGCACCGTGCTCTTTGAGCAGGCGCAGCGTCGACGCCATCAACGCAGCGACCTCGCTGTCCAGGTGGTCCCAGAAGTGGCCGCGCGGCACGCCCAGGCGCAGCCCCTTCAGCGCCGCCGCCGGCAGCTCGGTGCTGCCGGTGACCACCCGGTCGAGCAGCGCGCAATCGGCGACGCTGCGCGCCATCGGCCCGGCGGTGTCGCGGGTGTGCGAGATCGGCACGATGCCGCTTTGCGACCAGCGCCCGGTGGTGGGCCGAAAGCCGACGATGCCGCACAGCGCGGCGGGGATGCGCACCGAGCCGCCGGTGTCCGAGCCGATGCCGCCGGGCACGATGCGCGCGCCCACCGCGGCGCCCACGCCGCCGCTCGAGCCGCCCGGGATGCGGCTGGTGTCGTACGGGTTGCGCACCGCGCCGAAGGCGGCGTTGTGGTTGGTGATGCCGTAGGCCAGCTCGTGCAGGCTCGCCTTGCCGAACAGAACCGCACCGGCATCGAGCAGGCGCTGCACAACCGGTGCGTTGCGCGCCGGCCGATGGGTGCGCAGCGCGGGCGTGCCGGCGGTGGTGACGACGCCCGCGGTGTCGAGGTTGTCCTTCAGCGCCAGCGGCACGCCGTGCAGCGGCCCGAGCGTGGCTCCGCTGGCGCGCCGCTCATCGGCCGCGCGCGCGGCGGCGCGCACCTGCGCCGGGTCGTGGTGGATGAAGGCGTTGAGCCTGGCCAGCTTCGCGCCGTGCGCAAGCAACGCATCGGCGTATGACGCCGCCGTGAACTCGGCGCGCTGCATCGCCGCAGCGGCTTCGCTGATCGTGAGAGCGGTCAGGTCCATCTTCGCCACCCCTTGCATGCTGCATGCCACGCGCCGCAGCCCCGCGCTCGCCCGCCAACCGATCCTCCAGTATGTGGGGCCGCCCGCGAGCGTCAATGGGGACATGCGCGCCGCGCCGACGCACCCTTGCGGCGATGCGTCCGCCCGAGGGTAGGCGCATGGGCGCAGGCGGGCACCTATCAAAACTGATAGGGGGTATCGGGACAACGCCGATGGGGACGCGCCGGCGTGCCGCTACGATTTTGGCCTTCCTGCTCGACGCAAGCCGCACCGACCGATGCACCTGTCCAGCTCTCAAACGCGCGCGCTGAGCGACGTGACGCGGCTGCTGGCAGGCGCCACCGACGGCGACATGCTGCGCGAGCAGCTCGCCTTGCCGATGCTCGACCTGCTGCACGCCGACACCTACGTGTCGATGGTGTGGAACGACGTGATCGAACGTTTCGAGCGGTTCACCGCGCTGAACATCTCGGCGGAACGCCTGAGCTCGTGGGACCGCCACTTCCGCTTCATCGATCCATTGACGTTTCCGATGATGGCGCGCCGCCGGCCCACGGTGGCGACGCAGATCCTGCGCCAGCACGAACTGTCGCGCACCGAGTTCTTCAACGACTTCTTGCAGCGCGACCGCATGCACTGGGGCATCAACGTCTACTTCTACGACAAGGACGTGTGCGTCGGCGACTTTCGCATCTGGCGCCAGCGCGAGCGCGGCAACTTCGAGAGCGACGAAGTCGAGGTCCTGCGGCTGGTCGAGCCTGCCATCGCGGCCGCGCTCGCCCGGCTGCACTGGGAGCGCAGCGCCGCCCCGGCGCCGGCTGCGACCGAACGGGCCGAAGCGCTGCTGCAGCGCCAGGCGCGCCTGAGCCATCGCGAGGCCGAGGTCGCGTGGCTGGTGAGCTGCGGCTGTCCCGACAAGCAGATCGCGCGGCGCTTGAACGTCACCTACCCGACCGTGCGCTTCCACGTCGCGAACGCGTTTCGCAAGCTGCAGGCCGACAACCGCGCCGCACTGGCGGCGCGCGTGCATGCGCTGCTCGATGCGCATCGCCGTTCCACCGGCGCGGCGGTGTCCGACAGCAGCCCCGTCATCACCGCCTGAGCGCCGCTCGAGCCAGGCCCGATCAGTCGGGCGGCCAGTCCATCGCGCCCGAGTGCGTCACCGCGCCGAGGTGCGCCGGCCCCACCAGCTTGGCGTACTTCTCGAGCACGCCGGCCAGGCGCTCGACGACGCGCGGTTGCCAGGCGGCGCGGCGGCGCGCCAGCTCGGCCGCTTCGACGCGCAACGTCAGCGTGCGGGCCACGCCGTCGATGCGGATCGGGTCGCCGTTGCGCACCAGCGCGATCGGCCCGCCGCGCGCCGCCTCGGGCCCGATGTAACCCACCATCAGTCCGCGCGTGGCGCCCGAGAAGCGCCCGTCGGTGATCAGCGCCACCTGCTCGCCCATGCCCTGTCCGTACACCAGCGCGGTGACACCGAGCATTTCGCGCATGCCGGGGCCGCCCTGCGGGCCTTCGTTGCGGATCACCAGCACGTCACCGGCGGCGTAGGCCTGCTGCTTGACCGCGGCGAACGCGTCCTCCTCCGACTCGAACACGCGCGCCGGCCCTTCGAACACCGCGCTCTTCAAGCCAGCCACCTTGATGAGCGCGCCGTCGGGCGCGAGGTTGCCTTTCAGCACCACCACGCCACCGGTGGACGACAACGCCTGCGCCGCGCCGTGCACCACGTCGCCGTCGGGCGCGCGCACCTCGGCCAACTCCTGCGCCAGCGTGCGGCCCGACAGCGCGAGCGCGTCGCCGTGCAAGTGGCCGGCATCGAGCAGCGCCTTCAGCACCACCTGCACGCCGCCGACGCGGTGCAGGTCGACCGCGAGGTACTTGCCGCCGGGCTGCAGGTTGGCAATCAGCGGCGTGCGTGCGAACACCTCGGCCACGTCGTCGAGCGTGAAGCGCACCCCGGCCTCGTGCGCGATCGCCGGCAGGTGCAGCCCGGCGTTGGTGGAGCCGCCGGTGGCGGCCACCGCCGCGGTGGCGTTCTCGAGCGCCTTGCGCGTGATCAGCTCGCGCGGCAGCGGACCGCCGTCGCGCACCAGTTCGGTCGCGCGCCGGCCGGCCTTGCGCGCCAGCGCCAGGCGCTGCGAGTAGGCGGCCGGCAGCATCGCCGAGCCGGGGATCGCCAGGCCGAGCGTCTCGGCCACCATCGCCATCGTGTTGGCGGTGAACTGGCCCGGGCACGAGCCGAGCGTGGGCGCGCAGTCGTGGCCGAGCTCGTCGAGTTCGGCCTCGGTCATGGTGCCGTTGAGCACCGAACCGACGCCCTCGTACGCAGTGAGGATCGTCACGTCGCGCTCGCGCCAGCGCCCCGGCAGCATCGCGCCGCCGTAGACGAACACGCTCGGGCAGTTCAGGCGAGCCATCGCCATCATCACGCCGGGCAGCGTCTTGTCGCAGCCGGCAAAGCCCACCAGCGCGTCGTAGCAGTGGGCACGCACCACCGCCTCGATCGAGTCGGCGATCAGCTCGCGCGACACCAGGCTCATGCGCATGCCCTTGTGGTTCATCGACACGCCGTCGGACACCGAGATGGTGGTGAACGGCACTGCGATGCCCTGGCCCGCCGCGACCCCCAGGCGCGCCGCATCGGCCTGCGGGCCGAGCGACATCGAGCACGGCGTGTTCTCGCCGTGCTGGCTGACGATGCCGATCATCGGCTTGCCGAAGTCCTCGTCGGCGATGCCCACCGCGCGCAGGAACGCGCGGTGCGGCACACGGTCGAGGCCCTCGACGATCAGGCGCGAGCGCAACGGTTTCTTGTCGGTGGTCATGCCGAAGCCGGGAACGGGTCGAGCGCCACTGTAGCGCGCAGCCGCACTATTCCAGGCGCACCAGCAGCGCCGCGCCGGTGTCGCCGGCCGCGCAGCCGGTGAACAGGCCGATGCCGCCGCCTCGCGCGTGCAGCGCCTGCACCAGCTCGGCGATCGCGCGCAACCCGGTCGGTCCCTGCGGATGGCCGTAGACCAGGCTGCAGCCGTACGGGTTCATGCCCTCGAGCGCGTAGCCGGTCTGCTGGGCGAACCACAGGTCGTTGACAGCGAACGGGTTGTGCGTCGTCACCACGTGCACGTCGGCGATGCCGACGCCGGCGGCGTCGAGCGCGCGCAGCGCCGCGGTGGTGGCGGCCTTCGGCATGCGCGCCGGCTCGGCGCGCGTGAACGCGGCCGCGAGCAGACGCACGACCCCCGCGCCCTGCGCCAGTTCGCGCGCATCGTCCGGCGCGGCCACCAGCGCGCCGGCCGCGCCGTCGGCCGGATGGGTCTGGCTGCCGAACGTGATGACGCCGCCGTCGTGCGCCGGCTTGAGCGCCGCCAGTCCGGCGGCATTGGTCTCGTGCACGCCTTCGTCGCACTCGACCTGCAGGCGCGAGCGGCCCTGCGCGATCATCACCGGCTGCAGGTAGCGGCGCTGCAGCGCACGCTCGTCGGCCAGCGCGCGCTGGTACTGCTGGTGGCGCAGCAAGGTCAGGTCGTCGAGCGCCTGGCGCGACATCGCGCCCTCGCGCGCCACCGCCTCGGCGGTGTGCACCATCGAGTGGCTGGTGTTCGGGTCGGACGCGAAGCTGTCGAGCACCCAGTGCTCACTGGCCGGGCTGCCGCCGGCCGCGCGCGGGCGCGGATACACCAACAGCGGGCCGTTGCTGGTGCGATCGGCACTCACCACCAAGGCGCGCGTGACAGCCTGCGCCTCGACCTGCAGTGCCGCCGCGACGACGCAGGCCACCGAGGTGGCGCACGCCTGCGCGATGTGCGGGCCGCTGAGGCCCGGCATGCCCAGGCGGGCGGCGAGCCACGGCACCGCGTAGAAGCTGCGCGGCTGCGGGATCGTGGTGCCGAGCACCAGCTGCTCGATGCGGCTCACGTCGCACTCCCGCTGCGCCAGCGCGTCGCGCGTCACGGCGACCGCGACGTCGAGGCTGGAGACGTCGGCCAGCCGCCCCTGCCAGCGCACGAACGGGGACGACCACAGGTGGCGCGCACTCAAGCTCGCACGCTCGAACTTCATGGCGATCCTTTCGCAGCGCCGTCGCGCAGCGCGACCAGCGCATTTTTGTAGGTGCCGCGCGGCAGCGTGTGCGCCGGCAGCACGCGCACCGCCACGCGCACCTGCAGCTGGCCGCGCACCGCGGCTTCGATCTCGCGCGCCAGCGCGGCACCCTGCGCGGCATCGAGCGGAGCGGCCGCCTCGATCTCGAGCGGAATCGGCTCGTCGAAGCGCACCTGCGTCGGGCTGTCCTTCAACAGGCGCAGCACCGGCTCGACGCGGCCGGCGAAGCGCTGCAGCACGCAGTCGCGGATCGCGGTGGGGAACACGTTCATGCCCTTGTAGATCAGCATGTCGTCGGTGCGGCCGATGCAGCGGATGCGCGGGCTGGTGCGCCCGCACGCGCAGCGCACGCCGATCACCTGCGCATGGTCGCGCGAGCGATAGCGCACCAGCGGCGTGGCGTCGCGCACGAACGCGGTGTAGACCAGCTCGCCGGTGGCGCCGTCGGCCCACGGCCGCTGCGCGCCGGTGTCGGGGTCGATCAGCTCGAGCGCGACGTAGCGCTGCGCGTTGAAGTGCATGCCGTCCTGCGCCTCGCACTCGCCCCACATCGACGGCAGCACGTCGCCCAGCCCCATCGTCTCGCGCAGGTGCGTCAACTGCAGGCCGCGTTCGATGCGCGCGCGCAGCTCGGGGGACCCGAGCCCCGGCTCGCCGCCGCCCAGCACCTTGCGCAACGACGACGGCAGGCCGTTTGCGCGGCCGACCTCGTCCCAGCGCTCGGCCAGGTACAGCGCGAACGACGTGGTGGCCAGCAGCGCGCTGACGCGCAGGCGCCGCAGGTCGAGCAAGATGCGCTCGGTCGGAAAGCCGCCGAGCCAGCACAGCGTGGCGCCGACGCGGCGAAAGCCGTCGGCGTACGGCAGGCCGCCGGCCACCATCGGCAGGCCGACCAGGTGCGCCACGATGTCGCCGCGCCGGATGCCGGCAGTGAACCAGACGTTGGCGATCGCGTCGGCGAACACCTCGACGTCGCGCGCGGTGAGCGCGTAGACCAGCGGCTCGCCGGTGGTGCCCGACGACGCGATCGCCTGCACGATGTCGGCCTGCGGCACGGCCTGGTTGTCGCCGAACGGCGCGTCGGCACTGGCGGCCTGCTGCGCGGCGCGGATGTCGTCCTTCAGCGTGTACGGCAGCGCCGCCAGGTCGGCCAGGCTGCGCAGCACCGGCGTGCCCGCCTGCGCGTGGTGCAGCCGCGCGTACAGGCGCGAGCGCGCGCGCAGCTGCGGCAGCATCGCCGCGATCTGGCCCGCCTGCCAGCGCTCGACCTCGGACCAGGGGCGCGTCTCGAGCTCGGCGTTCCAGTACGCGCCGTCGCTGCGCGATGCGAGGGTCGATGCGCTGCTCACGATGCCTTGCGCTGCGCAGCGGGCGTGCGGTCCCAGCAGGTGGGGGTGATGCCGAGCTCGCTCAGTTTGTACTTCTGCACCTTGCCATTCTCGGTGCGCGGCAATTCCGGCACGAAGTCGATGTAGCGCGGCACCGCGAAAGCCGGCAGCAGCCCGGCGCAGAAGCGCGCCAGCTCGGCGGGGTCGAGCGCCGCGCGCTCGCGCAGCACGACGGCGGCCATCACCTCGTCCTCGGCCAGCTCGGAGCGCACCGGGTACGCCGCGGCGGCGGCCACCGCGGGATGGCTCATCAGCACCTGCTCGACCTCCCACGACGAGATGTTCTCGCCGCGTCGGCGGATCGCGTCCTTGATGCGATCGACGAAGCGGAACGCGCCGTCGGCGTCGCGCACCACGCGGTCGCCGGTGTGGAACCAGCCGTTGCGCCAGGCCGCGGCGGTGTGCTCGGGCCGGCCGAAATAGCCGCTGGCGAACGCCAACGGCTCGTCGGCGCGCAGCACCAGCTCACCCGCCTCGCCGGCCGGCCGCTCGACGTCGTGCGGGTCGACCACGCGCGCGTGAAAGCCGGCGCGCAGCCAGCCCATCACACCGCGGCGCGGTGAGTCGGGCGCGCTGCAGATCACGAAGTTGGTCTCTGTCGAGCCGTAGCCCTCGAGCAAGGTGACGCCGCTGCGCTCACGGAACGCGTCGCCCGCCGCCGCCGGCACGCCGGGCCCGAGGCCGATGCGCACGTGGTGCGCGCGCTCGTGCGGGCCGGCGGGCTGTGCCAGCAGCATCGGCACCATCGCGCCCAGCAGATAGACCACGGTCGCGCCGCTGGCCTGCGTGTCGCGCCAGAACGTGGTGGCGTGGAAGCGGTCGGCGAAGTCGACGCGGCAGCCGACGATCGCCGCCTGCGCGAACGTGTTCAGCGCGTTGATGTGGAACAGCGGCAGCGTGGTGCCGAGCACATCGTCGGCGTTCAGACGCAGCACCTGCGCGCTGTGCACGCCCCACCAGTGGTACTGCGCGTGCGGACACACCACGCCTTTCGGCGCTCCGGTGGTGCCCGACGTGTACAGGATGGCGAGCGCGTCGCCGGGCTGCACGTCGGCTGCGTCGATCGCCTCGCAGGCAGCCGGCCCATCGTCGCCGACGATCCAGCACGACGCGATCGGCGACCCGCCGAGCCGCTCGACGAAACGGCGTTCGATCACCAGCAGCTTGGCGCCGCAGTCGTTCAGCACGTGGTCGATCTGCGGCCGCATCGACGCGGTGTGGATCGGCACCGCCACCGCGCCGAGCCAGCCGCAGCCGAGCACGGTCTCGAGCAGCTCGGCGCGGTTGCCGCACATCAGCGCCACGCGATCGCCGCGCTGTACGCCGGCGCCGCGCAGTGCAGCAGCGCGCCGCGCCGCCACGCCGGCGAGATCGCGATGCGACCAGGTCGCGCCGGCGATCGACACGCACGGCTGCGCGCCGAACGCGCGCGCCTGACGCGCCAGCATGGCGGGCAGCGTGCGCTCGTGCGGCGCCAGCGGCGTGGCGTCAATCGTCATCGGTGGTGCCACCGAGGTAGGTGGCCTGCACGCGCGGGTCGGCGGCGAGCTGGCTCGACGCGCCGCTCAGGCGCACCTCGCCGGTCTCGAGCACGTAGCCGTGGTCCGAGCTCTCGAGCGCGGCGCGCGCGTTCTGCTCCACCAGCAGGATCGCGACACCGTCGTCGCGCAGGCGGCGCACGATCGCGAAGATCTCCTGCACCACCAGCGGCGCCAGCCCGAGGCTCGGCTCGTCGAGCATCAGCAGGCGCGGCGAGCACATCAGTGCGCGGCCGATCGCCAGCATCTGGCGCTCACCGCCCGACAGCGTGTCGGCGCGCTGCGCGACCCGCTCGGCCAGACGCGGAAAGCGCGCGTACACCGCATCGAGCCGGCCGCGCAACGGCGTGCCGTGGCGGCGCTGCGTGTAGGCGCCGAGCGTCAGGTTGTCGAGCACCGTCAGCTCACCGAACAGCTCGCGCTTTTCGGGCACCAGGCACAGGCCTCGCTCGACGCGTGCCTCGACGTCGAGCGCGCGCAGGTCGATGCCGTCGAAGCGCAGGCGGCCTTGCGAGGGCAACAGCCCCATCGCGGCACCGAGCAAGGTGGTCTTGCCGGCCCCGTTGGGGCCGATCACCGAGACGATCTGCCCGGGCAGCAGCGCCAGCGAGACGCCGCGCACCGCGTCGACCTGCCCGTACGACACGTGCAGGTCGCCGATCTCGAGCAGCGCGGCCGGCATCAGCGAGCCTCGCTCACGGCGGGTGCGGCCACCGGCACGCCCGCCGCGACGCTGCCGAGGTAGGCTGCCTGCACCGCCGGATCGGCCCGCACCGCCGCTGGCTCGCCCTCGACCAGCTTGGAGCCGAAGTTCATCACCACCAGGCGATCGACCAGCTTCATCACGAAGTCCATGTCGTGCTCGACGATCAGGATCGTGACGCCTTCGCCGCGCAGCTTGCGCAGCAGCTCGGCCAGCGCCTGCTTCTCCTGGCGGCGCAGGCCGGCCGCGGGCTCGTCGAGCACCAGCAGCACCGGGTCGGACGCCAGCGCGCGCGCGATCTCGAGCAGCCGCTGCAGGCCCAGCGGCAGGCTGCCCGCCAGTTCGTGCGCGCGCTCGGCCAGGCCGATGCGTGCCAGCTGGCGTTGCGCCTCGTGCCGGATCTGCGCCTCCTCGCGCCGGTCGAGCCGCAGGCCCGCGGCCAGCAAGCCGGTGTGCGTGCGCCCGTGCGCGCCGAGCGCCACGTTGTCGAGCAGGCTCATCTGCGGGCGCAGCTTCACGTGCTGGAAGGTGCGTGCCATGCCGCGCAGCGCGACGCGGCGCTGCGCCACGCCGCTGATGTCGTGGCCGAGGAACTCGACGCGCCCGCTGCTCATCGGCGCGGTGCCGGTGATGAGGTCGAACATCGTCGACTTGCCGGCGCCGTTGGGCCCGATCAGGCCGACGATCTCGCCGCTGCGCATCTCGAAGCTGACGTCGTTGACGGCCACCAGCCCGCCGAAGCGCTTGACGGCGCGCTGCACCGCGAGCAGCGGCTGGCCGCGCGGCAGCGCGTCGCGACGCGCCAGCGGCGCCGGCGCACCGGCCGGCCACAGCGCGGCGCGCTCCGGCACGCGCTGGCGCATCCAGCGCGCGACGAGGCCCATCACGCCGCCGCGCGCCCGGTGCAGCAGCACGATGAACAGCAGCGCGAACGCGACCGCCTCGAACTGGCCGCCGCGCGTGGTGACCAGCGGCAGCACGTCCTGCACCACGTTCTTCATCACCAGCACGACCGCCGCGCCGACCAGCGCGCCGCCGAGATGCGCGATGCCGCCGGCCACCGCCATCAGCAGGTATTCGATGCTGGCGCGCACGTCGAATGGCGACGGGCTGACGAAGCGATTGGCGTGCGCATACAGCCAGCCCGCGAGGCCGGCCAGCAGCGCGGCCAGCACGAACAGCGACAGCCGCACGCGGTAGGCGTCGGCGCCCACGCTGGACAGCAGGATGGCGCCGCCGCGCAGGCTGCGGATCGCACGGCCCGGCCGCGACGCCAGCACGTTGTGGCAGAACAGCGCCGCCACGCCCACCAGCGCCCAGATCAGGTAGTACACCGCGCGCGGATCGGCCAGCGTGGCACCGAACAGCGGGATCGGCGGGACGTTGGAGATGCCGGTGTGGCTGCCGAGCGCCTCGATGTTGCCGAACACGAGCGCGATCGACAGTCCCCACGCGATGGTCGACAGCGGCAGGAAGTGGCCGCCCAGCCGCAGCGTCAGCGCGCCGATGATCAGCGCCGCGGTCGCTGTGAGTGCGAGCGCGAGCACCAAGCCGAGCCACGGCGACCATCCGTGCGCCGTGCTGAGCCACGCGCTGGTGTACGCGGCGATGCCGACGAACGCCGCCTGCCCGAACGAGGTGGCACCGCCGACGCCGGTGAGCATCACCAGCCCCAGCACCACCAGCGCGCTGATGCCGACGTCGTTGAGCAGCGAGACGCCGAACTTGCCCAGCAGCGCCGGCGCGATCGCCAGCGCCGCGGCCACCGCCAGCACGCCCCAGCGCTGCACGCTCCAGCGGCTAGGCATCGCTCTCCTCCTGCTCCTCTTCGGCGTGGCGTGTCAACGCCGAGCGCACGAGCAGCACCGGGATCAGCAGGCTGAACACGATCACGTCCTTCAGCGCGCCGCTCCAGAACGAGCCGAAACTCTCGACCACCCCCACGGCGAGCGCGCCCAGCGCGGTGAGCGGATAGCTGACGAGCCCGCCGATGATCGCGGCGACGAACGCCTTCAGGCCGATCAGGAAGCCCGAGTCGTAGTACATCGTCGTCACCGGCGCCACCAGCACGCCGATCAAGCCGGCCAGCAGCGAGGCACAGGTGTAGGCCAGCAGCGCGGTGCGCGCCGGTCGGATGCCGACCAGCCGCGCACCGACGCGGTTGACCGCAGTGGCGCGCAACGCCTTGCCCGCCACCGTGCGCTCGAAGGCGAGAAAGAAAAGGCCGCTCAGCACCACCGCCGCGGCCAGCATCAGCATCACCTGGCCGCTGAGCGGAAAGCCGCCCGGCAGCATGAGCGAGCCCCCCGCCAGCGGCGCGGTGCGAAACCCCTCGGGCCCGAAGAACAGCAAACCGAGCCCCGACAGCAGGAAGTGCAGCGCCAGCGAAACGATCAGCAGCACCAGCACCGAGGCATCGGCGATCGGCTGCAGCGCCACGCGCGCCACCAGCGGGGTGATCGGCACCACCAGCAGGACCGCGAGCGCGACGAACAGCGCATGCGGCAAGGCCTGGCCCGACGCGGCCCACGCCAGCGCACACGGCAGCAACGGCAGCGCGCCCCAGCCGAGCAGCGCACGCGCGACGCGGGTGCGCTCGCCGCGCCGCAGCAGCGCCGTCACCTCGGTGAGGGTGGCCAGCAGCGCCAGCATCACCACCAGACCGACGGTCGGTGGCAGCCGCTTGCCCTCGAACGCGGCCAGGCTGAGCGCCGCGAACGCGGCGACATCGCCGAACGGCACGAAGACGACGCGCGTGACCGAGAAGATCAGCACCAGCCCGAGGCCCGCCAGCAGGTACACCGCGCCGTTGGCCAGCCCGTCGACGCCCAGGATCAGGGCGACGTCCCAGGTCATCCGTGCTCCATCTCAGTCTTCTTGCGCGGCCAGGCGCGCCGCTCGAGGCATCAAACCGCCTCAACCAAGCGGCCACCGCGGATCCGGCTTTGCCGGTCCGCTGGTGTGCCTTGCAGGCCGCGCCGAATCTCTCGATTCGGCCGCTCGCCAGGCACGAAAGGTCCACTGGACCTTCCATGTCCGGGCTCGCCCCCTCGAGGGGGAGGCGCCGCAGGCGCTTCGGGGGTGGGCGAGTTCATGGTGCCAGCTTCCACTGGCCGCCGTCGAGCTTGACGATCACGCGCGCACGCTCGTCGACGCCGTACAGGTCGCCGGGCTTGAAGTTGTAGACGCCGTGCGTGCCGACCACCTCCTTGCTGCTGAAGATCGCGTCGCGCAGCGCCTGGCGGAACGCCGGCGTGCCGGGCTCGCCCTTGGCGCGTGCCGCGGCATCGGCGAACACCATGTAGCCGTCGAACGAGTAGGCCGAGAAGGCGTCGGTGGTGGGCGCGCCGTTGACCTTCTGGAACGTGTTGCGGAACTCGAGCGCGATCTTCTTGGTGGGATAGTCGTTGGGCAGCTGCTCGGCGACGATCACCGGCCCGGTGGGCATCAGGCTGCCGTTGGCCGATGCCCCGGCGACGCGCACGAAGTCGGGGTTGATCAGCCCGTGCTGGCCGTACACGTTGCCCTTGAAGCCGCGCTCGGCCAGCGCCAGGTAAGGCAACGCCCCGGGCGTGCCCGAGCCGCCGGTCATCACCGCGTCGGGATGGGCCGCGACGATCTTCAGCACCTGGCCGGTCACCGACTGGTCGGCGCGCGCGTAGCGCTCGTTGGTCACCACCTTGATGCCGGCCGGCTCGGTGGCCTTCATCAGCGAGTTGTAGACCAGGTCGCCCCACGCGTCGGTGAAGCCGATGTAGCCCACCGTCTTGATGCCGTCGCGCTTCATGCGCTGCACCACCGCGTCGATCATCAGCTGCGGCGGCTGCGCGACCGTGACGGTCCAGTCGCTTTCGGCGGGCGCCAGCGAGATCGGCGACAGCCCGATCATCGGCGTCTTGCTCTCGCGCCCGACCTGCGAGATGGCGATCGTCGCCGGCACGCCCGAAGAGCCCATCAGCACGTCGACCTTCTCCTCCTCGACCAGCTTGCGTGCATTGCGCCCGGCGTTGGTGGGGTCGGAGCCGTCGTCGAGCACGATCAGCTGCACCTTGCGGCCGTTGATCTCGGGCCGATAGGCCACTGCGGCCTGCATGCCCTTGGCGTACGGAATGCCGAGCGACGAGTTGGGGCCCGACAGCGACACGCTCAGCCCCACCTTCAGGTCGGCGGCCGATGCGCCCGCAGTGAGGGCCAGTGCGACGGCAGCGCCCGACACACGGCGAACGAGACGATTCATGGTGAAGGCTCCTGGGTGGGTGGATGCGTCAGGGAAAGAGCTGGATCGCCGGCCATGCGGCATCGGCCTCCAGCAGATCGACCCGCTTGAGCCGGATGCGCCACGCGCTGCCGGCTTTCACGAGGCGGTGAAGACAGCTGCCGGCCAGCAGCAGCTGGCGCTCGCCGCGCGATTCGACGTAGACGAACGGCGTGCGCAGCTCGCAGCGCGTGCCGTCGTCGAGCGTGATGGTGGAGGCCTGCAGCACGTGCTGGCAGCGGCTCGGCGGATGCTGCGAGTGCGCGCGCGGGCTCTTCAGCCGCTCGACGCGCAGCTTCAGCAGCAGCAGGTCTTCGTCGGCCAGCGCGTTGTGCGGCGCGCCTTCGGCTTGCGCGGCGCCTTGCAGCGGCACCCAGTAGCGACCGTCGTCGGCGAACAGCGCCAGCCACTCGTCGTGGCGCCGCTCGTCGAGCAGGCGCGCCTCGTGGACGACGAAGTCGGCCGGCGTCATCACGCCGGCAGGTCCGAGATCATGAACGCGGCCCAGGCGCGGAACTGGTTGCGCATCAGCAGCTCGTTGGTGCCGTTGACGTCGCGCACGCCGCCATCGAGCTCGCTGGCGTCGTAGTCGCGATGCAGGCTCACCCACTCGTTGGTGCCGCCGCGCAGGCCCTGCTGGATGCTCTCGAACAGCGCCAGGTCGTCGTGCGCCACCACCGACATCGGCGAGAAGATCAGGCGGTTGTAGGTCATCGAGCGCTCGAACAGCAGATCGGGCGCACCCTCGGCGCGCAGCGACCAGGCCTCGACCACGGTGCGGTCGGCCGCCAGCGGCCGGATCACGCGGATCGCCTGCGGCGAGCCCTTCACCGACAGGCTCGGGTAGCACACCGAGTTCTGCGGCGCGCGCTGCAGGATCTCCTCGGCACGCGCCGCGCCGTGCGCCGCGCGCAGCGCCGCTTCGTACTCGGGCAGCTGCGCATAGCCCGAGTGGATGCTGAAGTGGGTGCCGAGCATGCTGTGCCCGTGGGGGTACACGCGCCCGCCCATGCGGTCGAAGAAATCGTGGCCGGCGGCGAACGGCAGGATCTGCTCCATCGCCATCGGCTTCGGCACGTCGGCCCCCTGGTCTTGCCACAGCGAGCGCGCCGCGTGCGTGGCCGACTCGTGCGTCGAGATCGGGTGCACCGTGTCGTTGATGTTCTCGAGGTAGATCTTCCAGTTGCAGTGGATCGTCGTGCGCAGCACGCCGCCCTCGATGCGCAGTCGCCCCAGCGGCGAGCGGTCGACCAGATTGTCGAGCGCCGCCAGCACGTCGCCGAAGTAGGCGTGGAAGTCGGGCCCGCCGTCGTTGAGCTTGGCGAACACGAAGTCGCGGTACACCGCCACCTGGCGCAGCGCGCCCATGCCCTGCCCGGACTCGCTGTCCTTCAGCGCGGTGCGCTCGTAGGCTTCGCGCAGCGGCACGCCGAGCGGCGAGCCGTCGAGCCGGTAGGTCCACGCGTGGTAAGGGCAGCGAAAGATGCGGCCCGCGTTGCCGCTGCCGTCGCTGACCAGCTGCGTGCCCTTGTGCGCGCAGCGGTTGTTGAGCACGCGCAGGCTGCCGTCGGCCTGCCGCACCAGCACCAGCGGGCGCCCGGCGATGGTCACCGTCAGGTAGTCGCCCGGGTTCGGCACCTGGCTCGCGTGGCCGACGTAGTTCCAGGTGTTGGCGAAGAAATGGCGCTGCTCGAGGCGGAACAGGTCTTCGCTCAGGTAGAGGTCGCGGTGCACGCGATCGGGCTGCACCAGGCGCGCGATGTCGGCACGGCACAGGCGCTCCGTGGATCGCGGCGCGGACGTCATCGCGGTGCTCACAGCGCGATGCTGCCCAGGCTCGCGCCACCGCACACGTAGAGCACCTGGCCGGTGACGAAGCTGTTGGCCGGATCGACGAAGAACGACACCGCACGCGCCACGTCGTCGGGCTCGCCGATGCGCTGCACCGGGATCGACGCGGCGAGCCGGCGCTCGCGTTCGCTGCCCGCGGGGATGACGTCGTAGAACATGTCGGTGTGGACCGGGCCGGGTGCCACCACGTTGACCGTGATGCCGTCGCCCGCCAGCTCGAGCGCCCAGGTGCGTGCCATGCCGATCATGCCGGCCTTGGTGGCCGAGTAGGCGGTGCGTGTCTGCGCGCCGAGCGCGGCACGCGAGCCCATCAGCACCACGCGGCCGAAGCGCGCCGCGCGCATCGCCGGCAGCGTGGCCTGCAGCAGCTGGATCGCGCTGCCGAGGTGCAGTGCCATCAAGGCGTCGAGGTCGTCGAGCTGCACCTCGGGCAGCAGCGCCGGCCGGATCACGCCGGCGTTGTGCACCAGCGTGGTCACCGCGCGGCGCTGCAGCTCCTGCGCGGCCTGCGCGGTCGCCTGCCGGTCGGTGAGATCGACTTCCAGCTGGTGCAGCCGGGGATGCTCGAGCGGCCCGCGCCGGCGCGCCAGCGACACCACGTCGTAGCCGGTGGCCAGCAGCGCTTCGCAGATGACGCGGCCGATGCCCGCGCTGCCGCCGGTGACCGCAGCGACCTGGCTCACGGCACCCATGCGGCGGCCCCTTCCAACATCAGCATCACGGCCGACCATATGGAAAGTCAGGGCGCTCCGGCCTAGTGATTCCACTGATCGCGGCGCGCGCGACCCGCCGCGGTGCGCCGCGCCCGCTACGCGGGTGCCGAGGGGGTCAGCACGGCACGACCGCGGTGTCCGCGGGTCGCGATCCACGCCAGCGCCTGCGCGGCCTCGTGCAGCGCGAACGGCTGCACCGCCAACGTCAGGCTGCCGCGGGCCAGGCGCTCGAGCAAGCCCGGCGCCGCCGCGCGGCCCGCCGCCTCGCGACGCAGCATGTTGAGCGGCAGCAAAGCCACATCGCGCTGCAGCAGCTGCGGCAGGTCGAGCTCGACCGTGGTGCCGCCGGTGTAGCCCACCAGCACCGCGCGGCCGCCGGGCGCGACGCCATGCAGCGCGGCGGCCAGCGTGGCGCCGCCGACGGTGTCGATCAGCACGTCGGCCTGCGGCGTCAGCTGTTCGATCGACAGCGCCGGCACGCCAGCGGGCAGGCGCGCCGCCTGCGCCGCGTCGCTCACCAGCGCGGCCGCCGGCGCGCCGAGCTCGCGTGCCAGTTGCACCGCGAGCGAGCCCACGGCGCCGGTGGCGCCGCTGACGATCACCCGCTCGCCCGCGCGCAGCTGCGCCACCTCGCGCAGCGCCACCCAGGCCGACGTGCAGGGCGAGAAGAAGGCCGCGCCGAGCGTCGCGGGCACCGCGTCGGGCAACGGGCCGAGCGCCTCGTCGGGCGCATCGATCAGCTCGCACCAGGTGCCGTCGCGCGCGATGCCGAGGCCGGCACCGCGCAGCCAGACGCGCTGGCCGGGAGCGAAGCGCGCGCTCGACACGACCACGCCGGCGCCTTCGACGCCCGGCACGTACGGCAGCGGCGGATGGCGCAGGAACGCGCCGCGCCACACGGTGCGATCGATGTGGCCGACGCTGGCGGCCTGCATGCGCACGATCGCGTGGCCGGCGCGCGGCTGCGGATCGGGCAGCTCGTCCAAACGCGGCGCCTCGCGCCATGCGTGGACGCGCACGGCCTTCATCGCTGTGCGGCCAGGAAGCGCAGCAGCGCGTCGGCAAACGCCTGCGGCAGCTGATCGGGCAACGGCACCATGCCGTGCGCGATGTCGACCACGCTCGCCTGCGGCAGGTGCGCGAGCCACTGATCGGCGTGCGGTGCGGCGAACGGGTCGTCGGGCGCGCGGATCAGCAGCGTCGGCTGGCCGATCGACGCGATGCACTCTTCGATGCGGTACGCGCCGACCGCACGGTGTCCGCTCTCGAGGTCGCCGCGCACCTTGAGCGCGTCGAGCACGAAGGCGTGCAACAGCTCGGGCCGATGCGCCGGATAGAACGCTTGGCGCTGGCGCCACAGCGCGGCCAGGTGCGCACCGTCGGGCTGCAGCTCGACCGCATCGATGGCCGGGCGCTGCGCACGCGCCTGCCGAAACGCGACGTCGGTGAACGGCGTCGACGACAGCACCAGCGAGCGCACGCGCGCGCCGTGGCGTGCCGCCAGATCGGCCGCGATCACGCCGCCGGTGTGGTGGCCGACCACGTGCGCGCTGGCGATGGCCAGCGCATCGAGCAACTGCACCGCCACCTGCGCCCAGGCCTCGATCGACGGCGCACCCGGCAGCGCGTCGGACTCGCCGAAGCCCGCGGTATCCATCGCGATCGCGCGATGGTGGGCCCCCAGCAGCGGCAGCACGTCGCGATACTCGGCCCAGCTGCGCGGTGTCTGGTGCAGCAGCAGCACCGGCGGCGCATCGGCAGCGCCGCACTCGGCGTAGTGCACCTGGCCATGCGGCAGGTCGGCGTAGGCGCGCCGGATCGTCACGGCAACGTGGTGTCGGCGGCCGGCCGCCACAGCCCGGCATGGCGCAGCATGCCGAGCGTGCGCGCCAGCACGTCGCGCCGATAGGCGGGCACGTCGCGGCTGGCGTAGTCGTAGAAGCCGCTGCCGGACTTCAGCCCGAGCCTGCCCTCGCGCATCATGCGCTCGACGATCGCCGGCGCGCTGTAGCGGGCGGCATCGATCGAGCCCGACATCTCGCGGCTCGCATGGTGCAGGATGTCGCAGCCACCGAAGTCGATGAACTCGACCACGCCGATCGCCGCGAAGCGCAGCCCCATGCCGTAGCGCGTGGCGAGGTCGATCTCCTCCGCCGTGGCCACGCCCTCCTCGACCATGCGTGCGGCCTCGTTCATCACCAGCGCCTGCAGCCGCGGCACGATGTAGCCGGGTGCGACGCCGCACACCACCGGCAACTTGCCGATCGAGCGCATGAACTCGCGCGTGCGCGCCAGCGTGTCGGCGCTGGTGCCGGGGTGCGTGCTCAGCTCGACCACCGGGATCACGTAGGCCGGATTGAGCCAGTGCATGTTCAGGAATCGCTCGGGCCGGCGCACCAGGGCCGCCAACTGCGTGACGAGGATGCTGCTGGTGGTCGACGTGAGGATCGCGTCGTCGCGGCACAGCGCACTGAGCTGCTCGAAGGCGTCGCGCTTGGCCGCCAGCGTCTCGGGCACACCTTCGAACACCAACTCGGCGTCGCGCAGCGCGGCTGGCGCGCCCGCCGCATCGATCAGCTCGACGCGCCCAGCGATCGGCTCGACCTGTGGCAGCTCGATCGCGCCCAGCGCGGCCAGGCCCTGCAGGCTCGCCAAGATCTCGGCGCGCGCCTCGTCACGCAGCGTGCTCCAGGCGTCGCGGGCGCGCGGCTTCAGATCGACCAACGCGATGCGATGCCCCGCATAGGCGAACGCGATCGCGATGCCGCGTCCCATGCGGCCTGCGCCCACCGCGGCAAAGCGCGCCATCGTCATTCTCCTTCGTGCAGCAGCTGCTGCAGGGCCTGGCGCGTCAGCGACGCCAGGCCGAGCGCCTCGAGCGTGCGCGGGCCGCGCCGCAGGTCGCGCCCGAGAAAACCGCCGGCCACCGCGAGCAGGCCGTCGGCGATCGGCGCCTCGCTGCCGGCCCAGCGCGCCACCGACGCGAGGAACGCGAGGCCGAGCTCGATGTCTTCGGTGACGTAGCGGTGCGTGTGCAGGTCGATGGGCTCGCGCCAGTCGCCCGACTTGACGAGCTGCTGGTGCGCGTCGCCGTACATCCAGCGGTCACTGGTGTAGTGGTCGGCCAGCGGATAGTGCGGCGCGCCGTAGCCGAGCGCTTCGCGCAGCACGATGCGCTCGCGGTCGAGCCGGTCGGTCACCGCGCGCACCGCCGGCTGCGTGCCTTCGCTGTGGATGTCGTAGCGCTCGGAGGCCTGCAGCGGCGCGGCGTTCATCACCACCAGCGGCGGATGGATGATCGGACCGGCGTTCATCAGCGCAGCCGACAGCGCGTCGCCGCACGCGTGCACGCTCGGATACGCAGCGCCGATCACGGCCAGCGCGCGCCCGGCGTGGCGCGCCGGGTAGACGCCGGTGGGCAGGCGCACCGCACGCACCGTGATGCGGATCTCGCGCGCGCCGTGCTTGCGCGCCAGGTACGGCAGCGTGCCGGTCTCGGCCCATGCCAGGTCCGCCCGGTTGCCCGCCTGTCGCACGATGCGCGCCATCGCGAAACTGCCGAACGTGCCGGGCGGCAGGAACACCACCTGGCCGTCGACCAGGTGCGGCGCCATCGCCAGCGCGATGTCGGCCTGCGCGAGCGCCGGCGTCGGCAGCACGATCAGCTGCGCGCCGGCCAGGGCCTCGCCGATGTCGGCACTGGCGAGCGCGAGCGCGACCTCGCGCGCGCCGTCGGCGTCCTTCAGCACGATCGAGCCGGCCTGCTGCACCGGGCCCAGCGCTGCGGCGTCGCGCCGCTACAGGCTGACGCGATGCCCCTGAGCCGCGAGATCCGCGGCCGCCGCGTACGCTCCGTTGCCGCCGCCGAGGATCGCGATGTTCATGCCGCGCGCGCTCGCGCGCCGCGGCACGGTCGCTGCGTCGGATCGAGCCCCATGCGACGTACATTGCGTGGCGCGCGTTGCACTGTCAAGCAGGCGTTCCCGCACGCTGACGTGGGGCAGCTCACGTCAAGGCACTCACGTCGAAGTGCGCGGGCTGCGACCCAGCCAGCAGGCCAGCGCGCAGACGATGACGAGCGTGGCCAGCGAGCTGGCGGCCATCGCTTGGGGCGATGGCGGCGCGGGCGCCACCGTCATGCCGGCGATCGTGAAGGCCAGCAGCAACACGGTCAGCAGCGCGAGCGCCATCGAGCGCCCGCGCGGCAAGACGCTGCCGCGCAGGAACAACCACAGGCCAACCGCGACGATCGCGGCCTCGAGCGCCAACGCGACCGGCAGGTGCTGCCACAGAGAGAGCCCGAGCACGGGCGAAGCCGCACCGGCCACCGGCATCTCGGGTCGATGCACGATCGCGTCGAGCAGCCAGTGCGACAGCACGGCGGCCGCGATCAGCGCCGCGATGCGCCAGCGATCGGCCCCGCTGCGCGGCGCGACCAAGCAAGCCAGTGCGCCTGCGAGCAACGCCCACGCGACGCTGGCGACCAGGCCGTGCGAATAGGGAAAGACGTAGTGCGCCTGATGCGATGCGCTGAAGTCTGCCGCCATCGTGACCGACTCCCAGCCCAACAGCACGAAGGCCCAGAGCACGAGGTCGAGCCACAGGGCGGCCACGGTGAACAGCCCCACGTTGACGCGCCGCCCGGCGCGGGCAATCGCCAGCGCGGCGCCGATGTGGCCAGCGAACATGCCCTCCTCCGCGTCAGCGATCGCGCAGCGGTGCGCGCGACACCGTGCGTCGCGCCTAGCAGCGCTGTGCAGGCGCGACCGAACGACCGGCGGATTATGGTGCAGCGTCAGCGCACGCGTGCGCGATCGGCGGCGAGTTTGCCGATCCAGCCGGCGAGGTCGGCGTACCAGACGGTGTTGTCCGCGTCCACCGCGATGCTGAACGGCCGCGCGTCGCTGCGCGGCAGCGCGAACTCGGTGATCACACCCTGGTGCACGCGGCCGAGCCGATGCGCGCGCAGCGCGGTGAACCACGCCGCACCGTCGGGTGCAACCGCGAGGGCGGTCAACCCGGCGTTGGGCATCGGCGCGGGGAACACCTCGAAGCGGCCGCCGGCATAGCGGCCGATCTGATTGGCACCGGCGGCCAAGAACCACACCGTGCCATCGGGCGCGACCGCAATGTCGGACAAGCCGGCCTGCCGCAGCGGCACCTCGATCGTCGTGGCCTGGCCATCGGGCATGATCCTGAACAGCGCATCGGCGTTCTGCAGCGTGGCCCATACCGTGCCGTCGGGTGCGACCGCGATGCCGAACGGCACCGCGTCGGCGCTCGCGCTGTTGACCGGGTGACGAATCAGCTGATCGTCCTTCAGCTGCGTGACGCTGGCACGCGACGGCTCGGCGAACCACACCGAGTGGTCGCGGCCGATCGCCAGGCGGGCCAGCCGCGACACCGGAGTGCCGAGGGCAAACGATCGGCTCGACCCATCGAGGCCGACGCGCACGATGGCCTGTCTCGACGCTTCGGTGACCCAGGCCGCTCCGTCGGCGTCGATCGCCAGACCGAGTGGCTCGAGGCTCTCGAACCCTTTGCGCACGAACGTGAACTGGCCGTTGCGCAGCACGCCGAGGCGCTGCGACGACTCCAGCGTGAACCACACCGCCGAGCGGTCCGGCGACGCCGCGAGGGTGACCGGGAAGGTCATGCGCTCGGGCAGCCGGTACTCCTCGAAGCCGCGCAGGCCCGACGCGTCGAGCGGCCACGGCAGCCGCAGCGCGAGCCAGACCAGCGCCGCGACCAGGGCAACGGCGGGCAGCGCCCACGGCCACCACGGGGCAGGCCGGCGGGCCGCGACGGCGTGGCTCATCGCGAGGGGCCCCGCACCGGCAGCGGGTGTGCCGTCGTGGGCGCGCGGCTGTCGCGCGTCATGCGACGCGCGATCGCGCCCATCAGCAGCAGCAGCACGCCAAACCCGGCGTAGACCCCCACCAGCAGCGCGACATCGGGTTCGGTCATCGCGAGCGCCGGCACGGCCACGTCAGGCGCCAGCTGCTCGCGGCCGAAGCGGCTGAAGCCGGTGT
>Ga0207675_100000839_pt1 | contig 30616 bp, 30 predicted proteins | sample KBSSwiS42_FD_184305 | JGI IMG/M metagenome (GOLD analysis project Ga0207675, IMG submission 184305) | Switchgrass rhizosphere microbial communities from Kellogg Biological Station, Michigan, USA - KBS Switchgrass S4-2 (SPAdes) (version 2) | ecosystem: Host-associated > Plants > Roots >...
CGGGGCGCTGGCGTGGCTGAGGGAGGCGATCGCGCCCGCCATGCCTTTCGACGCGCTCACAGCCGAGGCCGAGTCGTGGGAGCCGGGTGCCGGCGGGTTGACCTTCCTGCCGTACCTTGCCGGTGAGCGAACGCCCCACGACAACCCGCACGCGCGCGGCGCCCTGACCGGCCTGTCGCTGCACCATGATCGCGGCGCGCTCGTCCGGGCGGTTCTGGAGGGAGTCGCCTGCGGACTGCGTGACTGCGCCGACCTCGTGCTGGCGCTGGACGCCGCGCCGCCGCGGATCGCACGACCCTCCGGTGGTGGGGCGCGCAGCGCCCTGTGGCTGGCGATCGTCGCAGCCGCACTCGAGCTCCCCATCGAGCGCCCCGCCATCGAAGAGGGAGCCGCCTTCGGCGCCGCCCTGCTGGGCGGCGTCGCAGCCGGGGTCTGGCGCGATGTCGACGAGGCTGTGGCCGCGGCGGTGCGCATGCGCGAGGTCATCGAGCCCAATCCGGCGTGGGTACTACGCTACCGCGAGCTCCAGGAGCGCTTCCGAGCGCTGTATCCGGCGACCCTGACACGTCCGTGACAACAAGCAGACTGTCCAGCCAGTCTGGATCGTCCATCCCCGCGGATCAAGTTGGGCGCATTCCGGCGCGATGAGCAGTGATGTCGGCAAGCCGGGACAGATGACGCCGGCGTGCAATTTGCGGATATCGGTGGTTGGGCTTGGCACCGTAGGGCAATGGCTGCTTCGGGCTCTCGAGTCCGGCAGGGAGCGGTTCGCGCGTCGTCACGGCGTCGGTTTCACGGTCGTTGGGGCGGCCAACGCGCGCGACGGATTCGTATCCGACCCACAGGGGCTAGATCTTTCGGCGCTGCTCGGACTGCTCGCGAGCGGCAGATCGATCCTCGAGCAGTCCGGTGTCCGCAACTGGCCGACTGCGGTCGAAGGGCTACGGGGCACCGACGCAGACGTGCTCGTAGAGGTCACGGGCAGCCCCCTGGACGGCGAGCCCGGCTTCGCCCACATGCAGATGGCACTCGAGCGCGGAATGCAGGTGGTCACCTCCAACAAGTGGCCGGTCGCCCTACACGGAGTGGCGCTCGCTGAGCTGGCGCGCCGTGGCGGCGTCGCGTTCCGCGCCGAGTCGACCGTGATGTCGGGGACCCCGGTGCTGGCCGCGCTCGTCGAGGGCCTCGCGGGCACGCGGCCGGTCGGGCTGCGCGGGATCCTCAACGCAACCAGCAACTTCATCCTCTCCGCGATGGCGAACGGCCGGTCGTACGAAGACGCCCTGACCGAAGCGGAGGTCGCCGGGCTCGCCGAGCGCGGCGTCGAAGCTGACATCGACGGCTCGGATGCGATGGCCAAGACCATGATCCTTGCCGGCCTCGTCTTCGGGAGGCAGCTGCGCCCCGACCAGATCGTCCGCCGCGGGATATCGGACGTGACTCGAGCCCAGATCGACCGTGCGCTCGCCGATGGCCGGACGATCCGGCACGTCGCGACGCTCGAGTTCGCGCAGCCGGACGGAGCCGGAGACGTCATCGCTCGCGTGGAGCCAATGCTGCTCCCCCGCACCGATCCGTTAGCCGGCATAAGCGGCACCACCAATGCGATCGTCTGCCGGACCGCGCCGCTTGGCGAAGTGACGATCATCGGCCCAGGAGCCGGACTCGAGCTGGCCGGCCAGGGCGTCCTCAGTGACCTCATCGCCGTCGCACGTGCGCGCGATACTTGACAGCACATGTCGCCAGCGAACGGCGAAGCCTTCAAGCGGGCAATCGAGGCCTACAACCGCCGCAACGTCGAGGCGTTACTGCGCGAGCTTGACACCGAAATCGAGTGGCGTCCTGTGCTTCCGGTCGTGCTGGGCGGGGACGCGACGGTCTACCGCGGACACGAGGGCGTCCGCCAACTGCTGCGAGATCTCGATGAGGTCCTCGCCGAGCGCCATCTCGACTTCTCCGAAATTCGCGAAGCCGGCGACCAGGTGGTCGCAATCGGCAGCCTGCGCATTCGCGGCAAGAGCAGCGGAGCGCTCAGCGAGTCGCCCTTCGGGTGCGTTGCCGAGCTAAAGAACGGCAAGCTCACTCGGATCCAGACCTACTTGGACCCCAGCGACGCGCTCGAACACTTGGGCCGAGTGAGTTAGACAGGCCATCCCCGCCCATTGTTACGAGCGACGGGCTCGTGAGCGGAGCTTGAACCTGCTCTTCGCCGCGCGGCTGTTTCCGGCCTGATCGTGCACCGCTGCCAGGGCGCCAACGCGCACACGCCTGTGAACGGTGACGAGTCTGCGGTTGGCCTTCGAGAGCTTGATCCTGACCTTCACGGTCCGGCCCGCCCGGATGCTGAAGCGTCTGGACCCGAGCCTGATCCGCTTCGCGCGGGCGCGGCCAGGGCGTTCGAGCTTGCGAACCGTCCTGAGCGTGAGCCTCCCCTGGCAGGGGCCGGAGACCTCGTCCCCGGGGCAGGTCAGCGCGACCGCCGCAACACCCCTCCGGGTCAGCGTGACCGCGCGACGGGAGATCCTGAGCGCCGGCGCCGTGGTGTCCGTGATGATGACCGTCGCGGCCCCCGTGCCCGTCACTCCGGCGGGGTCGGTGGCGCTGGCGGTCGCCGTGTGCGCCCCGGCTGCCACGAACGCGTGCTGCGCCGACGCGCCGGTCGCTGTCCCGCCGTCGTCGAACACCCACGTGATCGCCCCAGGCGTTTCCTGCGGATCAGATTCGGTGGCGGTCGCGTTGAACGTGATCGCCTGCCCCTGGCCGGCCGTGGCCGATGCCGCGGAGGCGGTCACCTTGGGCGCCGCGCGCTGGTACTCGAAGGCGCCCATGTCGCGCCGTGCGGTGCCGTCCCCGTCGCCGTCGACCAGGCGGGCCTGGAGCGCCAGGTCGAACGGGCTCTCGGTGCTCAGGAGGCCGCCGGGCACGCCGCGATCGACGAGAAACGAGTCGAAGGCGGGCCGCATGTCACCGCGGACGTCTATGAGTTTCGGATCGAATCCGCTCAGGTTGAGGTTGTGCGGGCCTGGGTTGATCGTCGCCTGGGGGGGGTTCGCCGCCACCTTCGTGAAGTCGAACGCCGAGTTGTCGATGCTTATCGACGCGGTGCCCATCGGGGGACCCGCGGTGCCCTGGAGGTCGGTCGTGTAACCGCGGACCACCGAGTCGAGCACGTTCAGCGTTGCGGTCGGGTTGAAGCCGACCGACTGGGCCAACGCCCAGAATCCTTTGCCGCCCCCCGGCCCGACCAGCGTGACGTGGCGCGCGCTCAGCGTCACGCTGTGGCTGGCGGTGGGCGGCCCGGTGGCCTTGATCGCCACATCGGCCGGCGCCGGGGGCTCTGTACCGGTGACCTGGGTGTTCTCGACCGTCGCGGTCGAGTCCGCGCCCGTTGACCCGACGAACTCAACACCGATGCCTGCAAGGATCCGTACTCCCCTTACCAGCGTCCCCGAGCGCTCGATCAGGACGCCGCGCGTGGCCTGCACGAAGCCCGACTCCACCACCGCGTCGTCCCTTGTGACGATGCCGTCATTGGCTGCGGCGGTGGTATTGGGGAGCCCGATGGCGCTCTCCCGCAGCGAGCTCCCGTTCCCGACGACGACGCCCGTGGCGTCCGTCAGGGCAGAAGACGAGCTGACAAAGACGCGCTCGGCAGACGCGCCGCCCACCAACACGATGCCGGTCATCCCGGTCTGTCCTGCGGGGATGTGCACTCCCAGCTTGCTGACGCTCGACTGCGCGTTGCTCAGGACCAGCACGGAGGCGTTCATGGCAGGCGGGCGAGTGAGAGTTGTGAAGGTCTCTCCCGCCCCCTCCATCAGGACGGGGTTGGTGGGCGAGTCGGTGAGGCTGCCCGCTGCCGGGAAGGTCCCCGGCCCAACCCTGATGCGGTCCCGTTCGGGGCCATTCGCCTGGGCGGCTGCCAGCGCAGCCGCCACCGACGCCTCGGGCGTGCCGGTGCAGTTCGGGTCGCCAACGCAGAAGGTCTGCTCGGCCGCCGAGGACGCGGCCGGCCACGCAGCGAGCGCCACGAGGGCGGCGGCCGCTGGGATAGGGCCGCGCATTGGACGAGACTACGCCCGCCTCCACCGACCGGCAAACTCCAACTCAGTTACGGCCGAGAACGGGATCGACTATGCGTATCACGACGCCGGCGAGTCCGAGATCGAGCTCCCGGTGTTCGTCGCCAACGGCGACAGCGACCCGATGATCCTTCCCGGCTACTCCCACCTGTTGGCGGGGTTCCTCCCGGACGCGCGTCTCACCATCTACCCGGACTCGGCCCACGGCTTCCTGTTCCAGCATCACCGCCAGTTCGCGGCCGACGTCAACGCGTTCCTTGCGGAGGCCGACTGACCGCAGCGAGGCGGCTCGTCGCTGCCCAGTCCATCGCCACCGCTGCCACCTCGATGAGCGCGCACTGCAGATCCGGCGCGGCGCCGCGATCGCGCGCGGCTGCGACGAGCTTGACGGCCTCGGCCAGCCGCTGCGAGGGCTCGCGCCGATCGCCGAAGCCTCGCACCGCCGCGACGCGAAGCTCCACGTCCGGGTCGAGGGCAGCGGTCGCCTGAGCTCGCTGTTGTCCTTGGCGCCGAGGCACCAGGCCGGCGCTGGCAACCGCATCGGAGAGGCGGCCGAAGTGGCTCCGGACGGATTTCACGCTTGGCCACTCCCCGGCGTCGTAGCGCTCGACGCGCCAGGCCTGTCCGATGCGCCTCGCCCGGTAGGGGTCCCAGTCAGCCATCGTCGGGGGCTCGCCGTAGAGCTCGCTCCAGCGCCGGATCGCGTCGAGGATCTCCCGCCTTGTCCAGACGACCCGGTAGCGGCCGATCCTTCGCGGCAGCGGTGCATAGCCCGCGGCGCGCAACAGGTTGCCGAGCCCCCCGAAGTGCTCACGCACCTGGGTGAACCGCGGCCACGTCCTGGCGCGCTCGAAGCGCTCGGCGAGCTCCGGGCGGCCCGAGCGCCGGGCACACGCCGGGTCCCAGTCGACGACGCGCGGTGGCCGTCCGTACTCAGCGACCCACCGATGGACGGCCGCGACGAGGCGGGCGTGCTCGATCGTGGCGAGGTATCCGGGCCGCGACTGCGCGGAGGGCGGGCTCGGGGGAGCTGATATCGCGTGGGCCGCTTTCGACATGCCTCGATCCACTGGCCCCTAGCTAGTAGACGGCAGCCTCCAACGGAACGTCCTCCTTGTCCAAGCCCGCCGCCTGGATCAGCCGAGCGGCTCGGGCGCGCGCCTCGCTTCGCAGCTCCGCCTCGTCGGGTGCCGTGGTCACGACGCCGTCGACGAACAGCGCACGCCCGTCGACCCATGTCTGGCTGATGCTGGCCGAGGTGGCCGACCACACGAGCGCCTGGACCGCGTCTCGGTACGCCGTCCATTCGATGTGGTCGAGGTCGAACAGGACGAAGTCGGCCTTCTTGCCCTCCTCGAGCGAGCCGATCTCGGCATCCATCCCCAGCGCCCGGGCTCCGTCGATCGTCGCCATTCGAAGTGCGCGCTCCGCCCCGACGGCTGACGGATCCCGGCGAGCGTCCTTGAAGAGGCCAGCCGCGAGGTACATCTGACGCTTCAGGTCGAGGTTGCCGGAGGCGGAGACGCCGTCCGTGCCGACGCCCACGGTCACCCCGGCGTCCATCATCTCCGGATACTTGCCGACCAGGGTCGCGCCCTTGGCCAGCTTGAGGGAGGTACCCGGACAGAAGGCGACCTTGGTGTCGTGCTGCGCGAGCATGCCGATCTCTTCCTCGCCGACGGCGGTGGCGTGTGCGAGCACGAGGTTCGACCCCAGCCCCTCGAGCGCCGCGATCCGGGCAACCGGAGTGCGCCCGTGTCGCCGCTCCACCGAACGAGCCTCCTCCACGGTCGACGCGATGTGGTAGGTCGTGCCGACGCCCAACCGCTGGGCGAGATCGCGGGCGCCCACGTGGAGCTCCGCGCTACAGGGCTCCTTGCCCTGGATGTTCACCCAGCACGTGATTCGTCCGTCGCCCGCTCCGTTCAGCTCGCGGACGCAGGCCTCCAGCACGTCGAGCGCGGCCGCGGCGTTGGGGAAGAAATGCCGCTCCATCATGGACTCGGACCATCGGGGTGGGACGGTCTCCGGCCGCACGTCGGCCGCGTGGCGGCCCGTCACACCGCGAATTCCGATCGCGGCCAGCGCCGGTACCGTGGTCCATGGATCCCGCAGGGCTCCCATGTCGAGGAAGCAGGTGGTCCCGCTTTTCAGCATCTCGACCGCCGCTACCACGACGGAGACGCGCTCGTCCTCCGCCGTCAGCTCGCCGTAGAACGGCATCACCCAGTTGAAGACCCACGCCCTGGTCCCCAGGCAGTCCGGGAAGCTCGCCCTGCTCAGCGTCTCGGAGAGATGAACATGCGTGTCGACGAAGCCCGGCGTGGCGCCAAGCCCTGCACCGCTCATGACGACGTCATCGCCCTCGGGTTGCAGAGTCGCGCCGACCTCAGCTGTCGGCCCGACCGCGAGCAGCCGGTCCCGCTCGACCACGATCGTGGCATCGCGGATCACGCGATTCGCGGGGTCGACCGTCAGCGCGAAGTCGAGCCCCTGAAGGAACGTGCGCCTGCGGCGTGCAGGCTCCGCGGTTCCGCCGAGTGCGCTCACGGGACCGGTATGGACTCGCCCCGCTTCAGGAACCGGCCCTGGCCCCTCGAGCCCACGAACGACCCCGAATCGACGATCACCGACCCGCGCAGCAGGACGGTATCCACTGCCCCCTTCAGGGTCTGGCCCTCGTAGGGGTTGTAGTCGCTGAGCGTCGCCTGGGCATCCGCGGTCAGGAGCGTCTCACGGTCGGGGTCGAAGATCACCACGTCGGCATCCGAGCCCGGAGCGATCTCACCCTTGCGCGGGTAACAGCCAAAGAGCTTCGCCGGGTTCGTCGCGAGCAGCTCCACGAAGCGGTTCAGGCTGAAGCGCCCCTCCACCACGCCGTGGTGGTACATCAGCGAGGTTCGCCACTCGATGCCCGGGACGCCGTTCGGGATCTTCGGGAAGTTGCCCCGGCCCATCTGCTTCTGGTCCTTGAACCTGAACGGCGTGTGATCCGTCGAGACCACCTGAAGCTCGTTCCTCTGGAGGCCCTTCCACAGCCGCTCCTGATGCATCGGGGTGCGGAGCGGCGGGCACATGACGTACTTGGACCCGCCGAAGTCGGGCTCGGTCAGCTTGTCCTCGGTGAGGAGCAGATAGTGCGGGCACGTCTCCGCGTACACGGGGAGCCCTCGGTCGCGAGCGGCGGCCACGGCCTCCAGGGCCGGCGCCGCCGAGAGATGGACGATGTAGACGGGCACCCCCGCCAGCTCGGCGATCGAGATCGCTCTCGCGGTTGCCTCGGATTCCGTCACCGGCGGCCTCGTGACCGCGTTGTACTCCGGATCGACGTTGCCGGCCGCGATCGCCTCACGCTCGAGGAGGTCGATCACCGGTCCGTTCTCGCAGTGCATCAGCACGAACGCGCCGTTGTCGGCGCTGCGTCGCATGGCCTTGAAGATGACGTCGTCATCCACCATGCGCGCACCCGGGTACGCCATGAACATCTTGAAGCTCGGGCAGCCCACGTCGACCAGCTCGTCGATCGCGGGGAAGAACTTGTCGGGAAGGTCGGTGATGATCTGGTGGAAGCTCCAGTCGATCACCGCCTTGCCCTCCGCGCGGCCGTACCAGTCCTCGTGCGAGACGCGCGGATCGTCGCCCCGCTGCTGGACGGGGAAGTCGATGATCGTGGTGGTCCCGCCGATGGCTGCCGCGACGGTTCCGGAGTAGAAGTCGTCGATGGTGATGGTCCCCTTCAACGGGGTCTCGAGGTGGGTGTGCGGGTCCACTCCGCCCGGGAGCACGAGCTTCCCGGTCGCGTCGATGCGCCGGTCCACCTCGTGATCGGGGAACAGCCCCAGCGCGTCGATCGTCTCGCCGTCGATCAGGACGTCCGCCTCGAATGACCCGGACGACGTGACGACGCGGCCGCCGCTGATGATCGTCCTCATCGCTCCTCCCCGACCGTCGTGGTGTCCTCGACACCGATCAGGTCCAGCGCGTTGCGCCGGCCGACCATCTCCAGCTCCTCCGCGGACATCCCGACCGAGTTCAGAATGTCGACGAAGCGATCGATACCGCCCGGGACGTGCGGATAGTCGGACCCGAACACGAGCTGCTCGGGGCCCAGCGTGTCCAGCGCACACCTGAGCGCCGGCGCGTGCATCGTGCACGTGTCGTAGTACTGCTCACGGATCATCTCGGAGGGCGGCCGGTCGATGTGCTCGCGGTTCTCCGGGAACTGGCGGTAGTAGTTGTCGTAGCGCGGGAGGACGAAGGGAATCGTCCCGCCCAGATGGGTGAAGATCCAGCGGATTCCCGAGAACCGCTCGAATGTGCCGGCGTATGCGAGGCGGCCCACGGCGAACATCGTGTCGGCCATGAATCCCATCGCCAGCGACATCGCGTACTCACGCAGGCCCTCCGTGCAGCACGCCACTGTCGGATGGCAGAACACGGTGGCGCCCCGGCGCGAGAGCTCCTCCCAGATCGGTGAGAAGCGCTCGTCGTCGAGGTTGATGCGGTCGATGTTCGAGCAGACGGCGACCCCCGAGACGTGCGGCAGGGCGAGGGCGCGGTCGAGCTCCTCGAGCGAGGCGTCGACGTTGGGTAGCGGGAGGCTCACGAACGCGCGCAGCCGGCCGCTCGACCCCCCGGCCAGCTCCGAGAACTCGTCGTTCAGGTCCCGCGTGAGCGGTATGCGGATCTCCTCGGGGAACCGGAACATGTTCGGCGCCGACACCGAGAGGACCTGGATGTCGACGCCCGCGTCGTCCATCAGCTGCAGGCGGTGCTCGAGCGGCGGAAGCGGCTGCGGGACGGCAAGCGCCACGCCGCCGTCCTGGAGGACGACGAGCCTCCCATCCTCGCGGTAGTAGTGGGTGAAGCCGCTGTCCTCCCGGCGGCAGGCGTCGAGGTAAGAGTCCGGATAGTGGTGGGAATGCACATCGATCAGTCCGACGGACACCTGTCCTCCTTCGTCAGCCATGTAGCCCCGCGTCCAGGAGGCCCTTCATCTGGGCGCCGTCGGCCAGGACGTGAGTTCCCGAGACGTAGCTCGCGCGCGGCGAGGCGAGGAAGGCCACGACGTTCGCGATCTCGTCTGGCTCGCAGATCCGGCCGAGCGGCAGCGTCCTGAGGACGATCCGGCGCGCTTCGTCCTGAGCGATGTCGCGGTCCGTCGCGAAGCGCTTCTCGAGGCCGTCCCAGCGGTCCGTGTTCACCGGCCCCGGGTTGACCGTGTTGACCCGCACGCCATGGCGCCCGTACTGCTCCGCCATCGCGCTCGCGAAGTTGTTGTCAGCGGCGTTCGCGGCGCCGGCCGTCAGCTCCCAGTACGACGACTTCATCCCGTCGTTCCCGACGACGAGGACCACGCTGCCCGAGCCCCGCTCCCTCATGTGCGGGAGGATGGCGCTGCAGCACCGGACGTAGCCCATGAACTTCAGCTGCAGGCTGCTGAGCCACTGGTCCTCGGTGAGCCCCTCCAGGAGACCCCCGGGGCTGCTCCCGGCGCACGTGACGAGGATGTCGACGTGTCCGAGCGCCTCGATTGCTCCGGCCATCGTCCGGTCGACGTCCTCCTGGACGCCCATGTCGCCCGGAAACGGGAGCACGGTGCCGCCGGTTGCGTCGCTCAGCTCTGCGGCCACGCTCGTGAGGCGATCCCCGTCGCGGGCGGTGATGGCGACGTCGCAACCCTCCTCGGCGAGGATTCGAGCCGTCTCGCGACCGATCCCCTTGCTTCCCCCGGTGACGATCGCCTTCGAACCAGCCAATCCTAGGTCCATCTCTCTCCTCTGTTCTCCTGCACGTTCACTCGATTACGAACAATTCGTCTGTATTCGTCACGTCCGACAGGAGGTCGAATCCATCCTCATTCACCGTGACGATGTCCTTTACCTGAAATCCGTAGGAACCCGGTATGAGCAACACGGGCTCGGTGCCGAGGACCATGCCGGCCTCGAGGCGGGCGTCGCCATATCGCCCTATGTAGGGCTCCTCGTGGACGAAAAGGCCGATGCCGTGGCCCACGAAGCTCATGGGATCCCAGCCCAGTTCCCGGAACCGCTCCGAGACGCGGCCGTAGATCTCCGTGCCGCTCGCGCCGCCACGAATCGACCCGAAGATGAGGTCGCGGCAATCCACGATGCCTGCCCAGATCTCCTCGGCGCCCGGGGGTGGCTCGCCGACCACGGCGGTGCGGCAGATTCCGGTGTGGTATCCGCCGAGCATGCCGAACACCTCCAGGCGGACGAGGTCTCCTGGCCGGAGCTCGCGCATGGTCGGGCCGACGTTGGGAAACTGGCTGCGCTCGCCACTGCCGAGGATGAGCCACTTGAAGTTGTCCGCCCCGTGGGCGAAGAGCTTCGTCGTCACGGCGCCGGCCAGGTCCATCTCGGTGTCGCCCGGATGGACGCTCTCGAGCGCCTCCTTGATCGACCGGTCGGTGATCCGGGCGAGGCGGCGCATGAGCTCGACCTCACGCGGCGTCTTCGTGAGCCTCAGGCGGTTGAAGAGCGTGTGCGCAGGCCGCCACTCGACGTTGGGAAGGAGCTCCACCAGCCGCTCCATGTCGCGCGCCGGTAGGTAGTCCGTCTCGATGCCCACCTTCCCGGCCTCCAGCCCCTGGTCGCGGAGGAGTCCGGCCAGCACCGGCATCGCGTCCTCCGCGAACTCCTCCCACACCGCCAAGCGCGTCTCTGGCTCGAGATCGCGGACGGTGGACGCCTCCATGTCCACCGCGTACAGGGCACTCGAACCGTCGCGCGTCATCACCACCGCGGCGTGGCGCCAGCGCAGGACCGGTTGAGACGGAACGATGAACCCGGCCACGTAGGCGAAGTTCTCGGGGGACATCGCGATGAGGCCGTCGAGGTCCTCGGCCTCCATCGCCTCAGCGCATCTCTCGAGGATGTCCTGGTTCACCGCAGCCGGAACCTGTCGGGGCTGAAAGGGGTCAGGTCGTGCCCGGGGTCTCGTCCGGTCAACAGATCGGCGACCACGCACGCGGTGGCGGGCGCCAGGTGCAGGCCCTTCATCGCATGGCCGGTCGCGAAGACGACGTTGTCGAGGCCGTCCGAGTGCCCGATGACGGGAAGCCCGTCGGGGGCGCAGGGACGAATGCCGCGCCAGACGTCCACCACCCGGCCGCGGGTGATTCCCCGGAGCGTGCGATCGCCGGCGTCGAGCGTGGCCATGGCGCGGATGCGGTCCAGGCGCATGTCCAGGCCCGTCAGCTGGAGGGTGCCCGACAGGCGAAGGCGGTCCTCGAACGGAGTCGCGATCACACGCGCCTCCGTCATGTAGACGGGAACCGACGGATCGGAGTCCGCTCGCTCCAGGTCCACGTGGTAGCCCTTGCCGCCCTCGATCGGTATCGGGCGTCCCAGCGTCCGGCTCAGCTGGGCGGTCCAGGCTCCGTTCGCGACCACCACCTCGCGCGGCGTGACATCACCGTGGGCGGTCTCGAGGACGTCCACGCGGTTCCCGTTCCTCCGCAGGCCGAAGACCTCTGCCCTCGTGCGTATCGATGCACCGGCGGCAACCGCCGCCTCCGCCACTGCCCCGAGGAACCGCTCGGGCTCGCACTGCGCCTCGTCCGGGTAGAACACGCCCCCGACCACAGCCTCGCCCAGGGCCGGCTCGAGCCGCCTCGCCTCCCCCGCGGTCAGGACCTGCGACTCGATCCCGGCGGAGGTGAGAGTCTCCGCCTCCGCCCTTCCTGCCGCGAAGCCCCGCTCGGTCTCGTAGATGTTGAGCGCCCCGCGCGCGCTCAGCCCGGTGTCGAGCCCCTCGGAGGCGAGCTTCTGGTGCAGCTCGAGGCTGCTGAAGCTCAGCTCACGGAGAGCATCCGTTCCGGCGCGAACCTTGCTCGACCGCGCCGCGGACATGAACCGAACCAGCCACGGGATCAGCGCCAGACGCGGACGCATGGAGAAGGGGCTGTCCCTCCGCCCCATGTGCCGAAGTCCCTCCCGGACGGCGCCCGGCGTGGCGAGCGGAGCGCTGTGGGCCGGCGACAGCAGCCCCGCGCTGCCCGCCGAGCAGCTGCTGAGGAGATCGCCGGCGCGTTCGAAGACCACGGGCCTGAGGCCACGGCGCGCCAGCTCGAGGGCGGTGACGAGCCCGATGGAGCCGCCACCCACGATGGCGATCTGAGGCGACCGCCAATCGGAGCTCATGGGGCCACCCGAGCTGCGTCCCGCTCGATCTCCTCGATGTACCGGCGAAGTCCCGTCCACTGGCTGCGTCCAACGGTCACTGGAGCGCGGCGACCCAGGCCTCGCGCCCACACGGCGCGGTGGCCGAGCTCGGCTGCCAGCTCGAGGTCGGCATGGTCGGGCGGTGGGGCGATGTCGAGGACGAGGCTCCCTCGCGGAAGCCGCTCGAGCAGCTCGCGCCCGACCACCTGCGCGGGGACGGTCGAGAACACCATCTCGAGCGTCGGCGCCAGCGCCGGCAGCTCCTCGAGCGGGACCGGCACCGCGCCGTCCGCGTAGGCGGCCGCCCGCTGGATGGGATTGCGCGCCGCCACGTGGACCCGCGCACCCAGACCCAGCAGGCGCCGGGCGAGCAGCGATCCGATGTTGCCGTAGCCGACGACCACGACGCGCGCGTCGTTGATCGTGATGTCGGTGTTCTCGATGGCGAGCTGGATCGCGCCCTCGACGATCGCCGGCCCTCGCTGCAGCATGAGCTCACGGTCCGGGTCGTACTCGTGGAGCGTGACCCCGGCCTCCTCCGCCGCTCGGCGGAACTCGGGAGTCGCTCTACCGAGGAACGCGTGTGCCCCCGGTGAGGCCAGCCGGAGCAGCTCTGCGTCCGCCACGATCGGCTGCTCGCAGTGAGGGGCGTAGATCTCGAGCCCGACCCCGACCGGGATCGGGAGCAGCAGATAGTCGGCCCCGGTGACCGCGCTCCGCGGATCGTCGGCGAGCGCTACAGCGGGAACCCCGGCGTCCGGCCAGGGAAGCCCGAACGCGCGCACTGACGCTCCCGTCTCGCCCGCCAGACGCGCGATCTCCGGGTCACGCTCGTCGCCCCCGATGACGGCGATCCGCAGCTGATCCCACGGTACGCCGGACTCCCGCTCGGCGTCGCTCAAGTCTCGTCCTCCGCGAAGACCTCGATCCGGTTCCCGTCGGGATCGGCGAGATACACCGTGAGCCCATAGACACCCGGGCCCACGTCCTTGAGGACGGTGATCCCCTGCTCGTGAGCACGGCGGGCGATGTCGCGGATGTTCGAGCCCCGGAACGCGATGTGCTCGACCGCGCCGGCCGTGCCGGGTCCGCCACTCGTGAGACCGAGTCCCTGGTTTGTGACCGTCAGCGGACGGCCGTCCGTGAACTCCCCGCGGTTCTTGACGGTGAACCCGAGGAAGTCCAGGAAGAACTGCTCCGCGGCCGCCAGGTCGGTGGTCTGGAGCAGAAGGTGATGAATCCCGCGCGCCACAGCGGGCTCGCTCATGGCTTGACGTCCGGGTTGTCGATACCCAGGAGGCCGCCCCGGCCCCAGGTCTCCTTCGTCATGTCGCGGAACGTGACCTGCACCGCCTCGCGGCGCGCGTTCGCCTCCTCCACGAGCAGATCGGTGATCCCCTTTATCACCGCTCTCCGCTGGTCGACAGTGCGCCCTTCGAGCCACTCAATCGTTACGTTCGGCATGCACGAACCACCCTTCCGGCTATCGAGGAACCTGACTCGTCGTTGCGCGGTCCCGGCTCGCGATGCCCTCCCGGAGGTAGCCGGGAAGCTCGTCCACGCTCTTCCCGGCCAGTCCCAGACGTCGAAGGGTCAGGCCCTCGCGGCGGTAGTCCCGCCCTGTCAAAGCTGATCCGACCGTGATCAGCGCATCCATCAGCGGGGTCTCCACGCCCAATGAGCGGCCCAGCTCGGCCCAGGGCACGAGCCCCCAGCCGACGTCCTCGTGGAGATACCGGTGATCGAGGCTCGGCGGACCCTTGATCCAGCGGTTCGGGGAGCTGTCCTGGAGCGCGGCGTGGGCGGTGCCCTTCGCGACCGCGGCCTCCGTCGTGTACCCCATCTCGTGGAAGATCTCTACGAACCGCCTGGTGGGAACGCCGGCCGCGAGGGCGACGGAGCGCCGCTCCTCGTCCAGAGCGTCGATCACGCGGCCGACGCCCGGGGTCGTGCCCTCGTAGTAGAAGAGGTAGTCGCCCTTCGTGTGCTCGACCCACCCGGCGTTGCAGATGATCTGCGGCGGGTGCTCCACCGCGTTGATGTCCATGAACCCGGTCTCGAGCACGTCCCTGGCCTCGGTGATGGCGGGGTAGATCTCGCCCACCAACTCGAACAGCTCCGCCTGATGCCTGCCGGGAAATGCCGCGAACGGGAGCCGGCGCATCACCTGGACGATGTTCACCGACGCTGGTCCGTCCATCCGGCACGCGTAGGTGAGCGTGCTCACCTCGCAGGTCCGGACGTCGGTTCGCCCGGTCAGGCGGTGGATCTCGTGCGCCAGGAAGAGACCGCCGCCCATGTGACCCGGGTTCAGGAAGACGACGCTGTCCGGCGGGAGCGCCGCGCCCAACGGCTCCGCGAAGACCGGGTGGGCCGAGATCGGAACGGTGAGCATGACCAGGTCGGCGCCGCGAATCGCCTTCGCGAGGTCGTCGGTCACGAGGGAGAGTTCGACGAACCCATCGCCGGCGGCTCCATGTCGCTCCAGCCCACCCCGCTCGATCAGGGGCTCGAGCCGCGCGCGCGACCGGTTGTACAGGCGCACGTCGAAGCCTCGCGCGCCGAGGTCCGCCGCTGCGGCGCAGCCGCCGTTCCCGGCCCCGAGCACGGCGATGGAGCGAAGGCTCATGCGCGCTACCCCTCGGCCCGGTACTCGGCGACCTTGCTCATGTCGAGCTCGACGCCCAGCCCCGGACGGTCGGGAACGACCAAGCATCCATCCCTGTACTCGAAGGGACGGGTGACGATGTCGTCCAGGTACATCTTTCCCGCCATCTTCGTGGGCTGGCTGTCGCGCAGGGTCGTGACGGGAAAGACGCCCGCCTCCGTCACCGCCGCGGTTGACGCCACCAGGTGCAGATTCCCGGCATTGCCCACTCCCGTCTCGTGCGAGCCGTTCACGTTCAGCGGCAGCCCTCCCGCTTCGGCGACGGCCGCGACCTTCTTTGCCTTGAAGAGGCCTCCCGGCTTGGTGGTGTACAGGGAGATCATGTCCGCGGCTCGGCGCTCGACGATCTCCAGCACGTCCTGTGGCGTCCACGCACTCTCGTCGGCCATGATCGGCACGTCGGACCGGCGCGCCACCTCCGCCATCTGCCGCAGTCCCTCCACGGGCTGTTCCGCGTACCGGATCCGATGCTGGTTCATGTGCTCCAGGATTCGGACGGCGTACTTCGGAGTGGGCCAACCCTGGTTCGCGTCCACGACGATGTCTCGGTCCGGTCCGATCGCGTCGCGGACCTCCTTGACGATCCGGACGTCGTAGGTCGCGTCGCGGCCCACCTTGATCTTGATCGTCTTGATCCCTTCGGCGACGGCGGCGGCCGCCTCGGCGGTGGCCACGTCGTAGTCGAGCCAGCCCAGGCTGTGCGCGATCGGCACCTCCTCTCGGACCAGCCCCCCGAGCAGCTGATAGACGGGCACGCCGAGCGCCTTGCCCTTGATGTCGTGGAGCGCCTGGTCCAGCGCCGCCTTCGCGTACGGATAGCCCTTGACCGCGGTGTCCATGCGCTGATGCGCGGCCTCAATGGCGAAGGGATCGGCTCCCTCGAGAGCGGGGCCGAGCGTGGACGTGATGAGCTGCACCGTGGTCTCCGGTGACTCGCCGAAATAGCGTCCGTGGTCGCCGCCCCACTCCTTGAGGACGGTGGCCTCGCCGAGGCCCTCGACGCCCTCCTCGGTGAACACGCGGACGATCACGTAGTTCCCGAGCGTGCCGCCAGGCATGGCCATCTTGTGCAGACGGCGCCATGGCAGGGCGACGATGAACGCTTCGCAGCCGCGGATCTTCAAAGCGGGTTCGCTGCCAGGAAGCCCGCTTGGTGCCAGAGCGACACGATCTCGTCGGACGACGCGACACGGCCGAACGCCCTCCGTATGTTCGCGAGTGTCGCCTGATGTGGCTCCTCGCTGTAGGACGCCGTGCAGTCCTCGACCACGACGATGTGGTAGTCGCGCATGTACCCGTCCCGCGCGGTGGACTCGACGCATACGTTGGTCGTGACCCCCACGAAGATCAGGTTCTCCACACCCTGGGCCCGAAGCAGCGTGTCCAGCTCGGTGCCGTGGAAGGCGTTGTAGCGGTGCTTGACGATCACGTCGTCGCCCGGTTCGGGGCTGACGAGGTAGAACTCGGCGCCCCACGTGCCCTCCTGGCAGTGCTTCGTGTCGAGGCCGACCAGCGCGTGCCGCTCCAGCATCGGCTTCGACAGCCACTTCTCGTCGTAGATCGCCTGGATGAAGATCGGCCGGACGCCGGCGGCGCGCGCCCGCCCGATCAGCCGGTCGGCGTTCTCCACCGCACGGCGCATCCCCTGGAGATCGTGCCCCTTGTGCTTCGCGAACCACCCCCCGTCGGCCAGGAAGTCGTTCTGGACGTCCACCACGACCAGCCGGCTCTTCGCGGGATGTACCCGCTCGAGCGGCAGCTCGGGGTGCGCTGCTTCGGTTTCGCTCATCTCAGTCCGCCTGAGGTTCGGGGACGTTGCCCTGGATGATCTCGCTCGACTCCACGGGCCCTCCGAGCAGCTTCGTGGCGATTCCCATAGGCCGCGTGTCGACGATGTCCTTGTAGGTCAGGTCGCGCGTGGACTCCTCGAGCAGCCCGGACGCGATGCCGACGTCGATGATCGTCTTCACGGCCTCGGGCGAGAGCACGTTGGCGTTGTAGGGCCACACGTCGTACTTGCGCGCGAAGTCCCAGTTCGTCTTCGCGATCTTCTCGTCCACTCCACCCTCGATGTACTTCTCGAGCGCGGCGTTGTACTGGTCGTAGTCAGCCGCCAGGGCGCGGTTCGAGTACAGCGTGGTCGCGCAGTACCTGCCGGCGAGGTCCGTGTTCTCGTCGAGCCAGCTGGTGGGCGCGAGATAGATGTTCGCCACGAAGTCCGCATCTGCGGCGGTGACGCTCAGGAGGCTCACCGCGTCCGCGCCGATCTGCTTCTGCAGGTCCGGGAGCTCGAAGAGATCCACGGATCCGACGTCGACCTCCTTCGCGGCGAGCGCGGCGAGCCGCTGGCTGCCGTCCCCGAGGATGGTCACGTTCTCCAGGTCGTTCACCGTGATGCCGAGGCCCTTCTCCTGGAAGACGAGATTCATGATGAAGTTGACGAGCCCGCCGGGGCTGTCGACCGCGACGCGAACGTCCGGATCGGTGATCTGGTCAAGCGAGGTGATCTTGTCCTTCAGGCCGACCAGCTGCTCCGTGCTGTCCACCTGAATCGGACAGAACGCCTTCACCTTCTGGCCCTTGTCGATGAGCTGAATCAGCTGCGTCATGCCGGAGGACTCGACGTCGGCGCGCCCGGCGACCAGCACCTGCGCCGCGGCGGTCTCGTCCTCGAACTCGGTGAGCTTGTTGTCCTTGGCGAGGCCAAACTTGTTGCCGAAGAGATCGGCGGCGTGGAACTGGCCGACATAGGCCTGCCCGGTGGAGCTGGTGACGAGGTGGACCGACTTTGCACCACCTCCGCTGCCGCTGTCGTCGTCGTCGTCTCCGCAGCCGGCCACCATGAATGCGCCAATGGATGCGAACGCCAGGAATGTGGCGAGGACCTTCATGATGCCCTCCGTTTGTCCGTTAATAGCTCTTCCACCGCAACAACCGCCACTCGATAATTCGTGCAATTCCCATCAACCCGGCCGCGAGGATGGTGATGAAGAAGACCGCGCCGAGGAGCACGCTTAGGTCGAACGTCCCCGTCGCATTTCTGATCACCAGACCCAGGTTCTCGGCGCGCAGGAAGAGGTCGAACAGGATCGCGCCCTCGACGGCCCGGCCGACGGCGATCCTGAGCCCGGTGATGATGTACGGACTCGCCCACGGGAAGATGACGCGCGTGTAGATCCTCCGGCGGTTCGTCCCGAAGGCCCGCGCCATCTCGATACCCGACTGCGGCACCTCCCGGATGCCGGTCTGAGTGTTCACGATGATGATGAACACGCAGAACAGGACCACGCCCACCACCTTCGCCTTGAACTCCAGGCCGAGGTAGACCGCGATGACCGGGATGAACATCGCGATCGGCGCCGAGAGCATTGCGCTCACGATCGGGTCGAGCACGTCAGCCCAGGGCCTCGACAACCCGATGAGGAGGCCGACCAGGAGCCCGATCACGGCCGAGATCGCGTAGCCGACCGCGGCGATCTCGAGCGTGCCGAACGTCGCCTCGATGAGGTCGCCCTGGGTGAGCTCGTCCCAGAGGTCGGGCAGCACCTCCGACGCCGGCACGATCGCGACGGTGAGGTCGCTCCGGCCGATCAGCTCCCACAGCGCGAAGAACAGGGCAAAGGAAAGGATCCAGCGGCCGATCGTCGCGGCATCCACGCGCCGAGTGGGTGGGCGGCGGCGTCGCCTCTTCCCGGGGATGCGCGCGGTCATCGCCTCCATCCGCTAGACCTGCCCCGCCATGTGCGCCGCCGGCCGAAGTTTGCGCTCCGCCCACTTGAGCAGCTCGTTCACAGCAACTGCGAAGCCGATGATGAGCAGTACCAGCGCGTAGTAGAGGTCGAGCCGCATGGGCGACCGCGAGAAGGTCTCGAGCAGGGCGCCGGTGTCGGCGAGGATCCAGAGCTCCGCGATCACCATGCCCTTCACGGCCATCCCGAAGCCGAGCCGGATGCCCGCGACGATGAACGGCGCCGCCGCCGGCAGATAGATCCTCGTCAGCATTCGCCACCGGCCCGTGGCGAACGCCCGGGCGGCCTCTCGGAGCTCCCGGTCCACGTAGTGAACTCCGGCCGCGGTGTTGATGCAGGGAAAGAAGACCGCGAAGAGGATGACCACCCAGGCGCGGTACCAGAAGCCGATTCCGAACGCGATGATCAGGATCGGCAGCAGCGTCTGTTTGGGCGTCACGAAGAGCGTGTTCACCCAGGGCGCGAAGATGTCGTTGGCGATCTTGGATCGGCCCATCAGCGCCCCCAGGGGGATGGCGATCGCGAGCGCGATGACGAACCCGAGCACCAGCTGCCGGACGGAGGTCAGGAGCGAGCTCGCGTACCCCTCCGTGAACAGCTCGCCGAATCCGCTGATGGTCGCGGGGATCGTGGGCAGGAAGAACTCGCCCTTGACCATCGCGGTCACCTGCCACGCCACCGCGATTGCCCCGTAGAAGAGCGCCCGGAGCACCCACTTGTTGTTGAGGAGAGCGCGCCAGTCGCGCCGCTCCGCCCGCCCGAGGTCGGGAGGCACGGCGGCGTCCGTCTTGGGCAGCAGCGTTCCCTGCTGCGAGACGTCGGTCGCCGCGGGCCGGGCCGTCATCCCTCGACCGTCGCCCCCGACTTGAGCTCGTTCCAGATCTCCTGCTTGAGCCGGCCCATCTCCGCGGAGCCGCGGATGCTCTCGTCGCGCGGGCGCCCGAACGGCACGTCGACGATCCGGGTGACGCGCGACGGCCGGGCGCGCATGACCACGATCCGGTCGGCGAGGTAGATCGCCTCCTCGATGTCGTGGGTGACGAAGATGACCGTCTTCTGGTTCTTCTCCCAGATGCCGAGGAGCTCGTCCTGGAGCAGCATCCTCGTCTGGTCGTCGACCGAGCCGAAGGGCTCGTCCATGAGCAGGATGGACGGGTCGACCGCCAGGGCCCTCGCGAGACCGACTCGCTGTTGCATGCCTCCCGACAGCTGCCCGGGGTAGTAGCGCTCGAAGTCCTCGAGCTCGACGATCTTCAGGATCTCCTTGGCCCGTCGCCGCCGCTCCTCCTTCCCCACGCCGAGGTTCTCCAACCCGAACTCGACGTTCGCGATCACGGTTCGCCAGGGGAGCAGGTTGAATTGCTGGAAGACAAAGCCGCGGTCGAGCGAGGGCTTCTTGATGACCTCCCCACCGATCGTCACGACCCCGGAGTCGGGCGGGATCAGGCCGTCGATGACCCGCAGGAGCGTCGACTTCCCGCAGCCGCTTGGACCGACCACACAGGTGAACGTGCCTCCCTGAAACGAGAGGGAGACGTCGTCCAACACCTTCAGGTCGGTGTCCTCCAACTGATGCCGAAAGGACTTGTTGACACCCTGAACTTCGACGCTTGCCTGGTCCAGCTCGCTCGGCATCGACATGCTCAACTCTCTCTGAGCGGGCTCCGGTGGCCCGGCCGGAGCGACCCTAAACACGGGCGCCGATGACCGCAAGAAGCGCCTCGTGTGAGGATCGCCATTCTTCATCCGTCCGACGTGGACGTTCCGCCAAGGCGCCTCAGGACGGGTCGCTCGCAGAGCAGAATCGACCCGTTGATGCTGAAGCGCACCATCCCCGTGGGCACCGTACCATGGCGTTACCGGCAAGCAAGAGGGGTTTTCTAGATTGCGGAAATCACGATCGCGGAGGCGTTTTCAGCCCTTGCGCGCGAGGGAGAACCTCGCTCTGCTCCGCGACCCGAACTTCGGGCCCTTCTTCTTCGGAAACCTCGTCGCGAACTCCGGAACCTGGTTCCTCACGCTCGCGGCGGGGATCTTCGTCTACCGCCGGACCGGCTCGCCGTTCCTGCTGGGGGTGGTCGGCTTCTCGCAGTTCGCCGGAGTGCTGCTGCTCGTCCCCTGGACCGGCACGGCCGCGGACCGCTTCGACAAGCGCCGCCTTCTGCTGGTCACCCAGGGAGCGGCCTCCGTCATCGCCGCCGCCCTGACGGTGGTCGTGATGACGGGCGCGGCGACCAGCGCGACCGTGATCGCGTTCGTGCTCGCGATCGGACTCGTGCAGGCGTTCACCTGGCCGGCGCTCCAGGCGATCCTGCCGGACCTCGTGCCCATGGATCGCCTGGGCTCGGCGATCGCGCTGAAGTCCCTGACCCACAACCTGGCGCGCGGTCTCGGCCCCGCGACGGCCACGCTCGTGATCGCCACGGCCGGCATCGAGTGGGCGTTCTTCGTCAACGCCCTCGCCTATCTCGCGCTGCTGGTGGGCCTCCTCGTGATCCACCCGACGCCCTCGGTCGCGCCGGCGGTGCGTCCCAGGTTCCGCGACAGCGTCGCGATCGTGCGCGAGCGCCCTCGGCTGGCGGCGCTGATGCTCGTCTCGGCGGTGCTCGCAATCGCCATCGATCCCGTCAACACGCTCTCGCCGGCGTTTGCCGTGAGCGTCTGGGACCGCTCGGACGCGCTGGCGGGCGTCCTCCTCGGCGCCTTCAGCGTCGGCGCGCTCACCGCCGCGCTGACGGTGGCGGGTCGTCCCGGCCGGCTTCGCCGCCAGCTGATTGGTCGCGTCTCGGTGCTCATCTGCGCGATGGTCGCCTTCGCGCTCGCCCCGACCCTGGAGCTCGGGCTCCTCGCCCTCGCCTTCGCCGGATTCGGATTCCTCGCGGCGAGCACCTCGACGATCAGGGAGCTTCAGCTGAGCATCGAAGCCGCGCACCGCGGACGGATCATGGCCCTGTGGACCGCCGCGTTCATCGGCGCGCGCCCGCTCGCCGCGCTGGTCGACGGCGCCATCGCCGGCGCGGCGAGCCCACGGGTGAGCGCACTTGTGATGGTCCTGCCGGCGGTCGTCCTGGTCGGCGCGCTGGTCGTGCGTGACCGGCGCGAGGCCAGCCGCGAACACCCGGCCGAGGCCAGGCCGGACGCAGAGCCCGCCACGCCGCAACTCACGGCGGAATGGTAGGTAGGAGCCATGGCCAGCCACGAGCTGCACGCCGATCCCTCGATCCCGGTCAGCCGGGAGCCGGCCCGCTGCCACAACCGCTGGCACCCCGACATCCCGCCGGCTCTCGTCTGCCATCCGGGGGACGACGTGGTCGTGACGACTCGCGACGCGGTCGACGGCCAGCTCTCGATGGACTCGACGCACGAGGACCTGCTGCGGACCGACCGAACGCTGGTGCACCCCCTGACGGGACCCATCTTCGTCGACGGCGCGGAGCCCGGAGACCTGCTCGTCGTGGACATCCTGGACGTGCAGACCGGCTCCTTCGGCTACACCGCCCAGTTCCCCGGCTTCGGGTTCCTGAGCGACGAGTTCCCGGACCCGTTTCTCGCCCGCTGGGAGCTCGCCGGCGGCCGGGCGACGTCCCCCGACCTGCCCGGGGTGCGCATCCCGGGCCGGCCGTTCATGGGCGTCCTGGGCGTAGCGCCGTCACGAGATCTGCTCGAGCGGATCTCGGCCCGTGAGCGGGAGCTCGCCGCGGACGGTGCGGACGTCGCGCTGCCGGAGCCGCGCGGCGCCGTGCCCGCTGACGACGTCATCGCCACGGAGGGCCTCCGGACCAAGCCGCCGCGCGAGAACGGCGGAAACATCGACGTGAAGCAGATCGTGGCCGGCACCCGCGCCCTGTTCCCGGTCTGGGCCGAGGGCGCCCTGTTCTCCACCGGCGACGCTCACTTCGCCCAGGGAGACGGCGAGGTGTGCGGGACTGCCGTAGAGACGATGGCGACCCTCCACGTCCGCCTCGACCTGATCAAGTCGGGCGCGACCGCGCGTGGAGCGCGCGACGTGAAGATCTACGGGACGGCCGCTCCTGCTCGCGGCGACTACGTGGCGACGACGGGGCTCTCGCTGTATGCCACCGAGGGCCGGCCGGAGGACCTCACGGGCGCCGTTCGGAGCGCCCTCAGGAACATGATCGACCACCTCGAGGACGAGCACGGCTACACGCGGCAGCAGGCCTACGCCATCTGCAGCGTCGCGGTCGACCTGAAGCTCAGCGAGATCGTCGACAGCCCGAACTACGTGGTGACGGCGGAGCTGCCGCTCGACGTCCTCACGTGAGCAGCTTGCTCGCCATCCAATCGCACATCAGAGGCACGAGCGTCGCGTTGTAGTTCGTGCAGGTGTGGAAGCCGTCCTCGAAGTTGACGAACTCGCCCGTCCTGCCGGCGGCCATCTGCCGGCCCTCCTCGACTCCGAGCAGGTCGTCCCTGGCTCCGTGGATGACGAGGTAGGGCGCCTCGATCCGGTCGAGGTCGCCCTCCAGCGTGCACCGCTCGTCGACGTAGGCGCGCGCGTCGGAGAGCGACTCCACGCCCAGGTCCTCCATGACGTTCAACTGCGTCGAGAGGGGCCAGTGCCGATAGTCGCGGAAGTCGTAGAAGCCGCCGAGCGAGATCGCGGCCCGGAGACGCGGCTCGCCCGCCGCGGCGCGCAGGGCCAGGAATCCCCCCATGCTGCTGCCCCAGATCCCGATGCGCTCCGCGTCGACGTCTCCGCGTTCGGACAGCGCGTCGACGCACGCCCCCATCGGCTCGTCCCACGCCTCCGGCCGCATCGGGAGGACGCGCAGCATCTCACCCTGCCCCGGGCCGTCGACGGTCAGCGCCGCCACGCCGCGCCGGACGAACTGCCGCGCCCAGTTGTGGTACTCCTCCTTCACCGAGTCGGCGCCGTTCACCATGATCACGCACGGAGGCGGCTCGCTCGAGTAGTCACCGTCGGGAAGGTGCAGGTAGCCCGGCAGCACGGTGCCCTCGAAGGGGATCTCGACCGGCTCGATGGGGGCGGTCCAACAGTCGACGGCCCTGCGATAGGCGGGAACCCGCGCGGCCCGCCCCTCCGCCTTCTGCTCGCTGCTGAACTTGGCCAGGTAGGCGCCCCAGTGATGGCAGATCGCCGCACGGTGGAACACGTCCCCCGCGGAGACGGTCCTGCCCTCGGCCAGCAGGCGCTCCGCGGACTCCTGCGCCTCGAGCGCCTCGGCGCGCCAGCTCGGATGCCAGCTGCGCGCGTCGACGACGCGGGCGAGGACGCGCTGGATGTCGCTGAAGTCGAGCGGCCCGGTCGCCTCCATCCGGGCCAGCCGGATCACCACGTACTGGCGCGCGAGGTGCTCGGCGCCGTGCACGCGGATCAGGTTGGAGAGCGCCTGGTAGAAGCCCTCGACCTCGCGCTGGTCCGACTCGAGCATCACCACTCGAGCCTTGCTCCGGCTATCGCCGCGACTGCCGCCTGCGCCACCTCGAGGTCCTGCTGACTGCGTCCCGAGCTCACGCCGACTGCGCCGACGACGTGCCCGTCGACCTCGATGGGGAGCCCGCCCCTGAGGTTCGTCACGTTGCCGCCCGACACGAGCGCGAGCTCGATCGCGTGGGCCGGCTCGATCCCGCCCGTGGCGGTGCGACGGTTCGCCGCGGTCCTGGCCTTCCGCTGCGCGGTGCGGACGGACAGGAACTTGGCGCCGTCCATGCGCACGAACGCGAGCAGGTGGCCCGCGGGGTCGACGACGGCGATGCACTGCGGCGTCCCCATACCCTCGGCCTTCTCGATACCCGCCCGGAGCACGCGGAGCGCGGCCTCGTGCGTGAGCGCGGGACGAGAGTAGGTATCGGCCATGAAGCCGCGGCTCACCCGGAGATGCCGGTCAGGCTCTGCGACACCGACCGCGGGTCGCGGAGGCCCCAGGCGCCGGCCTCGACCGCCGTGAGGAACTCGTCGACGAAGCGGTTGAACAGATCGGGCTCCTCGAGGTTCGTCGTGTGTCCCGTCCGCGGCAGGACCCAGAGCCCGGCCGCGGGGATCGCCTCCTTAAGCATCAGGTTGGTGCGGAGGCAGCCCGTGTCCTCGTCGCCCGCCATGAGCAGCGTCGGAACGGTGAGCGCGCGCAGGTCGTCCACGAGGTCGTAGAGCGACGGGCGCTCGCGCTGGACGCCCAGCATCGTGAGCATCGAGCCGGTGGTCGAGTGCTCTGCCAGCATCTCCGCGAACCTCGTCCACCCGGCCCGGTCCTTGTTCATGAACTGGACGCGAGCCGGTCCCGACGCGTACTTGGGCGCGATCCCGGCGGCGGTTTCCTCCTCGAACGCGCGCGCGACGGCCTCGCTCTCGGCCCGGAACGCGTCGCGCGCATCGGGGTGCGCTCCATAGCCGCAGCCGGCGACCACGAGCGAGGCGGTCCGGCGCGGGTGCCGCAGGCCCAGGTGGAGCGTCGCGAACGCGCCCATCGACAGGCCGACGATGTGCGCCCGCTCGATCTCCAGGTGGTCCAGCACCGCCAGCGCATCGGCCACCGCCAGGTCCTGTGTGTAGGAGCTGACGTCGGTCGGGACGTCCGACGGCGGGTATCCACGGGCGTCGTAGACGATGCAGCGGTACCGGTCGGCGAAGAAGCGGATCTGCGGCTCCCAGCTCCGGTGATCCCCCGCGAACTCGTGGACGAACAGAATCGGCGTGCCAGAGCCCGTGTCCTCGTAGTAGAGCCCGACTCCATCCTCAGCCGTCGCGAACCCCATCGGGTTCCTCCTTCGCCGCGAGCCGTGTTACCACAATACGAAAAGCAACTTCCGCGTTGCGTATCATCTTACGCATGTCGCAACCTCGCCGTGGCCGCGTGCAGTCGGTCGATCGGGCTCTCGACGTCCTGGAGGCCCTCGGGGCGAGCGATCACCTCGGCGTCTCGGAGATCGCGGCCCGGACCGGCCTGGTCGTCAGCACCACCCACCGTCTGCTCGCCGGCCTGGCCGATCGCGGGTACGTCCGGCAGGCGGAATCGCACGGCCACTACAGCCTCGGCTTCAAGGTGCTCGAGCTCGCGGGCAGCGTTCAGGCGCGCACCGCCGCCCTTTCCGCGCTCGCCCGCCCGCATCTCGAGAGCATTCGCCAGGCGACGAGCGAGACGACGAACCTGGTCATTCTCGACCGCGACCGCGTGGTCTACGTCGACCAGGTACCCGGCCTTCACAACGTGAGGATGTTCACCCAGGTTGGAAGCTCGGCGCTCGCCCACACCACGGCATCGGGAAAGGCAATCCTGGCGCACCGGCCCGCAGAGCTCATCTCGGAGCTGTATCCGGGCGAGCGCGAGCCGCTCGAGCGCCTGACGCCGCACACACAGACCACGGTGGAGTCGCTGCGGGAAGACTTCGTCCGTATCCGGCGACGCGGCTACGCAATCGACAACGAGGAGCACGAGGACGGCGTCAGCTGCGTGGCGGCTCCGGTCTTCGGCGGCGGCGTCGCCTTCGCCGCCATCAGCATCTCCGCTCCCACGACCCGGATCGTCCACGCCGACACGTCGGAGCTCGGTCACCTGCTGGGGCGGCACGCTTCCGAGCTGTCCAGCGCGCTGGGCGACAACGGAACCGCACACGACGGCTTCAAGGCGCGATGACGAGGCGGGCGATCAGGTCGCCCTCGACGGCGAAGTCCCACCTCAGGTCGGCGCTGCCTCCCGGAAAGCTCCCCGTGAGGCGACCCGTCACCACATAGCGACCCGGGCCCAGCGCCTCCCCGCCCTTAATCTCGGTCCGGTACTCGTACTTCGACGCGGGGCCCAGCTGCCATGCACGGATCTCGTCGGTTCCTCGATGCGTGGCGCGCTCGTCCGTGACGGTCGCGTCCCCGGTGAACAGCGCGACGATTCCCTCGATGTCGCGCTCGGCGTCGCGCTCGAAGAAACGCGAAACGACCTCGGGCAGTTCGGCCTCCTTCATCACCTGTCCTGAAGCGCGCCGATCCCGGCGCGCAGGAAGACCATGGCCTCGTCGAAGACGGCCAGCTTCTCGGCCTTCGTCTCCGGCATGCCCTCGGCCTGGTCCTCGATCGTGTCCCCGAGCGAGGTGAACGCGGCCATCGTCGAGGCGGCCACCAGCCGAGGACGTAGAGCGCCCGGTGGCTCGTCGAGGTCGGCGGCGATCGCCCCGAGCAGCAGCTCGTGGACGCGAGCCATCATTCCGCCCTCGAAGTTCGCGAGCCCTTCGTCCTCACTGCACAGGCGCTTTCGCAGGTGCGCCTCGTCCTCATCGGCGAGCCACTCGTCCAACATCCCCTCGATCCAGCGGCGGAGCGCGTCGAAGGTGTTCTCGCCCGGGAGGCGGTCCCGAAGCGCAGTCGCCAGGCCGTCGAGGTTGCGGTCCACGTCGTGGAAGACCACCGCCTCCTTCGACGGGAAGTACGCGAAGAACGTGCGCGGTGCGACCTCCGCGGCAGCCGCTATGTCGGCGATCGTCGTGGCCTGATAGCCGCGCTCCGCGAACAGGCGCATGGCCGCGTCGATGATCTGCTCGCGGGTGCGCTGCTTCTTGCGCTCTCGCAGTCCCTCTGGCACGTGCTCATAGTAGCGAATTTGCACGCCGTGTAAAACCGCAGATTAAGTAATTCTGCATCTGTTGCAAACTCGCAGGGAATGTGCTTAGCTGCTCCGCATGGCTCATCTCCTCGGATCACTCGCCGCCTGGGCGGCCCAGCACTGGAAGCGCTCACTCGCGATCGTGGCCGTGGTGCTCGTCGCGATCGGCGTCGGCGCCGGCGCCGCCGGCGGCTCGTTCGTCGACGACTTCAAGACCCCCGGGACCGAGTCGCAGACGGCGGTCGACGTGCTGCAGAAGCGCTTTCCGGCGGCCTCGGGCGACACCGCGAACGTCGTCTTCGCCGTGGACTCGGGCACGCTTCGCGCACCGGAGCGCAAGGCGGCGATCGAACGAACGATCAGCGAGATCCGGACCCAGCCGCACGTGACGAGCGCACGGGACCCGTTCGCCAAGGGCAGCGGCCAGCTCTCGGAGAACGCTCGGATCGCATATGTGCCGGTTCAGTACGACGACACCGCGCCCGCACTTGGCAAGGGCCCCGGCCAGCGGCTCGAGGAGGCATCCAAGCTGGGTGAGCGAGCCGGCCTCGAGGTGTCCCGCAACGGGGCGATCGTCGACCAGGCCGAGCAGGCCACGGCCCCGGTCGGTGAGCTCATCGGCGTGGCTGTGGCGATCGTCGTGCTCACGATCGTGTTCGGCTCGGCGGCGGCGATGGCTCTCACGCTGGCGTCCGCCCTGATCGCGCTCGCCGGCGGCCTGGTGCTGCTCCAGTTCGCGAGCGCGTTCGCCGACTTCCCGAGCTTCGCCCCCACGCTCGGCGTCATGCTCGGGCTCGGCGCGGGCATCGACTACGCGCTCCTGATCGTCGGCCGCTACCGCGAGCAGCTGGCGAGCGGTGACAGCGTCGGGCACTCGGCGCGCGTGGCGAGCGCCACTGCCGGCACCTCAGTGGTGGCGGCCGGGGCAATCGTCGTCGTCGCCATCGCGGGACTCCTGGCCACCGGCATCCCGTTCGTCGGCAAGATGGGAATCGGGTCGGCGATCATCATCGCCGCCGTCGCCGTCGGCGCGGTGACCGTGCTGCCCACGCTGATGGGGGCGTTCGCCCGCCGGCTGCGCCCGAAGCGGCCCGAGGACGTGGAGCCCTCGCGGCGCTTCGCGCGCTGGGCGGGCGTGATCACGCGCCGCCCGCTCGTGGCGACCGTCGTCGGCGTGCTCGTGCTGCTCCTGCTCGCGATGCCGTTCGCCTCACTGCGCCTCGGCCAGCCCGACGACGGCAACGACAGCCCGGGGACCACAACGCGCACGGCGTACGACCGGCTCGCCGAGGGCTTCGGCGCCGGCTTCAACGGACCGCTCGTCCTGGCGGCCACCACGCCCACCGACGGCGCCGCCAAGACGACGTTGAGCCGCGTCCAGCGGGCCGTGGCGCAGGATCCGGACGTTGCATTCGTGTCCGCGCCGCAGGCCTCGCCACGCGGAGACGCCGCCGTCCTGAACGTGATCCCGAAGAGCTCTCCGCAGGATCAGGCCACGACCGATCTGGTGAAACGGCTGCGCGACGACGTGCTCCCCGGCGCGACGCGCTCCTCGCGGGTGAACGTCTACGTGGGCGGCGCGACCGCGACGCTCCAGGACCTGGCGGACAAGATCGCGAGCCGGCTGCCGATCTTCATCGCCATGGTCGTCGGCCTGAGCGTGCTGCTCCTGATGGCGGTGTTCCGCTCCCTGTGGGTGCCGCTCGTCTCCGCGGCCTTCAACCTGCTCTCGATCGCCGCCGCCTACGGCGTCGTGGTCCTCGTCTTCCAGGACGGAGTCGGGTCGAGCCTGCTGGGTGTGGACGGTTCGGTGCCGATCGTGTCCTTCGTGCCCCTGTTCATGTTCGCGATCCTGTTCGGCCTCTCGATGGACTACAACGTCTTCCTGCAGTCGCGCATCCGCGAGGAGTACCTGCGCGGAGTCGGGCCGCAGGAGAGCGTCGTGCGAGCGGTTTCGCGCGTGGGCAAGATCATCCTCGCGGCGGGCGTGATCATGACGAGCGTCTTCCTGGGGTTCGTCTCCGATCCAGACGTGGTCGTCAAGACGATCGGGCTCGGCCTCGCCGCCGCCATCCTGATCGACGTGCTGGTGGTGCGCATGGTGGTCGCCCCGGCAGTGATGACGCTGCTCGGCGACCGCGCCTGGACGCTGCCCGCCTGGCTCGACCGAGTGCTCCCGAGGATCTCGCTCGAGGGCGAGCTCCACGACGATGGCCCTCCCGCGACAATTCAAGCAACTGCTTGACACGCTGCGTAGCCCGCGCTATGTTCAAGCATCTGTTTGATTTGTATCGCGATCGATCAGGGAGAGCGAGATGACGCACGACAACGAAGCAATCGTCCGGAACGCGTACCGCGCGGCGGAGGGCGACGTCCTCGACGTCGCCGGGTTCGTCGGCAGCTTCGCCCAGGACGGCGTGTTCAACGACATCGTTGGCCAGGAGAGCTATCGGGGCGAGCAGCTCGCCGATGTCGTGCTCCGCATGGCCCAGCTCCTCCCCGATGTACATCGCGAGCTGCACCGCGTCACCGCGCTCGGCGACACGGTCGCCGTCGAGCTGTCCATTCAGGGCACGTTCCTGGGGCCGCTCGAGACGCCGGCGGGCGTCGTCCAGCCGACGAGAGCGAAGATCGACGTCCCGACCGCCGACTTCTGGTACCTGCGCGACGGCAAGATCGAGACGTTCAACTGCTACGTCGGATACAGCATCATGTTTCCCCAGATGGGCGTGATGCCCGACTTCGCGTCGGCGGTCGCTGCGCCCGCGGCCGCGGGCTGAGCCCTGGTCAGCTCATCCGCCGGTACCGCCATACACACAGCGGTACGAAGATCGCGAGCAGCCCGATGATCCAGGCGGCCGCCTCCGGGAGCGAACCCGGCACGCCGCCCTCGAGCGCGTAGGTGCGGGCCGTGTCCGTCGTGAGCGTGACGGGGCTCACCTCGGCGACCGCCTGGAGCCAGTCCGGCATGGTGGAGACCGGCACGAACACGGAGCTCGCGAACACGAGCGGGAAGATCACGACGAAGCCCGCCGACTGAGCCGCCTCCGAGCCGCGCACGGTCAGGGCGACGAACGCGAAGATCCAGCTGAGGGCGAGCCCGAACGCGCTCACGACGGCCACACATGCGACCGCGTTCAGCAGCCCGGCTTGGAACCGGAAGCCGATGATGTAGCCGACCGCCGTCATCAGCAAGACGATCAGCACATTGCGGACCAGGTCGGCCGTCGTGCGCCCGATCAGCACCGCCGAGCGTGCCATCGGCATCGAGCGGAATCTGTCGATGACGCCGCGCTCGAGGTCCTCGGACAGGCCGACGGCGGTCTGGGTCGCGCGGAAGGCCACCGACTGTACGAAGATG
>Ga0207675_100000840_pt1 | contig 30546 bp, 25 predicted proteins | sample KBSSwiS42_FD_184305 | JGI IMG/M metagenome (GOLD analysis project Ga0207675, IMG submission 184305) | Switchgrass rhizosphere microbial communities from Kellogg Biological Station, Michigan, USA - KBS Switchgrass S4-2 (SPAdes) (version 2) | ecosystem: Host-associated > Plants > Roots >...
TGCAGCGCTCGAACCGCCAGTTCACGATCCAGCTCACCGCCGACGTCGCGCCGGGGCACGCGCTCGACGAGGCAGCGGGCGACGTCCGCCGGATGTTCGCCGGCCTGAACATGCCGCCGGAGATGAGCTTCCGGCTGCAGGGGCAGTCGAAGATCCTCGACGAGACCACCGCCAACATGATCATGGCGATCGGCCTGGCGATGATCTTCGTCTACATGGTGCTGGCGTCGCAGTTCGAGAGCTTCGTGCAGCCGATCGTGATCATGCTGGCGCTGCCGATCGCGGTGCCCTTCGCGCTGTTCACGCTGTGGGTGACCGGGCGGACGCTGAATCTGTGGAGCGCGCTCGGCATGCTCCTCCTGCTCGGCATCGTCAAGAAGAACTCGATCCTGCAGGTCGACTACGCCAACACGCTGCGCGCCGAAGGGGTGCCGCTCCGCGAGGCGATCGTGCAGGCGTGCCGCACCCGCCTGCGTCCGATCCTGATGACCACCTTCGCGATCATCGCCGGCCTGATCCCGACGGCGCTCGGCCTGGGCATCGGCGGCACCGGCCGCGCCGCCATCGCGATGACGGTGATCGGCGGCCAGTCGCTGTGCCTGTTCCTGACGCTGCTGCTGGTGCCGGTCGCCTACATGAAGTTCGACGCGCTCGAGCAGACCGCGCTCAACCGCGGCTGGCGCGAGTTGCTGGGGCGGGTCAAGACGCCGCGGCGGTTCGAGCCGGCGGCGGATACGCATCACCCATGATCCGATTCACGATTCTCGCCCTCCTCCTCGTCGCCACCTCGATTGTCGGCGCGCAACCGCAGGGGGACGTGCTCGCGCGCATTCAGGACGAAGGCCTGAAACGTTCGCAGGTCGGGCCGGTGTTCGACATGCTGACGGTGACCATCGGCCCGCGGCTCACCGCCTCGCCCGCGCACAAGCGCGCGGCCGAGTGGGTGCGCGAACGCCTGGCGTCCTATGGTTTCTCGAACGCGCGGCTCGAGCCGTGGAAGTTCGGCCGCGGCTGGGAGCTGCAGAAGCTCACCGTCGAGATGATCGAGCCGCGCTACCTGCCGCTCATCGGCTACGCCGACGCCTGGTCGGCGGCGACGCCCGGCGAGATCGTCGCCGCGCCGGTCTTCATCGGCGGCAAGACGATCGACGAGGCCGCTGCCATGCGCGGCCAGTTGAAGGGCGCGATCGTCTTCGCCCAGCCGAAGATGAGCAACTTCGTGAGAAAGGATCGGCCGCAGCCGAGCGATCCGAATTACGTGCCGCTGTCGGCGGCCTACGCGACCTCGGTCGGCCGATCGATGCAGCCGGCCAGCGCGCAGCCGGCGGAGACGCCGCAGCAGCGGGCGCAGCGGCTGGCGCAGCTGCTGCGCGAATCCGGCGCGGCGGTGATGGTGCGGCCGAGCGTCGGCGAGCACGGCACCGTCTTCGTCACCGGCCGCGACGCCGGCCCCGGCGCGGTGCCGGCGATCACGCTCGCCGGCGAGCACTACAACATGATCGCGCAGATGCTCGAGCAGAACCTGCCGGTCAAGCTGCGCGTCAACGTGCAGTCGACCTTCTACGACAACGACGGCGGCAACACCTACAACGTCGTCGCCGAGCTGCCCGGCACCGACCCCACGATCGGCGACGAGGTGGTGATGATCGGCGGCCACCTCGACTCGTGGCACACCGGCGTGGGCGCGACCGACAACGCCGACGGATCGACGACGGTGATCGAAGCGATGCGCATCCTCGAGGCGATCGGCGCCCGGCCGCGGCGGACGATCCGCGTCGCCCTCTGGAGCGGCGAGGAGCAGGGGCTGCTGGGATCGAAGGCGTGGGTGGCGCAGCATCTCGCAGGCCCGGGCAACGCGGCCATGCGCGACAAGTTCTCCGTCTACCTGAACATCGACAACGGCTTCGGCCCGATCTACGGCTGGTACCTCCAGAACAAGGAGGAGGTCCGGCCGATCTTCGACGGCTGGCTCGAGCCGCTGAAGAAGATCGGCGCGCGCCGCAACGTCATCGAACCGGTCGGATCGACCGACCATCTGAGCTTCATCGACGCCGGCGTGCCCGGCTTCAATCCGATCCAGGACTACGGCAACTACGACATCCGCACCCATCACACCAACATGGACACGGTCGAGCGGCTGAACGTCGACGACCTGCGGCAGGCGGCGGTGGTGATGGCGACGTTTGCCTACCAGGCCGCGAATCTCGATCGAAAAATTCCACGGTAAGCTCCGGGCTGTCCCACGCTTGCATCGGACCTCAATCATGGTCATAATCATGACCATGATCGTGGTCAATATTCACGAGGTCAAGGCGAAGCTCTCCGAGTATCTCGAGGCGGTGGCCAAGGGCGAGCGGGTGCTGATCTGCAAGCGCAACCAGCCGGTCGCGGAGCTGCGCGCCGTCGAGCAGAAACGGACCGAGCCACGATTGATTGGCGGCGGACCATACCATTTCGAGGTGCCGGACTCGTTTTTCGAGCCGATGCCCGACGAGTTTCTCGACGCGTTCGAGTCCGGGCCGGTTTTTCCCGCAGCGATGTCCGCACCGTCCCGCGCTGCGGAAGCGCGTCCGAAATACGAGGTCTCACGTCGCCCGAAAAAGCGGCGATGAAGCTCCTCGTCGACACCTGCACCTTTCTCTGGGTCGTCGGCGGCGGCGGCGCGCTGCCGCCGCGTGTCCGGGACTTCTATCTGTCGCCCGACAACGAGGTGTATCTCAGCGCGGTGTCCGCGTGGGAAATCGCGCTCAAGTACGCGGCCGGGAGACTGCCGCTGCCGGAAGCGCCCGAGAAACTGGTGCCGGCCGAGCGTGAGCGCCGTGGCATGATGCCGCTGCCGCTCGACGAGGAGAGCGCGCTGCACGTGTTGCGTCTGCCGCCGCTGCATCGCGATCCGTTCGACCGCATGCTCGTCAGCCAGGCGATCGTTCATGGGTTGGTGATCCTGACGCCCGACCGCCTGGTGTCCCAGTACCCGGCGCGGACGATGTGGTGACGCGATGACGCTCATCGACGCGATCGGCAACGCGCGCGTGTTCGACCTCGAGCAGCCGCGCTTCGCCGGCATGCCGATTCATCCGGCGCACAAGCCGGGCTACTTCTACGCCCTGCACCGGCGCCACCGCGACTCCTACCGGCCCGCACAGTACGGCCCCCGAACGGGCGCCTCCGGCGTCCTGACGATGGCGGAGCACAGCGGCACGCATATCGACGCGCTGTGCCATCAGGCCGCGGACCTGACCCTCTACGGCGGCGTCAAAGTGGACGATGTGGAGCGCGCCGACGGCTTCAAGGCGCTCGGCGCCGAGACGATGCGGCCGCTCCTCGGCCGCGGCGTGCTGCTCGATGTCGCGCGCTGGAAAGGGCAGGACCCGCTGCCGCCGCACTACGCGATCACCGCCGACGATCTCGAGTCGTGCGCGCGCGCGCAGTCGGTGAACGTTCGTCCGGGGGATGTGCTGCTGCTGCGCACCGGTTACGGTGCGCGCTGGGACGACGAGGCGGTCTACCTGTCGGCGGCGGGCGCGTCGAAGTCAGGAACCATCTGGGCGGCGGAGAAGCAGGTCGCCGCCGCAGGCGCCGACAACATGGCCTGGGACGCGATGCAGGAGCGGGATCCCGAAACCGGCATGTACCTGTTCGGCCATGTTCACCTGCTGGTCACGCACGGCATCCACATCCTCGAGAACCTGTACCTCGAAGAGCTCGCGGCCGCCGGTCATCATGAGTTCTGCTTTGTCGCCGTGCCGCTGAAGCTGCGGGGCGCCACCGGCTCGCCGATACGCCCGCTGGCCCTGGTGTCCGCGGCAGGGACTGGGGACTAGGGATTAGGGATTAGGGATTAGGGACTAGGGATTGGGGATTAGAGTGATCAGGGTGTAGGGAAGAGGGATTAGCACGATCGTTCGCGTTATGCTCACTACTCCCCAATCCCCAATCCCTAGTCCCCAGTCCCTAGCCACAAGTCCCTAGTTCAGCGAACAGGCGCCAGGGCCGCGCGGGTCGCCGCACGCGCCGCACGCACCGGCCGATGCCTGCATCGGCCGATCGACGAACGACTTGGCCGGCGTGCTCGACTGGGCCGCGAACACCGACTGCAGCTTCTGGAGTTCGACCCCCTGGCAGGCGGGGCAGGTCGGGGTCTGTCCTTCGCGCGTCAGGTACTCGAAGCGCTTGCCGCAGGCGCGGCACTCGTATTCGAAAAGAGGCATGAGGTATTCTAACGCGCAATTCGGTAATGCAGCTGCCAATCCGAGATGACCCTCAGGCCGCCTTCGAGGTTTCACCCGCGGTCGGGGGCGCGGCGGTCGCGCAGAGCCGACCGCATCCCCGGTTGCGCATCGTCACCGGTGCGATTGGCATCCGACTCCTGACGGCGCTGCTCGCACTGCTGATCAACCTCGCGTTTCCATTGCACGAGCGCGAGCAGTTCACGGTCTTCGGGTCGACCAGCAAGTTCTGGGACACCTTCGCCCGGCACGACTCCGGCCACTACCAGACGATTGCCTGGAACGGCTACCGCCCGAGGGCCGGCGGCCGCAGCAACATCGCCTTCTTTCCCGCGTATCCGCTGACGATGCACGCCGTCGGGCGGTTGTTCGCGCGAACGCATGCGGCGTTCTACCTCGCGGGCATCGCCATCTCGTGGGCGTGCTTCGTCCTGGCGATGATCGCGCTGTACAACCTCGCGCGCCTCGACCTGCCGCCGCCGCAAGCCGAGCGCGCCGTGCTGCTGGCGATGATCTTTCCCTTCTCCTTCTTCTACGGCGTCGTCTACAGCGAGAGCATGTTCCTGCTGTTCGCGGTGCTCGCGTTCTATCTCTTTCGCACGCGCCGCTGGGTGCTCGGCGGGCTGTGCGGCGCCGTCGCCACCGCGACGCGGGTGCCGGGCATCCTCATGCTGGCGCCGCTCGCCTGGCTGGCGTGGCGGCACGCCGAACCGACGCGAGGAGACCGGAGCCTCGCCGCCGTCGGGCTGGTGCTGACGGCGAGCGGGTTTGGCGCGTACTGCGCCTACATCTACCAGCTGACGGGCGATCCATTCGAGTGGGCGGCGACGCTCGAGCGGTGGGGGTATTACCCCGGCGGCGCACCGTGGCTGCCGGCCGTTCGCCTGGTGCAGCAGTTGGCGACCCACCCGTACCTCTACCTGACGACGCATCCGGCTGCGGTCTACGACACGCTCTACGGCGTGACCGGCATCCTGTTTCTGCTGGCGATTCCGTTCGTCTGGCAGCGGTTCGGCGCCGCCTACGGGCTGTTCATGCTGCTGAACCTGTGGCTGCCGTTCTCTTCGGGCGCGCTCGAGGGGATCGGGCGGTACTGCTCGGTGCTGTTTCCCTGCTTCATCTGGCTGGCGACGCTCCGCTCGCGCGACACGTTCATCGCGCTCGTCATCTGCTTCGCGATGTTCTACACGCTCGGGCTCGCGCTCTTCGTCACGGTCCATCCGATTTACTGAGGTCGCCGAAAGGCACCGGCGACCGCGAAAGCACGAAGTGCGAAGTCCGAAGTGGGTCTCATCACGTGCGCCCCAAATCACCCCGACTTCTGACTTCGTACTTCGAACTTTCATCCGCTGGCTTGTATCAGCAGCCTGCGAACACCCCGGTTTTGGGGTCTAATGAGGCGTGCGCGTGGCCGCGGTCTCGCTCGTTATCGTCCTCGCCACGGCGTCGTGCGCGCGGCCGCGGCCGCAGATCGCCATCGCCCCTCCCGCGCCGACGCCGGCGCAGCGTCTCGCGTCCGCCGATGAGCTGGTTCGCGCCGGCTGCCTCGATTGCCTGATCGCGGCCTACGGCGAATACGACCTGCTGCGATCGTTTCCGGCGGCGCGTGACGCCGCAGTCGCCGGGGCGGTGCGCAGCGCAGCGCTGATCGCGTTGCGCGAACGTGAGCTGGGCCTGGTCGACGACGGCTACGGCGAACGCGCGCGGGCGCTGTTGATTGGCGCGCCCAACCTGCCCAACTGGCTGTCGACGGTGCTCGACGTGATCGCTGCGCTCCCGGCCTCGGTCGGCGGCATCATCCGGACGCCGACGAGCGAGCTCGATCTCGATCGCGCCCGTGTGATGCGCGCCAACCGCACGGCCTGGGACGCGCGGCTCCGCGAACTGGCGCCGATCGATGAGCTCGCGGCGTATGTCTGGCTGGCGTTCGCCTGCGGTGGCAGCGAGTCGCGCGATCTCACGATCGACCAGCTGGTCGAGCCGGCGGCCACCTTCAAGGACTCGGCGCTCATCGGCTTCAAGCGCGCCATCTGCCGCGGCATCGACACCGAGGCGCTGCAGGCGCTGCAGGCGCGCGAGCCCCGCTTTGCCGAAGTGTCTTACTACCACGGCCTGGTCGCGGTCTCGCAGCGCAAGCTCGACGACGCCGATCGCCACTTCGAGCAGGCCTACGCCTGGCGGGCCCACTGGCCGTCGCTCACCCAGTCGATCGCCAACATCGCGATGACCGCCGAGGACTTCGAGCGGTCGCTCGATTTCTACGACAAGACGCTGGAGCTCGAGCCGCACGCCGTCGACGCGATGCTCGGCCGGGTGCGCGCGCTCACCTATCTCGGGCGCAACCACGAGGCCATCGCCACCACCGATCTGCTGATTGCCGACCGCTGGTTCGTCGGCGACGCCCGATACTGGCGGGCGCTGAACGAAAGCGAGCTCGATCTCAATGAGGAGGCGTGGGTCGACGTCGAGGCAGCGGCCAGGCTGGTCGTCAACGCGCAGGTGCCGAAGCTCGCGGGCCTCATCGCCTACCGCCGCCAGCAGCTCGACGTCTCGCGGGCGAAATTCGAGGAATCGCGGATGCGCAACCCGAACGACTGCGAGACCACGTTCTATCTCGGCGTCGTGCTGGCGGAGCAGCGGTCGTGGGCGCCGACCGCGGAGGTGCTCAACGCGGCGGCGAAGTGCCTCGAAGGCAACGACACGGCCTACCAGGAGGAGATTGCCGCGATTCAGGCGTCGAACGATCCGCCGGCGCGCAAGGCCGGCAAGATCGCGCGGCGCGAGCAGTACATCGCCAAGGGCCGCCGCCAGCTGGCGACGTCGTGGTTCGACATCGCCGTCGCCTACTACAACCTCTCGCGCCGCAGCGAAGCGCGGCAGTTCGCGGAGAAGGTGGCGATGGACGAGCAGTTCGGCGAACGCGCCCGCGACCTGATGTCACGACTTCGCTGACCGCGACAGGCCGCAAGTCGAAAGTCGGTCGTCGAAAGTCGGGAGTTCGGCCAGCCCCCGGCCCCCAGTCCCCAGCCCCGGTATACTCACTAGATGCCTACGTCGGTGGAAAAGCAGCCGTCACAGCCGGGACGGAGCGAGGTGGCGAATCCGCTGCGCCGCAACGTCGCCATCATCGCCCACGTCGATCACGGGAAGACGACGCTGGTCGACGCGCTCCTGCATCAGAGCGGCACCTTCCGCGCCAACGAGCGGGTGGCCGAGCGGGCGATGGACAGCAACGAGCTCGAGCGCGAGCGCGGCATCACCATCCTGGCCAAGAACACGGCCGTCCACTACAAGGATCTGCTGATCAACATCGTCGACACCCCGGGCCACGCCGATTTCGGCGGCGAGGTGGAGCGGACGCTGTCGATGGTCGACGGGGTGATGCTGCTGGTCGACGCCTCCGAGGGACCGCTGCCGCAGACGCGCTTCGTGCTGCGGAAGGCGCTCGAGCGGCGGCTGACGCCGATTGTCGTGATCAACAAGATCGATCGGCCGGACGCGCGGGCGGCGGAAGTGCTCAACGAGATCTACGATCTGTTCATCGACCTCGACGCCAGCGAGGATCAGCTCGACTTCCCGGTGCTGTACACCAACGCCCGGATCGGCACCGCGTCGCTCGATCCGGCGAAGCCCGGCGACGACCTGCGGCCGCTGTTCGACGCGGTCGTCGACCACGTGCCGCCGCCGCGCGGCAACCCCGAGGCGCCGCTGCAGCTGCTGGTCGCCAACCTCGATGCCAGCGATTACCTCGGGCGCATCGCCATCGGCCGCATCTTCAACGGCCGCGTCCGCATCGGCGATCCGGTCGCGGTGGTCAAGCTGGACACCAACGTGCAGCAGACCAAGGTGACCAAGCTGTACGCCTTCGACGGCCTGAAGCGCGTCGACATCGAGGAAGCCGCCGCCGGCGACATCGTCTGCCTCGCCGGCATCGACGACATCACCATCGGCGAGACCATCACCGACATGGAGCATCAGATCGCGATTCCGCCGATCGCGATCGACGAGCCGACGGTCCACATGATTTTCGGCGTCAACACCTCGCCGGTGGCCGGACGCGAAGGCCAGTACGTGACCTCCCGCCAGCTGAAGGACCGGCTCGACAAGGAGCTGCTCGGCAACGTGTCGATCCGCATCGAGCCGACCGACACGCCGGAGCAGATCAAGGTGATCGGCCGCGGCGAGCTGCAGCTGTCGATTCTGATCGAGATGATGCGGCGGGAGGGGTTCGAGCTGCAGGTCTCGCGCCCTGATATCGTCACCAAGACGCACAACGGCCTGACGGTCGAACCGGTGGAGGAGTTGATCATCGACGTTCCCGAGGACCACCAGGGCGTGGTCATCGCCCAGGTCGGCGAGCGCAAGGGCGTGATGACCAAGATGGTCAACAACGGCAGCGGCCGCGTCCGGCTGGAGTTCCGGATCCCGGCGCGCGGCCTGATCGGCTTCCGCTCGCAGTTCATGACCGATACCAAGGGCACCGGCATCATGAACCACATCTTCGCCAGCTGGGAGCCGTGGCACGGCGCCATCGCCGCCCGCGCCAACGGCGCGCTGGTCGCCGACCGCGCCGGGGCGGCGACGTCGTACGCGATCTTCAACCTGCAGGAGCGGGGGGAGATCTTCATCGATCCCGGCGTCCAGGTCTACGAGGGGATGATCATCGGCGAGAACTCGCGCACCGCCGACATGGACGTCAACGTCACCAAGGAAAAGAAGCAGACCAACATGCGCGCCTCGAGCGCCGACGAGGCGATTCGCCTGATCCCGCCGCGCAAGCTCGGTCTCGAGCAGGCGATCGAGTTCATCAACGACGACGAGCTGGTCGAGGTGACCCCCTCCAGCATCCGGCTGCGCAAGCGCATCCTCGCCGCGAACATGCGGCCGAAGCCCGACCGGGAATGAGCCGGATCGACGGCTACGCGCCGATCGAGGACTATGCCTTGATCGGCGATGGCCGCACGGCGGCGCTGGTGGCGCGCGACGGCGCCATCGACTGGCTCTGCCTGCCGAACTTCGACTCGCCGAGCGTGTTCGCCGCCATCCTCGACCGGCAGCGCGGCGGCGCGTTCGAGCTGCAGCCCGAGGGCGCGTTCGAGTCGTCGCGCCGCTACCTGCCGCGCACCAACGTGCTCGAGACCACGTTCACCACCGGCACCGGCACGGTCCGCGTCGTCGACGCGTTGACGCTGCCGGGTCCGAAGCTGGCGCCGATGCGCGAGCTGGCGCGATCGATTGAAGGTGTGGCCGGCGCGGTGCCGATGCGGTGGCGCGTGCAGCCGCGGTTCGCCTACGGCGGCCACGCACCGCGGTGCGAGTGGCGTCTCGGCATGCCGGTTGCCGCCTGGGGCGCAGAGGCGATGGCGATCGCCCACAGGAATGCGGGCACGCCGGCTTGGCGCGGCGATGGCGTGGAAGGCAGGTTCGAGATCGGCGCGGGCGGGCGCGCGCTGCTCGCGCTCGCCGGCGCCTACGCCGAGCCGCTGGTGCTGCCCGACGCGGACGCGGTCGCCGGGCGGCTCGAGGCGACGATTCGCTTCTGGACCGAATGGGCGGGGGAGCGCCCCTGCGACGGTCCGTGGGCCGACCTGGTCATGCGCAGCGCGCTGGCGCTGAAGCTGATGATCTTCGCGCCGTCCGGCGCGGCGGTCGCGGCGCCGACCACCTCGCTGCCGGAGGAGATCGGCGGTCAGCGCAACTGGGACTACCGCTTCTGCTGGATTCGCGACTCCAACTTCATGATCAGTGCCCTGATGCGCCTCGGCTGCCATGCCGAAGCGCGGTCGCTCTTCTGGTGGTTCATGCAGGCGACGGCGCTGACCGAGCCGGACCTCCATGTGTTGTATCGGCTCGACGGCGGCGTCGGCCCGCGCGAGCACCGCGTGCCGCTCAGCGGATACCGCGGCTCGGCGCCGGTGCGCGTCGGCAACGGCGCGCTCGAGCAGGCGCAGCACGACATCTACGGTGCGCTGCTCGAGACGGCGTGTTTGTACAGCGAAGGAGAGCGCGCGCTCGATCGCGACACCGGCGCGGTGCTGGCGCGGATTGCCGATCGGGTCTGCGACATCTGGCGGCAGCCCGATTCGGGCATCTGGGAAGTCCGCAACGGTCCGTTCCATTTCACCCACTCGAAGGTGATGTGCTGGGTCGCGCTCGACCGCGCGGTGAAGATGGCCGGCGACGGCGAGGTGCCGGCCCGCCACGCCGATCGGTGGCGGCGCGAGGCGGCGGCGATTCGCGAGTACGTCGACACCGAGTGCTGGTCGAGCGAGCTGCGCAGCTATACGCGCACCGCCGGCAGCCGCGACGTCGACGCCAGCCTGCTGATGCTGCCGCTGGTCGGCTACGGCGATCCTCGCGGCGATCGTGTTCGCGGCACGATCGACGCCGTCAACCGGCTGCTGCGCAACGGCGACTTCGTCCGCCGCTATCGCGCGGACGACGGCGTGCCCGGCGGCGAAGGGGCGTTTCTGAACTGCTCGTTCTGGCTGGTCGGCGCGCTGGCGCGCTGCGGCAGGCTGGACGAAGCCGGCGAGCTGATGGACAACCTGGCCGGCCGCGCCAACGACGTCGGCCTGTTCTCGGAGGAGATCGATCCGCCGAGCGGCGCGTTCCTCGGCAACTTTCCCCAGGCGCTCGTCCACCTGGCGCTGGTCGACGCTGCGCTGGCGCTCCAGGGGAAGGCGTAGCGCGGGCCGGAGCATCGGATGCTGGTTTCGGCGATTGCCGGCGGCTTCATCGGCACGCTCGTCTTCTCCACCGTGGTCAAGGCGGCGAGCGAGATGGCGTTGACGCGGATGGATCTCACGCTGCTGCTCGGCACCACCGTGACCGACAACCGCCGCAAGGCGCGGGCGATCGGCTTCATCTTCCACCTGCTGCTCGGCGTCGTGTTCGCGATGGCGTATGCGGCCTTCTTCCGCATCATCGGCCACAGCGCCTGGTGGCTGGGCGCGATCGGCGGCACGGTGCACGCGGTCTTCACCTCGACGGTGCTGGTCAACATGCTGCTGCCGATCGTCCACCCGCGCATGGCGACCACCGAGACCGCCGCCGACGAGACGACGCTGATCGAGCCACCTGGTTTTCTTATGCTGAACTACGGCCGCAGCACCTTCCTCGTCTCACTCGCGGCGCACATCGCCTACGGCATCAGCGTCGCGTTGATCGTGCGCGTCTGACGCTCGAGCCCGCCTGCGGCGCGCCGACCGGCGCGCGCCACCTCCTGTATCATGTCAGTCGTGTTTCAGCGGCGAACCACCGGGTCGGTCGTCTGTCCGTCGTGCGGATCGCTCGTCGGCGTGCGCGACGACCGGTGCTACACCTGCGGTCGATCGAATCCGGGCCTGTGGGGCTTCGGCCCCGCGCTGCGGCAGATCGGCGTCAACTTCGGGTTCGCGCAGATCGTGGTCGGCACCTGCGTGACGGTCTGGGTGTTCACGCTGCTGATGTCGGGTTCGGCGATCCGCGTCGGCAGCGTCTTCTCGGCGCTGTCGCCCAGCACGCCGGTGCTGTTCCTGTTCGGCGCCAGCGGCGCGATCCCGGTCTTCGGGATGGGCCGGTGGTGGACGGTGCTGAGCGCCGGCTGGCTGCACGCGGGCCTGCTGCACATCCTGATGAACATGTACTGGGTGTGGCAGATGGGGCCGGTGATGGCGGAGATGCTCGGCCCGTCGCGAACCGTGATCATCTACACGGTCGGCGGCATCACCGGCTTCGTGCTCAGCTCGTTCGCGGGCGCGTTCCTGCCGCCGATTCCCTTTCTCAACGGCGCCGACTTCACCGTCGGCGCGTCGGCGCCGGTGTTCGGGCTGATCGGGGCCTTGTACCACTACGGCCGCACGACGAGCAGCATCGCCAGGCAGCAGGCGCAGTTCATCATGATTCAGGCGGTCGTATTCGGCGTGCTGATGGGCGGCTCGGGGATCGACAACTACGCCCACCTCGGCGGCTTCGCCGGCGGCTACTTCACATCCGCGTTCCTCAACCCGATGACTCGTGAGCGCGGCGACCACGCCATCGTCGCCATCGTCTGCCTCGCCGCCAGCGCGCTGTCGATCGTTGTCTCGATCGTCACCGGCCTGCCGCTCTTCATGCGCTGAAGCGCTGCCCGTGGCACCCGCCTTGCCACTCCCTCTTCATCGCAGAGGAGGTCGTGAGATGAAGATCAACGTATTGATGATCGGCGCCGTCGTGCTCGGGCTGGCGGCGGCCCCCGCATTGACCGCGCAGCAGCCGACGACGGCGGAGAAAGCGCACCAGACGATGGCGGCCGGCAACAAAGCGCCGGACGAGACCTTCGTCACCAAGACGGCCGCAGCCGGAATGGCCGAGGTCGAACTGGGCAAGATGGCGGCGGAGAAGGCAGGCAGTGAAGAGGTGAAGAAATTCGCCCAGCGTATGGTTGACGATCACAGCAAGGCCAACGAAGAGCTGAAGGCGCTGGCCCAGCAGAAGAACATCACGCTGCCCGACGCGACCGATCCGCACCTGAAAGCGATGCAGGATAGGCTCTCGAAGTCGACCGGCGCCGCCTTCGATCGCGCCTACATGCAGATGATGATCACCGATCACCGCAAGGCGGCGAACGAGTTCCGCCTCGCGTCGCGAGCCGCCAGGGATCCCGAAATCAAGAGCTGGGCGGCCAAGACGCTGCCGACCATCGAGGAACACCTCAAGATGGCGCAGACGACGCACACCGGCGTCGGCACGAGCGGTGTGAAGAAGTAGACTCAGAAGCTCAGAGACTCAGAGCGCTCTGAGTCTCTGAGCAGCCCCGGCTTCACAGCTTGAACCTGAGGAACGCGCCGACGCCGCCGACTGGCTCCAGCAGCGACCGGTCCTGGATGAAACGGATCTTCGCCGAGGTGTTTCGCGCCTGGATGACCAGGTCGTCGGCCGCGTTCTCGCCCGCGCTCAGTCCGGACTCCTCCGTCGCGCCCTTCGTCGGCGCGCCTTTTCCGGGCGCGAGGGCATCAGGCGTCGCCGTGATCAGCAGCTCGTCGACCTGTCCCATCTCGAGCGCGCGGCGGGTCGCCTCGCGTCCGGTGCAGGCGAGGCCGTTGGCGCGATAGGCGCCGATCAGCTCCTCCACGCGCTCGCGGTCGGTCTCTGCGTCCTTCCTGCGCAGCGCCTCGATCGTGGCTTCGAGCACGGCGCGCTCGTCTGCGTGCACGTCCAGCTTCAGGACGTCGACGATCCGATCCGACACTTCCTTCGGGAATTGCTCGCGCAGCAGCGGCATGACCACCTCATCGGCGGCGACGATGATCTTGTCAATGCCTTCCTCGCGCACGATCCGCGCAACCGCGTCGACCACTTCCTTCGCGTGCTGCAGATGGATGTTCTCGGTATGGCGCTGATAACGCGCCTGCGACCAGCCGCCTTTCTTGTGGTGCTTCGGCTTCTCGCCTTCGATCTGCTCGGTCTTCTCGAGCTCGTTGATGGCGAACACGAAGATCCGCGCCGAGTGCGTGTCGGTGACCAGCGCGAGATAGCGCGGATATTCGTCGACCAGCTTCGCCAGCGGATAGAGATGGGCGCGGTCGGAGACGAACAGGCGATGACCGTCGAGCGGCGCCGCGAGCTGTACCGTCTCGAACAGATCGGCGCCGTGGCAGGCGAACACCGCCAGGCCGTTCACCGACGCGTCGACGGTGCCGACGTGCTCGCGGATGCGGTTCGCGTCCGCCTCCAGGCTATCCCGCTCTGGTCCGTTCGACGGGTAGGTATTGACGCGCTCGGTCAGTTCCTTCTTGAGGAATGGTTCGAACTGAGCGCGCCCACGCTCGTTCGCGCGCAGATCGAGATAGAGGCTGATGACGGGAAACGGCCCGGGCTCGACCGCCGCCACGCGGTCTAGCTGTTCGGTGAGCTGATCGATGGTAGGCATAACTTGCGGCTTCGCAAATGACATGCCCGCGAAGCCGCAAAGCCGATGAACCAGTCGCCAGTAGCCAGTCCGATGAACCAGTCGCCAGTGGCCAGTCCGGATGAACCAGTCGCCAGTGGCCAGTCCGGATGAACCAGTCGCCAGTAGCCAGTCTCAGTCCCGCTCGCGTCTGCCACTGGCCACTGGCTACTGACGCAAGCGCTTTACTGGTTACTGGCTACTGAGGTGAGCGCTTTTTAGCGAGTTCGTCGTCGATGATTTTCTTGAACTCCTCGAACGGCTGCGCTCCGCCGAGGACCCGGCCGTTGATGAAGAACGCGGGCGTGCCGTTGACGCCGGCGTCGTTCGCCATCTGGATGTCGGCTTCGACCTGCTTGGCGTACTTGTGCGAGTCGACGCAGGCGTTGAAGCGACCAGCGTCGAGGCCGAGCTCGGCCGCGTGCTGCTTCAGGTCGTCATTGCCGAGCCGCCGCTGGTTGGCGAACAGCTTGTCGTGGTACGGCCAGAACTTGCCCTGCTCGTTGGCGCACAAACCCGCTTCTGACGCGGCGCGCGCGTGCGGATGGTTCGGCAGCGGGTACTCCCGGTAGATCAAGCGCACGCGGTCGCCGTAGGTGTCGAGAACCTGTTTGAGGGCCGGACCGACCCTCTGGCAGAACGGTCACTCGAAGTCCGAGAACTCGATGATCTCCACCGGCGCGTTCGCCGGCCCGCGCACCGGGCTGTTGGAGACCATCGCCACTTTCTGCCGCGGCGGCTCCAACATGATCCGCACCATCGTCTTGCCGCGCAGTTCCTCGATGTAGCGGGCGCGAACCGCCTGCATCCGTTCCTGCGTCAGGAAGGTGCGAATCGGCTGGCGCACCTCCTCGAGAGACCGTCCCTGCACGCGCGCCTGGTTCGCCTGATACCACGCGGAGATCTCGGCGTCGGTGACCGGCGCGACCTTTGAGGTGATCTGCTTCTCGACCAGCGTGGCGCGGTCGACCCCTTCCGATCGCGCGGCCTCGTCCATCAGGTGCGACGCAATCATCTCGTCGAGCGCGAGCCGCCGCGCGTCGTACAGCGCCTGCGACAGCTTGCCGCCGAAGTTCGAGGCCGGCGCCTCGAGCGCCTTGTCGTCCACTTCCGCCAGCGTGAACGACTTGCTGCCGACGATGGCGACGACCTCGTTCTGCGCCGGCCGGCGTGCCTGCTCGGCGGCAGACGAGCACGCGGTCAGGACGACGAGCGCGGCACAGAACAATAGCTGTTTCATAAATGAAGTATGCCACGGTCCGCCTCGCCGGAGCCCCTGGCGAAAACCGGCGGAACGGACCCGCGCACGACCTCTACCGCGGCAGCCGTTGCGGAAGGTCGGCGACGACGTACGCCATCACCGCCACCGTCGCGGCGCATTTGGCCATTTCCACCGGATCGATCTTGTCGAACGTGTCCGCCGGCGTGTGATGGATGAGGAAGTACTTCGAGCCGTCGACGTCCAGCGACAGCGCCGGAATGTGGGCCTCCTGCACGCTCGGGCCGATGTCGGCGCCGCCGCCGCCCGCGCTCACCTGGTCGGCGGCGATCCCGGACAGCAGCGTGGCGATGGCTTTCACGGTATCGCGCGCGGCGTCGCTGCCGGTGAAGCCGACGCCCAGCGGACGGAAGACGCCGCCATCGGATTCGAGCATCATCACGTGCTTCGAGAGCTCGTCTCGATGTTGATCGCGGTAGGCCTGGCCGCCACGTCCGCCGTTCTCCTCGTTGGTGAACAGCACGACTCGAACCGTCCGGCGCGGCCGCAGGTTCAGTTTCTTCATCAGCCGCAGCGCCTCCCACGTCACCACGCAGCCGCCGCCATCGTCGGTCGCGCCCGCGCCGACGTCCCACGAATCGAGGTGGCCGCCGACGACGACGATCTCGTCGGGGAGCTCGCGGCCGCGAATCTCGCCGACGACGTTGGCCGATTCGACCTCGCCCTCGAAGTGCGCGTCCATTTTCAGGCGCACCACCACCTTGCCGCTGCGCGCGACCATCCGTTCCAGCCGATCGGCATCCTCGGTGGCAATCGCCGCCGCCGGAATCTTCGGCGCGTCGCTCGAGTACTGCAGCGCGCCGGTGTGCGGCGTGCGCAGTCCGGCCGGGCCGACGGCGCGGACCAGCGCGGCGATCGCGCCGTGGCGCGCGGCGCGCGACGGGCCGGCCGAGCGGAACCGCACCGTCTCGCCGTAGGCCGTGAACGGCACGTTGAACAGCACGATGCGCCCGCGCGCCGACGCCGACCTGGCATCGAGCTCCTCGAAGCTGTTGACGATCAGCACCTCCCCCTGAACGCCTTCGCTCTTCGTGCCGACGCTGTCGCCGAGGCCGAGCATCGTCATCGTGTGGTGCGCCGGCTCGACGATCTCCGCGCTCTCGTGCCCGCGCACCCACTTCGGCACCATCACCTTCTCGGCGCGCACGTTCTCCAGGCCGTCGCGCGTCATCTCGGCCAGCGCCCACTGCACCGCCCGATCGAGCGCCGGCGAACCGCTCAAGCGATGGCCAATCGTGTCGGTCAGGACCGCGAGGCGATCCCAGGCGAAAGTGCTGCCAAGCGCTTCGCCGATCAGGCGGGCCGACGGCTCGCGGTACTGCTGCAGCCAAGCGGGGCGGTTGGACTCGGTGTGTGTCGATTGCGCATCCAAGGTGGTAAAGGCAAACACCAGAAACGGTAGAGCGCGGGCAAAACGGGCGCGACGTCGCATTCGCCAATCCTCCGGAGTCCGTCAGCGTACCTCAAGGTCGAGGCAATTCTGCGGCGGTCGTGCTGTGGATCCTGACTTGCACATTAGGGCCACGTCGGCGCACGAGGCGGCGGCACCCAGCCGGGGTTGGGGTCCGGCAAACGGCGACGCGTGGCAGTTGCGACGGTGAGACGAATGAAGTTGCGAGCGACCCTTTTCGGATGCCTGATGGTCATCACCACGCTGCCCGCCGGCGCCGGCGAGCGGATCTCGGTGAAAGTATCTCCGGCAGTGGCGTTTGCGCCGGCAAATCTCGTGGTCAGGGCCATGATCGAGGCCGATCAGGACAACCGCGCCGTCGAGATCGTTGCGGAATCGGCCGATTTCTATCGCAGCAGTCAGATTGAGCTGGAAGGGGACAAGGCGCCTCGCACCAGCACCTTCGAGTTCCGCAGCCTGCCGCCGGGTACCTACGAAGTCCGCGCCATGCTGCTCGGCGCCGGCGGCGCGCAGCGCGCGTTCGCCCGCCAGACCATCAACGTGATCGCCAGCGGCGCCGGCCACTGAGCAAAATCGTGATCGCCCGTCAATGGTTTGGCATTGACGGGCGTTCGACCTGCCTCACAGCGTGTTGCTGACGCGCGCCGCCGCCGCCACCTTCTCCGGTTCGGGCGTGAAATCTTCGCCAGGGTTGATGAACCGATCCTTCTCGAAGCGGTACTGCTTGTCGTACAGCTGCCGATAGCGGCCGGCCTTGAGAATCAGCTCGTCGTGCGTGCCGCGCTCGACGATCTCGCCGTGCTCGAGGACCAGAATCTGATCCGAGCTCTGAATCGTCGACAGCCGGTGGGCGATGACGAAGGTCGTGCGCCCCTGACGCAGCGCCTTGAGGCCATCCTGGATCATCGCTTCGCTTTCGCTGTCGAGGCTCGACGTCGCCTCGTCGAGAATCAGGATTTTCGGATCGGCGAGGATCGCCCGCGCGATCGCCACCCGCTGGCGCTGCCCACCCGATAGCCGGACGCCGCGCTCGCCGACGATCGTGTCGTACCCCTGCTCGAACCCCTCGATGAACTCGTCGCAGTGCGCGATGCGGCTGACCGCCTTGATTTCCTCGCGAGAGGCGTGCGGCCGCGCGTAGGCGATGTTCTCGGCGATGGTGCCGTCGAAGAGGAAGTTGTCCTGCAGCACCACGCCGAGGTGCGCGCGGTAGTCGCGCAGCTTGACCGCCGTGAGGTCGTGGCCGTCGACCAGCACGCGGCCGCTCAGCGGCCGGTTGAACGTCATCACCAGGCTGATGAGCGTGCTCTTGCCCGAGCCGCTCGATCCGACCAGCGCGGTGGTCGATCCGGCCGGCGCGCGAAACGAGACGTGCTTCAGCACCGGCGTCCCGGCGTTGTACTCGAAGCTGACGTCGTCGAACTCCACCTCGCCGCGGACGTCCTCGAGCGCGGCACGTCCGGCGTCCTCCTGGTCTTCGGTCGCCATGCGGCGGATTTCGCGGATGCGATCGAGGCCGGCGAACGCCTCGCTCAACTGCGTGCCGATCGAGGCCAGCTGGATCACCGGCATCGTCATCAGCGCAGTGAACGAGAGATACATCACCAGGTCGCCAATCGTCATCGATCCGTTGCGGATCGAGCTGCCGCCGACGAGCATCATCGCCACGCCGGTCGCGCCGATCACCACCGAGGAGAAGGCGGTGATTGCCGACACGCCGGTCAGCGATTTCGCGACGTTGCGGAACAGGCGGTGCGCGCCCTTGGCGTAGACCAGTTCCTCGCGCTTCTCCGCCGTGTACGCCTTGACGATGCGGACGCCGCCGAGCGATTCGGCGAGGCGTCCGGTCACCTCGCCGGTGATCTTGCCGCGCTCGCGGAACAGCGGCCGCAGCCGCTTGAACGCGGTCGCCATGCCGCCGCCGAAGGCGCCGAGGATCGCGATCGTGACCAGCGTGAGCTGCCAGTTCAGGTAGAGCAGCACGCACATCGCGATCACCGCGGTCAGCATCGAGCCGGTGAGCTGCACCAGGCCGGTGCCGACCAGGTTTCGAATGCCGTCGGCGTCGTTCATGATGCGCGAGATGAGGATGCCGGTCTTGGTCGAGTCGAAGTAGCGGATCGGCAGGCGCATCACGTGCGCCTCGACGTCCTTGCGCATCTCGGTGATCGCGCGCTGCGCGGCGACGCCCAGCACCTGTGAGTTGGCGAACGCGGTCGCGGCGTCGACGACGGTGGCGGCGCCGGCGGCCATCGCCAGCGTCGGCAGCAGCTCCCAATGCCCCTGGCCGATCACATCGTCCATCAGGTACTTGGTCGTCGTCGGCAGGACGAAGCCGGCCAGACGGTTGATGAGCATCAGCCCGAGGCCGAGCGCGAGCCGCCGGCGATGGGTCCAGACGATGCCGCGCGCTTCTTCCCACGCGCCGGCAGTGAAGGCGTTTTTCGAACTCTTTGATGGATCGTCGCCCGCGGCGCGGGCGATCGCGCCGGCGCGGGGCGTTCGTTCGGCATGACGGCCGGGGTTACGCACGACTCATGATACGCCGGGAGGAAATGGAGCCGAACCACGCAAATGGGTTGCTCGTCTAAGATCAGGTTATGTCGACATTTCTTCACGACCTGAAGTTCGGTGCCCGCCTGCTCGCCAAGACGCCGGGCTTCACGGCCGTCGCGGCGTTGTCGCTGGCGCTCGGGATCGGCGCCAACACCACGATTTTCACCCTCGTCAACGCCGTCCTGCTCAATCCGCTGCCGGTTGAAGATCCCTCGCAGCTGGTCTCGGTGTGGACGACCGACGAGCGCAATCAGGCGGCGCAGGCCGGCTTCGGGTTCCTGCAAACCTCGCCGATGAACTTCAAGGATCTGCGCGACAAGAACGAAGTGTTCTCAGGCCTCACGGCGCATACCGGCATCCCGCTCAACATCACCGGCGGCACCGGGCAGCCCGAGCAGGTATTCGGCGAGATGGTGACCGGCAACTATTTCTCGGTGCTCGGCGCGCGGCCGCTGGCCGGCCGCGGGTTCCTGGCCGACGAGGACGCCACGCCGGGTGCGAAACTCGTCGCCGTGCTCGGATACGGCGAGTGGCAGAAGCGGTATGGCGGCGACCTGTCGATGGTCGGCAAGACGATCAATCTCAACGGCAGCACCTTCACCGTCGTCGGCATCATGCCGAAGGGGTTCAAGGGCACCAACGCGATCGGCGCGCCGGCGCTCTGGGTGCCGTACATGACCTACGAGCAGACGACGACGGGGTTCTTTCGCGAGCTGGCGGAGCCGACCAGCCGCCGCGGCCTCGTGTTCAACATGACCGGCCGCCTCAAGCCGGGCGTGTCCGTGCAGCAGGCCGAAGCCAACCTCAAGACGATCGCGCGTCAGCTCGAACAGGAATATCCGAACGAGAACCAGGGACGCAGCGTGACGCTGATCCCGCTGGCGCAAGCCACGATCAACCCCGGCTTCCGCGACAACATCGTCAAGGCGGGGGGCCTGCTGATGACGATTGTCGGGCTGGTGCTGCTCATCGCCTGCGCCAACGTCGCCAACCTCCTGCTCGCGCGGGCGTCGGCGCGGCAGAAGGAAATCGCCGTCCGGTTGTCGCTGGGCGCCGGGCGCGGGCGGCTGATCATGCAGCTGCTCACGGAAGGCACGCTGCTGGCGCTGATTGGCGGCGCCGCCGGCCTGCTGCTCGCCTACTGGGCGCAGGGGCTGCTCTGGTCGTTCCGGCCGCCGTTCCTCGCCGCCGACTCGGTCGATCTGCAGCCCGACATGCGGGTGCTGCTGTTCACGCTGGTCGTGTCGATGGCCACCGGAATCATCTTTGGCCTGGCGCCGGCCATCCAGGCATCGCGGCCCGACCTGGTGGTCGAGCTGAAGGAGAAGACCGGCGCGCCCGCCGGCTCCACCCGTCTGTTCAGCCTGCGCAACCTGCTCGTGTCGGCGCAGGTCGCGCTGTCGCTGGTGGCGCTGATTGGCGCCGGCCTCTTCCTGCGCAGCCTGCAGAACGCGCAGCAGATCAGCCCGGGCTTCGATGCGCCGCACCTGGCGGTGCTCTCCTTCGACCTCGGGGCGCAGGGCTACACCGAGGAGCGCGGGCGTCAGTTCCAGCAGCGGGTGCTCGAGCGCGTCGTCGCGGTGCCCGGCGTCCAGTCGGCGACGGTGGCGAGCACGGTGCCGCTGTTTGCCGGCGGCTTTGCCCGTACGGTGTTCCTCGAGGGGCAGGACGCCTCCGATCGTCGCGCCGGCCGCCTCGTCCAGATCAGCGTCGTCGGCTCGCAGTACCTCGAAACGGTCGGCATTCCGCTCCTGCGCGGGCGAACGCTCTCGGATCGCGATCAGCCGAACACACCCAATGCGGTCGTGATCAACGAGGCGATGGCCAGGCGGTTCTGGCCGGATCAGGAAGCGATTGGCAAGCGCTTCAAGTTCTTCGGCCAGGACTTCTTCAACGAGGTCGTCGGCATCGCCAGGAACAGCAAGTACAACTTCATCGGCGAGGAAGAGACGCCGTTCATCTACCAGGCGACAACGCAGGTGTATCAGCCGCAGCTGTCGCTCTTCGTCAAGGCGGCGCAGCCGCAGGCGGTGCTCGGCACGGTGCGCGGCGAGGTGCAGCAGCTCGATCGCAACCTGCCGCTCACCGGCGTGTTCACGCTGAACGAGATCTTCGATCAGGCGCTGTGGGCGCCGCGCATGGCCGCGTGGCTGCTGGCGACCTTTGCCGGGCTGTCGCTGGTGTTGTCGGTGATCGGCATCTACGGCGTGATGGCTTACGCCGTCAGCCAGCGGACGCGCGAGCTCGGCATCCGCATGGCGCTTGGCGCCAGCCGCAGCGACGTGCTGCGGCTGGTGGTGATGCAGGGGCTGCGCCTGACGGTCATCGGCGTGGTCTTCGGCCTCGCGGTCTCGTTCGCGATCACGCGGCTGGTCGTCAGCCTGCTTTACAGCGTCAGCCCGACCGACGTCGTCACCTTCACCGTCGTGCCGCTGCTGCTCGCGGCGGCGGCGATGGCCGCGAGTTATCTACCGGCGCTCCGGGCGACGCGGATTGATCCGATGGTAGCGCTGCGATACGAATAGCGCGACGCAGTCGCCAGTCGCAGTCGAGGAGCCAGTCGCCAGCCGCAGTCGAGGAGCCAGTCACCAGTGGCCAGTCGAGGAGCCAGTCACCAGTAGCCAGTCGAGGAGCCAGTCACCAGTAGCCAGTCGAGGAGCCAGTCACCAGTAGCCAGTCCGGGGGCCAGGTGTGTGTAACCAGCGCAGCCAGCCCCTGGTCCCCAGCCCCCAGCCCCTATCACCGCGCTGTCAGCAGACCACCGATGTTCGCGTCGCGGCGATCGTAGCGCGCATAGAGGACGCGCGTGCCGTCGCGCGACACGGCAATGCCGTTCCAGGCGAACTCGGGCAGCCGGGTCAGCGCGCGCGGCGATTCGGCGCGCGGGCCGGCGACGACCAGCTGCGGATCGCCCTCGTCTGGCCGCGTCAGGTAGAAGAGGCCGCGGTCGAGCACTCCCCAGTTCGGCCAGTCTTCGGCGCGGACGTCGCTGGCGACCACTTCGTCGGCGCCGCCCGCTGCCGGCCGCCGCAACAGCCCGGGACGATCGAGCCGCGTGTAGTAGAGCCACTGTCCATCGAGCGATTCGAGCGCGGCGTAGCCGCCGGCGGTGGTGATCGCCTGGGGCGCGCCGCCTTCCGCCGCCACGCGCCAGAGCTGCCACGTGCCGCTCCGCGCGGAACCGAAATACACGAAGCGACGGTCGTGCGACCAGCTGGGCGCCGACATCGTCGTCGCCTCGACGAGGATGGTGCGCGTCGTGCCGGTGCCGGCGTCGAGCGCGACAAGCTCGGACCGGCCCGCCGTGCGCGATGCGAAAACCAGCTGCCGACTATCGGCCGACCATCGCGGCAGCGACTTGTAGGTACGCGACGCTGTCAGCTGCCGCGCGTTGGCGCCGCGCCGATCGGCAAGCCAGATCTCGTACTCGCCCGACCGCGTCGACTGGAACGCGAGCTGTGTGCCGTCTGGCGAAATCTGCGGGTGAAAATTCCACCGATCGCTCGTCGGGCTGACGTGCGCGGGCGGCGGCTCGCCCTCGACGCCGCGCTCGACCAGGTTGATCTCGTAGTGCCAGTCCTCGTACGCGATCGCGCCGGTGCGCCGTGCGACGCTGGGATGCTTGATCTTGGCGCCGCCGCCCGCAACGAGCGTCGGCTCGCCGCCCTCCACCGGCACACGCCACAGGTTGATGCCGCCGCTGCGGTCGGATGAGAACACGAGGTGCCGGCCGTCCGGCTCCCAATCGACGCCGAGCACGTCGGCGTTGTCGGCGGTGACGCGCGCCGCCGTCCCGCCTGCGCTCGAGACGACGAAGATGTCGCCGAGGCCGCCGCTGATGCTGCGCACGAACGCCACCTGCCGGCCGTCGGGCGAGAAGGCCGGCGTGATGTCGCCGATGTGTGCGGCTGGCGGCGAGGTGACCGCCCGCCTGGCGCCGTCCGCGATCGTCACGATCGCGATGTGTGCGGGTGACGCGAAGGTTCCGGCTCCAGCGGTGACCGCCAGCGACGCGCCGTCCGGCGACCACGACATGCGGTGCTCGCCGGGCGACAGGCACGGCGACACATCTCGAAGGCGAGCGAAATCGGCCGAGGCAATGCGAATCGTGCAGCCGCGTTCGCCGGCCTCGACAAACGCCAGCTCGGTCTCGTCCGGCGACCAGGCTGGCGCGTATTGACGGCTGGCGCCGTCGGTTACCTGAATGGCTCGCGCGTCCGCTGACAACTTGGTGAAGAGGTGCGCGCGCCCGTCGGTGCCGCGAGCGACATACGCCAAGCGACCGGACGCGGAAAGCGCGGGGTCGACTTCGTTGCCGGTGTCGCTCGTGAACGGCGTGAAGCGCACGCGTGCTTCGGTCTCGACCGAGGGACGTCCTCCGCCGTAGCGCACGAGCAGAAACGTTAATGCCACGGCCACGATCGTCACGACGGCGGCCGCGGCCGGCAACGGCATCCGGCGGGCTCGATGCGGCGTGCCGGCTTCCGCGCCGGCCGGCTGCTGTCCGGGGATTACGCCGGCCCGGTCGCGTGCCTCGATCTCCTCAACGGGCACCGTCAGCCGATAGCCGCGCTTGCGTATCGTTTCGATCACGCCCGGTTGTTCAGTCCCATCGTCGAACAGCCGCCGCAGCTCCCGCACCGCACGGTTCAGCACATCGTCGGTGACGAACACGTCGGGCCAGACGCGCGCCATCAGCGCGTCGCGCGTGACGACCTCGCCAGGCCGCTCGGCGAGCGCGACCAGCACCTGCATGATCTTCGGCTCGACCTGCACGTCCTGTCCGCCCGAGGTGACACGGTTCAGCGACGGATCGACGATGCGCCCGCGGAGACGGAACATTTTTTCGAGTATAGACCGCGCGCCGGGATCGACCGTCGGTCATCATCGCGACCTCGGCGAAACATCACCTTGCCCTGCGGGTCTTTTCACCGCCGATCACGTCTGATCGATCCGCATGCCTACCTATCAACTGTCCGTAAACGGTCAGTCACGTTCGATTGCGGCGGATGCGGAGATGCCGCTTCTCTGGGTGCTGCGCGATACGCTCGAGCTGCGCGGCACCAAGTTCGGCTGCGGGCGCGGCGTGTGCGGCGCCTGCACCGTGCTCGTCGACGGCACGGCCACCCGCTCGTGCGTGACGACGGTCGACGCGGTCGGCACGAAACGGATCACGACCATCGAGGGCCTCGCGCGCGCCGGAACGCTGCATCCGGTTCAGGCTGCCTGGATCGAGGAAGACGTGCCGCAATGCGGCTACTGCCAGGCGGGGCAGATTCTGACGGCGGTCGCGCTGCTCGCCTCCCACCCGCAGCCGTCCGACGAGGAAATCCGCGAGACGATGTCGAACAATCTGTGCCGCTGCGGCACCTACCTGCGTATTCGCCGCGCGGTGCGGCGGGCGGCACGCGGCGGCGCCGCACCGTCGCGAGCGGGAGGTGCGCGATGACGAGGACGATGCGCGTCGATCGGCGCTCGTTTCTCAAAGTCAGCGCCGGCGCCGCCGGCGGACTGCTGGTCGGCTTCTACGTTCATCGCGATGCGCGCGCCGACACGGCCGCGTTCCGTCCGAACGGCTACGTGCGCATCGACGCGGACGGCACGGTGACGCTGTGGTCGAAGAATCCCGACATGGGCCAGGGAATCAAGACGAGCCTGGCGATGATGATTGCCGAGGAGCTCGACGTCGACTGGCAAGCAGTGCGCGTCGAGCAGGCGCAGCTGAATCGCGAGTGGTACGGCGGCCAGGGCGCCGGCGGAAGCGACGGGACGCCGTCGGATGGCCCGCTCGGGCAGCGCGCGGGCGCGGTCGCGCGCGCGATGTTGATGGCGGCGGCCGCGAAGCGGTGGAGCGTCGAGGCGTCGAGCTGCGAGACCGCCCGCGGCGTCGTTCACCATCGCGCCACCGGCCGCTCGGCGCGGTACGGCGAGCTCGCTGCCGAGGCTGCCGCGATCGCCGTGCCCAGGGAGGTCCCGCCGCTCAAAGACCCTCGCCGTCACACGATTCTGGGTACGCGCGTGGGCGGCGTGGACGTGCCGAAGATCGTCGTCGGCGAGCCCATCTTCGGCCTCGATGCGCGGATGCCGGGGATGTTGTATGCCGTGATCGAGAAATGCCCGGTCCACGGCGGCCGGCCCGTGCACGTGGATGCCGCGGCGGCGCTGGCCGTTCCCGGGGTCACGCGCGTCGTCACCATCGACGGCCACAGGAACCCCACCTGGCTGAAGCCGGGCGTCGCCGTCGTTGCCGGCTCGACCTGGGCGGCGCTCAAGGGACGCGAGGCGCTGCGCGTCACCTGGGACGAGGGCGCGGGACGCGACGAGTCGAGCGGCTCGCTGTCGGCGCGATTTCGCGAGCTGGCAGCGACGCCGGGCAAGGTGCTCGGCGATCAGGGCGACGTCGTGGGTGCGTTCGACGCGGCGCGGACGAAGGTCGATGCCGTCTATGAAGCGCCCTTCCTGGCGCACGCGACGCTCGAGCCGCAGAACTGCGTCGCTCATGTGCACGACGGCCGCTGCGACATCCTCGGGCCGCTGCAGATGCCGACCTCAGGCGCGCAGGTGGTCGCCGCCATCCTCGACATCCCGCGCGAGTCGGTCTCGGTGCGGATGACCCGCATCGGCGGCGGGTTTGGCCGCCGGCTGACATCGGACTACGCCGCCGAAGCCGCGTTCGTCTCTCGCGCGGTCGGCGCGCCGGTGCAGGTGGTGTGGTCGCGCGAGGACGATCTGCGCCACGACTACTATCGTCCCGCCGGCCTGCACCACGTGCGCGCGGGACTCGATGCGGGCGGACGCCTGAGCGTCTGGCATCACCATCTCGTCAACGTCTCGCGCAACCGGTATCGCCTCGGCGACACGCCGCCGGAGTCCACCGAGATCTACGGGCTGATGGCGCCGCCGTTCGCCGATCCGAAGAAGCAGTTCGACAACGATTTCCAGCCGACGCTGATTCCACACTGCCGGCTCGAATATACCGAAGCGTCGACGTCTGTTCCGACCGGCGCGCTGCGGGCGCCGTCGCACAACTTCAACGCGTTCGTCATCGAAAGCATCCTCGACGAGCTCGCGCACGAGGGCGGGGTCGACCCGGTGGCGCTGCGGCTCTCGTACCTGGGTGCGGCGGCCGACTTCCCCTACGAAGGCGACAACCAGGCGCCGTACCGACCCGAGCGGCTCAAGCGCGTGCTCACGCTCGCGGCGGAAAAGGCTGGGTGGGGAACGCCGCTGCCGAAGGGACGCGGCCGCGGCATCGCCGCGCACTTCACCTTCGGCTCGTACGCCGCGGAGGTGGCCGAGGTGTCGGTCGATGCGCAGAAGCGCCTGCGCGTACACCGTGTGGTCGCCGTCATCGATGTCGGCCGGCCGGTGAACCCGCTGAATCTCGAGGCGCAGACCGAGGGCGGCATCATCGACGGCCTCAGCGCGGCGATGTTCGGCGAGATCACGATCGAGCGGGGACGCACGGTGCAGAGCAGCTTCGAGGATTACCGATTGCTGCGGAATCGCGACGCGCCGGAGGTGGAGGTGCACATCGTGCCGGGGACGGAGCACCCGACCGGGTTCGGCGAGATTGCGCTGCCGCCGCTGGCGCCGGCGGTGGCGAACGCGATATTCGCGGCCAGCGGAATCCGCGTGAGAAGACTGCCGCTCGCGGCGAGCGGATTCCGCGTGTCGCCGTAGGCGGGGAGGGCAGGTGGGGCAGGTGGGGCTGGTAGGAGGGCAGGTGGGTTCACGGGGCAGGTAGGGCAGTGGGCTGGTAGGAGGGCAGGTGGTTCACGGGGCGACTGAGCGGCATGCGCGTTGAACTATCAGGAGGACGTGACATGACGCTCAGACACGAATCGCTGGTTGCCTGGCAGCGCGCGGACGATCTGTTCATCAAACTCCATCGTCTGACGTTGCAATCGTTTCCGAGCCACGAGAAGTTCGAGCTGGGGAGTCAGTTGCGGCGGGCGGCGTATTCAGTGCCGGCGAACATCGTCGAAGGATTTGCCAGACGATATCGCCGAACGCGTCTGCATTTTCTGAACATCTCGGAGTCGTCGCTTGCCGAAGTCGGCTATTGCGTCCATGCTGCGAAACGGCTTGGTTACATCAACGACAAGATCAGCGACGAACTGGAGCAGGACATCCGGCAAGTCTCCGCGCCGCTGACCGGACTCGTGCGCGCAGCGCATTCGCTCCCGACCGCGCTGTCGGTGCTCGGCGGCGGTGCGGCCGGCGCGCTCATGATGTTCCTGATTTTGCGTGCGATCGGATGATGGACGCTGATCGAGAAGGGTGGCTGACGCAGGCGAGCGGCCAGAAGCGTGAAGTTGCCCGGGAGCCCCCCACCTGCCCCACCCGCCCCACCTGCCCACGACGGGCCGCGCGCGATCACACGCGGCCGTATGAAATGCGGCCGTACAAAAATATCGGGGCGCGTTTCCAGCGCGGAAACCGGCACAGGCGCGACGCGACTCACAGCACGAAGGGCCCTAGAAACCCATTGCGCGTCGTGTCAGCCGTGCCAGGCGAATCCGCCCGGGCGTGGCCCCAACGGCGACCTCACGTAGCAAGCGGTACGCCATGGCTCATGCGTTTGCCGCAGATCGCGGTTTGGGCCTGAAACTGGCGATCCGCTTCGCGGGCCACGATCGGCGCGCCCCTTGTACGTATCCTTTCGTGGCAGTCTGGCGTGTGCGCGTGTTAGTTTTTCCCGCGCCGCTCGCGACCTTGTTCTGCCTTTTCCCCGTCCCGCGCCGCCAGCGCGTGCCGCCGGATCGCGTCGGCCAGCCCGCCTTCGTCGTTTGTTCCCGTCAGGATGTAGCCGCGGGCCTTCACCGCGTCGGTCGCATTCCCCATCACCACCGCGGTGCCGGCGAAATCGAGCATCTCGACGTCGTTCAGGTTGTCGCCGACGGCCATCACCTCCGCAGGGGAAATGCCCTGGCGGCCGGCCCACTTCGCCAGCGTGGTCCCCTTGGAGCAGCCGGCGCCGTTGACATCGAGGAGCGAAAAGTCGCGCGCCTCGTACTCGGTCAACGCCACCGAAAAACGATCCGCGATCGGCATCGCCCGCAGCGCCGCGTAGAGCTCGCGCATCGGCCCGACGCTGCCGTTGAACATCACCTGGATCGGATCCTCGGTCAGCACGTCGGCGAGCGGCGCCGGCACGGCGGTGATGTACGCCTTGTTCTTGTCGTAGTAGCCGCGGCGATTGGGATGGCTCCAGTCCATCCGCTCGAACACGATCTGGCGCTCGTCGGGCCGATCGAAAACCAGCGCGACGCTGTCCTCGAGATGCCGCGTCTCGTCGAGGATCCGACGCGCCGCCTCCCGGTTGAGGAGATGCCGAATCTCGGTTTCGCCGCTCTTCCGCTTCACCACCGCGCCGTTGTTGACGATCAGCGTCAGCGGCACCGGCAGGCGATCGATCACGGAGCGGGTGAAATGAAAGGCGCGGCCCGTGACCAGCGCGATCTCGATGCCCAGCGCCGATGCGTCGACAATCGCGTCGCGGTGCGCGTCGGGCAGCTGGCTGCGGCTGTCGAGCAGCGTCCCGTCGATGTCAATCGCCAGCAGGCGAACCATCAGGTGGTCGGCCGCAGCCTGCCCGCAGACCCGTTTCGCATCGTCATGGCAGCGGCAGCGAGGTGAACGCGACGACGGCGACTCGCCAGGCGTCGCCGTCGCGCACGAGGGTGAACTGATCGACGCCGTGCGACTGCGCCCGGCCGTCGCGCATGATCTGGAAGTCGGCCCGCAGGTAGGCGAGCCGGTCGCTGTCGATGGTGACGGTCACGTTCGACAGCGGTTCGCGGAAGGCGGTGGGGTTGGGGTTGGTCTTGAGCCCGGCGACCCACTCCTCGCCGGTCTGAAAGCTGTTCACCCACTGCCCGCCGCGCTGGCGCGCAATCACGACCAGCGCCTTCGGCGCCAGCGCCGCCGCGACCTTGTCGTATTGCTTGTCGCCGAGCTGCAGCAGAAACCGCTCGACGGCGTCCTGCACCTGCTTCTTGTCGGACGGCTGCGCCGCCACCGGCGCCGCCAGCGCCACAGCCAACCACGCAGCCGCGATTGTTGTTTTCATCGGCATCAATCCTGTTAACGGCGCTCGACGACGACGGCGCCGCCTTTCATCACCCATCGTACTTTGTCGATCACCACGTTGACATCGGTCAGCGGGTCGCCTTCGACGGCGACGATGTCGGCGAAATAGCCGGGCGCGAGCGCGCCGAGCGTCTTCTCCTGGCCGAGCAGCGCCGCCGGCACGGTGGTCGCGGAGGCAAGCGCCTGCGCCGGCGTCATCCCGGCGCGGACGAACCACGCCAGCTCACGTGTGTTCTGACCAAACATCGTGTAGACCGCATCGGAGCCCATCGCCAGTTTGACGCCCGCCTTGATCGCGCGCCTCGCCGATTCGAGGTTCTTCTGGATGTAGGCCTGAAGCGGCGGGATCGTGTCGGCCTCGAAGCCGAACTCGTCTTTCGCGTCGACATAGTAGCGGTTGTGATCGATTGTCGGCACCCACACCGTGCCGCGCCGCACCATCTCGGCGATCGTCTCGTCGTCGAGATCGATGCCGTGCTCGACCGAGTCGGCGCCGGCGCGCACCGCGTCTTTGACGCCCGACGGGCCGTAGGAGTGGATCGCCACCTTGTGGTTTTTCGCGTGCGCCGCGTCGACCACCGCCTTCATCGCCTCGAACGGCACCGTCTGCGTCGTCTCGACGCTCTGATAGCTGCCGCGCGAGCCGAAGATCTTGACCCAGTCGGACCCGGCGGCGAGGCGGGCCTCTGCCTGTTGGCGGAACGCCTCCGGGTCGACCGGCCCGCCGCGCCCGGCCGACAGCCCCTGGCCGGCGACGAACATCCGCGGCCCGACCATCCGACCCATCGCGATGAGATCGCGCATCGCGTAGTCGACCTCGTTCTGGGCGCCGAGATCGCGCACGGTGGTGACGCCGGTTTCGAGCGTGCGCCGCGCGTTCTCGGCCGCGAGCACGGTCGTCACTCCCGCCGGCCGCCGCGGCTGGCCGAGCGGCCGCGTCCCCGGCGCGCGGTCCCAGTAGTAGGTCATGTGGACGTGCACGTCGATCAACCCGGGGATGACGGTGAACCGCCTCAGGTCGATGATTTCAGCGCCCGCCGGCGGCGCCGCGGTGCCAACCGAGACG
>Ga0207675_100000841_pt1 | contig 30545 bp, 27 predicted proteins | sample KBSSwiS42_FD_184305 | JGI IMG/M metagenome (GOLD analysis project Ga0207675, IMG submission 184305) | Switchgrass rhizosphere microbial communities from Kellogg Biological Station, Michigan, USA - KBS Switchgrass S4-2 (SPAdes) (version 2) | ecosystem: Host-associated > Plants > Roots >...
CGCCGCCTCTGACGACGATCCGCCAGCCGATGCGCGAAATTGGATTGGAGACAGTAAGGCTTCTTATTGAGACGATTGAGGGTCGCATTCAAACAGTCCGGTCCGTCACCCTGCCGCATCGAATGATCGTGCGCCAGAGCGTCTCTGCCCCAAAATAAGCTCATGGATCAAAATTGAAATTAGCTGCACAATTAATTTCATCGTCGTCAGGAGCCTTGGGCGGTTCGTCGAGCGGCAGTCCGCCGCGGCCGACGCGGCGTTGACGCAACGTCGCGGGCGCGGTCGGCCCCCACATTCGTTCGCTCGACTGGCCGCCGGGATCGGCTCCTAGCGGACGGAACGCAGAAATCGCCCCAAGCCTTCATCAACTCGCGCCGCTTGGCCAGGAAATCAGTGCGCCGGTAGGCCGCTTCGACCCTGTTCTCGAGTGTATGTGCCAGCGCGGCCGCGGCGATCTCGCGCGGCACGTTCGCCTCCTCGGCCACCCAGTCCCTGAAGCTCGACCGGAAACCATGCACCGTCGCGGGCAACTCCATCCCACGCACCAGTTCCAGCAGCGCCATGTCGGAAAGTGCCGAGCCGGAGGTGGCACCCGGGAAGATCAGGTCGCATCCCTTGATCCGCAGCGCGCGCGCCCGAACGGAATATGTCCGCGGCCTGCGACGACAACGGCACCGTATGTTCGACACCAGCCTTCGTGCGCTCGGCAGGAATGGTCCACAGCGTCAGATCGTCATCGAGCTCGGACCATTTGGCTCCGCGAATTTCACCGGATCGGGCCGCCGTCAATACAAGCGCCTCGAGCGCTAGCCGACTACTACTGATCCCGCGTGCGTGCAGGCGCTTCATGAACGCGGGCACCTCGGCATGGGGCAGCGCGGCGAAATGGCCGGCCGTCCTGGACTGGCGCGGAAGGCCCTTGGAGATGGAGCGCATCGGCGCTTCGCCGGTTCGGAAACCATTGGCATAGGACCAGTCCAGCACCGTGCCGATGCGCTGGCGGACCCGCCGGGCAGTCTCCGGGATGTCCAGCCAGATTTCCGCCAGCACGTCGCGGATGAGCGGCCCTTCGATCTGGTCGACCTTCAGCTTGCCCAGCTTCGGATAGGCATAGAGTTCAAGCGTCTTGATCCACTGCTTGGTATGCTTCCCGTTCTTCCATCCTTTGATCATTTCGGCATGCGCGCGCTTCGCCGCCTGCTCGAAGGTCGGTATGACGATCTCGACCTTCCGCCGTTCATCGAGCGGATCGACGCCGGATTTGGCGAGCTTCTTGATTGCGGCGCTTCCAGTCTCGCATCGCGAGGGCTCACATGCCGAAGCTCGCCCAGGCCGATGTCCCGGCGGCGGCCATTGACCTGCACGCGCATGAGCCAGCTTTTTCCGCCCGAAGGGGAAATTTACAGCAGGAGCCCCTCGCCATCGGAGCAGCGACCAGGCTCGGTGAGCTCCTTGATCAGGGCGGGGGTGAGCTTTCCCATGCGGTGCAGGATACCACCGCAGACCCCTGATTTGAACCCCGCCAGCCCCTCACAGTCCCACACTCAGCCCCGCACCAATTTCCGGACCGCCGCGAACGACCGTGAAGGACGGTGGTTTAAAATCCTTGAATTTCAAATGTTTATTATGATTTTTCGGGCCGGGGCGGACGCCGGCAAAGGGCGGAATGGCGGGCCACGCCCGACGAAGATGAGCACTACGTCTACGCTATAGCCCTCTAACGCCGCACCTCCTGCACCCGCTTGGCGTTCTGCCGGCCGGTGCCGATGAAGCGCACAATCATGGAAGCGGCAAGCCAGCCCACCGATCACCACCGGCAGTCAGGGCGTGCCAATTCGAAACGTCGCCTTCAACGCGTCGTCGATCGGCGTATGTGGTTCCTCGCCAAGCAATGCGACGAGGCGGCGGTTGTCGAAACGCATGGGGTAGCGCCAGTAGGGCGCGATCTCCGCGATTTCGCGCGGCAGGCCGCCGAAAGGGGCGAGCAGCCTCATCGCCCACCACGAGAAGCGCGCCACCGGAAGGTTTGGGCGCTGCGTGACGCGGCGGATGGCTGCCGGCAAGGCAGTGCCGTCGGCGTCCCACACACCCTCGAACTGCAAGCGCTCGAAAGGCCGCAGCTTCTCATTCATCCCGATCAGCCGGGCTATCGCTGCGGCGAGATCGGGCAGGTACGCCCAGCTATGCCCGACACCGGGAGCGGCGACGGGATTGATGATCCGTCGGAGCGGCTTGCCCGCCGGCACCATGACCTGCGTGAACCAACTCGACCGAGCATCCGCGCCGAAGAAGTCGCCGGCTCGCACAATCAGGCTGGGCACGCCACTCCGGGCTGCCGCCTCCAGACGGGCCTCCATCTCGACGCGGACTCGCCCCTTGCGGCTCCGCGGCATCTGTTCGCTGTCCTCGCCGACCACCGGTGTCGTTGCCGGATCGAAATTATACACCGTCCCGGGAAGCACGATTCGGGCACCGCCGGCAGCTCTTGCGGCAGCGATGCTGTTGTCGATCATCGGCAGAACCAACCGGTCCCATTGGCGGTAGCCGGGTGGGTTCACGGCATGAACGATCACCGACGTGCCCGCCGCTGCGTGGATCACGTCCGCGCCATTCATCGCATCGCCCGCCGCCCAGCTTATCGTACCGCGATCGTCCAGCCATCCACGCTCCGCAGCGGGCACATCGCGCGCCAGACCACGGACCGACCAGCCATGTTGGATCAGTGCGCTTGCGATCGCGCCGCCCACGCCGCCGGTCGCCCCCAGCACAAGAGCCAACTGTCCGCCCATATTCATCTCCCTCGATCAGCATGTCGAAGGCTGGAGCATGGCAGTAGATGCCTTCATATAAAATTGTCAAAAGCCTTGCAGTCATTCATAACTTTCTGATGAGCGAGCCGTCCATCGATTGGGAAGACCAGCGAACATTCCTCTCCGTGCTGGAGACGGGCAGCCTTTCTGGCGCCTCGCGGCTGCTCGGCCTCGCGCAGCCGACCGTCCGGCGGCGTATCGAGGCGCTGGAGGCTGGGCTTGGTATACCCCTTTTCACGCGCTCCCTGACCGGACTGACGCCGACCCCGCAGGCGCGCTCGCTTGCCAGCTATGTCCGCGCCATGGCCGCTTCTTCGGAGGCCTTCGTCCGCGCGGTGTCGGCCCCGGAAGGCGAAATCGCCGGCGCGGTGCGCATCACGGTCTCCGAATTCGTCGGGATCGCCGTTCTGCCTGCGATGCTGGCACCGCTCCGCCAGAACCATCCCGGCCTGGTGGTCGAGATCGCGCTGAGCGACGCATCTGCCGACCTCCTCGGGCAGGAGGCCGACATCGCCGTCCGGATGTACCGTCCACAACAGCGCGCCCTGGTCGCCCGACACGTCGGCGCGATCCCGCTTCAGTTCTTCGCCCATGAACGATACATCGCGCAGCGCGGCATGCCGGACAGTCTCGAAGCGCTAGCCAACCATGCCTTGATCGGGCCGGATCGCACGGGGGCCGACCTGGCACTGGTGGATTCGGTCGGTATGGGTATGTCGCGCCGGTCATTCGTCGTCCGCACCGACAGTCACGCGGCGCAACGCGCTTGCATTGGCGCCGGGCTCGGGATCGGGGTGTTGCAGACACCGACCGGGCTGTCGGATCCAGGTCTTGTCGCCGTCCTGCCCGACATCGTGGTCCACCATCTCGAAACCTGGCTCGTGACGCATGAAGACCTCCGCAAGTCGCCGCGTATCGCGGTGGTGTTCGATCACCTTGTCGCAGCATTCACAGACTATGCCCGAGGCCGTATCACGCGGTAATCGGCGGTGTTTGTGTAGTCATCGCGCAGAACATCGCGCTGTAGCGTGCAATCGGCGGGCTTGGCGGAGCGGGAGGGATTTTTCGGTTCGGCTAACAATTTGCGTTATTGATATAAAATAATTTCTCCCCCACCAACCCCACACCGAACCCACACATCTTTCGACCGCCACTCGATTTCTGGGGGCGGTTGACGAGGGATGAACTGCCGCGCGGCGGCAGAGCGGCTCGGCGTTGCGCCGTCGACGGCGATCCGCTGGCTCGCGCAACGCCGCGAGACCGGCGACTTTGCCCCCAAGCTTCAAGGTGGCGACAGGCGTTCGCGGCGGGTGATGGCGCCCTGGCGCGTACCCTTATCGGGTAGTGGCGGGCGATCAGAGTGGTACCGCTGTCGTGTATTTCACCTGTGCAAGCGCAAAGTGTGAGGAGCCGGTGGCAACGGAAGGATGCCGCAGGACAATGCGCATGAGAAAGTGATTATAGTCTTCGACGTCCGCCACGAGAATACGCAGCAGGTAGTCCCAGTCCCCGGACATCGAATAACATTCGATGATCTCGTCTCGAGCCGCTACGAAATTTTCGAACATTTCGGTGGCCTCGGCCGAGTGGCTTTTCATCCGGATGTGGCAAAGGACGTGCACGCCGCGCCCGATCCTTGCCGGATTGACCAGCCGGACGTGGCGACCCAGGACCCCGTTGGCCTCCAGTGCGCGGATGCGTCGCCAGCATGAGGCCGTCGATGCTCCGACCCGTTCGGCGAGTTCGGCATGACTGAGCGAGGCGTCGCGCTGCAGTTCTGCCAGCAGCTTGCGGTCGATGCCGTCCAGTTCCCGCGACGCGCTCAAGCCGAAGCGCCATCGGCATCAGGCTGCAGCTCCGGCCGGGCTCGGTGGAAGGCATCGAGCCCGAGGCACTGGACCTCGGTCGCGACCAGCCTCGGAAACGCATTGAGGTCGATGCCGAAACGGCGGGCGTTGTAGAATTGAGGGATCAGGCAGCAGTCGGCGATGGTGGGCCGGTCGCCGAAGCAGAATGTGCCTCCGTGCTCCGCTACCATTGTCTCCAGCGCCGTGAATCCCTCTTCGATCCATCGCGCGATCCACTTCTGCACCATGGCCTCGGAGGCTGCGAGATCGGATCGCAGCGCGGACAGGACCCGCAGATTGTTGATCGGGTGAATGTCGCAGGCCACGATCAATGCCATCGCGCGCACGATCGCGCGGGCCTCGGTTGCTCCGGCAGCAATGGTGTGCCGGGATGGCGCTCTTCGAGCCATTCGAGGATTGCAAGGCTCTGCGTAACGCGAAGCCCGTCAGTCTCCAGCGTCGGAACGAGGCCGATCGGCGCGAGCTCTCGATAGGCTGCCGCGCGTTGATCGCCGGAGCGCAGATCAAGCGTCGCCTGTCGGAAGGCCAATCCCTTGAGGTTGAGCCCGATGCGCACGCGGTACGCGGCTGACGAGCGCCAGTAGCCATGAAGAACGAGCGTCATTCGGTCCCTGCCGGACCTGCGACCATCAGATTCATCTCGATTTCCCGACATCGGATTGCGCGATGCTCTCCCACGGATGATGAGTTTTATACGATAACTGGCGATTTAATGTGCGGATTGTATCACATAAGTGCAGATATCTGCAATATCTGGAATAATTTTTCAGCAAATTCCGCTAGATTCTCGTCATGGCAACAGATCTCACCCGACCCGCGCATGCTGCGCCCGATTGGATCATTCCGCAGGACTGGCATTCCTACTCCCCAGAGGAGCATGCCGTCTGGGACCTTCTGTTCGCGCGGCAGGCCGAGATGCTGCCCGCACGTGTCGTTCCCGCCTTCATGGAAGGGCTGGACGTGCTGCGGATGACCAAGCCGGGGATTCCTGATTTCGACGAGCTTAACGAGCGCCTGTTTCGGGCGACCGGCTGGCAGGTCGTCGCCGTCCCCGGGCTTGTTCCGGACGAGATGTTCTTCGAGCATCTTGCCAATCGGCGTTTCGTTGCGGGCCGCTTCATCCGCACGCCCGGTCAGCTCGACTATCTGCAGGAGCCGGATGTCTTTCACGACGTGTTCGGCCACGTGCCGCTGCTCGTCCATCCGGTTTTCGCCGACTATATGCAGGCATATGGCGAAGGGGGGCTGCGAGCCGCCAAGCTCGGCATGATCGAGGCGCTGTCGCGACTCTACTGGTACACCGTAGAATTCGGGCTGATCCGCGATGGCTCGGATCTCAAGCTTTACGGCGCCGGCATCGTCTCTTCCTATGGGGAGAGCATATTCGCTCTCGACGATGCCTCGCCGAACAGGATTGGCTTCGACCTCGAGCGGGTGATGCGCACGCGCTATCGCATCGACGACTATCAGCAGAATTATTTTGTGATCGACAGCTTCGAGGACCTGCTGCGCCAGACACGCGATGCTGACCTGGGGCCGATCTACGATCGCCTTCGCGACCTTGACGCGATCGATGTTGGACAGCTTCTGCCCTCGGACCAGGTGCTCCACGCCGGTACACAGCGCTACGCCAGAGCACGCGCATGAACGGCGATCGGATGCCGTTCGCCGCACTTTGTCCCCGGCAGCCGGACGCGCTGCTGGCGCTGATCACCATGCACCGCGCCGATCCGCGCCCGGACAAGATCGACGTCGGCGTCGGCGTCTATCGTGACGAGGAAGGGCTGACGCCGGTGATGCGCGCGGTGAAGAGGGCCGAAGCGCGCCTGCTGTCGGACCAGCAGAGCAAGTCCTATCTTGGCGCGGAAGGCGACATCCGCTTCGCCGAACTGCTGATGGAACTGGCCTTCGGGGAGGCACGGCGCGACACTAGGTGCTTCGGCCTCCAGACGCCGGGCGGCACGGGGGCCTTGCGGCTCGGTGCGCAGCTTCTGGCCTGCGCCGCGCCCGCGTCGCGCGTGTGGATGAGCCGGCCGACCTGGCCCAACCACGCGCCGATCTTCGCCGAAGCCGGTCTTGAGGCGCTCGTCCACCCCTATTTCGATCCGGAAAGCGGAGGCATCGCGTTCGAAGTCATGCTCGACGCGCTGCGACAGTCGCGGCAAGGGGATGTGATCCTGCTGCATGGCTGCTGCCATAATCCGACCGGCACGCAATTCACGACTGAGCAGTGGGCGTCACTCGCGTCGCTGTGCATCGGGCGCGGCCTCATCCCGTTCGTCGACATCGCCTATCAGGGGCTCGGCGATGGCCTCGACGCCGACGGGGCCGGCATGCGCCTGCTGCTCGAAGCTGTTCCGACAGCGCTGGTCGCCTATAGCTGCGACAAGAATTTCGCATTGTATCGCGACCGGGTGGGCGCGCTCGTCGTCCAGGCTGCGACCAAGGAGCTGGGCGCGTTGGCGCGGGCCAACGCGCTCGCGCTGGCTCGCAGTCTCTGGTCGATGCCGCCGGATCATGGCGCCGCGGTCGTGCGCACGATCCTCGACGAAAATGAGCTCCGTATCAGCTGGAGCGACGAACTCGATGACATGAGGAACCGGTTGAACCGCATGAGGGCGGAATTGGCCGCGACTCATCCCGCTCTGGCGCCGATCGCCTCCCAGCGCGGGCTCTTCTCGCTCCTGCCAATTGAAGCTGGCGCAGTCGCAGCGATGCGCGAGAGCCATGGCATCTATATGCCGGCCGATGGTCGGATCAACCTGGCGGGTCTGAACGAAACCAATCTCTCGCGTTTCGTCGAAGGGTTGCTGCCCCACCTCAAGGCGAGCCCGGCTGTTGCGCAGGCTGGAGTCGCCGCCATCACAAGAAACGCAACGACCAACGCAGTGCGGCGCTAGTCGTCCCGCATCGCCCTTTCTGGGAGAAACACACATGTCCAGTTTCGAAAATCCGCTCGGCCTCGACGGCTTCGAGTTTGTTGAGTTCAGCGCGCCCGAGAAAGGCGGGCTCGAGCCGGTGTTCACCGCCATGGGGTTCACCCTGATCGCCCGCCACCGGTCGAAGGACGTCCAGCTCTGGCGGCAGGGCGGGATAAACCTGATCGCCAATTACGAGCCGCGCAGCCCGGCCGCCTATTTTGCTGCCGAGCACGGACCTTCGGCCTGCGGCATGGGGTGGCGGGTGCGCGATGCGGCCCGAGCCTATGCCGAGGCGATCGAGCGGGGTGCTGAGCCGGTCGAGGTCAGAACAGGACCGATGGAACTGCGCCTGCCAGCCTTTCGCGGGATCGGCGGATCGATCATCTACCTGATCGACCGGTACGAAATCGACGGCAACGGCGCGCTTTCGATCTACGACATCGACTTCGTCTACGAGCCCGGCGTCGACAGGCATCCGATGGGCGCTGGGCTCCAGTTGATCGACCATCTGACGCACAACGTCTACGGTGGCCGCATGGCGCATTGGGCGGCGTTCTACGAGCGCATCGCCGGTTTCCGCGAGATCCGCTATTTCGACATCAAGGGCGAATATACCGGCCTCACCAGCAAGGCGATGACCGCACCCGACGGTAAGATCCGCATACCCCTGAACGAAGAAGGCAAGGCCGGAGGTGGCCAGATCGACGAGTTCCTTCGCGCCTACAACGGCGAGGGCATCCAGCATATCGCGTTCATCTGCGACGACCTTCTCGCTGTGTGGGACAAGCTTCGAGCCTTCGGCACTCCGTTCATGACCGCCCCGCCCGAAACCTATTACGAGATGCTCGACGAACGCCTGCCCGGCCATGGCGAGCCAGTCGGCGAGTTGCAGCGGCGCGGCATCCTGCTCGACGGCTCGACCCGCGACGGAGACCCGCGCCTGCTGCTCCAGATATTCTCGGAAACCCAGATCGGTCCGGTCTTTTTCGAGTTCATCCAGCGCAAGCGGGACGAAGGTTTCGGCGAAGGCAATTTCACCGCGCTGTTCGAAAGCATGGAGCGCGACCAGGTCCGCCGCGGCGCGCTGAACGTGGGTGAGCCGGCATGACTGCGGCGCCCGACCTGAAGCGCATTCACCACGTCGCCTACCGTTGCAACGACGCGAAGGAGACGGTGGAATGGTATTCCCGAGTGCTGGGCATGAGCTACACGACTGCCTTCGCCGAGGATAAGGTCCCGTCCACCGGCGAGGATGATCCGTACATGCACGTCTTCCTCGACTGCGGCGGCGGCAATGTGCTCGCCTTCTTCGAGCTGCCCAATCAGCCGGCAATGGGCCGGGATCCGAATACCCCGGCCTGGGTCCAGCACCTTGCCTTCGAGGTGGAGGATGAAGCCGCGCTGCTCGCGGCCAGGGCGCATGTCGAGGCACAGGGCATCGATGTGCTCGGCCCCACCTGGCATGGCATTTTCAGGTCAATCTACTTTTTCGACCCGAACGGCCACCGGCTCGAGCTCGCCTGTAACATCGGCGCTCCCGAACAATATGACGAGCTGAAGCGCGTCGCCCCGCTGATGCTTCAGGAATGGAGCCGGACCAAGCGCGCGCCACGCCACGCCGAATGGCTGCACAAGGAACCCGGCGCATGAAGCTTGCCAGTCTGAAAGGACGCCGGGATGGCCGCCTTGTCATCGTATCCGATGATCTCTCGACTTATGTGGAGGCCGGGTCTGTTGCGCCAACATTGCAGGCGGCGCTCGATGACTGGTCGGTGCTCGTGCCGAAGCTCGAACAACTGGCGCGTCATCTGCGCGACGGCGGGATGGCGGGACAGCCCTTCGACGAGACTGCGACGGCAGCCCCTCTGCCGCGAGCACATCAGTGGGCCGACGGGTCGGCTTATGTGAATCATGTCGCCCTCGTTCGTCAGGCGCGTGGCGCCGAGCTCCCGGATAGCTTCTGGCACGACCCTTTGGTCTATCAGGGCGGGTCGGACGGGTTCCTCGGAAGTCATGATCCGATACCCTTGGCTGACGAAAGTTGGGGCTGCGACATGGAGGCCGAAGTCGTCGTGGTCACCGATGACGTGCCGCAGGGTGTCGATCGCGAGGCTGCGTTGAAGCTGATCCGGCTGGTCGGGCTGGTGAACGACGTGTCGCTGCGCAACCTCATTCCCACCGAACTCGCCAAGGGTTTCGGCTTCTACCAGTCCAAGCCCGCCAGCGGCTTTTCGCCGGTGTTCGTGACGCCCGACGCGCTTGGCACTTGCTGGCGTGACGGCAAGCTGCACGGCACGCTGAAGGTCGACCTCAATGGCGAACCTTTCGGACGGGCCGACGCGGGCGTCGACATGACGTTCGACTTCGGCACGCTCGTCGCCCATCTCGCCAGGACGCGTTCGCTGGGCGCGGGCACGATCGTGGGCTCCGGCACGGTCTCGAACCGCGACGCGGACGGCGGTCCGGGTCGCCCGGCTGCCGATGGCGGCCTCGGTTACAGCTGCATCGCCGAGGCGCGGATGGTCCAGACGATCCGCAACGGCCGCGCTGAAACCCCCTTCCTCAGGCATGGCGATACGGTTCGCATCTGGATGGAGGACGCGGACGGCGGGTCGATCTTCGGCACGATCGAACAGACGGTAGAGTCGTGCCGATGAAAATGCTCGATGAGCGGGAACGGAGACAGGCGCTGGCCTGCCTGCCCGGCTGGAGCCACGACCCGATGCGCGACGCAATCGTGCGCGATTTCGAGTTCGGCGACTTTGTCGGCGCATTCTCGTTCATGACGGCTGTCGCGATCGTCGCCGAGAAGGCCGATCATCACCCCGAATGGTCGAACGTCTACAACAGGGTGTGCATTCTGCTCACCACCCATGATGCCGGAGGTCTCACGGCGAAGGACATCGAGCTGGCGCATAAGATCCAGGGACTCGGACCATCGTCCTGACGAGACCCTCCCTCGCCTGTTCAGCGGTCCGGACGGCGGACTTGGGGAGCCGCCGACTGTCACCGAAGCGGGTGTAGAATACAGATGTGTATTGCACCTCGCGGACGGGGCTCTTACGTTCTGCTTGGCTGGCGGCCATTGCCGATCGGTCATGATCGTCCTCACCGGGATCGGAAGAGCACGTCCACGGAGGTTGCATGAGTGATAAGATAGCCCCGCATATCGCCAAGCTCTATGAAGAAGCGCTCCTGTGGGACACGCATTCCGGCTTCATGCCCGACCCCGCCGCCGATCTGGAGAACCTGCGCTTCTGGAAGGACGCCGGCTTTACCCATTTGTCGATCGATGTCGGCTTCGATCTCATGACTTCGCAGCAGACCTTGACGACCCTCGTGACCTTCCGCGACTGGCTTGCCGCCCGCCCGGACGCGTTCATCCTTGCGCGCACCGCTGCCGACGTGCGGCGCGCGAAAAGCGAAGGCAAGATGTCGATCAGCTTCGATGTGGAAGGCATGAATGCGCTCGATGGGCGCCCCGAGATGGTGTCTTTCTATCACGCGCTCGGCGTGCGCCAGATACTGTTCGCCTATAACCGCAACAACGGGGCAGGCGGCGGCTGTCACGACGAGGATTGCGGCCTGACCGCGTTCGGGCGTGAGGTCATCGACGAGATGAACCGGCTCGGCATGTTCGTCGACGTCAGCCATGCAGGCTATCGCACCAGCATGGAGGTGATGGACTATTCCTCGCGGCCGGTGATCTTTTCGCACTCGAACGCCCGCGCGGTTCAGCCGCACGGGCGCAACATCACCGACGAGCAGATCCGGGCCTGCGCGGCCACCGGCGGCGTGATCGGAGTCGTTGGGCTGGGCCTGTTTCTGGGAGCGGGGGCAGACATGTCGGCGCGCCTGGCAGACCATATCGAACATCTGATCGCCGTCGCGGGACCCGATCATGTCGGTATCGGCCTCGATTTCGGCTTCCCGGTCGAAGTCGGGGATGTCCAGCAGATGCTCGTCGACCATGCCGACTTCTGGCCTCGTTCGGAAGGTTATCTCGACGGCCCGATGCAATATATGATGCCGGCTCAGATTCTCGACACGGTCATCGAGCTCGACCGCCGCGGCCATTCCGAGGCGACGCTCCGCGGTTTCCTCGGCGGCAACTTCCTCCGGCTGGCCGACACGGTCTGGCGGTAGCGTTCGTCTCCCGAACTTTCCGATCTCTTGCGACTGGCGATGGGGTGGCGGCGACATTTTGGATCAATCAATCCCTGCTCCGCTCTGGAGCGTGTGACGTCCACGCCGAAGATATCGCCCAAGCCTATGGCGATGGAAGGCGGAGCTGAGATCGTTACTGCTGCGGCGCGGTGGGGATGTCGATTACGCCGACGTCGCCCTCGATCCGCAGCTTGGTTCCGTACCTGACGGAGCGGTCGCGGATCCGCGTCAGAATCTCGTTGGCCCTGGCACCCCGCGCCAGGGTCGGCAGCCCGTGGGTGGGGCCGGAATTGCTTTCGATAGCGAGGGGATAGACCCGAATTTCAGCCAGCTTGCCTTCGGCATAGCGGACTGTGGCGACTGCCCCGTCCCACCAGTTTATGGGGCTCCTGATCACGATCGGGGTAGGGCCGCCGCTGGCGATCTTGATCTCGCGCGGCAGCTCGAAGAAAAAGTGGCCGAGGCCGTAGAAGATCGGCCTGCCCTTGTAGATTTCGATACCCTGGACGGAATGCGGGCCATGGCGGGCGACGATGGTCGCGCCGGCGTCGATGGCGTCATGGAACAGCGATGGCAGGAATGCCGCCGGGTTCGGATCTTCATAATCGCCGCTCAGCGTCTCATGCGCGTGGATTGAAAACAGCACCTGACCCGCCTTGCTGCGAGCCTCGGCGACTTCGGCGAGGAGGGCTGAGCGATCCTCCAGGTCGACGGTGTAGGTCAGGCCCGGCTTGGCATCGACGCGATAGAGTTGCCCATTTAGGTGGACCTCGGCGGGATTGGGGGCCGGCGCATCATAGCCCTGCCAGCCCCCCCGCACGACAATTCGGCGCAAGACCTGCATCTCCTTCCGGCTGACAAGCGTTACCGGCTCGACGCGCAGCGGATTAAGCCCGGGCCGGGGCCCGACGCCCCGCGCGGAATCGCCGGCCGGTGACATTCCGGTAAAGGTCGACGCGGTCGCGACCAGCGCCAATCGGCCCGCCGGCGTGTCGCGATAGCCGGCCTTGCGTGCCTCGGTCAGGCTTTGCCCGGTTCCGGCGCGGGTGAAGCCGATGGCGTCGAGTGCGATGTCAGTCGCGGTCAGGCCTTCGATGCCATAGTCAGTGGCGTGATTGTTGGCCCGCGAGATCAGGTTCAGGCCCGTCGCGCGCAACTGGCGCATCGTTTCAAGAGAATGGAGGGGATAGCCGCCGCCGTTTTCCGCAGCGATCGAGCCCTTGTAACTGGGCAAGGCGAAGCTGTTTCCCTCCTGGTTGGCGAAGGCAGCGTCGGACTTGCGGATCAAGGCCATGATGCCGGCCCAGCCGGGCGAATTTATGTCGAGCGGGGTTTTATAGGGGCCCAGCAGATCACCAGCGATGAGAATGGTCATCGATCCCGCCGGACGCGCGTCAGCCGGTGCTTGCGATGCCTGCGCCATTACCGCTGCTGCGGTAAGAGCCAGGATGATAGCCGCCGACTTGATAATATTCGTGATCATCTGGCGTTTCTCGGCATGGATACGAATCGGGCGGCGCCTCGGGACGCCGCCTGACCGTTAGACCAGCTCTCGACTCATTTAGAACTCGCCGGAGACGTTAAAGCCCACTGTCCGCGGCTGGATGAAGTTTGCCTGCGGGCGGGCCAACGATCCGCCACGGCTGTCCAGGTTCAGGAGGCCATGCCGATCGGTGACGTTCCGGGCATAGATGCTGAGCCGCCAGGCCTTGTCGATGCTGACGCCTGCTCTGAGGTCGATCGAGGTATAGGACGGCATGCTAGGACGGATGGCACCGGCGATGTTGTTGAATGCCCCGTAGCGCCGGCCGACATAGACAACCGTGCCGCCGACGAAGCCACTCAATTGGTCGTTTAACGGGATTTCCTGATCAAGGGACAGCGTGCCGGTAAACTTCGCGGAGTAGGGCAGGCGATCACCCTTGGCGCCGATCAGGTTGGTCGTCTCCAAGGTGTTTGGCGGCAGGTTCGCCCGCAGGGTGGCGTCGGTGTAGGTCGCGTTCGCGTCGGCGGTGAAGCCGCTCCAGGGACGCATGGAGACTTGCGCCTCGACACCCCGGCTGCGCGCCTTGGGCGCGTTGACATAATAGACGAACTGGTTGGCCGTGTTCGTGCTCTGGAGCTGGATGTCCTTCCAGTCGATCTGGAACACGGCCAAGTCGTAGGTCACCGTCCGGTCCATCGCGGACCCCTTGAGACCAAGCTCATAGCTCGTCACGCTGTCCGAATCGAACGTCGGCGGCACGCCGGGAAGCACGGTGTTGATCCCGCCGGGACGGTAGCCGGTGGCGACACGGGCGAAGATCATCATGTCGGGCGTGATCTTGAAGCTCGGCGTGACCAGCCAAGTAAAGGCGTTGTCCTTCGAGCTCGCAGGCACAACCGAACTTGGACCGAAGATCGGCACGACCTGCGGCTCGGTCACGGTGGTCGACGACCAGTTCTGCTTGTTGTCCGCATAGCGCGCGCCGACCTGGATATCGAGACGGTTGGTCGCGTGCCAGGTCACGTCGCCGAAGGCCGATATCTCGCGATAGGTCGAGGGATTGAGACCGGCGTAGGGCGTTCCCGCAACGGAACCGCTTCCGTTCAGCACGGTAATGATCTGGGGAGCGTCGGACTTTTCCTTGGTGTAGAATCCGCCGACCAACCAATCGACCAATGGCCCCTCGCCGCCGAGGCGGACTTCCTGCGAGAACTTCTTCAGCTCGGTGTTGTTGGCAAGCCGGGTCGTCTGCCCGCCTTGGGCCGCGTAGAACGGGAGCAGGAATCCGAACACGGGGGTCGTGTCCGAGCTCGTGATCAACCTGCTCCTGCCCCACGCGCTGACCGAGGTCAGCTTCGCAAAGCCCAGGTCGATGTCGGCGCGACCGGTATAGAGCTCGTTGTTGAAGCGCCCCAGACCGATACCGGTTGTGGTCGAGCGATCTGGAAGGAGCGTACCGCGGGGAGCCACCCCCGGTACCGTGCTGACGGGACGGAGGTCTGTGACCGAAGCGACGTTGAGCAGGTTGCGACCTTCGGCATCGCCTTCTGTATCGCGGCGCTGCTTCATGGCGGAGAAGTTCAGCGTTACGCCATCGAACGGCTTGACGAACAGGGCCGCACGACCGCCCCACGTCTTAGACTTGTTTGCGTTTCGAGAGAGGCTCGCCGCCGCAACGGTGGCGGGTACGGCGCCAGAGGAGGCGTAATAGTCGATCCACTGGGGATTTTCCACGAGGAAGCCGCTGAGGCTGAGCGCGATGCGGTCTGCCAGGATCGGCACGTTGACTGAGCCGCGGATCGAGTGGCCGTAGCCACCGTCGTCTACCTTGTTCGCGCCGATCTCAACGCGGCCGAAGAATTGCCGGGTGTCCGGCGTCTTGGTGACATATTTGAGCAGGCCGCCGAGACTGGCCGCGCCGTAAAGCGTGCCCTGCGGGCCGCGCAGAACTTCGATCCGCTGCAGCGTCGCGGGATCGAAATCGGGAATGGTCGCATTGCCGAGATAGGTGGATGAGCCGAATGGCACGTCGTCGACCAGGATCGCGATCGTCGGGTTCGATGCGCCGCCCGTCGTGATGCCGCGCAGCGAGATCTGCGACGACCGGGCGCCGGCCAGCTGAAGGCCGGGCACGCGCGAGAAATACGAAGACAGCGACGTGATGTTCTGATTGATCAGCGTGTCGGTGCTTATCGCGCTGATCGCGACGGGAACGTCCAGCAGCTTCTGCTCGCGCTTCTGCGCGGTGACGACGATTTCACCGGTTTCCGCCGCGTCCGCCGGGCCCGTACCATTGCTGACCGGCTGGGCGGTGGCCGGAGAAACGGCGAGTCCCAGAAAACAGGCCCCCGCCAGCAGTGCAATCTTGGTCATGAGTGGCTCCCCGCTATCCCATCTCGACGTAGAATACACATCTGTATTGTGAACGTCAATTCTCGCCCGGGTTTGGCTCGCAACCCACGCTCCCGGCGGAATCGGCGCCGGACATCGGCAACTTTCCAGCGCATTATTTTATGCGCCTACGTCACGGAAATTCCGAACGGGCAAGACACGAATGTCTTTTTTTACGGATCGATTCTGGTAGTTATGGAGGGATCACAACCGCACGGCTCGCGAGCCGGCGCCCAGAGCTTGGAACAGAAATTGGCCGACAATCGCGGAGCTGACGACGAAGGGCGCGCACTTTCTACCCAGGATTGGATAGACCTGGCGCGTGAGACTCTTATTCGTGACGGGATTGATGCCGTTAAGATCGATCGATTGGCCAAAGCCAAGAATGTGACGCGCGGCGGCTTCTACTGGCGCTTCAAGAGCCGCCAGGACCTGCTCGATCATCTGCTGGATGACTGGCGCGAAACCAATACGTCACCGTTCGTGGCGGCGATCAGTGGACCCGGTACCCCGCAAGAGCGCTATCAGGCGCTCATGCGGCTATGGATTGAGGAAGTGGGATTTCGCCCCGACTACGACATGGCGGTGCGGAACTGGGCCTCATCCTCTTCGGCGGTCGAGGAGGTGATTCGTACCGTCGACGCCTTGCGCGTCGATGCGTTGCGCCGGTTGTTCGCCGACGCCGGCTACGAGAATAACGAAGCCTTGGTTCGCGCCCGGATCACCTACTATCATCAGATCGGTTATTACACCCTGGGCATCCGGCAAAGCGTCGAGCGACGTCGAGAACTGAGCCCGATCTACTACGCGATTTTGACGGGCTTCAATCCTGCAGACTTGCGCGCGTCCTCATCATCATCGCCCTCGCGCAAGCTCTCGCCGGTCTTCTGACGGGGCAAGGGCGTTCATCGGCCTTGCTCGAGGATTTCCAATGACTTCGGACGGCAGATGGGGCATGGCGTAGCGTCCGGTGTCCGACAGGTAGCTGATGTGCCTGGCGTCAGCGTCGCGACCTATCGCGAAGGGAAAGGCGCCAGCTGTCCTGGCCATGCTTCCAACAGCTTGTCGCGGCACTCTGATCATCTGATTCATTTGCCGTGCCGCGGGCGGTGGGCGGTGGGCGGTGGGCGGTGGGCGGATCATCTTTCCGGCTGAAGCGGGACGTCCAATTTCGTCCAGGACGAAGGCCTGCTCAAGGCGTCGGCCCCCATGACAGGCTGGTCGGGGGGCCATGGCGCATCGACGTCCGAGCCCGCCGAGCCTCGACAGGATTGCCTGACTCTGCGACGCAGGATACACAACTGTCTTGTTGATCATGATCGGTACAGCGGGGCAGCGGGTATCCAGGGAGCTTACACGATATGAAATCCCATGTACGGGTTGCGGTGATCGGTGGCGGTGTCGTCGGTTGCAGCGTCCTATACCATCTGACGAAGCTCGGATGGACCGACGTCTGTCTGCTGGAGCGCAAGGAACTAACCGCCGGATCGAGCTGGCACGCGGCCGGCGGCTTCCACGCCATCAACAGCGATCCCGGCATTGCGATGCTGCAGTCCTACACGATCTCGCTCTACAAGGAGATCGAGGAATATTCCGAGCAGTCCGTGGGAATGCACATGACGGGCGGGCTGAATATCGCTGCGACCCGAGAGCGATGGGAATTGCTGCGCTCGGATTACGCCAAGCATCCGGTGTTGGGCCTGCGGACCGAGCTGCTCGGCCCCGACGAGATCAAACGCATGTGCCCATTGATCGACGTTTCCGGCGTTTTTGGCGCGCTCTACGACAAGCACGAAGGGCATGTCGATCCTTCGGGCGTAACCCATGCTTATGCCAAGGCGGCGCGGCGCAACGGTGCCGATATCTCCCGCCACACGCGCGTCATGGACCTCAAGCCAACCGGCCGGGGCACCTGGCGGGTGATCACCGACAAGGGCGAGATCGAGGCCGAACATGTCGTAAACGCCGCCGGCCTCTGGGCACGGGAAATGGGCAGGATGGTCGGTGTGCAGCTGCCGCTGGTCCCGATGGAACATCACTATCTGCTAACCGATCCCATCCAGGAAGTGATGGACTTCCCCGGCGAGCTGCCGCTGATCGTCGACCTCGATAACGAGATCTACATGCGCCAGGAAGGCAAGGGCATGCTTGTCGGCGTCTATGAGAAGAACGCCACGCCCTGGGCTCTCGACGGAACGCCATGGGATTATGGCGAGACCGAACTGCTGCCGCCTGCGCTCGATCGGATCAGCGACGCGCTGATCAAAGGCTATGAGCGGTTCCCCGCCGTTGCGGAGGCGGGCATCCGCCGCATCGTCAATGGACCCTTCACCTTCACGCCGGACGGCAACCCGCTGGTCGGTCCGGTACCCGATGTCCCGAACTACTGGAGCGCCTGCGGTGTCATGGCGGGGTTCGCGCAGGGTGGCGGCGTCGGGCTGTCGCTGGCGGAATGGATCGTCAACGGGGAGCCGGGTGTCGATATCTTCGCGATGGATGTCGCCCGTTTCGGCGATTACGCCTCGCCCGAATGGGTCACCGAGAAGGCCCGCGAGTTCTACTCGAAGCGCTTCGTCATCTCCTATCCCAACGAATATTGGCCCGGCGGGCGGGAGCTGCGCACCGATCCGCTGTACAAGACGCTGAAGGCGAAGAACGCCGTCTTCGGCGTCAGCTATGGGCTGGAGGTGCCTCTCTATTTCGCGCCGGAGGGCGATGTCGCCGCCGAGACGCCCTCGCTCAAGCGCTCGAATGCCTTCGAGCCCGTGCGCCGCGAGGTCGAAGCGGTGCGCGACGGTGTCGGCGTGATGGATGCCTCGTCTTTCGCGAAATATGAGATCAGCGGCCCTGGCGCCGCAGCGGCGCTCGACCGGCTGATCGCGAACAGGCTTCCGTCGGTTGGCCGCGTCCGGTTGGCGCCGCTCCTGGCGCACTCGGGCCGGCTGATGGGCGATCTTACGGTCATGCGTCTGACAGAGGACCGCTTCGTGCTGTTCGGTTCCGGTTATCTTCAGAACTGGCACAGACGCTGGTTCGGCCAGATTCTGGCCGGGCAAGACGTGACCGTGCGAAACCGCTCGGAGGAATGGCAGGGGCTGATCCTGTCGGGGCCCAGATCGCGCGAACTTATGGCGAGGCTCACCGACGTCGACATGTCGGCTGAAGCGTTCAAGCCAATGAGCGTCAGGCAGGCGACCGTCGCAGGAATAGCCGCCACCGTCGCACGCCTGTCGCTTTCGGGCGAACTGTCGTTCGAAATCTATGTCGCCAGCGATGCGCTGATCGCGCTCTACGACGCTGTCGGCGTGGCCGGCGCAGATCTCGGCCTCATCGATTTCGGGTTGCACGCGCTCTGGTCGATGCGGCTCGAGAAGAGCATCGGCGTCTGGAGTCGCGAGTTCAGCTGGGACAAATCCGCCGGAGCCAGCGGGCTCGATCGCTTCGTCGATTTCACCAAGCCCGACTTCGTAGGCAAGGCGGCGGCGCTGGCGGAACGCGATGCACCTTCGAAGCAGGTGCTCGTCACCTTCGTCGTCGATGCCGTCGATGCCGACGCCGGGGGCTACGAACCCGTCATGCTCGATGGCGAACGGGTCGGCTACGTCACCTCTGGCGGTTACGGTTTCCGCGTCGGCAAGAGTATCGCCATGGCCTATGTCGACCGTGAAGCGGCGCATCGCAGCGATGGTTTCACGATCCCGGTGCTGGGCGAACCGTGCGCCGCCGTGCGGGTGGAAGGTGCGCTTTACGATCCGAGCGGGAGCCGCATGCGCGGCTGAACACATCGATACATTAATGTATTGCATTTCGTGATCCAGCCGTGGTCGCGACCCCTAGAAAGGAGATGCGGCCGCTCTCGCCCCGATCAGGCAGTGGGTTCCGGGGCTAAGCCGAGTGCGGTGAAAGGCGCTCAGGACAATGGCTATCGCCCACTTGAGCGCGCCCCGATCCAGCCCAGCGGCCAAGCGCAGGAACTTGAACACAGCGCTTTACTCACGCGATACACAACTGTATTCATCCATCATGGCCTCGAGATATTCCGCCTGGAGATTGCTGAAAGAGGGCCTGCGCGGGCAGCGGGGCTGGCAGCCGGCCTGGCGGGACCCCGAGCCGCGCGGGCGTTATGATGTCGTCCTCGTCGGCGGCGGCGGCCATGGGCTCGCGACCGCCTATTATCTGGCGAAAACGCATGGCGTGCAGAGCATAGCGGTTCTCGAAAAAGGCTGGTTGGGTGGAGGCAATACCGGGCGCAACACCACCGTCATCCGCTCGAACTACTATTATCCGGAAAGCGCCGCGCTCTACGACCTTTCGGTTCGGCTCTACGAGGGCCTGTCGCGCGAGCTCAACTACAACGTGATGTTCAGCCAGCGCGGCATGGTCATGGTCGGGCACAGCCGGCATGATCTGGAGGCTATGGCGCGCTGGGCCGGCGCGATGCAGATCAACGGCGTGGACTGCGAAATACTGACGCGCGAGGAGGTCGGACGGCTGGTGCCGGCGCTCGATCTTTCGCCCACCGCCCGCTACCCGGTCCATGGCGGCATGATCCAGCGACGCGGCGGCACAGCACGGCACGATGCCGTCGCCTGGGGTTACGCCCGCGCCGCCGACGCGCTGGGCGTGGACATCATCCAGAATTGCGAGGTCACCGGTTTCGTCCGCAGCCCCAGGGGAACGATCATCGGGGTGGAAACGACGCGCGGAGGAATCCTGGCCGACAAGGTTGGGCTTGCGGCGGCCGGCCACACGTCCCTCCTTGGCGAAATGGCCGGGTTCAGCCTGCCGCTGACCAGTTATGCGCTGCAGGCCTTTGTTTCCGAGCCCGTAAAGCCGGTGATCGACACCGTGGTCCTCTCGCTCGCCACCGGCACCTATATCAGCCAGTCGGACAAGGGCGGACTGGTCATCGGCGGGGGTCTTGATCTCTATCCGTCCTATGCGCAGCGCGGCAATCTGCCCGTGGCCCGCAGCGTACTCGGAGCAATCGTCGACCAATATCCCTCGCTGGGCAGGGTACGTTTCCTCCGCCAATGGGCCGGGATCGTCGACGTCTCGCCGGATTCGAGCCCGATCCTTGGCGGTACGCCGGTGCCGGGTCTCTACATGAATTGCGGCTGGGGCACGGGAGGCTTCAAGGCGATTCCAGCCGGCGGCACCTTGTTCGCGCATCATTTGGCCACTGGACGTCCGCACCCTTTGGCCGAGGCCTTCGGGCTCGACCGCTTCGCGCGCGGCGCCCTGATCGACGAGGCCGCTGCCTCCGGCATCGCGCATTGAGGGCGGGCGATGCTGCTGATCAAATGTCCCTGGTGCGGCCCTCGTGACGAGCACGAATTCCGCTGCGGCGGCCAAAGCCATATCGCGCGTCCAGGCCCGCCCGAAGCGGTGAGCGACGAGGAATGGAGCCGCTACATGTTCGAGCGGATCAACCCCAGGGGCGTGCATTACGAACGGTGGGTTCACGCCTTCGGCTGCCGGCGATGGTTCAACATCGCCCGCAGTACCGCCGATCATACGATCTTCGCGGTCTATCGGATGACGGATGCGGCTCCCCAGCTCGACGGTTCGGGGGAAAGCGGCCAATGAGCGAGGGACAGCCCTTCCGCCTGGCGGCTGGCGGCGCGATCGATCGAAGCCGCCCGCTGCGCTTCACCTGGTCCGGACGGACCTACACCGGCTACGCCGGCGACACGCTCGCCTCGGCACTGATCGCGAACGGCGTCAAGGTCGTGGGGCGCTCGTTCAAATATCACCGGCCGCGCGGCCTGATCGCCGCGGGCGTCGAGGAGTCGAATGCTCTGGTGCAACTCGGTGAGGGCGCCCGTTCGACGCCTAATATCCGCGCGACCGAGGTGGAACTGTACGAAGGCCTCGTCGCCCGGCCGGTGAATTGCTGGCCCAGTGCCGAGTTCGACGTGGGCGGCGTCATCAACCTGGCGTCGCGGTTCCTGATCGCGGGGTTCTATTACAAGACGTTCATGTGGCCCAGCTGGCACCTGTTCGAAGGACTGATCCGCCGCATGGCGGGTCTTGGCAAGGTTGCCCCGGAGGCTGATCCCGATCGGTATGAGGATCGCTTCGCGCATTTCGACGTCGTCGTGATAGGCGCGGGTCCAGCCGGGCTGACCGCGGCGCTGGCGGCTGCCGCTGTGGGGCGCCGGGTCGCCCTGGTCGAGCAGGATTGCCTGCTCGGCGGGTCGCTGCTCCAGGATTCCGCGATCATCGACGGACTCGACGGCGGCGCCTGGATTGCCGCTGCTCGCGAGACGCTGGCGGCCGCCGGCGCCACCATCCTCACGAGGACGGTCGCCACCGGATATTTCGACTGCAATGCCCTGGCTCTGCTTGAGGGGCTCGATCCCGGGCGGCACGGGGCGGATACGCCGCGCTATCGGCTCTGGCAGGTCCGAGCCGGGCGGGTGATCCTGGCGACCGGTGCCATCGAGCGTCCCCTCGTCTTCTCGGGCAATGACAGGCCGGGCGTGATGCTCGCGGGGGCGGTCCGCCATTATGTCCGCCGGTTCGCTGCCTTGCCCGGTCGGCGGTTCCTCGTGTTCGCCAATAATGACGATGCCTGGCGCACGGCAGAGGCGCTGGCTGATGCCGGGGCTCAGGTCGTGGCCGTGGTCGATACGCGGCGGGATCTGCCGCCCGATTGCGTCAGCCGCATGGCCGCGCGCGAGATCCCGGTCTTCGCTGGCGCTGCGGTGATCGAAACGAACGGATATAAGCGGCTGCGCTCGGCACGGGTGCGCCACGCGACGGGGCAGGTGACCGACATCGCCTGCGACGGCATTGCCATGTCGGGCGGCTTTTCGCCGACGATCCATCTGTTTGGCCAGGCGGGCGGAAAGCTGCGCTACGACAAGGATCTTGCCGCCTTTGTCCCGGCCACCTGCCCACAAGCGGCGGTCTGCGTCGGCGCCGCTGCGGGGCGCTTCGACCTGGCAGACCTGCTGGAAAACGCCCAGGCTGTGGGCGAGGGCCGTCCCGCGACCAAGCCCGCACGGGTCGCCTTTGGCATTCAGCCGGCCTGGCAAATCGGAGGTTCGGGCAAAGCCTTCGTCGATTTCCAGAACGACGTGACCGCGCAGGACATTGCGCTGTCGGCGCGCGAGAGCTTTCGTTCGGTTGAGCATCTCAAGCGTTACACCACGCTGGGCATGGCACCCGACCAAGGCAAGACATCCAACGTCAATGCCCTCGCGATCATGGCCGACGAGACCGGTCGCACGGTTGCCGAAACCGGCACGACGCGGTTCCGCTTTCCCTATACGCCGATGCCGCTGGCCAGTTTCGCCGGACGCGCGCGCGGCGAGCTTTTCCGTCCGCTGCGCCGCATGCCCGGCCACGCGCGGCATGAGGCGCTGGGGGCGGTGTTCGAGGACATCGGCGGCTACCTGCGCCCGATCGGCTACCCTCAAGCGGGCGAAAGCCGCCACGGCACCGAGCAGCGCGAGGCCGCAGCGGTTCGGGCGGGCGCGGGGCTGTTCGAGGGATCGCCGCTCGGCAAGCTGGAGGTCGTCGGACGCGACGCCGGAGCCTTCCTCGACCGGATCTACGCCAACCGGGTCTCGAATCTCGCCCTCGGGAAGATCCGTTACGGACTGATGTTGAACGAACTCGGGATCATCATCGACGACGGCGTCGTGACACGGCTGGCCGAAGACTGCTTCCTGGTCTCGACGACCAGCGGCGGCGCCGATCGCATCGCGGCCTGGCTCGAAGAGTGGCTGCAATGCGAGTGGGTCGACCTCGACGTGGTGGTCGCACCCGTCACGACGGCCTGGGGCGTGCTGACCCTGACAGGTCCCCATGCCCGTGCGATACTTGAGGCGGTGGGAACGTCGATCGACATATCCCGCGCCAGCTTCCCCCACATGTCCTTCAGGAAAGGCGAGGTCGCGGGGATGTCGGCCCGCGTCCACCGCGTGAGCTTTACCGGCGAGCTGTCCTACGAGGTCGCGGTTGCTTCGTCGCGGGTACCCTTGCTGTGGGACAGCCTGATCGCCGCCGGGCGCAATCGCGGCATTGTTCCGGTCGGACTCGACGCGTGGATGGTCCTGCGCACGGAGAAGGGCTACCTCCACGTCGGCGGCGACACCGACGGCACGACGACGCCTCTCAACGTGGGATGGGATCACGTTCTCAAAAAAGCTTCGGACTTCGTCGGCCGCCGGTCGCTGACCCTGCCGCACAACCGGCAGGAGGATCGGCTCCAGCTCGTCGGGCTCGCTGCGGACGACGGCAAGATCCTGCCGATCGGTGCTCATATGCTGGACGCCGCCGGCAGGAGCCAAGGCTATGTCACCTCGTCGCACTTCAGCCCCACGCTGGGCCATGGCGTGGCACTCGGCATGCTGAACGGCGGGGCTCGGCGCATCGGCGAGACGGTGACGCTGCGCACCTTGAAGGGCCTGGAGCGCGTCCGCGTTGCCCCGCTGTGCGCCTACGATCCAGCGGGAGACCGGCTCAATGGCTGACCTTCGCTTTTCCCTGACCCGGCATGGTGTCACGGTGGAGCGTCTCGCGCCGGAGCGCGTCGTCGTCATCCGCGTCCGCAACAGCGATGCCGCTGCCGTTGCGCGGGTGGAGGAGGTCCTTGGCGAGATGCTGCCGACCACGCCGAACGCTGCCGGGGCTCATCATGGCGGCAGCATCTGCTGGCTGAGTCCCGGTGAGTGGATGGTCGTGGGCGAAGGCATCGACGTCTCGGCGCTCACCGCTGCGATCGCGCCTGCGACCGGCCATGTCGCCGATATCGGCGAAGGTCGCGTGCGCTATCGGATCGAAGGCGATTTCGCCGCCTACGTCCTGACCAAGGGGACCAGCCTGGACCTTGCCGCGGCCCTTTCGGAAGGTCGCTGCGCGCAGACCCTCTTCGCTCAGATCCTGGTGCTGCTCGCCCCCTATGGAGCGGGCTACGAGATGACCGCGGATATCAGCTATGCCCATTACCTCGAGACCTGGTTCGAGGACGCGACGCGCGAATTCGTCGAGGGAGCCTTTGCGTCATGACCGATCGTGCCAACCGCTTTGTCGTCGTCATGCGGGGCCCCGAACGGCGCGGCATCGTTGCGCGCGTGGCGACCCACCTGGCCGACGACGGCTTCACGATCACCGAGTCGAGCCAATATCATGATCCCTCGACCGACACATTTTTCATGCGCATCGTCTTTCGCTTCGAAGAGGGCGAAGGGCCATCGGCTAAGGATGTTTCCAGCTCCTTCGCCGCCGTCGCCGCCGAACTCGGCATGGCATGGGAAGTCCACGATCTGGCGCGCCGGCCGAAGGTCGTCCTGATGGTCTCCAAGTTCGGCCATTGCCTGCATGACCTCGTCTATCGATGGAAGTCGGGGCTGCTGCCGATAGATATTGTCGCTGTCGTCTCCAACCATGAGGACATGCGCCCCTTCGTCGAATTCCACGGGCTGCCCTATCACCACCTTCCGGTGACCAAGGAGGCCAAATCCGAGCAGGAATCGATTCTGGTGAAGATCATCGAGGAAACCAGGACAGATCTCGTGGTTCTCGCGCGCTACATGCAGGTTCTGTCGGATCACCTCTGCCGCTATCTTTCACTGCGCTGCATCAACATCCACCATAGCTTTCTGCCCAGCTTCAAGGGCGCCAAGCCCTATCACCAGGCCCATGCTCGCGGTGTGAAGATGATCGGTGCGACCGCGCACTTCGTGACCGCGGATCTCGATGAAGGCCCGATCATCCATCAGGACACGCGTGCGGTCGATCACAGCTTCACCCCCGAGCAACTGGTCGCGCTCGGACAGGAGGTCGAGGCGGCAGTACTCAGCCGGGCGGTGACCTGGTTCGCCGAACATCGCGTCATCAGCAACGGGGCAAAGACGGTGGTCTTCCGCTAGAAACGGGGCTGCCCTGAGCACCCTTGAGGGGAGAAGTCATGGCGAACGCGACATTGAACGCCATCGAGGACGATCGGACAGCGCCTTCCGCGCGCTGGTACGTTCTTTTCGTCATGACCCTGATCTACACCCTCAACATCGCCGATCGATTTGTCGTCTCGACGCTGATCGAGCCGATCAAGACCGAATTCGTGCTGAGCGACGCAGCTGTGGGCGTGCTGACCGGAGCGGCGCTGGCGGTGTTCTACGTAACCGCTGGCATTCCGCTGGGCATGATGGCCGATCGCATCAGCCGCAAGCGAATGATCGTTGCATCCCTGGCGGTCTGGTCGGTCCTCACCGCCATCTGCGGTCTGACCCGGAGCTATGGACAACTGCTTGCGATGCGCATCGGTGTCGGCGTCGGCGAGGCTGGCGGAACGCCGCCTGCGCAATCGCTGCTGGCCGATATTTTTCCTGCCGAATCGCGCGCCTTCGCCATGTCGCTCTACGCGCTCGGCGCTGCGGCCGGCGCCGCACTGGCGTCGGTGCTCGGCGGTTTGATCGCAGATAGTCACGGCTGGCGCGCGGTGTTCATCCTTTTCGGGTTGATGGGTCTGCCGGTCGCGCTGCTTGCCGCCCTGACTGTTCGCGAGCCTCTGCGTGGACGCCATGATGCGGACGGTGGCACGGCGTCGCCCAGCTTCGCCGAAGCGATACGCATCATTCGCAAATCGAAACCCTTGACCCACCTGCTTGTTGGCACCGCGGCGATCACTTTTGCTGGCTGGGGGTTGGTCTGGTGGGTGCCAACCTTCCTCCTGCGGAGCCATGGCATGAGCCTGCAGGAGAGCGGCGTCGTGCTTGGCTCGATGCACGGGATTGGCGGCGTCGCCGTCACCATGCTCACGGCTTGGGCGATGGGTGCATATGCTGCCCGCGGTTGGCGGTTCCAATCGCTGTTCGTCGCCGCCGTCACGGCCTTGGTCACCATACCCGCCGTAATCGCCTTCGCGACCGCTTCCAAGCCGCTGGCCCTGGCGATGCTGTGGATCGTCGTGCCGAGCATCTATCTCTATATCGGCCCGACGCTGGGTATCGCGCAGAACCTGACACCCGCCAATATGCGGGGTATCGTCTGCGCGCTGATATTGTTTGTCGCCAATTTCGCGAATCTGGTGATTGCCCCGATCTTGATCGGGCTGCTCTCCGACCTCGTCGCCTCCCGGGTCGCCAATCCGGCTGAATCGTTGCGCTATGTGCTGACGGTCATGGCTTTCGCCGGATTCTGGGCGGCCTGGCATTATCTGGCCGCCTCGCGGCCACCCTCGACCAGCGAGATGCCTAACCCATGAGCTTTACCGTCTATTCATCCGCCGACGTCCGCGCTCTGCTCGACTATGACGGCTGCATCGCGGCCATGCGCGAGGCGATGATGGCTTTCACCGCTTCGGCGATCCCGCAGCCGCTGCGCAGTATCACGGCGCTGGAGCCGGGCAAGATGTTCGCGTTGATGCCGGGCGCCTTGACCGACCATCAGGGCTTCGGCGCCAAGGTCATCACGGCCTATCAGGACGCCGACCGTCCAGGTCGCTCGGCCCACCGCGGCGTCGTGGTTCTGTTCGATCACGAGAGCGGCGAAGTCGCGTGCGTCGCCGATGCCGGCGAAGTTACCCATATCCGTACGGCATGCGCGACGGCGATGGCGACCGACATTCTCGCCCGCCCCGATGCAGCGCATCTGACGATCTACGGCTGCGGCGCCCAGGCGGCGAGCCACATACGCGCGCTGTCCCGCGTGCGCCGGCTGGACCGCGTCGTTGTCTGGGGACGTTCGCACGATGGCGCGAGCGACTTTGCCGGCAAGATGGCGGACGAAACCGGTCTCGATGTGATCGCTGAGGCGGATGGCGCCGTCGCGGCGAAGCATGCGGATATCATCTGCACGGTAACCGGATCGGCCACACCGGTGCTGCTGGGCGAATGGGTGAAGGCCGGCACCCACGTCAACGCAGTCGGTTCAAGCCATGCCGGCCCGGTCGAAGTCGATACGCCGCTCGTCCTCGCCAGCCGCTACATCGCCGACAGCCGCGCTTCCGCCGAAGCCGCGGCAGCTGAACTGATCGTCGCGCGGGAGGCGGGCGCGCTCACCAACGCGCACATCGCCGCCGAGATCGGCGAAGTGCTGCTGGGCAATGCGCCTGGACGGACCTCGCCGGAAGAGATCACATTTTACAAATCGCTCGGCCATGTCGTCCAGGACCTGGCGGCGGCCCGCTATCTCCATCGCAGAGGCCATTAGCATGAAGAATATTTCCTCACCCGCACGGCAGGATGTCGCCGATCTGATCGCCGCGCAGCGCCCCGGCTGGTCGCTCGACCAGCGGTTCTACATGGATCCGGCGATCTATGCGCTGGAGAGTGAATTGTGGTTTCCGCGGCAATGGACCGTGATCGCCCACGTCTCGGAAATTTCGAAGAAGGGCGACCATGTCGTCCGCGATCTCTTCGGCAGCGAGATCGTGGTCGTCAACGCCGGTGACCAGGGTTTTCGTGCCTATCACAATGTCTGCACCCATCGCGGCTCGCGCATCTGCAAGGGCGACGGCCGCTCGAAATTGCTGGTATGTCCCTATCATGCCTGGTCGTTCGGGCTAACGGGCGAGTTGCGGACCACACGCGATCTCGGGGAAGGCCTCGACCCCACCCGTCTCGGCCTTCATCCCGTGTCGCTGCGCGAGGCCGAAGGCCTGATCTTTTGCGCGCTGGACGCAGAAAACCTTCCCGACCTGTCTCCCGCGCTGGCGACCCTGGCGCCGGCCATGCGTCAACACGGCTTCGACCGTGCGCGGATCGCGGTCCGCCGGTCCTACGCCACCGCCGCCAATTGGAAGCTGGTGCTCGAGAATTTCTTCGAATGCTATCATTGCCGACCCTCCCATCCCGAATATTTCCGGATGAACGGGCATGTCGCGGTGACCGCCGGCCGTGAAGGCTCGGCGGCCGAGGCCTGGAACAGGGAGGTCGAGGCCTGGAGCGCGCGGATCGGCGATCAAGGATGGTATCGCACGGTCCGCGAGCCGGGAGCGGTGGATCGGGTCAAATACTCTTTATATCGTCAGCCGATCGGCCTCGGGCGGATGACGCAAAGCAAGGACGGATCGCCGGTCGCGCCGCTAATGGGCGGATTCGCCGATTACGATGGCGGCGAGACCGCGATGCATTTTGGGCGCTTCAGCTTTGCCGGCTGTTGCAACGACCACATCATTGTCTTTCAGTTCATCCCGCGCGGCGCCGAGGACACAGATGTCGTCGCGACCTGGTTGGTCGACGCAGAGGCGGACCTCGATGCGATCGATATCGACGCGCTGACGTTCATGTGGGACGTGACGACCCGGCAGGACAAGGAACTGATCGAGGAGAACGCCTTCGGTATCCGCTCGCGTGCTTATCGGCCAGGGCCTTATACGATGCTGGAGCAGCAGTCGGCCGATTTCGTGACGTCCTATCTCACGGCGATGACCGAGCTGCTTGGTTAGTCTGCCACTTCTCTCGGAGCGCCCCGGGTCCACGCCGAGCGCGCCGGATCCGACATTACAATACACAACTGTCTTGACAATGGCCGGGCAAGCCCCAGTCTGCTGCTCGGCTTCGGGTGAATGAGGTGTCCAGATTGTCAGCCTTTAGCAACGAAGCGTCCCCTGCGCCGACTTCAGCCTTCCCGGGTAGGACGATGCTCGCGGTCCTGTCGCTGTTCCTCTTCGTCAATTATCTCGACCGTTATGCGCTTGCGATCCTCCTCGAGCCGATCAAGGTGGAACTCCAGCTTTCGGATACGCAGGTCGGGCTCCTGACCGGCGCCGCCTTTGCGCTGCTCTACTCGACGCTGGCGCTTCCCGTCGCGCGGATCGCCGAACACCGGAACCGGACGACGGTGCTCAGCGCGGCAATCCTGATCTGGAGCGTGGCGACGGCGCTGTGCGGCCTCGCGGGTTCGTTCATGGCGCTTTTCGCTGCGCGCATGCTGGTCGGCGCGGGGGAGTCGGGCGCGGTGTCGCCGGCTCAATCGATGATAGGCGATGCATTCTCCCTGGAACGCCGGGGGACGGCGCTTGCGATCTTCAGCATAGGCGGTGCACTCGGCACGTCGCTGGCTCCTATGATTGGCGGCTATCTCGAGGCGCATTTCGGCTGGCGAGGCGCACTTCTGTTTCTCGGCAGCCTTGGAGTCCCGGTAGCTCTGCTGCTTTTGCTGGTGGTGCGCGATCCGCCGCGCGGCTTCGCGGATCGACTCGTGGCGCGAGCCCCGCCGCCGCCCGTCGGACTGGCTATGCGCCGTTTGTTCTCGCGCCCGGCCTTCGCGCTGTTGATTCCGGGCATGGTCGCGATCGGGCTCGCGGAATACAGCTTCTTCCTGTGGCTGCCATCGTATCTGTCACGCACCTTCGGCCAGCCGGCCGCGGCGATCGGCACCTCACTGACGCTGTACCAGGGCATTCCGCTGTTGATCGGAACCCTCCTGGGCGGCGTCGTCGCGGATCGGCTGGTGCTGCGCGACCGGCGCTGGCTGGCCTGGCTGCCGGCGGCGGCCTGTGTCTTCGCCGCGCTGACGATCGGCGTCATCTTCACCAGCCATTCGCTCGCCGGCGCGCTGGCCTTGCTCGTGTTGCCGTCGATGGCGCTGGGCGGCTATCTGGCCCCCTGCTACGCAATGATTCAGGCGCTGGCGGGGCCGCGCTCGCGCGCCACCGCCGTCGCGACGCTGACCTTCGCGGTGAACCTGCTCGGGTTGGGCCTCGGCCCGCTGATGATCGGCACGCTGAGCGACCTGTTGCATTCGACCTACGGCGAACAATCCCTGCGCTATGCTTTCCTGGTGGTTCCGCCAATTTATGGCCTGGCCGCCACCTTTCTCCTCCTCGCCTCGCGCTTCATCCTGAGGGATATGGAACGCGCCGCCCGCGATTGATCCCGGTCGGTGTCGGCCCTGCCTACCCGATCGCGGCGAGGGACGCCCGCTACGAAGACTGAACGCTAGA
>Ga0207675_100000844_pt1 | contig 30460 bp, 19 predicted proteins | sample KBSSwiS42_FD_184305 | JGI IMG/M metagenome (GOLD analysis project Ga0207675, IMG submission 184305) | Switchgrass rhizosphere microbial communities from Kellogg Biological Station, Michigan, USA - KBS Switchgrass S4-2 (SPAdes) (version 2) | ecosystem: Host-associated > Plants > Roots >...
CTCGCCGTAGGCATGCCGCAGCCGAAACGTCGTCTGCCCGGCGTCCACGCCGGTGCCGAACAGCTCGAACTCGAACGTGGTCTTGAGGTCACCGAGCGCGGTGGGGACGGTCCCCTTGATCCCGAGCCGCGACTGCCGAACGCTGAAGTACGCGTTGCCATCCGGCGCGAACTGGTCCTTGAAGGCCGGGAGCTTGGTCGTCCGGATCACGTCGTACCAGTTGGGATCGATCTGGCCGGTGTTGTACCCGGCATCGAGCATCGCGAACCCGTAGACCTGGATCGTCGACTGTGATCCACTTTGTGCCGTGAGGCCGACCGGCACCGTTCCGAGCAGCAGGGCTGCGACGAGATGTGTTTTCAAGGGAGGCCGCTCCTTGGACTCAGGCGTCGTTGGTTTGGCCAAGGATGACGGCGCTCCTACTCCGCAGCTACAGGACTAAGGTTTACCTGGGCCAGCCTTTCTCCACACAATGGGAGCTTGGGGATCAGCGCCCGCGTTTCGGCAGCGGCATGGCCAACGTGTCCGTCACCGGATCCCACCCGCCGCCTAACGCCTTGTACAGCTGAACGACCGCCACGCGGTACTCCCGCTCGAGTCCCGATTGAGACAGCTCGGCGTCCAGCTGTGCCCGCTGCGCGTCCAGCAGCGTCAGGTAGTTGTCAACGCCGCCCTCGTATCGAAGTCCGGCGAGCCGTACGCCCTGCCGTGCCGCCGTCGACGCACGACCGGCCGCGTCAGCTTCCTCGCGCAGGCGCTGGACGGCGACCAACTGGTCTTCGACCTCGCGAAACGCGGTCAGCACCGTCTTCTCGTACCGACCCATGGCCGCTTCGGTCCGCGCCCGCTCGGCCGCGACCTGCTTGCGGTTTCGGCCCGTGTTGATGATCGGCAGAAACAGGTTCGGCGCGAGACGCCAGAACCCGGTACCGGTGCTGAACAACGACCCGAGCTCGGAGCTGATGGTGCCGCCAGTCGCGGTGAGCGAGATCGTGGGAAACATTGCCGCGACGGCCGCGCCGATTCTGGCGTTCGCGGCGTGCAGCTGCTCCTCCGCCTGCCTAACGTCCGGGCGGCGGGTGAGGAGAGCCGACGGAAGGCCGGCCGGGATCGCCGCCGGAACTCCCTGCTGCGACAGCCGCAGCCCGCGCGGAACGCCGCCGGGCGTCCGGCCTAACAAGACACTGATCTCGTTCTCCTTCTGCGTTCGCTGCCGGAGTGCCCGGAAGTGACTGCCTTCGGCGACCGCAAGCGCATGCTCGCCCTGGCGGACGTCCATCTCGGACGTGAGCCCACCCTGGAATCGGCCACGGGCCAGCTGCAGCGATGCGCGCCGGATGACGACCTGCGTGTCGGTGATCGCGACCTGGTCGTCGAGCTCGATCAGCTCCATGTACGCGCGCGCGACGTCGCTCACCACCGTGAGAATCATGCTCCGGCGCCCTTCCTCGGTGGCCAGGAGCTCGGCCGCCGCCGCCTCGTTCAGTCGTCGCAGGCGTCCCCACAGGTCCAGCTCCCACGACAGTCCGCCGCCAAGCCACGCCATCTCGCTGTTGGTGACGCCGGTGAGCAGGGAATCGGCCCCGTCGGACTTTCGCAACCCGCCCGCCACGTTGATTTGTGGGTAGTACTCCAAACGCTGAATGCCGAGCAGCGCGCGGGCCTCGTTCACACGCGCGAGCGCGATGTGCACGTCCCGGTTTTCCTTGAGCGACCGCCGGATCAACGTCTGGAGTGTGTCGTCGTTGAACACGCCCCACCACGGCACGTTCGCGAACGACGAGTCCCGCCCGGCCTGCGCGCTGTCGCGCCATGCCGTAGTGACCGGCGTGGTTTCCGGGCGCTTGTAGTTCGGCCCAACGGCGCATGCCGTGAGCCCTGTCAGGAGAACCGTGACGCCGACAGCGCGAGTCGTTAGGCCCACGTCAATGTCCTCCACTCGGGGGGGCCGCACTCGCCGGAACCGGCGCGTGCGCCGCTGTGCCGACTCCTGCGCCCGACGGTGCGGCGACCGGCTGCGGCTTCTTCTTGAATCCGATGCGTTCGACCATGGTGAACAGGCCCGGGATCAGGAACACCCCGACCACTGTCGCCACCAACATGCCCGCGAACACCGCGGTTCCCATGCGGGTCTGCGCGGCGGCACCCGCACCGTTTGCCAACATGAGTGGCACGACGCCCATGATGAACGCAAACGCCGTCATGAGGATGGGCCGGAAGCGGAGCTTCGCCGCGTCGAGTGCGGCATCTTCGAGCGAGAGGCCCTGCTCGTGTCGCAGCTTCGCGAACTCCACGATCAGAATGGCGTTCTTCGCCGCGAGCCCCACCAGCATGATGAGACCCACCTGCACGAACACGTTGTTGTCGTACCCGGCGACCCACACGCCAAAGAACGCACCTAACGCGACGAGCGGAGTCTCCAGCAGCACGGCCCACGGAAGCTTCCAGCTATCGTACTGCGCGGCCAGCAGGAGGAACACGAACACGATCGCGAGGATGAACGTCGGCCCCGCCGGTGGCGCCTGCTTCTCCTGGTAGGAGAAGCCCGAGTAGGCGGACCCCATCTCGCGTGGCAGCACCTGCGTGGCCGTCTCCTCGAGCGCCGTCATCGCCTGACCCGAGGTGTAGCCCGGACCCGGCACGCCCGTGATCTCGACCGACCGGAACAGGTTGAAGCGCGTCGTGATCTCGGTGCCGGATGCCGGCGTGATCTTCATTAGCGTGGAGAGCGGCACCATCTCGTTCGTCGTGGTGCTCCGCACGTAGAACCGCCCGATGTCATCCGGCTTCTGACGGAACTCGGGCTCGGCCTGCACGTACACACGGTACAGGCGGCCGAACCGGTTGAAGTCGTTGACGTACGCCCCACCCATGGACGCCGACAGCGCGGCGAACACGTCATTGATCTGCACGCCTAACGTGCGCGCTTTCTCACGGTCCAGGTCGACCTGAACCTGCGGGACGAGCGCGTTGAACGATGTGAACAGGTTGGCCAGCTCGGGCCGCTGCCGCGCAGCGTCGAGGAAGGCCTGCGTCTGCTTCCCGAGATCCTGCACGCTCATCGTCCCGCTCCGGTCCTGGAGCAGGAAGTTGAATCCACCGGCCGCGCCGAACCCCGGGATCGTGGGTGGTGTGAAGGGGAAGATCACGGCGCCCGGAATCGCCGCGAGCGAGCGCCGTAGCGTCTGCTGAATTCCGGTGACGTGCAGCTCCGGTGTTTTTCGCTTGCCCCAGTCCTCCAGCTTGCAGAAGAACGAGGCGAACTCCGGACTGAACGAGTTAGTGAGGATTCCCGATCCGCCGATGCCCGTACAGGCCACGACCCCGTCGGTCTTCTTGAGCACGGCCTCGATCTGACGCACGACCCCCTCGGTCCGCTCGAGCGAGGAGGCCGGTGGCAGCTGCGCGTTGATCATGAAGATGCCCATGTCCTCCTCGGGCACGAATCCCTTCGGCAGCGCCTTGCCGAGGACACCGGTGAGCCCGGTGGCAGCGAGCAGGACGACGACGACCAGCACGGCCCGCCTAACGAACAGCTTCGTCCAGCTGACGTATTTGGTCGTCGTGACGTCGAACACCTTGTTGAACCCGCGATAGAACTTGCCCAGCAGACCACCGGTCTCCTTAGCGGGCTTGAGGATCATCGCGGAGAGCGCCGGCGCCAGGCTGAGTGCCAGGAAAGCCGAGATCAGCACCGAGATGGCGATGGTCAGCGCGAATTGCTGGTACAGTCGACCCGTCAGGCCACCGAGCAGTGCGACCGGGACGAACACCGCCGAGAGGATGAGGGCGATCGCGATCACCGGCCCGGAGACCTCCTTCATGGCCTGGATCGTTGCTTCCTTCGGCGCCTTGCCGTGCTGGATGTGGTGCATCACTGCTTCGACCACCACGATCGCGTCGTCCACCACGATGCCGATCGCGAGCACGAGGCCGAACATCGTGAGCGTGTTGATCGAGAAGCCGAGCATCGGGAAGAAGATGAACGTCCCGACGAGTGCCACTGGTACGGTCAGCAGCGGGATGATCGTGGCACGGAAGCTCTGCAGGAACACGAACACCACGAGGCTCACCAGGATGAACGCCTCGATCAGCGTATGGATGATCGATTCGATGCTCGCCTGGACGGACGGCGTGGTGTCGTACACGATCTCATACGCCACGTCGCTCGGGAAATAGCTCTTGAACTCGTCCAGCGTCTTGTAGATGCCCTCGGCCGAGGCGAGCTGGTTGGCGCCGGGCAGCAAGTAGACGGTGAGTGCGGCCGCGCCTCCCTCCAGCCATTGGCCAGCGGAATCCTTCACGATCGCGCGACCGAAGGAGCGGTAGTTCTCGCTCCCCAGCTCCGCTCGCCCCACGTCCTTGAGCCGGAGCTCACCGCCACCGGACGTCTGGCGCAGGATGATGTTGTCGAACTCCTCGGCGGTGACGAGGCGGCCCGGCGCCTTCACGGTGTAGGTGAACTCCTGCCCCTTCGGCGACGGAGCGGCGCCCACCTGTCCGGCCGGCGCCTGGAGGTTCTGCTCCTTGATGGCGTTGATGACATCAGCGGGCGTAAGGCCGAGCTTCGTCAGGCGGTCCGGCCGGAGCCACACGCGCATGCCGTATTCCGCGCCGCCATACAGGTCCACCTGCGCGATCCCGGGCACGCGGAGGAGCGCGTCCCGGATGTTGATCATCGCGTAGTTGTTGAGGAATTGCGCATCCCGGCTCCCCTTCGGCGAATAGAGCGAGACCACCATCAGGATGCTCGGGTTGATCTTCTTCACGGTCACACCCTGCTGCGTCACTTCCTGCGGCAGCCGGGACTGCGCCTGCGACACGCGATTCTGCGCGAGCACGTTTGCCATGTCGCGATTCATGCCGACCTGGAACGAGATGTCGAGCAGCATGCGGCCGTCGCTCGTGTTGAGCGACTTCATGTAGATCATGTTGTCGACGCCGTTCACCTGCTGCTCGATCGGCGTCGCGACGGACTGCTCGACCACCTCGGCGGACGCACCCTGGTAGGTGGTTTCTACGCGAATCGTGGGTGGCGAGAGCTCCGGATACTGCTCGATCGAAAGGCGCTGCAGGACCGCGAGACCGAGCAGCGTGATAACGATGGCGGCGACGATCGCGACGATTGGCCGCCGAATGAAGAAGTCAGCCATGAGTCAACGCCTGGGGACGGAGTCGGAGCCTGCAGCCTGTGCCATCGGCCGCACCTTGGAGCCCGGCCGTACCTTCTGCAGCCCCTCGATGACGATGCGGTCCGCGGGCTCGAGGCCCTGCGACACGACCCAGTTGCTCCCGGTGCGATTGGCGAGCTTCACTTCGCGAGTCTGCGCCACGCTGTCGGGCCCCACGATGAACACGCTGTAAGTCCCCTGGAGCTCCTGCACCGCACGCTGCGGTATCACGATCGCGTTCTTCTGGGTCGAGATCGGAAGTCGTATGCGACCGAACTGGCCGGGACGAAGCACGCCACCCGGGTTCGGGAAGCTCGCCTGCAGCGGCAGCGTGCCAGTCTCGCCGCTCACGCCCCGGCCGACCACCGTGACGCGACCCTTGTACGGGTGCACCGATCCGTCGGCGAGCACCAGTTCCAGTCGCGAGTCATCCTTTGCTGCCGATCGGCCTTCGGACTTGGCCGTGCGAGCGAGCGCGAGGTACTCGGATTCCGAGATCGTGAAGTCGAATCGGACCGGATCGAGCGAAGACACGACGGTGAGCACGGTTGGCTGCGGGCTTCCAACGAAGGAGCCAACGTCCACCAGACGATTGCCGGCCATGCCGTTGATCGGACTCGTCACGCGCGTGTAGCCCAGGTCGAGCTGGGCAGTGGTGAGCTGCGCGTCGGCGGACGACTGGCTTGCCCGGCTTGCTTCCTCGGTCGCTATCGCGTTGTCGAGGTCCTGTTGGCTCACCGCGTTCTGCGCGGCGAGCGGGCGCAGCCGGTTGACCTGAATGAGGGCTCGGTCGTGTCGCGCCTTGGCTTCGGCGACATCGGCGCGAGCGCGCGCGACGGTGGCCTCGAATGGCTTCGGGTCGATGAGGAAGAGGAGGTCACCCTTTCGCACCAGGGTGCCTTCCTTGTAGTTCATCGACTGGAGGAACCCGGCCACACGGGCGCGGACTTCGACGTCTTCGCCGCCACGAACTTCGCCGGTGAACTCGGCCTGGACGGGCGTGTCTTTCACGTCGACGGGCGCGACGACGACCGCCGGTGGCGGCGGCGGCGGCGGTGGGGCGGTCTTGCAGCTGGCCAGTACGGCACATGCGAGTAAAGCCGCCAGGGCGTGGCATCGCGCCGTGGTCATATGGGCCTCGAGTCGCCCCCCGAGTGTGGGAGCGTAGTGGTGGGAAACGGCCGATTTCCGGACGCGAGTGGTCGCCGGCACGGTGTCACCTCCAGGGACATGCGCGCCGGCCAGGCGAGCGAATACGGAGCGGGCGCGATGACGCACAATCGGCGGGCTCCACGGGGCTGGACAATTGGCCCTTCGTTTTACCAACCGGGCTGGACCGGACCGGGAGGCTCGAAACCGGGGTCGCCATCGATACGCCTAACGATGTCGGCGGAGAATCGTTAGGCCTTTTGCGATCCCAGTGAACGCCGTCGCCCGTCGCCCGTCCCCCAGCTGCCGGCCGCCAGCCCCAGCCGCCAGTCGCCAGTCGCCAGCCGCCGGTGACCCGCAACGAAGGGCTCATGGCGGCCGCGAATGTCTCGTCCTATCTACTCAGGCATGCACGCAGCCGCATGTGGCGCGTACGCCTCAGCTTGGGCGGGACGGCCGCGATGCGGCATCCGCCCTATCGAGCCGCTGACCAGGGGGCCCAGTGACGGTGAAAGAGAAGAAGCGCCACAAGGACACCGCATCCGACAACGGCGCGGGCGAGAAGCAGAAGCTCAAGGCCAAGGACTACGAGGAGGAGCTCGAGAAGCTGCACATCGAGCTGGTCAAGCTTCAGCAGTGGGTAAAACACAAAGGCCTGAAGGTTTGCATCGTGTTCGAGGGTCGCGATGGTGCGGGCAAAGGCGGCACCATCAAGGCGATCACTGACCGGGTGAGCCCACGGGTATTCCGCGTCGTGGCGCTCCCGGCGCCGACCGAGCGCGAGAAGAGCCAGATGTACCTTCAGCGCTACGTGCACCATCTGCCGGCGGCCGGGGAGGTCGTGATCTTCGACCGCAGCTGGTACAACCGGGCCGGAGTCGAGCGCGTCATGGGATTCACCCCGGAAGAGGACGTCGACAAGTTCCTGCGCATGGTGCCGCTGGTCGAGCGGACCATGGTCGACTCCGGAATCATCCTCATCAAGTATTGGCTCGAGGTGAGCCAGGAGGAGCAGACCCGCCGCCTCGAGGACCGCATCGAGGATGGGCGGAAAGTCTGGAAGCTGTCGGGGATGGACGTCGACTCGTACAGCCGCTGGTACGACTACTCGAAAGCCCGCGACGCGATGTTCGCTGCGACGGATACGCCGCACGCGCCGTGGTACGTCACCCACTCGGACGACAAGCGACGCGCGCGTCTCAACATCATAGCGGACCTGCTCAGCAGGGTCCCCTACAAGAACGCGCCACGGGAAAAGGTGAAGCTCCCTCCCAGGCAGAAGGCGCACGGGTACAAAGAGCCGGACTATCCATACAAGTACATCGAAGAACGGTATTGAGGTCACTGCCATGTCCACGATGATGACCGTCGAACGACCGTCGCCGCTGCTCAGGCTCGTCGTGCTGGGTGCAGGCCTCGTCATCATTGCCGCGGGGATGAAGGCCGCCGCGTCGGTGGTGAACCTCGTCCTGCTTTCGTTACTCCTCGCGGCTACGCTTTCTCCCGTTCCTGTCATGCTGACGAAGCGTGGGATGGGACGTGGTGCGGCGATCGGGCTCACGGTGTTGCTGTCGATTCTCGGAGGAGCTGCGCTGGTCTTCGTGCTCGCGCGATCAGTGAGTCGATTATCTGAAAATGTCCCGGTGTACCAGGCCTCGCTTTCCGGGCTCGTGGACGGCATCACGCAGAAGCTCGCTGCGCGAGGGGTAGAGGTGAACGAGGCACTCAAGCCGAATCCCGCACGGATCATGGGCGTGGTGGGCAGCCTGGCGGGAGCAGCGCTCAACCTCGTGGGGGTCGCGCTGTTCGCCCTCGTGCTCATCGCGCTGTTCCTCATCGAACTTCCGCTGTTTAAATCGGATGACTCTCGGCCAGGCTCGCTCCGAAGCCGTCTCGACTCTGCCATGACGCTCGTGCGGCGGTTCGTGGGTCTCAATGGGCTGTTCGGCGCGGGCATCGCGGTCATCGACTTAGTGATCATGATGGCGGTAGGCACGGATGCCGCCGTGCTGTGGGCCGTTATCGCCTTCCTGTTCGCCTTCGTTCCGTTCGGGTTCATCCTGTCGGCGATACCGCCGTTCCTTATCACGTTGCTGGAGTTCGGGCCGAGCCGGGCGTTCCTCATGTTCGGCCTCTTTTTCGTGGTGAACTTCATCGGCGACAACGTGGTCAAGCCGAAGCTCATGGGAAGCGGGCTGGGGCTCTCGCCGCTCGTCATCGTGCTCGCGCTGCTCGGTTGGGGCGTCGTTCTGGGACCGATGGGGGCGCTACTCGCTATTCCCCTCACGCTCACGGTCAAGGAGCTGCTGCCGATCTTCATCGGGGAGCGCGCGGCGCCAGCGCCAGCGCCGGTCCAGGCGGGGGATGTCCCGGTCGGCATGCAAGCACTCAGCGAGAGAGGGCCCGACCCCCGGTCCATGTACGTCGATCGTTAGGCGGCACCCCTTCGCCATCCGATCGTGACGATCTCGGTCGCTCCTTCGGCGCGCGCGCCAGCGGTTGCGGCGCCGGTGTTGACACCGGTCGACCGCGTCTCGGAGGTCATTTTCGGCCTGATCATGGCGCTCACGTTCACGGGAACGCTGAGCGTGGCGACGGCCGACAGAAACGAGGTGCGCGACATGTTGATCGGCGCGCTGGGCTGCAACATCGCCTGGGGCCTGGTGGACGCGGTGATGTACCTGCTCGCTACGCTGACCGAACGCCGCCGCAACCTCGCCGTTTTGCGGGAGGTGCGGAGCCGTCCGGGTGACACCCGGGCGCAACAGCTGATCGCGGACGCGCTCCCCCCGGTCATCGCGTCCACGATGGAACCGGCGGAGCTGGACGTCATTCGGGCCCGCCTGGAGCGGCTTCCGGAGCCCCCAGCGGTGTCACTCTCGCTCGGCGATTTCCGCGCAGCGCTCGGCGTCTTCCTCCTGGTGTTCCTCGCGACGCTTCCGGTCGCGCTCCCGTTCGCGTTCATCCACGACGCGCATCGCGCGCTCCGTATCTCCAACGGCATCGCGTTGGTGATGCTGTTCGCCGGCGGCTACTACCTCGGCCGCCACGCCGAGGCTCACCCGTGGCGCACCGGCGTGATGACGCTCGCCGCTGGCGTGTTGCTCGTCTGGGCGACAATCGCGTTGGGGGGGTAAGCGACGCCCGCCGGGTCAGGCGTTAGGCTGTCGAGGTACTTCCGGACCGCGATCTCCAGGTTGAAGTGCATCTGCTCCCGCCCGAGCCGCTGGCCGAGCGACGAGCGTTCGACGACGCGGAGCACGGCGGGCGTCATCTCGACCAGCCAGACCGATACGCCCGCCTTGCCGAGGCGCTTTTCCGCTTCGTTCAGTGCCTTGAGCGCGGTGTACTCGAGATCGAACACGCCGCTCAGGTCGAGCGCCACGACCCTCGGCTTCAGCTCGTTCACCACTGCCAGGATCCTCTCCCCGATCCTCGCAGCGTTGAGGAAGAAGACACGTCCTTCCACACGAACGAGCAGCAGTCCGGGGAAGCTTTCATCCTCGGGGTGCTCGGGCGAGCGAGGCCGGAAGACGTTGGTGCCCGGCTTGCGGCCCAGGACGTACACCGGTGGGTTGGCTGCCTGTTGAGCAAGCGAGAACACGGACAACACGATCGCCACCACGATTCCCGGCAGCGTCCCGAGCAGGACGACACCGGCGAGGGCGGCGAGCGCCCAGAGGAACTCCAGCCGTCGGATCGCGAGGATCGCGCGAAAGCCCTCGAGCTCGATCAGACCGATCGAGTAGACGATCACCACGGCGGCGAGCGTGGCCTGCGGCATCAGGCCCATCGGGCCCGCGAGGAGCAGCATGGTGAGCAGCGTCGCGCCGGCGGTCACCAGTTCCGCCAGCTGCGATCGCGCCCCCGCCGACCGATTCACGGCGGTCTGCGAAGTACCGCCACCCGCCGGCATGCTTCCGAAGACCGCTGCGCCAGCGTTGGCGAGTCCGACCGCCAGCAGCTCGCGGTTAGGCACGAGTGGCGGCTCGCTGCTCTCCGCGAAGGCGCGCGCCGCGGCGATCGTCTCTGTGAAGCTCATGAGCGCGATGCCGAGCGCTCCGGGCCAGAGCGCAATGAGGAGCGAGAAGTCCAGTGCGACGAACGACGGCAGACCGCGCGGGATGGTGCCGACGGTCGAAACCCCGTGGGTCTGGAGACCGAACAGGCTCACTGCGATGATACCCGCGGCGACCGCGACCAGCGGGGCAGGAGCTTTGGGAAGGACATGGTGCAACCCTACGAGGAGAACGATCGTGCCGACCCCCACGGCCACCGTTGGGAGCGAGGCGTGGGGAATCGCCCGAAGGGTCTCGAGGATGTTGTGGAAGAACGACCCTTTGTCGATGTGTGCGCCGAGTAGCTTGGGGATCTGATCGAGCACGATCACGAGGCCGATTCCCGCTTTGAACCCGATGAGTACGGGTTCGGAGATGAAGTCCGCCACGAATCCCAGCCGGAGCACTGAGGCGGCTACGAGAATCGCCCCCACGAGTAGCGCCAGCGTTGCCGTGGCGGTCGCGAGGGCAGCGGGATCACCGTTTGGCGCGACCTTACCCAGTTCCGCCGCGACGAGGATGGAGATCGTCGTCGTGGTGCTGACGCTGAGCGGCCGGGAGGTCCCGAGCAGCGCGTAAATCACGAGCGGGAACAGGGCGGTGTACAGCCCCACCTGGACCGGCAGCCCCGCAATGGTGGCGTACGCCATTGCCTTGGGGATCACGACCGCCGCGGCCGTGAGCCCGGCGACCACGTCGAGCCGCAGCCAGTCCTTCTGGTAGCCGGCGGCCCACTCGAGGATCGGCAGGCGGCGAACGGGTTGGCTCGTGGAGGCCATGTCGTGTTCGGGGTGGTGTGCCTGGTCGTTAGGCGTCACGACCGGGTGACGGGTGCGGGCGGACGGCGCCGTTTGCAGTGTCGGTCACGCCTCTCCGGTCAGCAATTGGTCCATCTGGTTATCCCGGTAGTGCCGGCCCATCCGTATTGAGGATGATCCATGGTGTGTGCTGGGCACCTCTGTGACCTCTGCGACCTGCGCGGTTCACAACGATCTTCGTGGTTCAAAAGATCTTGGTGTAACTCAGCCACGTACGGCCTCGAGCCGGTCTCCACATATTGCGGAGGGCAGTCGTGCCGACCGCTGCACCGACGTTAGGCGATACGGACCTGGGGCTGCTGCAGCTCTCCACCGTCCTCTACTATCTGCACGAGACCAACCCCGACAACGGGTTGGTCCGGGACAAGACCGACCCGGCCGCGCCGGTCAGCATCGCGGCCGTCGGCATGGCACTGGCCACCATCCCCGTTGTCGTCGAGCGCGGTGTCCTGTATCGCGAGTTCGCGGCCAAGATCACGCTCAAGCGGCTGCGCTTCCTGCTCGACGCCCCGCAGGGGCCCGCGCCGGATGCCGCCGGCTACCACGGCTTCTTCTATCATTTTCTGGACATCGAAACCGGGCGCCGCGTGTGGCAGTGCGAGCTCTCGACCATCGACTCGGCCTTCCTGTTCGCGGGCGCGCTGACGGTGGGCGCCTACTTCGACCGCGACCTGCCTAACGAAATCGAGATTCGTCGGCTGGCCGACGCGCTGTACCGGCGTGCCGACTGGGGCTGGGCCCGAAACGGCGAAGCGACACTCACGCACGGCTGGCGCCCTGAGAGCGGATTCATTCCGCACCGCTACCGCGGCTACGACGAAGGGCTGCTCCTGTACATCCTCGGGCTCGGCTCGCCCACGCATCCGCTGCCGCCGGAGAGCTATCGCGCCTACTGCGCGACATACGACTGGAAGACGATCTACGATCGCGAGCTGCTCTACTCCGGTCCGCTCTTCACGCATCAGCTCTCGCACATGTGGATCGACTTCCGGGGGATTCGCGACGAGTTCATGCGCGCCCACGACAGCGACTACTTCGAGAACACCCGTCGGGCGACGTTCGTGCAGCAGGAGTACGCGATCCGCAACCCTAACGAGTTCGCCGGGTACGGCGAGCACTGTTGGGGATTCACGGCGAGCGACGGACCCGGGTGGTGCAGGCAGGTGGTGAACGGCGTGGAGCGTGAGTTCTTCGACTACATCGCTCGCGGTGCTCCGTTCGGGCCCGACGACGGGACGGTTGCCCCGTGGGTGGTCGTCGCATCGCTGCCGTTCGCGCCCGAGATCGTCATTCCGACCATCCGACACTTCGCGGACATGGATCTCGGCATGACGCGGAAATACGGCTTCAAGCCGTCATTCAACCAGTCCTTCGCAAAGCCCGACAGCCCGACGGGCTGGTGGGTCACCCCGTATCACTTCGGCATCGATCAGGGACCCGTGGTGCTGATGATCGAGAACTACCGAACGGGCTTGATGTGGGACCTCATGCGCCGCTGCCCGGCGATCGTCTCGGGCCTGCGGCGCGCGGGGTTCGCTGGGGGGTGGCTGGACTGATAATCTGGCGACTGGCGGCAGGCGGCAGGCGACTGGCGACTGCCGCGGACGGGGGACGGACGACGGGCGACGGGGAAAAAGCGAAACCCTCGCGAGGCTCATCTTTCAACAGCCGGCGTCAGCCAGTCGCCAGTCGCCAGTCGCCTGCCGCCTGCCGCCTCCCGCTTAGACCGCACACGGTTTCGCGTTCCATATCTCCTTCGCGTACTCCGCGATGGTGCGGTCGCTCGAGAACTTCCCCGACGCCGCCACGTTGAGAATCGACGTTCGCGTCCACCCCTCCTGATTCCGGTACAGCTCGACCAGACGTCTGTCCGCCTCGAGATAGGACGTGAGGTCCGCGAGGTGCATGTACCGATCGTTGGTGAGCAGCGTGTCGCGCAACGGAGAGAACACGCCGGGTTCATCGCGGCTGAAGTGGTCATCGAAGATCAGATCCAGCGCCGCGCGCGTCTCCGGCTCGTTCTCGTAATGCCACCGCGGATTGTACCAGCCGCGACTCTCGGCCACCTGATGCGCCGTCAGGCCGAACATGAAGAAGTTTTCCTCGCCTCCTTCCTCCGCCATCTCGATCGTCGCGCCGTCGCGAGTCCCGATCGTGAGCGCACCGTTCATCATGAACTTCATATTGCTGGTGCCACTCGCCTCGTAGCCGGCGGTGGAGATCTGGTTGGAGACGTCCGTTGCCGGGATGAGGCGCTCTGCCATCGTCACACGGTACTCGGGCAGGAATAGCACCTTGAGACGGTTCTGCATCGCACGGTCGCTGTCGATCGTGGACGCAACGTTGTTCACCAGCTTGATGATCAGCTTGGCCAGCTGATATGCCGGCGCGGCCTTGCCGGCGAAGATGAACGTGCGCGGCGGAACTGCGAGATTGGGATTCTCACGCAGCCTGTTGTAGAGCACCACCACACGCAGCGCATTCAGCAGTTGCCGCTTGTACTCGTGGATGCGCTTGACTTGCGCATCGATGATCGTCTCCGGGTCGATCTTCTCCCCCGACGCGGCCTCGAGCCATCCGGCGAACTTCATCTTCGCCTCCAGCTTCGCCTTGCGGAACGCCTCGCGAAATCCTGCATCGTCGGCGAACGGCGCGAGCTTCCTGAGCAGGTTGAGGTCCGTGATCCAGCCCCTGCCGATCGCATCGGTCACGGTGCGAGCGAGCGCGGGATTCGAGAGCAGCAGCCACCGCCGCGGAGTCACGCCGTTGGTCTTGTTGTTGAACCGCTCGGGGAAGATCTCGGCGAGATCCTTGACCGTGGTACGGCGCAACAGGTCCGAGTGGATTGCGGCAACGCCGTTCGTGCTGTGCGAGCCCACGATGGCGAGGTTGGCCATCCGGATGTTCCTGGCCTCGCCTTCCTCGACGAGGCTCACGTGCCGAACCCGTTCCTCGTCGCCCGGGAAGCGGGCCTGGACGTCATCGAGCAGTCGACGGTTGATCTCGAGCACGATCTCGAGGTGCCTCGGCAGAATTTGCTTGAACCACGCGTGCGGCCATTTCTCGAGCGCCTCGGGCAGAAGCGTGTGGTTCGTGTAGGCGAGCGTCTGCTGCGTGATGTTCCACGCGTCGTCCCAGCCGAGGTGCGCGTCGTCGAGCAGGATTCGCATCAGCTCGGGGACGGCGAGCGCCGGGTGCGTGTCGTTGAGCTGAATGGCGACCTTCTCGGGGAATGCTCGCCAATCGGTATTGGCGCTGCGGAATCGTCGCACGAGGTCCCCCAGCGAGCACGCGACGAGGAAGTACTCCTGCACGAATCGGAGTGCCTGACCGCTTACGGTGGAGTCGTCCGGATAGAGCACGCGGGTGAGCGACTCCGCCGCGATCTTGTCCGTCAGTGCCTCGACGAACTCGCCGCGACTGAAGCGCTGGAAGTCGAAGTAGTCCGGCGCGGCCGCGGCCCAGAGCCTGAGCGTATTGATGTTCTCCCCGCCGTAGCCCACCACAGGTCGGTCGAATGGTATGCCAAGAAGCGTCGAAGGCGATCCCGCTACGGGACGCAGGCGGCCATCGTGCATCTCGAACGAACAGCCAAGATGAACCTCCACCGACTCGTTAGGCCGAGGGACTTCCCAGGGATCCTGGCGGCGCAGCCAGTTGTCGGGTTGCTCCTGCTGCCAGCCATTCTGAATCGATTGGCGGAAGATCCCGTATTCGTAGCGGAGCCCGTAGCCCATCGCCGGGAGTCGCATGGTGGCCATCGAGTCCAGGAAGCACGCGGCCAGGCGGCCCAAACCGCCGTTGCCCAACCCGGCGTCGGGTTCCTGCTCCAGGATGCCGACCCAGTCCAAGTGTTTCTTGAAGACCAAGGGCGCGATGTGCGTCTCCAGCGTCATGTTCTCGACGTTGTTCGCGAGTGACCGGCCGATCAGGAACTCCATCGACAGGTAGTAGACCCGCTTCGGGTTCTGGCGATCGTAGGTCTTTGTCGTCTTGATCCACCGCTGCGAGAGGACGTCGCGGATGGTGCGGGCAACGGCCTCGTAGCTCTCGCGAGGGCCGGCGTCCTCGAGGGCGACGACGTCGTCGAACGTGAGGTGCCGCTCGTAGAGCCCGTTGTCGCCGCCGGTCAGCTGAACCGGCCCGATCGAATACAGCGCGAGTAGCCTCGAGGCTTCGTCCGACTCCGATGCCGCAGGCGCCGCGGTCTTCGTCGCCCGTTTCACCCTCGGCTTCGTCGACCGGGGTGCGTCGGGCGTGCTCGGTTTCTCAGCCATTATCCCATCCTCCTGACGCGTGGCATTGCCGCTGCGTGAGCTGGTTTCTCGTTCGTAGCCATCATCAGACCTACATCTCGTTAGGCAGCGTCACCGGCGCATTCCAGCGCTTCACCGCCGGCACGCCCTGGTAGTAACCGAGCACGCCCACCGTGGACGTGTCGAGCAGAAAGTGCTGGCCGGCGGACGGTGGGAATCCGATCCAGCGTGCCACGAATACCCGGAGCAGGTGGCCGTGAGCGAAGAGCGCCACACGCCCCGCGACGGGCCGAATCCGGCGGATCAGTCGATCGACCCGCGCTCCGACCTGCTTCGGCGTTTCACCGCCAGGACACCCATCCGTGAACACCATCCAGTTCGGCGCGGCGCGTTTGATCTCCTTGGACGTGATCCCCTCGTACTCACCGTAATCCCACTCCATCAGGTCCGGCTCGATCTCCATCTGGGACCCCAGTCCCGCCAGCTCGCACGTTTCGCGAGCGCGCTGGAGCGGGCTCGAAAGCACGAGCGCGAAATTGGCAGTGGAGAGCAGCGGCTGGAGGAGTCGGGCTTGCTTCCGTCCTCGCTCCGTCAACGGAATGTCCGTGCGTCCGGTGTGCTGTCCCGAGAGCGTCCATTCCGTCTCGCCGTGGCGGACGAGCACCACCTCTCCAGGGGATTTTCCGCCGGCCATCGGCTCACGCGCTCCCCGTCGCGAGCGGCTCGACGACGAACGCGATCGATCGGGGCTGGACGACATAGCTGGTGTCGGGAAGAGCCAGCGCGTGCTCCCAGTCCACGATGTCGTTGGGCGCGGGGCGCGACGTGTCGATCCACCGCCGCCATCCTCTGAGAGTCTCCGTGTCCGCGGGCGGGAGTTGGAAGCGAAGCGGCTCCCAGTACGCGTTGAGCATTCCGTGGAGTCGGAAACGGCCGCCAACACTCGTTAGGGTGAACGCCAGCGCGTGCGACCGGTCACTCCAATCGGGGCTGCCGAGCTCCACGCCGTGCCAATCGAGCCGCGCGACGGCAAGCAACTGGTTGAGCGTGAGCTGTGTCCGGGCGACCAGAATGTCGCGTTGGTGGCGGAAGGCGATCAGCGCTTTTACGAACCGGTGCAGTCCGCGATGCTGTTCGAGCAGAGTCCAGTCGAACCAGCTGATCTCGTTATCCTGGCAATACGCGTTGTTGTTACCGTGCTGCGTGCGACGCACCTCATCGCCCATCGTGAGCATTGGCGTTCCGACGGCGAGCAAGAGCATGGTGAGGAAGTTCTTGACCTGACGGCTGCGCAGCTCCTCGACGCCGGGATCCGCGGTCGGACCCTCCACCCCGCAGTTCCAGCTCGCGTTATCGTTGGCGCCGTCGCGGTTGTCCTCGCCGTTGGCCTCGTTGTGCTTTTCGTTGTACGAGACCACATCGTTCAACGTGAACCCGTCGTGGCAGGTGATGAAGTTGATGCTCTGTTCCGGCTCTCGCTCCTCGTGCCCATAGATGTCGGGGCTGCCCAGAAAACGCGCCCTGAGGTTGGACACCATGCCGGTGTCGCCCTTCATGAAGCGGCGGAGGTCATCGCGGAACCGGCCGTTCCATTCCTGCCAGCTATCGCCGACGAAGGTACCGACCTGGTAGAGTCCCGCCGCGTCCCAGGCTTCCGCGATCAGCTTCGTTCCCGCCAGCACCGGGTCGGACTCGATATCCCAGATGATCGGGGGCTGGGGAACCGGACGCCCTGACTCATCCCGGGTCAGGATCGACGCGAGGTCGAAGCGGAAGCCGTCCACGTGCATGCACTCGACCCAGTGGCGGAGACTGTCGCGGATCATGCGCCGAACGACCGTGTGATTGGCGTTCAGCGTATTGCCCGTCCCCGTGTAGTTCGCATACCGGCTGCGATCCTCCTCCAGGGTGTAGTACACCGCGTTCTCGAGCCCGCGGAACGAGGCGGTGGGCCCGTCAGCACCACCCTCCGCGGTGTGGTTGAAGACCACGTCGAGAATGACCTCGAGCCCCGCACGGTGGAACGCCTTGACCATGTCGCGAAACTCATCCATCGCGCCTAACGCGCCGGGTCGCGAGCTGTACGCCGCGTGCGGCGCGAACAGCGAGATCGGTGCGTAGCCCCAATAGTTGCGTCGCCCGGGCGGCGCATCTTCCTCGTCGAACTGGAACACGGGGAGCAGCTCGACGGCCGTGACGCCCAGGTCCTTGAGGTATGGGATCTTCTCGACGAGACCCGCGTACGTCCCGGCCTTGTCCGGCGACACCCCTGAGCTCCTGTGCTTCGTGAACCCGCGCACGTGCAACTCGTAGATGATCGTCTCGCTGTACGGGCGCCGGAGCGGACAGTCGCCTTCCCAGTCATATCGGGACGGGTCCGCGACCACGCTCTTCATGGCGACCGCGGTGTTGTCGCCGGGCTGCTGCGCCGCTGCGCGGCTGTAGTCCTCGGGGACGGCCACCGCGACCCCGTACGGATCCAGCAACAGCTTCTCCGGGTCGAACCGGAGTCCCCGGTCAGGCGCGAACGGCCCATGTGCCCTGAACCCGTAGACCTGGCCGGCCCCGATCTCCGGGACGAAGACGTGCCAGTAGTGGTAGGTCCGATGGTCCTGGCGCTCCAGTGGAATGACTCGGCTCGGTTGACGCGCATGCTCGCCAGCGAAGAGCACCAGGTCGATTCGAGCTGCGCTCCGGGAATAGATGCTGAAGTTCACGCCCCCAGGCCTGACCGTCGCGCCTAACGGCGAGCTCGAGCCCCGGCTGATCGTCGTGACCGGCCGGGGCGTCAGACTTCCCACGTTCGCGGCGGCGAGCCGCGGATCAGACGTTGTCGGATTCGGTCGAAGTGCCACGCGCGGTCCTCGGCTTCTCTTCCGACCACCGCCACCCGGTGATCTCCGGCATGTCGTCACCGTGCTCCTCGATGTACTGCCGATGCTCGATCAGCTTGTCGCGGATCGCCTGCTTGAAGTACGCTGCCCGGGCACCGAGCTGCGGCACGCGGTCGATCACGTCCTGCACCAGGTGGTAGCGATCGAGGTCGTTCAGCACGACCATGTCGAAGGGTGTCGTGGTGGTGCCTTCCTCCTTGTAGCCGCGCACGTGCAGGTTCTTGTGATTCGTCCGTCGATACGTTAGGCGGTGAATCAACCAGGGATAGCCGTGGAACGCGAAGACGACGGGCTTGTCTTTCGTGAACAGGACATCGAACTCCTGATCCGTCAGCCCATGCGGATGCTCGTCCGCCGGCTGCAGGACCATGAGATCCACGACGTTGATCACGCGGACCTTGAGCTGCGGGAGATGCTTCCGGAGCATCTGCACGGCGGCCATCGTCTCCAGCGTGGGAACATCACCGCAGCATGCCATGACGACATCCGGCTCGTTCCCCTCGTCGTTGCTGGCCCATTCCCAGATGCCGATGCCGGCCGTGCAGTGCTTGATCGCCTGATCCATCGTGAGCCACTGCGGGGCGGGCTGCTTCCCGGCCACGACCACGTTCACGTAGTCGCGGCTCCTGAGGCAGTGGTCCGTCACCGACAGGAGCGTGTTCGCGTCGGGTGGCAGGTAGACCCGGATCACCTCCGCCTTCTTGTTGATCACATGATCGATGAAGCCCGGATCCTGATGACTGAAGCCGTTGTGATCCTGGCGCCAGACGTGGGAGCTCAACAGGTAGTTGAGCGAGGCGATCGGCCGTCTCCACGGGATGTGACTGCACACCTTCAACCATTTGGCGTGCTGGTTGAACATCGAGTCGATGATGTGAATGAACGCCTCGTAGCAGCTGAAGAAGCCGTGTCGCCCGGTGAGCAGATAGCCTTCGAGCCATCCCTGGCACTGATGTTCCGACAGGACCTCCATCAGCCGGCCGTCGGGTGAGAGGTGATCGTCTTCGGGACGGATCTCCCCCATCCACGCGCGGTCGGTGACCTCGAGAATGTCCTGCCAGCGGTTGGAGTTGTTCTCGTCGGGGCTGAAGACGCGGAAGTTCTGGTGATCGAGGTTGAGCTTCATCACGTCGCGCAGGAACTTCCCCTGGACTCGCGTGGACTCGGCCATCGTCGCGCCCGGTTTCTTCACGTCGACGCCGTATTTGCGGAAGTCGGGAAGGCGCAGGTCCTTGAGCTTGAGGCCGCCGTTCGCGTGCGGGTTGGCGCTCATCCGCCGTTCGCCTTTGGGGGCGAGCTCTCTGAGATCGGGGACGAGCCGTCCCGCCTCGTCGAAGAGCTCCTGGGGGCGGTAGCTCCGCAGCCACTCCTCCAGCACCTCGATGTGCGACGGCTTGTCCATGTCACCCATCGGCACTTGATGGCTGCGCCAGTAGCCCTCGCAGAGCTTGCCGTCGATCTCCGTGGGACACGTCCAGCCCTTCGGCGTGCGCAGCACGATCATCGGCCAGGTCGGGCGCTGCCTAACGCCTCCTTCGCGCGCGTCCCGCCAGATGCGCCGGATGTCCTCCATGACGGTGTCGAGCGTCTCTGCCATCTGCCGATGGACCGAGTCGGGCTCGTGGCCTTCCACGTAGTACGGCTCGTAGCCGTACCCCTCGAGCAGCTTGGTGAGCTCCTCTCGCGGGATGCGGTCGAGAAAGCAGGGGTTGGCGATCTTGTAGCCGTTGAGATGCAGGATGGGCAACACGCAGCCGTCGCGAGCCGGGTTCAGGAACTTGTTGCCGTGCCATCCCGTGGCCAGCGGGCCGGTCTCTGCTTCGCCGTCGCCGATGACGCACGCCACGATCAGATCCGGGTTGTCGAATGCCGCGCCGAATGCGTGCGAGAGTGCGTATCCAAGCTCGCCCCCCTCGTGGATCGATCCGGGCGTTTCAGGCGCGACGTGGCTGGGGATGCCGCCGGGGAAGCTGAACTGCTTGAACAGCTGCCGCATCCCCTCTTCGTCCTGACTGATGTTCGGGTACACCTCGGTGTACGTGCCCTCGAGGTACGCGTGGGCCACCAGCGCCGGGCCGCCGTGCCCCGGGCCGATGATGTAGATCATGTCCGCGTCGTACTTCCGGATCACCCGGTTCAGGTGTGCGTAGATGAAGTTGAGCCCCGGCGTGGTGCCCCAGTGACCGAGTAACCGGGGCTTGATGTCCTCGCGCGTTAGGTGCCGGCGAAGCAGGGGATTGTCCATCAGGTAGATCTGCCCGACGGAGAGATAGTTCGAGGCGCGCCACAGGGCATCGATCTTCTCGAGCTCTGAATCGGAAAGGGCGGCCGCGCGCGGGGCCCGTCGTTTCGTGGTTGTCTGCGTCATTGCGAGCACTCCGGGGACTGCTTGTCAGTCGCGTGATACGAACGGTCCATTGACGTTGCCTGCCCGCGGGGAAGCGTTGCAATTGAATGAAAGTCCCACGGGAACCAGGATGACGATGACCGAGACGATTCGCCCCGAGGCGGCAGACGAAGCGCTCCTCAGCCGTAGCGATGACCTGCTGCAGGATTTCGACCGCGCGTTTCGAATGTTTCACGAATTCGTAACGGGCTGTCGTGCGCTCTATGACGTCGGACTGGCCGTGACGGTGTTCGGGTCGGCGCGGTTCGACGAGCACCACCGCTATTACCGCCTCGCGCGTGACCTCGGCCGTGCGCTGGCGGAGCGTAAGTATGCGGTCGTGACGGGCGGCGGCCCGGGCATCATGGAGGCCGCGAACCGCGGCGCGCGCGAAGGCGGGGGCTTGAGCATCGGCTGCAACATCATCCTGCCGCACGAGCAGCAGCCGAACCCGTACCTCGATCGCGTGGTGAATTTCGACTACTTCTTCGTCCGCAAGGTCATGCTGGTCAAGTACTCCGAGGCGTTCGTGCTGATGCCTGGCGGGTACGGCACACTGGATGAGATCTTCGAAACGGTGACGCTCGTCCAGACGGGGAAGATCCGACATTTCCCGATCGTGGCCATGGGGCGTGACTACTGGCAGGGCATGCTCGACTTCATCTCGGATACGATGTTCCGGGAGGGCGCAGCGGCGGAGGGCGAGGTCGGCGGATTCCTGGTGACCGATTCGGTCGCCGAGGCGGTCGATCACATCGACCACGTCGTTCGAGGCACGGCAGGCAACGGGCGTTAGGCGGCCGACGGCCGCTTTGCAAATCAACGCCGATTGAACCTGAAGAGCGAGGATTGAACCGCAGAGGTCGCAGAGGGCCGCAGAGAACTGCCAGTGCGTTCGGCGGTCCTCCGCGACCCTCTGCGATCTCTGCGTTTCAGTCGAGTCCGGGCAGCGAGCGATACACGATCACCGAGTCGCGCCGGCCTTCACGAGCGGCTCGACCTCGTGGTGCGCCGCTGCCTTCCCCAGCTCGAGAACCTCCTCTGACGTCGACGTCGCGAACAGGTGCATGATCCGCGCGATGATCCCCGTCCATCCCGTCTGGTGACTCGCACCGATCCCGGCGCCATTGTCGCCGTGAAAGTACTCGTAGAAGAGCACGTAGTCGCGCCAATGTGGGTCCTCCTGGAACTTCGCCGTCTCGCCGTACACCGGCCGACGCCCGTCCTTCCCTCGCAGAAACACATTCGTTAGGCGCCGCCCGAGCTCCTCGGCCACCTGGTAGAGATTCATCCGATGTCCCGAGCCCGTCGGGCATTCGATCGTGAAGTCGTCGCCGTAGTAGAGGTAGTACTGGAGCAGCGCGCGAATGATCAGACCGTTCACCGGCATCCAGATCGGTCCGCGCCAATTGGAGTTCCCGCCGAACATGCCGCTGTCCGATTCGGCCGGCAGGTACGAGACCGTGTGGGCCTGCCCGCTGACGTGGAACACGTAGGGGTGGTCCGCATGGAAACGGGACAGCGCGCGAATGCCGTAGGGGCTGAAGAACTCGTTCTCGTCGAGCATCCGCGTCAGCACCCGCCGCAGCTTCTCTTCGTTCAGGGCCGCGCTCATCCGGCGCCCACCCTTTCCGAGCTTCATCGGATCGTGGATGAAGGCCGCGAGCTCGGGACGATCCGCCAGGAGCGCGTGCAGGCGATCGTTCAGTTGAGGAGCGATTTTCCTGATCTCACCCTCGAACACGGTCACCGCGCACAGCGGCAGCAGCCCGACCATGGATCGAACCTTCAGGCGATGCGCCTGACCGTCGGGGAGACGGAGGACATCATAGAAAAACCCATCCTCGTCGTCCCACATGCCGGTGCCGCCACCGGCGTTGAGCATCGAGGAGGTGATCAGGAGCGCATGCTCCACGAACTTCTCGACGAGACCTAGATAAGCCGGCCGGACCTGTGCCAGCTCCACCGTCATCTCGAGCAGGTTCTGGCAGAAGAGCGCCATCCACGCTGTGCCATCGGCCTGCTCCAGATACCCACCGGTCGGGAGAGGTGCGGAGCGATCGAAAACGCCGATGTTGTCCAGTCCCAGGAATCCGCCCTCGAAGACGTTGCTGCCGGACCGGTCCTTCCGATTCACCCACCACGTGAAGTTGAGCAGCAGCTTGAGGAACGCTCCTTCGAGCCACTCGACGTCGGCTGTGCCTCGCGCCTTCTCGAGGCGATAGGTGAAGATCGTGGCCCACGCATGCACCGGCGGGTTCACATCGCCGAAATTCCATTCGTAAGCGGGCAGCTGGCCGTTCGGGTGCAGGTATCGCGCGTCCAGCATGAGGTCCAGCTGCTGCTTACCGAAGTCGGGATCCACCAGTGTGAGTGCGAGGCAGTGGAATGCCAGGTCCCATGCCGCATACCACGGGTATTCCCACTTGTCCGGCATGGAGATGACGTCGGCGTTGTTCATGTGGTGCCAGTGCGCGTTACGCGTATCGCGCCGGCGCGCCGTGAACACGTCGCTGCCGCGTTCGTGCAGCCACCGATCCACATCGAAGTTGAAGAATTGCTTCGACCACATCATGCCCGCGAGCGCCTGGCGCATGACGTTCGCCTGATCGTCGTTGAGCGACGACGGAATGATCGACGCGTAGAACTCGTCTGCCTCCTTGCGTCGGCGGGCGAACGTGGTCCCGAACGTCTTGTCGAACCGTGCGCTGCCGTTCTGCCCCGTCGTCACCAGACCACTCGGCTCCAGGTCGCTCAGTCTGAGTCGAATCACAGTCGACCCGCCGGCGGGTATGTCGCGCCGATAGTACGCCGCCGCCTTGGTGCCGGACCGCTCGGGATTCACCGCGGCCTGGTTGCCCCGGATGACATAGTTGTGAAAGGCGTCCTTGACATACGGAGTCCGGTTTGGCGTGTTGATCAGCCGCTCGGAGTTACTCTCGTTCTCGGTGAAGAGGAGCGCGTTCGCGTCCTCGACCTGAAAAAATCGCTTCCCCATCACGGGGTGAGACGCCGCGATGACGTCGCCCCCGATTGCGGACAGGCTGGGCCGCGCGGCGCTCGGAGTCCACGACCACGTATTGCGGAACCAGAGCGTGGGGAGGACGTGAATGGAGGCGGCGTCAGGTCCGCGGTTCTCGATCGTGACCTGAATGAGGATGTCTTCGGGCGTCGCTTTGGCGTACTCGACGAACACGTCGAAGTAGCGGTCCTGGTCGAACACGCCGGTATCGAGCAGTTCGTACTCCAGGCCCGCCCGCCCTCGCCGCGCGTTCGACTCGATGATGTCCCCGTACGGGTAGGCCGTGTGCGGATACTTGTACAGGTACTTCATGTACGAGTGCGTGGGCGTGGAGTCGAGGTAGAAGTAGTACTCCTTCACGTCCTCGCCGTGGTTGCCTTCACTGTTCGTTAGGCCGAACAGCCGCTCCTTCAGAATGGGATCGCGCTCGTTCCACAGCGCGAGCGCAAAGCAGAGGAGTTGCTGGTCATCGGAGATCCCCGCGAGGCCATCCTCGCCCCATCGATACGCTCGAGAACGCGATTGATCGTGGCTGAAAGAGTTCCACGCGTCACCGGAAGCACTGTTGTCCTCTCGGACTGTGCCCCATTGCCGTTCGCTCAGATAGGGGCCCCACTTCTTCCAGGCGAGCTTCTTTTCCCGAGCCTCCTCGAGGCGGGCATGTTCGGCGTCCACGGGGCAGCCTCCGATCGCGGTGATATATGTGGTGCCGATGACTCAGGCCGTCATTTCGACGGTGCCCCGTGGCTCGCCTCGAACTCCCGGCGCGTCTCGTCACCAATGAAGTAGTAGGTCTTGCCACCCCACTCGGCCCTCGCCGCCGCAGCGAACTTCGGGAAGCGCACCCCGGCCACCGGATCCTGCACCATGTGCTCCTTGAGGTAGTACTCGTTCTCGTGGAGCGAGAGGTACGTCTTGACGAAGGAAACGATCCGGTCGTCGACCCACTGGCCGATGGCCTTCCTGTCGATCGCGTCCAGCGGCCACTGGGCCTGCTGATGCGAATCGAACTGCATGAGGGTCGGCAGGATCTCGAGGTCGTAATTCAGGATCAGGTTGCGCACGTCCTGATCGGTCGCGGCGGAGAGCCGCAGCTTGATGCGCGCGAGCTCGGACTGGAAGTCCATGGTCACCGCGCGATTGGACGGGTCGATGCGCGGAGCGACCTTGGCGCGGTCGCCAAACCGTTTGACCAGCGCCTCGAGGCGCGGTTTCCACACCTCGGGCAGCGTTTCGAGCTCCTTTTCGAACGTTGCGAGGCGGGTTTGGCGGTCGCGATGCTCCTGCTGCTTCTCTCCCTGTGCCGCCTTGATCTTGGCGTCGAGCGCGGAGAACTCGGCATCGATGCGATTGAGGAGGGTTGCCACGTCGTCGGGCATTGCTTGGCTCTCCGGACTAGGGTGGGTCTCGCTGCTCTGCGGGCCTGGGCTTCGGCCCGCGTCGCACGATCAAGGACGGCTGCGTGCTGGACAATTGGGCCTTCGTGTTACCGGCCCAATGGCTTATCAAGCGGCGGCCGCAAGCGGTCTCCAGCGTTCGTGGCGCTGGCGCGATCCCACGTACATGCCTGTCGAACAGCTGGCCGCGGTGCTCGTTAGGCGTCCCGACCAGCACCCGCGTTAGTACGAGTACGTGACGTACGCCATCCCGTACGTGAAATTCTGCGTTCGCTGGTACCCTTGGGCCAGCGCTTCCTGCGGATTCCCGTACGCCAGGATGAAGCTCAGGCTGAAGTTCCGGTTGACCTTCCAGTCGGCGTAGGCGTCCACCTCGCTCGCGATGTTCTTGGACGTCACGCCAGGGCCAAACGACTCGGGGTGGTCGTTGCGAAAGAGATAGCCGATCAACCCGGTGCCTAACGACTCTGTCGGCGTGAAGTGGACGCGCGCCTGGTGCGAGGCCAGGTTCGAGTTCGACAGGAAGTACTCGCCCGCGATCTCACCCTGCCACCACGTGCCCCAGTCGTAGAATCCGGGAAACAGCGGATCGAACGCTTCGCTCTTCTCGGTCGACGGATCGTCCCCCTGGTAGAAGGCGTAGCGGTAGCTGACCTTGGGCTTCCCCGCCACGGACGCGAATTCGTACGCCGCCTCGGCCATCCACGCGTTCGACGTCAGTTTGCTCCCATTGCTCTCGTTGGCGTACTCCGCCCCCACCGAGAGGAACGGCAGCCGCTTGAATGGCGAGACGTAGGCGCGGAGGTTCACGACCGACATGCCATCCCTGTTAGGCAGCGAGTCGGACATCGCGCCGATGAAGGTTGCGCCAACCGTGTTGGCTTCGCCCCACGCCAGATCGTAGTTCGCTCCCCACAGCCGCGTCCCCGTTCTCGTTTCCGGCACCTCGGCGCGGTCGAGGTAGAAGACCTGGAAGGTGTGATGCTTCGGCTTGAACGTGATCACTTCCGCGAACTCCCACGCCTTTCGCGCGTTGCTCCAGTAGCCACCGCGCGAGCCACCCTCGCCGCCGCCGTCCTGGATCAGGAAGCCCCGGCCGATCTTGTATGGCATGCGGCCGACCTGGACGTCGAGGGCGTCGTCACCGATGCTCAGCGCCTTGCCCGAGCGCCATCCGATGTAGAGGTCTTCGACCTGGAAGGACGACGCGTCCTCGCCGACCGCCGACGGAGGCGCGGCAAACGTGCGCTCGCCAACCACGCTCGCCGCGCCGTACACCGAGCCGGTTTTCAGGGGGTACACGGCTGAAAGGGCAGGTTTCGCGTAGCTCTCGATCCAGTCGTCGCCGAGGTTCCCGGACGGGTCGGGGTGTGCCTGGGTGTAGAGCGAATTTCCGAAGCCAAACGCTCCGAGACCGGCGTCGAAGTTGAACTTCCACTGAACCTGTTTCGGCAGTCCCGTGGATCGCGCCGTGGTGTCCTGGTTTTGCGCTGCCGCGGTGCTCGCGAGCACGAGAATTCCGGCCGCGATCGCCGGCAGATGTCGTCCCACCCGCCAATGCATCATCGTTGCTCCCGGAAGGCCCCGCCACGACACGCGGCCTCGCTATGCGAGGCCGCGCTGCCATCAGTGCCATCAGTCAGATGCCTTTGCGATCGCGTCCCGGCGATTCGCGTCACCGGCGAGTCGCGTCACCGGCGACTCGCATCACTTGCTGAACGTGTATCCTCGGCCGGTCATGCACGTCCCGATTGCCTTCTTGAAGCCGTCCACTTGCTCGTTCGACGCAGCGGTGGCCGAGTTGGCGGCATTGGCCCCAGCCTGTTTGTCCGCCTTCTTCTTCGCGGACCGTCCCCCAACCCCACCCGCGGCGGCGCCGACTGCAGCGCCCTTGCCTGCATCACCAGCGGCGGCGCCGATGAGTGCGCCGGCCGCTGCGCCCTTCGCGGCGCCTTTCACCGCGGTCCCCTTTGTTGCCTCGGCGGTCTGTGCCTCAGCCGCCTTGGCTATCGAGTCCTTGTTCACAGCGGACGCGGTTGCCGGGTCGAACCCCGTCTGCTCCTTTGACCAGGCGTAACACTCCGCCTGATCCTTTTTCTGCTTGTCAGCGGACTGCCCCTTCGCGGGGTAGGCCAAGAGGCCGAGCGTCTTGAACTGGGCGGCGGCAGCATCCATTTGCTCGGCCGTTGGCGCAGCCGCTGCCGCTGGCTTGGTGCCGCTCGCCTGTGCGCCGCCAACGCTTGCCAGGAGGGCGGTTAACAACAGTGCAACCGGCGTGCTTCGTGTGACGTGCATGACTCCTCCTTTACCTGTTTCTCGCTTGCTCAAGGGAACCGGGCCCATCCGGGGACCGCGATCGGCCGCGTCCCTCCGTGACAGTGCCATCGACTTGCTGAGAAATGCGTCGGCGGCGGGGCAGGGCCATTGGACCTTCGCAGCATGGTAGGGCCCCGTCTGCGGGGCGGCTTGCGCCGCCTAACGCGGCGCAAGCCGTCGACGTTAGGCTCATCAGTTTTTTTCGACCCGGGAGTCAGTTACGGCGATGCTCCTTCCCGCGGGATCGGCGTCCAGTTGCTGTCCGGGTTGAACTGCGTGATGGACGCCGCGACTTCCGCCGTCTTGGGTCCGAGATTGCGCTGCCACACGAGCCCGTCCTGACTGACCATGAAGCTCATCACCCCGGTCTCTCCGTACTTCGCCGGGTACGCGAGGAGGCTGAACCCTTCGGTGAGTTTTCCGTCAGCGACGTATTCTCGAGCCCCACCATCGGCGGCTGGCCCCTGCGAGAACAGCATGCGATACACGTAGCCGTGGTAGGGCGCCGCTCCGTTTGCGCTGGCGGATGCCTTATACCCTTCGGCCGACGCGGCAGCGAGGAACGGTCCTGCCGGACTCGGAGCCTCACCGGCTGACACCTCCCAGTAGAGGCCATTCTGACGACCCGGATCGCTGCGCAGGACTCGCGCATAGGTGCCGGCCGGTGCGCCGTCGTGTCCGGCGCCAGCGTACTCCTGTTGTGCGTCGACGAAACCGCGCATCACATCGATCGTGCGGAGCTCGTTGGCACCGATGCGTCGCGCGAGGAGCTCGTTCACCGCTGCGTCGCCGTCGAATTGCCACCGTCCATTGCGGCGCAGAAGCGGCACTGGCAACGGCCACTCATCGTCGCCGACCTGCAGCATCGCATCGTCTGGTCCGCCTGCGACGATCTCATGGCGCGCCTGATAGCGCGCGAGGAAACCTTCCCGGTCCCGCCGATCGCGAGCCGTGTCTCCCGATGACATCAGCCCTTCGGTTTCAGGGCCGAATAGTCGTCGCATCGTGACGAGGTCTCGCTTCTCGAGCGCCGCCACCAACGCTGACACCGCCGAGTCGGGTGTGCTGAACGAGAGTTGGTTTGCGTCGTCCGTCTCTTGCCTCGCACAGCTCGCCGCGACCAGCATGGACGCCACGATCACGACGCGCGGGACGCCACGGAAGATTCGATACATGCTTGCCTCCTATGGCTTGCGTCCGCCGCGTGACGGACGCTGCGCCGCGGACGCGCTCGCGTGACCGCGGGCGCTCGCGGCACGATCGAACGAGCCGCTTCCCTCGCGGCTCGCGCCTGATAGCGCGTTCTCGCGCGGCGTGGTCGATGCGGCAGCCTTGGGCTGCGCCCGGTTGCCGTTGCCCGCATCGCGAGTTGCCACCTCGCCCGTGGCCACTTGGCGCTTGGGCGTATCGCGACTTCCCGCCTGCGGCGCCGTTCCGTAGCCGCGGTCGCGCGTGCCGGCGGACGCTACGTCGTTAGGTCGCTGAGCTCCGCGCGGCTGCGTCTTCGCGCCCGCGGCGGGTCGTTGTGCGGCCGCGGCCTGATTCCGCTGCGGCGTCCCCTTGCGGTCCGCCGTCGTGGCTCTCCGGTCGGAGGCGTTAGGCGTCCGGTCGTTCACGCCGGGCTTCCGGTCGGCCGCTCCTCCCGGGCGCGCTCCGGCATACGTCGACTGCCCCTTCCAATTTTGCCCGCGCCCCGCGTTGCCCGGTTGTCCCACCCGGTTCCCGGTGGCGACGTTGCGCTGGTTGTTGACGCGAATGTTGTTCTGGTTCGAGAACCGATTGTAATAGTTGTTGTTGTTGATGACGATGTTGGTCGGGCTGTTGTAGCGGTACCGATAGCTCGGCGGCGGAGCGTAGCGGTACGCGGGATGAAACGCCGGTCCGTACACTGGCCTATACACGTACGCGGGTGGGTAGAACGGGCGAGGTCCATAGTAGACCGCGCCTGGTCCATAGTGCGGGTAGTAATAGTCGTTGTTGTTGCTGATCGCGGAGCCAACGAGCACGCCGACGCCGAACGCGAGCAGTCCGCCGGCAATCGCGGTGCTGGTGCTCACCGTGTTAGGCTGGGGCGCGGGTGCCGGTGCGGGAGCAGGGGCGGGGGTGGATGGCGGCGGAGTCGTGTAGATGATCGTCGGATCGTACTGCGGCACGTACACCACTTTCGGATCCGCCGGCTTCACTTCGATGACTTCCTTGCCCTCGTCTTTCCTGTGCTCGACCGTCTGCTGCGGCGTCGTCTTGAGATTGCCGACGTCAGCCGCTTGCGCGCGCAAGCGCTGGATGGCGTCGAGCACACCCTTCTGATCCGATGTGAACGCAGCGCCAACCTGCTTCGTCCAGTCGATTTCCTGGCACATCATGTCCACGACAGTCGGAAACTGGAGGAGCGCCCGCGTCGCGGGACCAAACCCGGCTTTCTGCGCCGCCGCGTCGAGCTGGTCGCCTTTCAGGGTCTGATTCTCGAGCAGCCAGTTGCCGGCGTCGAGCACTTCCTGTGTGTTCACCGACGCGGCGAGAATCTGCCCGACGAGCTGATCGGGATAGAGCGCGATGGGTGCGACGAGCTCGTCTATCGCATCTGGATCCCATGACGCCTGAGTGACCGGCATTGCCGTGATTGCTGGCGCGGCTACTGCGTCGCCCGACGACGCTTCCTGTTTCTTCTGTCGGCAGCCGGCAAGGACGATCGCACACGCGACCACGCTCAGAATCGCTTTCATCGATCCTCCTCTCCAATCGACTCAAAAGAGCGTTTGCCAAGGTCCCGCAAAATTGGACTTAGGACCCGGAGGATCGACAATCGACTCATCGGGCTGCGGTTCTGGCATCCTGAGCGATGCTGGCATCCAGAACGGAGGGGTCGACCGCATGAGCGAAATGAGCAGCAAACGGGGCATCCCTCCATGCCACCCACGACTCCTCGCGCAACGAGATGATTGAAAGGGGAACAGCTCTTCGGGATGGTGGCATCCCGAGCGGCCGTTCCCCCT